>Ga0302321_100001199_pt1 | contig 22160 bp, 12 predicted proteins | sample Fen_T0_1_FD_202505 | JGI IMG/M metagenome (GOLD analysis project Ga0302321, IMG submission 202505) | Peat permafrost microbial communities from Stordalen Mire near Abisko, Sweden - Fen_T0_1 | ecosystem: Environmental > Terrestrial > Soil > Wetlands > Permafrost | place: Sweden: Abisko...
TCATCAGGGCGTTCAGTCCCTGCTCGGTGGCGGGGAAGCGGCCCGTGTCCAGGCGGTAGGTATCGAGCGCCTTGGTGAAGGCGTCGATCTGCGCGCGCGCCGTGGTGACCTCGGATTTGCCCAATTGCGCGAAATACCGCGGCCCCACATAGGCCGCCAGCAGGCCGATGATGGCGATCACCACCAGCAGCTCGAGCAGGGTAAAGCCGGCGCCGCGCACCCACCGCGCATGCCGGGCTGGCCTGCAAATTTTCACACCTCTTGCCATATTCCGGACCTTATAGCTGCGACGATTGCTGGACCGCCGGGCGCTGGCCCCGATGCCGGGCCGGTTCGGCCGGGAGCTGGGGCATTGCAGCGCGCCAAGGCGGCAGATTGCCGGACCGGAGTTCGACATTGTGCCGGACCGGATTGGTCGAAACCGCCCTCGGCGCCAGGCGGCACGCGCGCCGGTTCTGCCGCCGCCTGAAATGGCGCGCCACGGCATCCTGGGGCAGTGCCGCTCCTATCCCGTCTACCGGGCGATCGGACCCACGGCGGATGCGCGCACCGGGCGCGATGGCGAAGACGGCGCGGCTGGCTGACGCCATTGCGATGGCCTGACTGATGGGCCGTGGCAACGGGTCTGCGGAAAGTGATGTTGCGATCACGGGAATGATGGTAGGCGCCGGTCTGCGTGAGTGATGTGGTTGTCCGCGGCAACACAAACATGCTCGCGAAGACCACAATGCTATCTTGTTCTGCCTGAACTTTACGGCAAGGACCCGATTAGCGCAATGCTCATGGCATTCTTGAGAGCCTGGCAGTCCGTCCGGATCCTATCGGCAGGCGCGGATTTGCACTGCCTGAAGGGGGGGCCATTGGCGGCTGGCAAGTTGACCGGCAATCGTTTTCGCGATCCGGGCGACCCGTCCGGCCCAGGCCTGCATGGCAGGACCAAACTTGCGGTCGATCCAATCGGACGCCCGAAAAGGGCCCGCTGTGGGTGGGGCTAACCGCAGGGCCAACCGTAGGACTAGCCCTAGGACTGACTGCGGGTAGGGCGAGCTCGGCGCGGAACCACAAAGTCCCCAAGCAACGCAGGCACGGAGCTCGCACGCGATTGCCGACGGCAGCGTGGCCGGAATGCCGCCGATCCAGAAGGCTGGCAGGGCGGCGCCGGCAGACACCGGCGCCGCCCCGCATTCCGGCCAGACGGCTAACCGCTACCCTGAGGTCGCGCCCGGCGCCAGTTGGCCCTTAGTGGGTCTCAATGGACCTCGATTGCTCCCGATCGCCCTTCAGCGGCCACCACGGTCGTCCTTGTCGTGATCCCGATCATGATCGCGATCCTCGTCGACGCGATGCACATACACCCCGATGCAGCCATTGGTACTGCCGCAGATGCCGGCGCCCACCGGGGTGGTGTCGCCGCCGCTGCCGACCACAGCCTTGGGCGCCACCTGCGGCACGAAGATGCGGTTGTTGGTCGAGTCGGCCGCCACCGAATGCGAATTGAACGATTGCGGCACGGTCTCGATCAGCAGGTTGGTTTCCGCGTTGATCACCCCCAGCGCGGCGCCGCCCGCCGGGCACCCGCCCGCCAGGCCGCAGGCCCGGCTCGAGCCGGTGTAGTAGCGCTTGTCGCCGGCGTTGAACCAGACTTCATCGGAGCCGGTGATCCCGCCGATGTTGGCGAAATGCTTGGTCTTGGCGTTGATCACCAGGGTGGTGGTGTCGCTCGGGTTGTTTTGCGGCGTGCAGCCGAGCAGCATGTTGCCATGCGGCCCGACCGTGATGCCGTTCGGCCCGCAGGCGGCCAGGCTGACCACTCCGGTGTTGGTGGCCGGGTCAAACGCGCCGATCACCGCGTTGGCGGGCAGGCCGCGCGGATCGAGCACCAGCATCCCGCCGTGGCAGGTGATGTCGCCGGCCAGCTGGCCATAGTTGCAGCCGGCGGGATTGTTGGCGATCACCGGGATCGACGCGTAGAAACGCTTCGTCCTGGGTTCCCAGGTCGGCTGCTCGATCGACAGGCCGACGCCGGCAGGCACGATGGCCGGATCGATGGTGACGTGGCTGAGCTGATGCACCGCGCTGAATCCCCGGTCGCCGTTGGCGGCGAACAGCGTGCCGTAGGGCGGGTCCTCGGCGTTGTTGGCGGCCAGCAGCATCTCGCCGTCTTCGGTCAGGGCCATCTCGTCGACCCGGGTGGTGCCGCCGGTGCTGACCACCTGCTGGGTTGCGCCCGCCGCCGGCGCATCCAGGTCGATCACATGCAGCGTGCTGTTGCCGTCGCCGGCATACAGCCAGCGGCCGTGCGAGGTGACCCCGTCGGGCCCGGAAATGTTGTTGTTGACCGCGCCCGACCCGTTCAGCAGAACGCCCACGAAGCCGCCGATGGTGCGCTTGAAGGTCAGGCTGTGGGTGTCGATCACGTCGATGCCCGCGTTCGAGCGGTCGGCCAGATAATACTCACCGCGATCCGGATTGACCCAGCTGATATCGAAGGAGCGCAGCGGCAGGCCGGGGATCTGCACCGCCGTCAGGCACTGCGTTTCGGTCGTGGTGGGCGCACCGGGGCCGGTGCATGGCGCCGCCGCCGCCGCGCCCATTGCAGCCAGCGAGGCCGCGCCAAACAGCAGTGGGAGCAGGCCGTGTCGCCAGCGCGGCGCGCCGGCCCTGCGTTGCGGGTGGGCGACCGTTGGATTGGATGTTTCCTGGACACAGCGGGAGAATGATATTGAGCACATGTTTGACTCCGTATGGTGTTGTGGAAGTACTGATCAAGCGGGCTGCGCCTCCTCACTGACCTCGCAACCCCCGATTCCGGTGTCAAGCCGGCTCACGCCTCTCATCTCGGCCTTGGGGACTAGTACAGCATTTCCTTGGATATAACGCTCATGCACAGGGCGTGCAGCAACCGCGAGCGGCCTTGGGCCGCACGCACCTGCACCGTCTTGCCCAGCCTTCTGGCGCTGGAAACTCACGCAACAGGGCGCGCAAAAATGACGGCGTCCACTGCAAGCGGGCGCGCCGCGATCGCGCGGCGCGCTCAAATGTGCGGATGCCTTTGTCTAGACATCGCGCACTACGACTAGCGGCTCATTGCCGGCGTAGCTGCCGGACCCATGCCGCTTTTTTGTTGCCCGACCGCCGCGTCTGCCTTGGTGCCAGCGCGCCTTGTTGATTTCGGGCGCGGCCAGTGTGCGCCGATTTTTTTTGAATTGCCATCACATCAAAAGATGACCATATCCTAATATTGGCGACCGCCGATATTGCATTGCGACAGAAGGGAGCCAAGCGGAATTTGGCTGGCACCTGGCGTCCTGATAAGGCGGCGCAACTCCAGGTGGGCGCAGGCGTGGACCAGTTCTGACGCGCGCGGACTGGCCCGCAGTCGCGCTACCCGTGGCCATCAGCCCAGGCAATCAACGTGGAAGGTATTGATCGGTACACACTGCGTGATGTCGCGCAGCGGCCGCGTCGTGCGGCAGCATCAAGCGCGGGCGGCGCTGCGGCCCGAGGCTACTCTGACGCTATTTGCCGGCGGCGGTTACGGCGTCCTGCCGGTAGCTCTCGTAGCGGGTCAGCACTTCCGGCACGTAGAGCATGGTCTCGCGGTAGGGCGGCACGTTCTTGGCGTGGCGCTCTATGCTGCCCTCGCCCGCGTTGTAGGCCGCCAGCGCCAGCGCTACGTTGCCGGAATACTGCGCCAGCAGATCCTTGAAATAGCGCGCCCCGGCATCCAGGTTCTGCGCCGGGTCCATCCGGTTCGCCGTGCCATAGCGCTTCGCCGTCGCCGGCATCAGCTGCATCAGCCCGGCCGCGCCGGCGGGGGAGAGCGCGTTCGCATTGAAGCGCGACTCCACATGCGTGATCGCCCGCACCAGCGCCGGGTCCAGGCCATGCCGGTAGGCCACCTGATCGATCAGCGGCCCGAGCGCCTCGCGGCGCTTGCGCAAGTCCGCCGCGTCGCGCGCCGGATGGAGCACCTTGACCGCGGCCGACGCCGGCGCCGCGCCCTTGAGCAGCAGCACATACGACTTGTCATTCGCCTGGCTCGCGAAGGTCGGCGTGCCGTCGGCGGCGTAGGAGACGTACACGTCGGAGGCCCGCGCCGGCACCGGCAAGGCGCTCAGCGCGAGCAGCGCCAGGCAGGCGAGGCGGATCGCAATTGTTGGCACCGCGGTCGGAAGAGTCAAGGGCATGGACGCAAATGGGGTCTTGCAAAAGTCGCCAGGGTGGCTACGGAGGGGAGCTTAATCGAAGAGGTAGAGGCAGGTCAATCTTGTGAGAGGGGCATCGGCGACGGGGGTTTATATAGGCAATCGCATCCGTCGCGCAAGCCATTTCATGCTGCTGCGGCAGGCACACTGCATCGCAGGGGATCCTCCATGACAAGAGAAGCTGTAGTGCCACTCGGCTGCGCTCTGGCGACGAAGTAATACCAAAGTAGCAATGCTTCGGTATGGTTATGTCGAGATTTACGGATAGTGCTTGACAACAAAAATTCGAATCGAGTCTAATGTCATCGTCATGATCGAATCAAGTCAAACATTCCTGACGGCAGGCAATTGTCCATCTATAGGTCAGTCGTCCGCGCGAAGTTCCTGAGGGGTCGAGGCTACGCGTCGCTGGCGCAATAAAAGCAATAACGTTACGAGAGCGTCTTTCGCTGGGTAATCCGAATGAACGGGCGGGGCTGCGAGTCCAGGCAGCCTCAGGGAAGCGTTTTGCTTTTTTTTTCGGCGTTGGGCGCCGAAGCAGTGAAATTTTCCAGATCAATAATTCATAAGAAGTGGAAATGGCTATGTTGCTGGCAAACGGTTTGGCGGGATCTGCTTGTTATTCCTGGTTGCGCGGAGCGGCCAAAAAGGCCTGCAATGACCGGTCAACAAGACCAGGGCAGTCCTCGGGTCCTGGGGTAGCCACCGTTGGCGCGATTGTCCGATGGTTCGCATTGGTACTGATCCTCCTCTCGGCCATGCCGGCAATGGCAGGCCTCACCTATGACCAGCGGGGCGGCGGTTGGTGGTCGGCCTATACCAGCCTGGGTGCGCTCGCCCCGGTTGGTCCGTTCCCGCCCTCCGCATGCAACAGGCTTTATGCGCCGTTTTGCCGCCCGCAGAATGCGCCTTCCGAATTGGATTCTTGCACGGTAACCCAGGTGACTCTTGATCCGGCAACCATAGGCGGCGGCTGGGGGGATGTCGCTTGCCGGGGATTTGCAATCGGCGCGGCCAGGCGCGCAGGGGAATATATCCCGATGGCGGAGGGGCTGAGACAGTACTGCTACGGGGGCAGTGGTATCACGGGTGACGGCGACTGCAAGTGCCCGGTGACCAAGCCCTTCTGGGTGTTTGACGGCTACGACCAGTCAAGCAACTGCGTTGCGGCTTGTCCTTCCGGCATGACCCAATCCGGCGGCATTTGCTCGCCGTATGCGAGCTTGAAGAACTACGGCCCTCCTTGCCCAACCTGCGGTGATCCTCCGCCGCCGCCTTTGGTGGGCAATCCGATCAATCCGGGTTTCGGAACAAAATTTCAAAGCGAGCCCGTGCTGCCAGGCTCCGGTCCGCAGGCGCCGCGCATTACCCTCAATTTCAATTCCCCGCTCTATGATGTGGTGCGCCCTGTCCCACAAGGGCTCTTCGGCGCCGCCTGGTCTTCCGACTGGGATCGGGCGATCAGGGTGGTCGGGTATCTGGCTGCGCCTTACGACAAGGTGGCCCGGCAGATCACCATGAAGCGCGCCGACGGCAAGGAGTTCGACTTCAACGCGCCGGCTGCGCCGCTGACTTCCTCCGGTTCAGAACTTTGGTCCGGCGATGCAGACGTAAACGACAAAATGGAGCGGCTGACGGACGCCACCGGCGCGACCATAGGCTGGCGATACACGGAAGGCCAGCGGGAAGAGGTCGAGCTCTTCGACGACGCAGGGCGCGTGCTCTCGATCACCAATCGGCAGGGCCTGGCGCAAAAGTTCACCTACGCCGGCCTCAATAATGGCCTCATGTACGCGGCCGTGGGAGCCTCTCCCATCGGCTATGTGGCCCCGGCCTGTGCCCCGCCGACAGGCTGGGCCTATCAGCTGGACGCCGCCACGCCGCCGGACAACGTGTCACCCTATGTGGGCCGCCTGCTTTGCATCAGTGACCCATATGGCCGGCAACTCAATTTCAGCTACGATTTTGCGGGCCATGTGATCAAAGTCGCCGATCCAGCGGGCGCCGTATATGGATTCGAGTACGACGGCGCCACCGGCGGCTGCGTCAGCAGCAGTGATGGCGGCTGCGGCAAGAACAACCTCACCAAGGTGCTGTTTCCGGATGCCACGACTCGTCTTTACTATTACAACGAAGCCAGCCTGGTCAATGGCGGCAGCGCTTGCAGCGGCACGACACCGGCGGGGTCCGGGCTTGGGCATCTCCCCAACTCCCTGACCGGCATCACCGACGAAGACGGCACCCGCTTCGCCACCTGGAAGTACGACTGTCAGGGCCGCGCCACGTCGAGCGAGCACGCGGGCGGCGTGGAGCGCGTCACGCTCACCTACGACACCCCGTCAGCAGGGCAGACCACGGTGGTCAATTTCGTCGGCAACCCGGCCGCGCCTACCAGTACCACCCGCGTGTACGGCTTCTCGACCGTCGTCGGTGCGATCAAGAACACCGGCATTACCGATCCCGCCACCAGTCTGCCAGCGCCGTGTGCCGGCTGCGGCAGCGTCGGCGCCAGAACCTACGATACGAACGGCAACGCCGACAGCGTCACCGACTGGAACGGCAACAAGACCTGCTTCGTCTATGACCAGGCGCGCAATCTGGCGACCCGCCGGGTGGAAGGGCTGTCGTCCGCCACCAGTTGCGCCGGCTACCAGACCGGCAGCCCGGCCTTGACCGGCCTCCAGCGCATGACCAGCACCGTCTGGTCCACCGACTGGCGCCTGCCCGCGCAAGTGGCCGAACCCCTGCGCATCACCACCTACGCCTACGGCGCCGCCGCTGACAGCAACCCCGGCAACCGCGGCAACCTGCTCAGCGTGAGCGTGCAAGCCACGGCCGATGCCACCGGTGCCGCCGGCTTTGCAGCATCCGCTGTCGGGGCACCGCGCGTCACCACCTACACCTATAACGCCAACGGCAAGGTGCTGACTGTCGACGGCCCGCGCACCGACGTGTCGGACGTCACCACCACCACCTACTACGCCGACAACGACGCCGATCTGGGCAAGCGCGGCAATGTTGCCACCGTCACCAACGCCCTGGGCCAGACCACGCAGATCACCGCGTACAACGCCTACGGCCAGCCGCTCACCGTGGTCGACCCCAACGGCCTGACCACCCAGCTCGCCTACGACGCCCGCCAGCGCCTGATCAGCCGCACTGTGGGCAACGAAGTCACCAGCTACGCCTACGACGGCGTCGGCCAGCTCACCCAGGCGATCTTGCCCGACAGTTCGAGCATCACTTACACTCATGACGCCGCGCATCGCCTCACCGGCATCGCCGACAACCTGGGCAACAAAATTTCGTACACCCTGGACCTGCAAGGCAACCGCACCCGGGAAGACGTGCTCGACCCGAGCAACCAGCTCGCGCAAACCCGCAGCCGCGTCTACGATGCCCTGAACCGCCTGCAACAAGACATAGGCGCGCAAAACCAGACCACCCAGTATGCCTACGACCTGCAAGGCAACCTGACCACGGTCACCGACCCACTCAGCCGCGTCACCACCAATTCCTACGACGCGTTAAACCGCCTGGCCAGCATGACCCAGCCCGCCCCGGCGGCTGGTCAGCCCCAGCCGGTGATTGGCTACGGCTACAACGGCCAGGACCGGCTGACCCAAGTCACCGACCCGCGCAACCTGGTCACCAGCTATGCCTACGACGGCCTGGGCAACCTGAACACCCAGGTCAGCCCGGACACCGGCACCACCAGCAACACCTACGACATCGCCGGCAACATACTCACCAGCACCGACGCCAAGGGCCAGGTCACCAGCTATGCCTACGACGCGCTCAACCGCGTGACCAGCCTCACCTACAACCAGGCCACCGGTGCTCAACTAAAAACCGTTACATACACCTACGACCAGGGCACCTCAGGCAACTACGGCATCGGTCGCCTGACCACGGCCACGGAAGCCGACGCCAACGCCAGCGTGCTGCAAACCACCCAGTACGCCTACGACCAGCGCGGCCGGCTCGCCAGCGAAACCCGCACCCTGGCCGGCAATACCGCGCCCTACTTCACCAGCTACAACTACGACCCCTTCACCGGCCGGCTGCTGACCATGACCTACCCCAGCGGCCGCCTGCTCGCCTACAGTTACGACGCCCTGGGCCGGATCAGCCAGATCGGCACCACCGCCCCCGCCGCGCAAGGCGGGCAGACCCAGATGGTGGTTTCCAGCGTCACCTACCAGCCCTTCGGCGGGGTCAGGAGCTACGTGCGCGGCAACAACCGCACCGTCACCCGCAGCTACGACCAGGACGGCCGCATCGCCAGCTACACCCTGGGCGGCAACACCATCAGCGTAGGCTACGACACGGCCAGCCGCATCACCTCCCTGCTCGACACCGGCAACGCCGCCAACAGCAACAGCTACGGCTACGACGGACTGGACCGCCTCACCAGCGCCAGCGTGCCGGCCACCAGCTACAGCTACAGCTACGACCTCACCGGCAATCGCCTGAGCCGCGGCGCCGGCAGCGCCACCGACCTCACCATCATCAGCCCCACCAGCAACCGCATCGCCCAGGTGGCCGGCAGCGTCACCAGACCCTTCACCTACGATCCGAACGGCAGCACCACCGCCGACGGCAACAACACCTACACCTACGACCCCAGAGGCCGCCTGGTCCAGACCGTCAACGGTGCCGGCACCACCACCTACCAGGTCAGCAGCCAGGGCCAGCGGGTGCGCAAGACCAGCCAGCTCGGCGACACGGTGTTCCACTACGACGCGCAGGGCAAGCTGATCGCCGAAACCACGCCGGCCGGGGTGGTGAAAAAAGAATACCTGTATCTCCTCGACATCCCCGTCGCGGTCAGCGCACAACAATAAGAGGGGATAAGACATGAACAACAAAATCATCACCTCTTCCGGCAAGCTGGCGGCCACTTTTTTCGCATGGCTCAATCGCGCGATGCTGATCGTGGCGCTGCTGTTCAGTGCTTCGGTCTGGGCGCAAAACGTGCCGCCCTTGGTCAGCATAACCGGCCCGACCACCAGCACCTTGACCCTGGGGGCGCCTGCCGTTTTCGTGCTCACCGCGCACGCGACCGACTCGGACGGCACCATTGCCTATGTGGAATTTTCCTACAGCAGCAGCGTTGGCAGCGGCACCGGCGGCACCGATAGTCTGGGTGGAGGCGATTACACCACCACCTGGGGCAGCGTAGGGGTCGGCACCTACACGGTCACTGCGATTGCGCACGACAACAGCGGTGCGGTCACCACCAGCGCGCCCATCGTCATCACCGTCGTTCCGAACACCCCGCCGACGGTGAGCATGACCGGCCCGACCACCCTGACCTACGGGGCGCCCGCCAGCTTCACCGCCAGTGCGCACGCGGCCGACAGCGACGGCACCGTTTCCAGCCTGAAATTTTTCTATAGCAGCGCCAACAACAGCGGCAGCAGCGACGCCAGCAATCTGGGTGGCGGCAACTTCTCGGTGACCTGGGGCGGCGTGATCGCCGGCACTTACACGATCACTGCCGTGGCTTACGACAATAGCGGCGGGGTCACCACCAGCGCGCCCATCATCGTTACGGTCAACCCGAACACCCCGCCCACGGTCAGCATGACCGGCCCGACCACCTTGAGCTACGTGGCGCCCGCCAGCTTCACCGCCAGTGCGCACGCGGCCGACAGCGACGGCACGGTCGCCAGCGTTGCATTTGTCTACAGCAGCGCCAACAACAGCGGCAGCAGCGGCGCCAATAATCTGGGCGGCGGTAATTTCTCGATTACCTGGGGCGGCGTGATCGCCGGCACCTACACGATCAGCGCCGTTGCGTACGACAACAGCGGCGGAAGCACCACCAGCGCGCCGATCACCGTCAACGTTTATGCCAGCGCCCCGCCCACCGTCGGCATCACCGCGCCGGCCGGCAACACCCCGTTCGCCCCCGGCGCCAGCATCCCCCTGCGCGCCAGCGCCGCTGACAGCGACGGCACGGTCACCCAGGTGCAATTCTTCAACGGCGCCACCCTGATCGGCAGCGCCACGCTGGGCAGCGGCAGCGCCGCCAGTGGCAACTGGATCAGCAACGCCTGGACCAACGTCCCGGCCGGCACCTACAGCATCACCGCCAAGGCCACCGACAACACCGGCGGCGTGGTCACCAGCAGCCCGGTCACCGTCGTCGTCGACCCCAGCGCCGCCACCACCGTCAGCGTCGCCGGGGCGCCGCCGGGCGTCACCTACACCGCCCCCGCCACCATCCCGCTCACCGCCAGCGCGGCCAACAACGCCTACGGCATCACTGCCGTCCGCTTCTACAACGGCGCCACCCTGATCGGCGAAGGCCTGCTCACCAGCGGCAGCGCCAGCAGCGGCAGCTACGTGACCAACGCCTGGACCAACGTCGCCGCCGGCACCTACACCATCACCGCCGTGGCCACCGACGCGAGCGGCGGCAGCGCCGTCAGCAGCCCGGTCAGCTACACCGTGGGCGCGGCGTCGGCGGGGGCGGGGGTGGGGTTGTATTTCATCGATACGGACCACTTGAACACACCCAGGCTGGTCGAAAACCAGTCGCAGCAGGCGGTGTGGAAATGGGATCAGGCCGAACCCTTCGGCGACAGCGTGCCCAACGAGAACCCCTCGAATCTCGGGGCGTTCAAGTTTGATCTGCGGTATCCAGGGCAGGTGGCGGATGCAGAGACCGGAACGAACTACAACTTTTTCAGAGACTATAGCCCTTCGGACGGTAAGTACAAAGAGAGTGATCCAATTGGTCTCAAGGGAGGGTTGGCGACGTATTCCTACGCTTCCAACTCTCCAATTGAGCTTGTTGACCCGACTGGACGAGCTGCGGCTATACCTATACCAGGTCCTGTTGGAGGTGCCGCAGCCGCGGCGGCCTTGAATGCTCCGGTGGGAGGGTTGGTTGCTTCTGGGGCGGCGGGAGCAGCCACCGTGGTTGGTGGTGTCGCAATTGCCGGCGCAGGGGGGTGGTATTTTGGTACGTACGTTATCTATCCATTGGTCGAGCAACCGCTTGCCAATGTAATAGACGCTTGTATGGCCAGTGAGAGCAAGCGATGTCAGAAAGTTAGAGAAAAGTGCATTGAAGACTGTTCTAAGAAAACCCTCCCCACACGCAACGATGGATGGAATTTCTTTAATTGTGTTGCGACGTGTATGGAAAACAATGGATGCAAACGAGGAACCGCTGGAGATAAGCGATGGCCATGAAACCAGAAACTGCTAAAAAAATAGCTGAAGAACTCACGTTAATAGTAAACAAATTCAACGATATTGCTCTCGTTGCTCAAGAGCAATGTCCAAAAGAAGAGTTTGATTTTTGTAGGATGGCAATTGGGAAAGTGCTGGGCGAAATGAAATTTGAATTACTGGATCCCTTCTTTACAAAATATCCAGCGGTGAAGCCAAAAGATTATAAGCTTTGATCTTGAGGCAAGTGTCGTGCAAATCCAAGCTCAAAATAAGCGCAGGCATACCACCAAAGAATCCGATGGGGGGGCGAAAAATAAAAGGAGCAGGCCTTCAAAGCGCCGCTATGAATCGATGTCGGACCGACGGCCCTTGTTGCCGATGCTATCCATGCGCACACCTTCGTAAAAGGATTCTTCGAGGGAATCGTGAGCTGCCTCGTAGGTCAGGCGTGTATCCATGATTTCATCATAGAAAGCCTCGAACTTCTTGCGATAAGCATTCATCCGGTATGGGCGCAAGAGCTCATGCAAATAGTTGGCAATCTCGTCACAGAAGATGAGGGGAAGAACATTGATCGTCCGCAGTTGCTCGATCACCGCATGTTTGCGGACCATGTAATCGTCCTCCTCGATTTCTGATTCGTCATACCAAACCGGCGGATACCGAAGATCGGGAATGAAGTTTCCCTCTGCATCAAGCTTCGGCGGTGGGGGATACTCGACCTCGATGAGATCGCGCGCGGCGTCCAGGCGCAACTGGGCGATCTGCCCATCCAGCCGCGATGACTGGTTGGCGATGGCCGCCACCACATCCCAATCCCGGTGCCCCAGGGCCGGCCAAAGAGCGAGCCCGTCCGGCCCCCGCTCGATCCAGTCGCGAGTCCCCGGAAACGCGCTGTCCACCGCCTGCAGGGTGAGGTCGTTGGGCATCTGCCCGCCCTGGTAAGCCTTCCACTTCCGCTGCCCGCCGCCGAACCGCTTGTCCAGTTGGTACGGGGTGGGCAGTTTGTAAATCGTCATCACATGGTCAATCCACGCCTTCGCCTGCAGTTCCTGTAGTCGGGTTCGCAGGCGCTGATCGTCGGCATGGATCGGACTGCGCTCGTCCATTTGGTAACACCTTTCTCTTGGTTGGTGACATTACGTCAACGGTTCGTGGTCGCCACAATGTGCTGGCACTTCGCATCACCCGAGCATACCGCCCGCTGCGCCCGTTGACCAGCCTAAAACCCCCGCAAACCCATAAGCGGAAAAGCAGGAGGTTACACACCGGACGCATCGGCACCTTGCTCCGTTCTGTATAGCGCAGCGGGCGTACACGGCCGGAAGTGCGAAGTGAATACAAAGCGCATCTATCCATCAGCTACAGGAGTCACAGCATGACCACCAAAATCTTAACCGTCCGGGTCTCCAGCGCGCAGTACTCAGCGCTGTCCAGTGATGCCGGCGAGCTCGGCGTATCCATATCCGCGCACATCCGCCGCCTCGTCGAACGCGAGCACCAGTCCGGGCAGCTCACCGAGCTGCGCGGCGAACTGCTGGCCCGCCTGGACGGCCTGGCCGCAGCGCATCCGCAGCCGGCCGCGCCGCTGACCACGACGGGCGACGAAGTCCTGCTGCTGTGCCGCGCTGTCGCCGCCCACCTCAACCCCCAGCTGGTTGCGCAGGTGCGCGCCAAGCTCACCCAACCCGCCTAAGGCCATCATCATGAAACTCACTCTCCCCATTCTCGCCTGGTCCCTCCTGGTCAGCCTGTGCCTGTCCCTGGTCAGCTGGTTCGTGCTGGTGCTGCAACGCTTCACGCCCCCCGACCCGCAGTGGCTGACCCTGGCCACCTGGCTGCAGGTCACCTTCGCCGACCCGGTCCTGCGCTGGGTCGCCCTCGAGTCGCTGGCGATCGGCTTCATCCCCGTGTGGCTGCTGCTCTATCTGCTCGGCGACGGCAGCGATGCCGGCGAGCGTGTGCTGCGCGGCGCCCGCCTGGTCACTGGCAAGCAACTGGCCAAGCTGACCCGGCGCAAGCCCGCCGGGTGCCAGGTGGTGCTGGCCGGCGTGCCAATTCCGCTGGCCTGCGAGCCCAGCCACGTCCTGCTGGCGGGTAGCACCAACACCGGCAAGAGCGTCGCGATCGATGGGCTGCTGGCCAGCGCCCTGGCGCGCGGTGACCGCTGCATCGTCATCGACCCGAACGGCCATGCCCTGGCGCGGTTCGGCCGCAAGGGGGATGTGCTGCTCAACCCCTTCGACCGGCGCGGCCCGGGCTGGGGCCTGTTCAACGAGGTCCGCAAGGATTACGACTTCGAGCGCCTGGCCGCCAGCGTCGTGCCCGACAGCGCCGACGCCGGCAGCCAGGTGTGGCACGGCTACGCGCGGCAGTTGCTCGCCGAGACCATGCGCGCCATGGCGCAGAATGGTGAGACCAGCACCGAGCGTTTGCTGTACTGGCTGACCCAGGCGAGCGCCGAGACGCTGGGCGCCTTCCTGGTCGGCTCGGCCGCCAGTGGGCAGTTTGAGTCGGGCGCTGAGAAGGCCCTGGCCAGCACGCGCTTCATCCTGGCGCACCACCTCGGACCTTACCAGCACTTGCGCGACGGCGAATTCAGCTTGCGCACCTGGCTGGAAAGCGGTACGGGCAACCTCTACCTGCCCTGGCGCCAAGACATGCTCGCAGCGCTCAAGCCCTTGATCAGCGGCTGGGTGGACATCCTCATGGCCTCGGTGCTGACCCTGCCCACCGACCACCCGCGTCCCCTCTGGCTGGTGCTCGACGAGCTGGCCAGCCTGGAACGCCTGAGCAGCCTGGAAGCGGCGCTGACCAAGGGCCGCAAACACGGCCTGCGCGTGGTCGCCGGCCTGCAGTCGGTGGCGCAGCTCGACGCCCTGTATGGGCAGCACAATGCGAACACCTTGCGCTCCTGTTTCCGCAACCTGCTCGCCCTGGGTTGCTCCAGTGCCGACCCGGCCACCGCCAAGGTGATCGCCGAGGGTCTGGGCCAGGTCGAGGTCGAGCGCACCCAGACCACGCACAACCAGGGCCAGGCCGGCAACACCAAGAGCACGACCCAGCAGCGCAGCATCGACGACCTGGTGCTGCCCTCCGAGCTGACGGCGCTGGAGCCATTGAACGGCTACCTCAAACTGGCCGGCAACTTGCCCGTAGCCCGCATCCACTTGCAGCCGCGCGACACCCCGGTCTGTAACAAGCCCTTCGTGGAGCGCACATGCTCAGCTTAAGCAATGTTGGCAACGACGTCTCGGCAGTCGGCTACTACGAGAGCGCCGACGACTACTACACCGGCGACCGCAGCCCCAGCGCCTGGGGCGGCCTGGCCGCCGCCAGCCTGGGCCTGACCGGTGAGGTCGATCCCGCGGTGTTCGCGGCTCTGCTCGATGGCCATCTGCCGACCGGCGAGGCCCTGCACCACGCGGCGGCCGGCCGGCGCGGCGGCACCGACGCCACCTTCTCGGCGCCGAAATCGGTGTCCCTGCAAGCCCTGGTCGGCGGCGACACGCGCCTGCTGGACGCGCACCAGCGGGCGGTGGACCGGGCGCTGGCCTATGCTGAAACCCTGGCCGCCTGCCGGGTCACCGAGGGCGGGCACACCCGGGTGGAGCGCACCGGCAATCTGCTCATCGCCCGCTTCGACCACGACCTGAGCCGGGCGGCCGACCCGCAGTTGCACACCCACTGCGTGCTGATCAACGCCACCCGCCGCGGCGACGGCCAGTGGCGTGCCATGGACAATGAGGCCATCTACCGCCACAAAATGCTCCTGGGCGCGCTCTACCGTTCCGAGCTGGCCCGCGAAGTGCAGGCCCTGGGCTACCAGGTGCGCACCACTCACTGGGACGGCCGCTTCGAACTGGGTCATATCGACGAGCGCCAGGTGCGCGCCTTCTCGAAACGCAGTGCCGCGATCGAGGCCTACTTGCAGTGCCAGGGCAAGGGGCGTGACGAGGCCAGCGCCTGGACCAAGAAGCTGGTCGCCGTGATCACCCGCGATAAAAAATCCCCCATGGACCGCACGGTGCTGCGCCAGGACTGGGAGACCTTGAGCCGCGAGCAGGGCATCGACTACACCTGTCCTGCCGGGCCCATCGTGACGGGCCCGCAGGCAGCGCAGCGCGAGGCGGTGCTTGCCGTGGTGGCCGAGGCGGTGGCCCACCTGGGCGAGCGGCGGGCCGTGTTCACGCATGCGGACCTGCTGCGCACGGTGCTGGAGCGCGGTGTCGGCATCGCCACGCTGGACGAACTGGAGGCCACCCTGGAAGACTGCCGGCGTAGCGGGTTGCTGATCCATAGCGGCGAGCGCTACACCACGGCGGCGGCGCAGCAGCGCGAAGCCGAGGTTCTGGCCTGGGAGGCCCAGGGCCGGGATACCCTGGCGCCGGTCTACCAGGGCGAGCGCGCGGCCTTGCAGGGACGCCTGGCTGCCCTGGCGCCGGACCAGCGGGAGGCGGCGCTGGCGGTGCTCTTGACGCACCACCAGGTGATCGGCATCCAGGGCCGGGCCGGGGTCGGCAAGACCACCTTGCTGACCATCACGGCCGCCGTGGCGGCGGCCTGCGGCTATACGGTGATGGGCCTGGCACCGAGCACCGACGCCAGCCGCGAACTGAGCGGCGCGGGCATCGCCTCGGAGACCATCGCCGCCTTCGCGCAGCGCGAGCCCAAGGGCCTGGATGCGCGCACCCTCCTGGTGGTTGATGAAGCCGGGATGGCCTCGACCCGGCAACTGCACCTGATCCTCAAAGAAGCAGCCCTGGCCGGCTGCCGCGTGGTGCTGGTCGGCGACACCGGCCAGCTCACCGCCGTGGAGGCCGGCAAGCCGTTTGCGCAGCTTCAGGCGAACGGTATGGCCACCGCGCTGGTGAGCCAAATCCAGCGCCAGAAAAATCCCCTCCTCAGGCAGGCCGTTGAATTGGCGGTCAGCGGCCAGGTGACCATGGCGGTGGAGTTATTGGAGAAGGACATCACCCAGATCGTGGCGGCGGCCGAGCGCTTCGAGCGGATCGCCACCGACTACGTGGCGCTGGCCCCTGAGGCGCGCGCGCAGACCCGGGTGATCGCCGGCACCCGCCACGCCCGCGCCGAGATCAATCAGCGGATTCGCGGTCACCTGGGCTTGGGGGAGCAGGGGGAGGCCTGCGTGTTGCTGACCCGCAAGGACCTGACCGAGGTGCAGCGTCGCTCGACGTTGAGTTACGAGGAGGGCGACGTGGTGCAGGCCGAGGTCGATTACCCGTCGCTGGGTCTGGAGCGCGGCGAGACTGCCCGCGTGGTAGCGCGGCTCGATCACCGGGTTGTGCTGGAGCGTGCCGATGGCAAGCGGGTGGCCTGGCAGCCGGCGGTGACCACCAGGCTGGGTGCCTTCGTGCCGGAAACGCGGCCCCTGGCCGAGGGCGAGCTGGTGCGGGTGACGGCCAACGATCGGCAGCGCGGGCTGGTCAACGGCGACTTGGCCCGGGTGACCGGGTTCGACGCCGAGCGCCGCATGCTCACGCTCACCCTGGCCGACGGCAAGACGGTGCGGCTCGATGCCACCCAGCCGCTGCTGCTCGATTACGGCTACTGCTCCACGGTCTATGCCGCGCAGGGCAAGACCTGCGACCAGGTGCTGATCGAGGCCGACGCCAACAGCCTGACGGCCAGCCGGAACCTGTTCTATGTGGCGATCAGCCGGGCGCGCCACACGGCGCGGATTTACACCGACGACCGGGAGATGCTGCCACTGGCGATGGGGCGCGAGATGGAGAAAACGTCGGCGCTGGACGTGCGGCCGGAGAGGCAGGTGGAGATGGGAGAGAGTGTTTCTTTATAAAAGAAAACCTCCCCCAGGCCCCGCAGTGCGGGGCCTTCTCTTTAGCGGCTGAAGGTGCAACCGGTTGGGGTCTACCGTGTGCGCTGCGCCAGCACTCCATCGAGCATCTGCATTACCACCTCCTGCCTGGCACGCGGCAATTGCGCGATGCGTTCGAGCTGCTTCTGGAACTTCGGCGCGGGACCGCGCTTGCCGGCGCCGTTGCGCAGGCCCAGAAGCTCATCGACGGCCACTCCGAACAGGCGGGCCAGTTCCGGCAACAGCGACACCGGCAAGCGCGCGCGGCCGACCTCGTAATGTGCATAAGTTTGCTGCGGCAGGCCCAGCTCATCGGCGATTGCCTGCTGGCTCAACCCCTGCTCGCGGCGCAACTCCGCAATACGCTTGCCCAGCGTCTTGAAAAACTGCTCGTCGTTGGAAGTCATGGACGCCACGGTCATGATCGGTTGCGAAGGCGTCAGCATAAGGGTGGTTTCTGAAATTGGGGTTGACGTTACTCAGTAATTGAGTAATATACGCGACAGTTATTTATTTGCAAACCCCCTTGACAGGATTTTTAAGAGAGGCAGGCCGGCATGGCGCGTATCCCCGAGAGCGAAATCGAGCGGCTAAAGGAAGAAATCTCCGTCGAGCGCCTGGTGGAAGCGGCGGGCATCGAGCTCAAGAAGGCGGGTCGCGACAAGCTGGGCCAATGCCCATTCCACCAGGACGACACCGCCAGCCTGGTGGTGACGCCGGCCAAGAACCTGTGGCACTGCTTCGGCTGCCAGATCGGCGGCGGCCCGATCGACTGGGTGATGAAGCTCAAGGGCATCTCGTTCCGCCATGCCGTCGAACTGCTCAAGGCCGATCCCGCCTTAGCCGCCGCTTCTGCCGGTCCGGTCAAGCGCGCCACGGTGCGCAGCCTGCCGGCGCCGGTGGCCCTCGATGCCGACGACCAGGCCCTGCTTAACCAGGTGGTGGACTACTACGCCCAGACCCTGGCGCAATCGCCCGAAGCCCTGGACTACCTCAAAGCACGCGGCATCGACGACCCCGAAGCGGTGCGGCACTTCAAACTCGGCTACGCCAACCGCACCCTGGGCCTGCGCCTGCCCGAGAAGAACCGCCAGGCCGGCGAGGCCATCCGCACCCGCCTGCAGCGTATCGGCATCTACCGCGAGAGCGGCCACGAGCACTTCAACGGCAGCCTGATCATCCCGGTGATCGACACTGCCGGCAACGTGACGGAACTCTACGGCCGAAAAATCCGCGACGACCTGCGCGCCGGCACCCCCAAGCACCTGTACCTGCCCGGCCCGCATTGCGGCGTGTGGAACGAAGCGGCCCTGGCCGAGCACCGCGAGATCATCCTGTGCGAAGCCCTGATCGACGCCTTGACCTTCTGGTGCGCCGGCTTCCATAACGTCACCGCCAGTTACGGCATCGAAGGCTTTACCGACGACCTGCTGGCCGCCTTCAAGCGGCACGGCACGCAGCGCATCCTGATCTCCTACGACCGCGACGAGCCGGGCGAGCGTGCCGCGGCCAAGCTGGCCGAACGCCTGATGATGGAAGGCATCGCCTGCGCCCGCGTGCAGTTCCCCAAAGGGATGGACGCCAACGACTACGCGCGCAAGGTGCAGCCTGCCGCCAAGTCCCTGGGCCTGGCGATCCGGCAAGCCGTCTGGATCGGCGAGGGTGCGCCTGCTGTCGTACCCGCTGTGGTGCCCGCTGTGGTGCCTGCCGCGATGCCCAACCCCGCGCCGGCCATCGCACCCGACCCGGACCCCGACCCGCCGCCGGCCCGGGCCACTCCCTTAGCCGCGCCCCCTGCCGTGGATGCCGGCCCGCCCGCGCCAAGCGGCGAAGTGGTGCAAAGCTTCGGCGAGGGCGCCCAGGCGCGCCGCTACCGGGTGCGCGGCCTGAGTAAAAACCTGGCCTATGAAGTGCTCAAGATCAACCTGCTGGTGACGGTGGGCGAGGCCCTGCACGTCGATACCCTGGACCTGTACGCCGCCAAGCAGCGCCAGCATTACATCGCCCAGGCCGCTACCGAGCTGGGCCTGCGCGAAGAAGTGATCAAGGCCGACCTCGGCCGCCTGCTGCTGCACCTGGAAGCCCTGCAGGACGCGCAGATACAGGCCGCCTTGACCCCGGCCCCGCCCGCCGCCAGCCAGATCGCCGAGGCCGACCGGCAGGCCGCGCTGGACCTGCTGCGCGCCCCCGATCTGTTCGCGCGCATCCTCGCCGACTTCGAGGCCTGCGGCATGGTCGGCGAGTCCAACAATAAACTGGTCGGCTACCTGGCCGCCGTCAGCCGCCTGCTGGCGCACCCGCTGGCGGTGGTGGTCCAGTCCTCCAGCGCCGCCGGCAAAAGCTCCCTGATGGATGCCATCCTGGCGATGATGCCCGAAGAGGAGCGCATCAAATACAGCGCCATGACGGGGCAGAGCTTGTTCTACATGGGCGAGACCAACCTGCAACACAAAATCCTCGCCATCGTCGAAGAAGAGGGCGCCAGCAAGGCCAGCTACGCGCTCAAGCTGTTGCAGTCCGAAGGCGAACTCACCATCGCCAGCACCGGCAAGGACCCCGCCACCGGCAACCTGACGACCCAGCAATACAAGGTCACCGGCCCGGTGATGATCTTCCTGACCACCACCGCGATCGAGATCGACGAAGAGCTGCTCAATCGCTGCCTGGTCCTGTCCGTCGATGAAGACCGCGAGCAGACCCGCGCGATCCACCGCCTGCAACGCCAGAAGCGCACCCTGGCGGGCCTCACCGCCCAACAAGAAAAGTCCCGTCTCCTGACCCTCCACCAAAACGCCCAGCGCCTCCTGCGCCCCCTGGCAGTGGTCAACCCCTACGCCGACCAGCTCACCTTCCTCGACGACCGCACCAGAACCCGCCGCGATCACGAGAAATACCTCACCCTGATCGACGCCATCACGCTGCTGCACCAGCACCAGCGCCCCCTAAAAACCATGCACGTCTCCGGCGCCGCCCTCGACTACATCGAAGTCACCCCGGCCGACATCGCGCGCGCCAACACGCTTGCCCATGACGTGCTCGGCCGCAGCCTGGACGAGCTGCCGCCGCAGACCCGGCGCCTGCTCACCCTGATCCTGGCGATGGCCGACCAGGAGGCCCGGGAGCAGGGCATCAAGCGCGGCGACGTGCGATTTACCCGCAAGACCCTGCGCGCGTGCACCGGCTGGGGCGACACGCAATTGAAGCTGCACCTGGCGCGCCTGACCGAACTGGAATACCTGATCGCCCATCGGCAGGGAGCGGGCGGCGCCCTGGTCTATGAGCTGCTGTACGACGGCGCGGCCGGCGGCGGCGCGCACCTGTCCGGTCTGATCGACGCCCAGTCCCTGCGCCCGCATGTCTACGACGCCAGCCGGTCGGGGGTAAACAGCGCGCGGTCGGCCCCTGGTCGGCCCCCGGCCGGGGGTCAGCCGGGCGGTGGTCGGGGCAGTGAATCAGCCGCAGAGGCGCTCGCACCAACGGTTCCCGCGCCATCATCCGCCGCATCGCGTAAAACGCACGCCCTGGGCCAAGCCGCTGCGGTCCTGTCGTACCCGTCCATTCCCTTAGCCGCCCAAGCCGCGTAGGCGCGCCCGATGCGCACCTACACCCGGCCCCTGCTCTGGAAGAAGCGCGCGCCGACCGCGCGGGTCGCCGCGCCTGATCCGCTGGCCGACCACCCGCTCACCCCCTACATCGCCGCCTATCTCGAATGGCTGGCCGTCTGCGGCTTCCGTCCCCAGGGCGTGACGGTCAAGGCCAAGGCCCTGCGCCGCTTCGCCCTGTGGTGCGCCGAGCGCAGCCTGGGCGACCCCGCCGCGATCACCCTGGCGATCCTGGAGCGCTACCAGCGCCATCTGCACCACTACCGCAAGAAGGACGGCCAGCCGCTGGCCTACACCGGCCAGCAAATCCTCCTGGTGCCGTTAAAAGGCTTCTTCAAGTGGATGGCGCGCAGCCGGCATCTGCCCAGCAACCCGGCCAGCGAACTGCTGCTGCCGCGCAAGCCCCCGCGCCTGCCCGCGCGCGTGCTGACCATCGCCGAGATCGAAGACGTGCTGCGCCTGTGTGACGTATCGTTGCCCAGCGGCCTGCGCGACCGCGCCATCATCGAGACCCTGTACTCCACGGCGGTGCGGCGTGGCGAGCTGGCGGCGTTCAAGCTGTGGGACTGGGACCGGGCACGCGGCGTGCTGGCGGTGCGCCAGGGCAAGGGCGGGCGTGATCGCATCGTGCCGATCGGTGCGCGCGCGGCGGCCTGGCTGATGCGCTACACCGACGAGGCCCGGCCCCTGTACGTCGTCGAGCCTGACGACGGCACCCTGTTCCTCACCGACTACGGCGAGGGCTTCGAGAAGAACCGCCTGGGCGACCTGGTGCGCCGCTACCTCGACCGCGCCGGCATCGAACAGCCCGGCGGTTGCCACCTGCTGCGCCATGCCTGCGCGACCCACATGCTGGAGAACGGCGCCGACATCCGCTTCATCCAGGTGCTGCTGGGCCATGCCAGCCTGGACACCACGCAAATCTATACCCGGGTGTCGATCCTGAAACTGCAGGAGATCCACGCCGCCACCCATCCGGCGCGCCTGCACCGGCCCCAGGGGCGCCAGCAGGCCACCGGCGACCCCATGCCAGGGCCAGCCCCCGCCGATCCGCGCCAGGCGCTCCTGGCGGCGCTGGATGCGGAAGCGGACGAAGAACACAACACGGCTGCGCCGCGTTGATGGCTTGCAGGGCGCGCAAGGGGCGGGGGTGCAGTGCCACCTCACGGTGCCGCGTCCGACCATCCGTGACTGGCGACCTGCCGACCTGCTAAGCCGGGCTTCCCTCGCCTCCCCATCGCTTGCGCGACGGGTCCCCACCTCGGCGCGGCGACGCGGCCCTACCGCGTGCCTGTCAGGCTAAAATGTGCCTCTACGGAA
>Ga0302321_100001200_pt1 | contig 22158 bp, 19 predicted proteins | sample Fen_T0_1_FD_202505 | JGI IMG/M metagenome (GOLD analysis project Ga0302321, IMG submission 202505) | Peat permafrost microbial communities from Stordalen Mire near Abisko, Sweden - Fen_T0_1 | ecosystem: Environmental > Terrestrial > Soil > Wetlands > Permafrost | place: Sweden: Abisko...
CACGTCGGGCGCGGCGCTCGGCGGCTTCGCCATCGGCTTCATCGAGGTCTTCTCGTCGCAGGCCGGCTACGCGAACTGGAGCGAGGCGATCGTCTTCTCGATCCTCATCCTGGTCCTCGTGTTCCGACCGACAGGCCTCCTCGGCCAGAGGCAGACGGAGCGGGCATGAATCCTGTGCGACGCCTCCTGCTCTCCTTCGGATCCGTCGGACGCAACTCGATCACATCGCGAGCCAAGCCCGTCACCGCTCCGACCGGCAAATACCTGCGCAAGCATCAGTCGCTCACCGTCGTGTTCGGGATGGCTGCGGTGACGACGCTGCTGCCATTCCTGATCCTGCTGCCGCCCTTCTCCGGGTTCTCGACCCAGAGCAGCTGGGTGCAAGGGTTCGCGAGCGCGGGCATCTATGTGCTGCTGGCCCTCGGCCTCAACGTGGTGGTGGGCCTCGCCGGCCTGCTCGACCTCGGCTACGCGGCATTCTTTGCGATCGGCGCCTACACGTATGCGTACGGGGCCTCGCCGTTCGCCGGGACCCACTTTCCCTTCTGGCCGATCCTGTTGGTGGGCGCCCTGGTCGCGGCCGTGTTCGGCATTCTCCTCGGAGCGCCGACGCTGCGTCTGCGCGGCGACTACCTGGCGATCGTGACCCTTGGATTCGGCGAGATCGTGCCGGTGGTCTTCCGAAACGCCGACACGTTCACCAACGGCACCAACGGAATCGGCGGCATGTACCGGCCGGCCCTTCCCGTCTTCGGTACGTTCCTCGGCTTGGACCCGGTGCCCTACTACATCACGGTAGCGGTCCTCGTGACCGTGGCCATGATCCTGCTGTACCGGATCCAGGAGTCCAGACTGGGTCGCGCCTGGATGGCTATCCGCGAAGATGAGCTCGCGGCCGCGAGCATGGGTATCAACACGGTCACGAGCAAGCTGCTCGCCTTCGCCATCGGCGCTTCGACGGCCGGCATGGGCGGCGTGCTATACGCCTCCAAGGTCACGATCATCAGCCCGGACAGCTTCGGGTTCACGGTCAGCTTCACGATCCTCGCGATGGTTGTGCTGGGCGGAATGGGCAATGTGTGGGGCGTTGCCGCCGGAGCGTTCGTTGTCTACGAGATCCAGAGCGAACTGCTCAAGCAGCTCAACGGCTTTGTTCAGACGCTCAACTTGCCGGCTGTGCACCTGGGCTTCATGACGATCGACATCTCGAAGGTGGACTTCCTCCAGTACCAGTTCTTGCTCTACGGCCTCGCGCTGGTTGGGATGATGCTGCTGAGACCAGAGGGCCTGTTCCCCAACAGGCGCCGCCAGCAGGAACTGCGCGATACCGATGATTCGGCGGCGGCGAATGAAGAGCTGGCGCAAGCATGAGTCAGGCAGCGGTCCAGCCCGTTCTTAGAACCGTCCAGCTGACGAAGCAGTTCGGCGGCCTTGTTGCCGTCCGGACCGTCGATTTCGACGTACCCGCCGGCTCGATCTCGAGTCTCATAGGCCCGAATGGAGCCGGCAAGACCACTCTGTTCAACGTCATCGCCGGCCTGTCGGATCCCACCTCGGGTCACATCGACTTCCTCGGCCGACGCGTCGTTGCCAGGCCTCAGCGCAGTTGGCTGGAGCCTGTCTTGTGGGTCGTTCCGTCCGGCGTGCTGGGCCTCGCCGCCAGCCTGACAGCCATGGCCGGTCTGCCGGAACTGGTGACGGAGTTGCTCATACTGGCCGCTTTCGCGGCCCTGATCGCGACCCTCGTGCTCGCGAGCGTCAGGCCGGACTGGTACAGCCGGCGCCTGGCCCTGCTCGGCGTGTTCAAGAGCGCACGGCCCAACGACATGGTGGCTGCCGGAATCGGCCGGACCTTCCAGAACATCCGCCTGTTCGCCAACATGACGGCGACCGAGAATGTCCTGGTCGGGATGCATCGCCAGCTGCACCAGAACCCGCTGGATGCCGTCCTCCAGACCCGACGCCAGCGAACCGAGGAGGCTTCCGCCAGACAAGAAGCGGTCAAATGGCTCCGCTACGTCGACCTTCACGGCCACGACGACGATCTTGCCCGAAACCTTCCCTACGGTGGCCAGCGCCGGCTGGAGATCGCTCGGGCACTGGCGAGTAAGCCGAAGCTGCTTCTGCTCGATGAGCCGACTGCCGGAATGAACCCCTCCGAGACGGCCGCCATGATGAAGCTCTTCGCCCGTATTCGCGACGACCTCGGCTTGACGATCCTGCTCATCGAGCACGACATGCGAGTGGTGATGGGGATCAGCGATCGGGTGACCGTTCTCGACCACGGCGAGAAGATCGCCGAGGGCTCACCCGAGGAAGTCCGTCGCGATCCCAGAGTGATCGAGGCTTACCTCGGGAAGGGTGCGCTGTGAGGCTGTCCAACCTGTTCGGGAGCAGGGCGTCAGGACTCCCCGCGTCGGCGGGGACGTCGCCCGCGGCCGATGGGGCCACGGCGCTCCTTCGCGTGGACGACATCCATTCCTACTACGGTCACATCCATGCCCTTCAAGGGGTTTCGTTCGAGGTCCGGCGAGGTGAGATCGTGACCTTGCTTGGCGGCAACGGCGCCGGCAAGTCGACGACTTTGCGCACGATCAACGGCCTGATGCACCCACGATCCGGCAAGATCTACCTGGACGGCGAGGACATAAGCGCCGTGCCGGCCCACTCAATCGTCCGGAGAGGCATCGGCCAGGCCCCGGAGGGACGGCGCATCTTCAGCCGGATGACGACTCTGGAGAACCTCCAGATGGGCGCGTACTCGCGAAATGACAAGGCCGAGATCGAGGCGGACTACGACCGCGTGTTCGGCCTCTTCCCGAGGCTCAAGGAGAGGCAGTCCCAGCTCGCCGGGACCCTATCCGGTGGTGAGCAGCAGATGGTGGCCATCGGTCGGGCTCTTATGGCCCGTCCCAAGTTGCTGCTCCTCGACGAGCCGTCGATGGGCCTGGCCCCGGTCCTGGTCGAGCAGATCTTCGCGATCATCCGCGACATCAACGCTCAGGGGACCACGATCCTTCTGGTCGAGCAGAACGCCCAGATGGCGCTCCAGGTCGCCGGTCGCGGATACATCCTTCAGACCGGCAAGATAATCCTGGCCGACACTTCGGCCGCCCTCGCGGCAAACGAGCAGGTCAAGAAGGCGTACCTGGGCGCGTAACCGGGCGATGCTCCACGACGACCTGAGTCTGAGCAGCGGATCGGTGAAGTGGATCTGATCCCGGCGTTTGTGCGTGGCCTGGTTGTCGGATTCGCGATCGCGGCGGCAATCGGGCCAATCGGGCTTCTGTGCATCCGCCGGACACTCGTCGAGGGGACGGCGGTTGGCCTCGTTTCGGGACTCGGGGCAGCCACCGTCGACGGTTTGTATGCGTCGATCGCGGCCTTCGGCCTGACTGCCGCAGCGGACCTTCTCGTGAGCGCCCGGCGGCCGCTCGGCATCCTGGGCGGGAGCTTCCTGATCGCGCTTGCGATCCACTCGCTGTTGGCTCGGCGGGAGAGTGCGATCGACCGCGCGCCTCGGACGCTGCTGTCTGCGTACGCGACGACGGCCGCTCTCACGATCGTCAATCCGGCGACGATTCTGTCTTTTGCGGCCGCATTTTTCGGTTTGGGATTGGCCGGCCACGACGCGATCGGGACGGCAGCTCTGGTGCTCGGTGTCTTCCTGGGCTCAGCCGTCTGGTGGGTCGCCCTTGCATTAGCGGTGTCGGCTTTCCGCGCCAGGCTTGGGTCGGCTGCACAGCAGCGGTTGGCCGCGGGCTCCTCGGTATTCATCGGCCTGCTCGGTCTCGCCGCCGTCCTGGCCAGCCTGGTCGCCTGACCGCACCAGGCCGAATTCGCGCCGGCGAAGGTCGCCCGTCAGGCGGCCTCCGTTGAGGAGGTCGAGGTCTTGCGCCCGGCCGCCGATCCGTCGATCAGTCCTTTTGTGGCGGTCCGCCGTTCGGCGCTACGATGAAGGCGGGAGGCGACGTCGGAATATCGGGCGACGCCCGCCGGCCTCCACGACCAAATACCAGTCAGGAGGACAGCCGTGGCCATCACTTTCGTGCACGTCCCGCATCCCCACATCGCCAAGCGGGCCAAGACGGGCCCGGCCAAGACGACCGACGAGAGCGTCGGTTTCAACGGCAAGATCGCGTTGGCCCTCACGACCGTCGTTGGCACGATGTGGTGCGCCTACGCGTTCTCGGTCCTCGCATTCTTCGCGCTGCCGTCTGCCATCACATCGGGTTCGGTCCTGCAGCTCATCCAATGGCTGAGCCAGACGTTCATCCAGCTGGTCATGCTCTCGGTCATCATGGTCGGCCAGAACATCCTGTCCCGAGCCTCCGACAAGCGGGCCGAGATGACGTACCAGGACGCGGACGCCACCTTCCACGAGGCTTCCCAGATCCAGGCCCACCTGATCGAGCAAGACCATGCCATCGACTCTCTGCTCGCGAAAGTGATCACGCTGGAAGCGGCTCTGGCCAAGCGCTGACCAGGTGGCCACGCCGGCGCCGGCAGCCTCCTGGGGGGTTTGGTGCGCGAGGTGGGTCAAGTGTCGCGCCTTACGTTCCGCTTGCAGAATGTGCGTCTCGAAAGTAACGATCCGTGGCCAAATGCCGTCACCCACCGACCAGCCACGAATGAGATGAGCAAATGTCCAGCCGCTCCCACCTCGAGCCCTTTCTCGCACTCGGAGTCGCCATCCTCGTAGCCGGGTGCGGTTCTGGGCCGGGGGTCTCGGTGGCGCCCTCGAGCGCCCCGTCCGGGACGGCGTCGCCGGCTGGTTCGCCTACGGAGATCGCGACCGCCAGCCCGTCGATCGGGCCGAGCAACCCGGCCGGCGACATCCACCTCATCAAGCACGTGATCGTGATCATGCAGGAGAACCGCTCGTTCGACACGTACTTCGGGACGTATCCGGGCGCGGTCGGCATCCCGATGTCCGGTGGGACGCCGAGCGTTTGCGTGCCCGATCCCGCCGCCGGCGGTTGCGTCGCGCCGTATCACAACACCGCCGACAAGGAACTCGCCGGGCCGCACGGCGCCGCCAGCTACACGGCGGACGTTGCCCACGGCGCCATGAATGGCTTCATCAGCCAGCAAGAGCGCGCCAGACCCGGTTGCAGCACCAACTTCACCCGCGTCTGCGCCGGGATCGGCCCGCCCGATGTCATGGGCTACATGGACCAGCGGGAGATCCCAAACTACTGGACCTGGGCCGGCGATTTCGTCCTCGCGGATCACATGTTCGAGCCGGATTCTTCCTGGAGTCTGCCGGCTCACCTGTCGATGGTCTCGGGCTGGTCGGCAAAATGCACGAATCCGGCCGACCCGATGAGCTGCGTGAGCGACAACAAGCAGCCAGGGCTGCCGACTGCCGCCAATCCGCAGCCCTACGCGTGGACGGATCTGACGTACCTGCTATTCAAGAACAACGTCAGCTGGGCCTACTACCTGCGCCCCGGCAGTGCGCCCGACTGTGCCGACAACGGCATGAGTTGCAAGCCCGGCCAGCAGAGCGCCGACGTGCCGAGCATCTGGAACCCGCTGCCGGGTTTCGGCGACGTCAACGCCGACGGCCAACTCGGCAACATCCAGTCCATCGATAACTTCTACACCGCCGCCAAGAACGGGACGCTGCCGTCCGTCAGCTGGGTGACGCCCAACGGCAAGGTCAGCGAGCATGCCCCGAACCTCGTCTCGGCCGGACAGTCATACGTAACGGGTCTGATCGATGCCGTGATGCAGGGGCCGGAGTGGTCGAGCACGGCGATATTCCTGGCCTGGGACGACTGGGGCGGCTTCTACGACAACGTCCTGCCGCCCGTGATCGACGGCAACGGCTACGGCTTCCGCGTCCCCGCGATGGTCATCAGCCCCTACGCCCGGCGAGGCATGGTCGACCACCAGACGCTGAGCTTCGACGCCTACCTCAAGTTCATCGAGGACGACTTCCTGGGCAGCCAGCGGATCGATCCGGCAACCGATGGACGGGCCGACTCGCGCCCCAACGTTCGAGAGAACGCCTCGCAGCTCGGGAGCCTCGTCGCCGAGTTCGATTTCAGCCAGCCGCCGAGATCTCCGGACGTGCTGTCGACGACTCCGCAGACGGATCTGAAGTAAGGCCGCTGCAGACCATGGATCGGCGCCGCTCGCCGGGCCGCTACGTCCGCGGCGCCGTCGACTCGCGAACGATCAGGGTCGGTTCGTAGTACGTGACCCGCGGCTCTCGCGACGCGCCAGCGTCCTGGGCAAGTTCGACGGCGATTCGAACACCTTCCGCGACGATGTCGTGAGTTGGCATACGCAACGTCGTGAGCCCAGGAACGGTGTAAGCCGCAATCGTGATGTCGTCCCAGCCGATTACCGATAGCCCACTGGGAACGGTGCGGCCCAAGCCGTAGGCAGCGTGAAGGACGCCGACGGCAGTGAGGTCCGTCGAGGCACTGACGGCAGTCGGCGGCTCGGGAAGGCTCAGCAGAGCTCGCAGGGCCGCCTCGCCTCCGGCCAGAGAGTTGGGAGCGCGCTGAACGTATCCCTCCGGGTGTCCTCCGAAGCGGTCCGTCATGAACCCGATGTAAGCGTCTTCGCGCTGCAAGTTGTTGCCCGGGAGCTTGGCGCTGATGAAGCCGATCCGCTCGTGGCCCAGTCCGACAAGGTGCTCCAACCCGAGGATGGTGCCCGCCCGGTCGTCGACGTCCACGGTCGGAAACTCGAGTGGGGCGACGCCTTGCCACAGAGCCACGACGGGCAGCATCGAATTCCGCAGATCGGCCAGGAGGCGCGGCTGGTCCTCCAGCTCGCCGACCATGATCAGGGCATCGCAGTGGCGGGTCTCGAGGACGGTGGTTAGGGCGAGCCCTTCCTGGCCGCGGCCCTGGCCTCCCACGACGATGTTGTAGCCGTGGTTGGTTGCTTCGCTGGCGAGCGCCTCGATGGCGTCGGCGAAGAACGGGTCGCTGAAATCTCGCATGACCGCGCCGATGAGCATCGTTGCCGCGCCGCGCAGGCCGCGGGCCAGCGGATTCGGCCGGTACCCAAGGGCGCGGGCGGCTTCGATGACACGTGCCCGCGTCTCCGCCGCGATCGGGACCCTGGAAGGCGCATCGTTCAGGACCCGGGAAACGGTGCTCTGCGACACGCCCGAGGCGAGGGCGATATCGCGCATCGTCGACGCGACCACAGGGCGTTGGGGGAGGGGTGGTCGGCGGACACCAGCGGGATCTCCGGCCACGAATTCGAGCCTCCCTGCTTGACGCCGCCGGATCTCAAAGTCCCCGGACGAGTCTCTACTGGACAATTCGATCCCACTCCCGGTAAGCGTAACACTCTGCGATTTGCGATCCGCTACAGCCGCGGGACCCGCGCCGGGGAGATGGCGTGCCGGCGCGGGTCCTGGCTGTTGGTCCGTATGTTTAGTGATTACCTCCGTGCGTCCGCGTCGGAAGCCAAACGCGCATTCCCAATCCGGCGCGGTTGCCCCAGGCGAAGTAGGGCAGGGCGCGTATCTTCGCCGGCCTTGCCGGAGAGATTGTCGAGGGCCCTTCGTCGGTGGTGTTCCGGTAAGGCCACCTGGTCCCCGTCGGGTCGTCGCGCGTCTGTGCGTCCAAGGAGAGCCACGTCAACTCGCCGAGGCCCGGTTCCGGCCGCGTGACCGCCTCCAGGCGGGGCGAGGTCTCGACTTCGAGTGACTCCACCGACGCGCCCTCCGGAAGGTCGGCATCCTCGACTGCGTAGACCAGCGGGCCACGCTCGAGAGCGATCGTTCCGCGGACGGCGTCGATGCGGACATCTGGGATGGTCACACGGGGCGACATGGCCAATTCCAGGGCGATGCGGTCGCCTGATCGCCAGCTTCTCGTCAGCTCGATCGTACCGGGTCCCGACTCCGCCACCGTCTCGGCGCCGCCCAGGCGGGCTGTTGCGCTCGAGCACCACTCGGGAACTCGGATCGAGAGGGTCCAGGGCTCGGCGACGCTCTCTTCGATCGAGATCTCGATGTCGCCGTCCCACGGGTAGCGGGTCCGGATCGTGGCCCGCACCAGCCCATCCTTGACCGGTGCGTCGAACGAGCCGCTGGCGAACTGATGGAGCTGGACGCCCTTGTCGCTGACGGTTGTCACCAGGGCGGGGAATGAGGCGAGGAAGCGCATCAGGTTCGGCGGGCAGCAGGAGATGGGGAGCCAGCTGGCCCGACGGGTCGTGGCAGCTCCTTCCAGGACCTCCGCGCCGGCGGATCGGCGCATGAGTGGGTTCGAGTAGAAGAAGTGGGATCCGTCGAATGCCAGGCTCGGCAGAACTGCGTTGAACGACGTGCGTTCGATCAGGTCGGCGAAGCGGCTCTCGCCGGTGGCGAGCAGCAGGCGCCAGCTCAGCATCACGCTGCCGATGGCGGCGCAAGTCTCCCCGTATGCCCGATCGGGAGGAAGCTCGAAGGCATCCCCGAAGGCCTCGTCGCGATGGTGCGCGCCCAGGCTGCCGGTCACGTACGTGCGGGAGGACACCATGGATTCCCAGCGTCGAATTGCCGAGTCGAGGAGTTCGCGGTCCCCGGTCTCGACCGCCACGTCGACGACGCCGCAGTCGAGGTACATCTGGCGGACGGCGTGGCCGGTCGGCTCCGGGGCGGTGCGAACAGGCTCGTGATCTTGCCAGTAGCGATCTCCATGGCGGCATCGACCGAGATGGCCGCGCCCGCGCCGTTCGATGAGAGTTCGAGCCAGCTCGAGGTATCGGCCCTGGCCGGTGGTCCGGTACAACTCGACCAGCGCCATTTCGATCTCCGGATGCCCGCATACGAGCTCGCGCTTGCCCGGACCGAGTTCGGCTTCTATCCGGCTCACGAAACGCTCGGCGACGCGGAGCAGGCGATCGTCATTCAGACCCCTGTCCCAGGCCACGGCCGCCTGGATCAGATGTCCCGCGACGTAGAGCTCATGGCCCCATTCCAGGTCCGTGAACTCGTTGCCCGGGCAGGCGACCTGGTAGAAGGTATCGACGTAACCATCCGCTCGCTGGGCCTTCGAGATCAGGTCGATCATGGGCTCGGCGAGCGCCATGATCGCGGGGTCGGGCCTCTGGGCAAGCTCCCATCCGACCGCCTCGAGCCATTTGTAAACGTCCGAGTCCAAGAAGGGCGCCTTTGTCCCGGAATCGTCGTCACCGCCCCGATAGTCGCCGCTCCTACCGCCTGCCAGCCGGAAGTTGGACAGGTTTCCGGCGGCTTCCAACTGAGCGGCGCCGTGCGGAATGGTGACCTCGTGATTGGTTCGGCGCCGGTCCGCCCACAGACCGCCCTCGATCCGGCTCCTGAGCAATCCTATCGGCCGCAGTCGGACGGCGGCGCCCGGTGTCGGAACCACTGGAGCTACTGCCGTAGGATCGAGGACGCCGGTCCAGTCTCCGTGCTTCTTTGGCTCGTTCATCATCGGCTCCTCGACATCTGGCGGCGGGTCTATTCATCGGCGGACGGGCCGGCTCATCCGGGACGGGGACGGGACCCGGTGGAGCGCACACGAATGTACGCACACGTTTGCGGCCAAGTCAACTCCGAAAAAAACGATTGTGCGCACTCGTTTGCGGTGGTAGGCTCTCGCGTGCTCAGGGCCGTCACCGGCAGACTCTGCCAGCAGGTCCCCAGAGGCAAGGTTGTCCAACTTGGAGAGGAGCATGGGATGAGGAATCCGTTCAGGCTGTCAGCCCTGGCAACCGTCGCCCTGGTGGCGGTCGTGGGATGCGGCTCGAGCTCGACACCGGCGCCGGTGTCGTCAGGGTCCGCCGGCGCCGGCGTCGACGACGGAACCCACATCACGATGTGGAGCCGCGCGGCCACCCAGGTTCGCGCCCAAGCGCTCGTCGATGCGTACAACGCCTCGCACAAGAACAAGGTCGACATGACCGTCGTCCCGACCGACGACTACCAGACCAAGGTCGGGTCCGCGGCCGCCGCCAACGGACTGCCGGATCTCTTCTCGGCCGACGTCGTGTTCATGCCGAACTGGACTTCGGCGGGGCTCTTCCAGGACATCACCGCCCGGATCAAGTCCCTCCCTTACGCGGACAAGATCACCCAAGCGCATATCGTCGCTTCCACCTGGGAGGGCAAGGAGTACGGTCTCCCATTCGTCGCCGACCTATCTGTCTGGATGTACAACAAGAAGCTGTTCACCCAGGCCGGACTCGATCCCAACAAGCCGCCGACGACCCTCGCTGAGTTCGCGGCGGACGCTCGTGCAGTTGCCAAGCTCGGCAACGGCATCCACGGCACCTTCTTCGGCGGCAACTGCGGCGGCTGCGAGGTCTTCACCTGGTGGCCGATCGCCTGGGCCGACGGCGAGAAGGTGATGAGCGACGACGGCAAGACGTCGATGCTCAACAGCGACGAGAACAAGGCCATCTACGCGACCATGAAGAGCCTCGTAGACGATGGGACCGTCATGATGCCGGACTCCAAGACCGAAGCCGGCCCGACCTGGACCAGCTTCTTCGGCAAGGGCATCATCGGCATCCAGCCCATGCCGGCCAGCCTTCAGGGCCTGGCCAACAGCGCGCTGGCGGACGCCGACATCGGCGTCACGCCGATCGCGGGCGTCAAGGGCGGCCAGTCCACCTTCGTCGGTGGCGACAGCATCGGTCTGTCGAAGAACGCCAAGAACGTCGAGCAGGCCTGGAACTTCCTGGCCTGGCTCGAAGGCGATGATGCCCAGATCAACGTTGTCGCCAAGGGTGGCAACGTGGTCTCCCGCACCGACCTCGCCAACAACCAGTACACGGCTGCCGACCCGCGAGTCCTGACCATGAACCAGATCGCGGCAAAGGGCCAGACCCCATTCGCCCTCCGCTTCGGACAGACGTACAACGACTCGCAAGGGCCGTGGCTCATCCTGCTCCGCGATGCGGTCTTCGGCGATCCCAGCAAGATTGACGCGGACAACGCCGCCGTCAACACTTCGCTCCAGTCCCAGTAACCGGTCACTTCGCGCGGCACGGGCGCTCGGGCGTCCGTGCCGCGCGCATAGATTCCCCCAGCATTCCGGAGGACTTCTCTCGTGGCCATCATCGCGGCATCTCCCCGGGGCAAAGCCGGCTCCGGTCGGAGGGTCGGCTGGAAGAGATCGCGCCAGATCCTCGGCCTCCTCTACGCGATGCCGACCATGATCTACGTCGCGGTCTTCTTCGTTCTCCCGGTTTGCCTGGTATTCCTGATGTCGAGCAGCAGCTGGTCGCTGCTGACCGGCAGCAAGGCCATCAACTTCCCAGACAACTATTCAAACGTCAGCGCGGGCGCCCTATTCTGGCCGGCGGTCTGGTTCACGATCGAATACACCGTACTGGTCACGTTCTTCCTGGTCGGGCTCGGGCTGGGTCTCGCTCTGCTGGTACAGGAGGGCAGCCGCTGGATCGGAGCGCTGCGCACCAGCTTCCTTCTTCCGAGCGCGCTCGGATTGGCGACCGCGTCGCTGCTCTACTGGGGGCTGTATTCGGGATCGATCGGTCCGCTGAACGGCGTGCTCGACGCAATCAACAGCACCGGGATCCGAGCCGGCCTCATCGACCCGGCCAACCAGGTGACATTCCTGGGATCCGGGACAACCGCTCTGCTGTCGACGACGTTCTTGATCGTCTGGAAGTTCTCCGGGTTCTACATGCTGATCCTGCTCGTGGGACTCCAGGCCATCCCCCACGACATCTACGAGGCTGCCTCGATCGACGGCGCGAGCCGATGGCAAACATTCCGCAGCATCACGCTACCGCTGCTACGTCGGTCGCTTGCCCTGTCGCTGATCCTGTGCATCACCGGGTCGTTGCTGGCTTTTGACCAGTTCTACGTTCTGACCCACGGCGGCCCGGACAACACGACCGTCACGGTGGTGCAGCTGATCTACCGGGAGGCGTTCATCCGCCAGAACCTCGGCACGGCCGCCGCCCTGTCGATCGTCCTGCTCGTAGCGCTGCTGGCGCTCAACGCCATTCAGTTCCGCGGCATCCGTGCCGCGGGCGATGACTGAGGTCACAGGAATGCGACTCAAGGGTCTGACCCGCACTCCCTATTACGTCCTCACCGGCGGTCTCGCAATCATCTTCCTGGCACCCTTGGTCTGGGCGGCGGTCGCCTCAGTGAGCCCCTCTGCCGGGACGCACCAGCTCAACGGCTACGGCTTCGGGAACTACGAGACCCTGTACGCGTACGGGGCTGGCCTGCCCACGCACTTTCTCAACAGCGTCATGGTGTCGGGCCTTACGGTTTTCTTCGTGCTGGCGGTTTCGCTCTTTGGCGGGTATTCGTTCGCCAAGTTCGACTTCCCCCTCAAGAATGTCTTCTTCCTGGTCACCTTGGCGATTCTCATGGTCCCGTACGCGACGGTGCTGATCCCGATCTACGTGGTACTGAACGCGGTGCATTCGGTTCCTGTTATCGGATGGGACCTCCTGGGGCTGGCTCTGACTCTGGGAATGTTCCAGCTCCCGTTCGCGACATTCATGATGCGGATCTCGTTCGAATCGGTGCCGCGCGAAATCGAGGAAGCGGCCCTGGTAGACGGCTCGGGGACCTTCGGCGTCTTCCGCCACATCCTTCTGCCCGCCGTCGTGCCCGGCATCGTCACAGTCGGGCTCTTCGCCTTCCTCGCGGCCTGGAACGACTTCCTGGCGCCCCTGATCCTGATCAACCCGACCGCGGAACAGCCGCTCCCTCTGGCCCTGGTCATCATGCGCCAGCAGACCATGGGGCTGGTCGACTTCGGATCTACCGAGGCAGGCGTCGTCGTCATGGCGATCCCGTGCATCGTCCTTTTCCTGCTGCTCCAGCGGTACTACGTTCGCGGCTTCATGTCCGGAGCCATCAAGGGCTGATCGGCTTCCCCTGCCACGGCCGTTCTGGAGGCCGTCGGCGGAGTCCTCGTACCGACGGCCGGCGGGCGTTCCTCGCGCTCGCCGGCCGTTCTTAGTCCGGCGCCGGCGCCCGGACGCGCCCGACACGCTCGCGTCCCAGCCGACCGCAGGCTCGCCCGGCGCCGGGCACCGACGTCTCCGGTTACGGGTTTCCTACCCGTTCTTGGCCCGCACCCTCACTCCGCCCCGGTACCGTTCGCCTCTGAGCGAGCCGAGGCCCATTTTTGGCGCGTGTCAACACGAGAGGCGCCTGGGCCCCTCTTATGCATGTGAAGGGAGCCAACATCCTCGTGGGGGTACGAGAAAGGTTCGATGCGGATTACAGCCGGTTCTTCTCAGATCTCACGAGGCTTTGTCGGGCTCTCGGTGCTGGTTCGAGCGCCGAGGATCTCGCGCAGGACTCCATCCTCCACGCGCGCGAGCATCACCACCAGCTTCGCGACGAGTCGAAGATCGAGCCGTGGCTTCGGCGCATCGCCGCTCGGCGGACCTTCGACTACCTGCGGCGCCAGAAGCGCCGCGACTCCGAAGACGCCGTTGTTGCCTTCCTCCCGACCGATCCTTCTCTATCGATCGACGTCTCGGCGGCGATCACCCGCCTGCCCGAACGCGAGCGCGTGGCCGTGGTCCTGGTCTACGCCCTTGGGTACGAGCAGCAGGAGGCCGCGGACGTCATGAATGTGACCCGCGGCACCGTCGCCACTCTGCTCCATAGGGCGCGCCGTCATCTTGCGGAACGCCTGGCGAGCTACGCCCAGGAAAGGGACCGGCCGTGAGCCCGATGTCCGGTCACGTCCCGTCCGATCGCCTGGGCGAGGCCGCCCAGAACGGCGGCGTGGACTTCCTGCGCGAAGCCGAACGCCGCCACGTGGCCGGCTGCGAGCACTGCCAGAGCCTCTACGGCGGCTACCGTCTGAGCGATCGTCTTCTCGCTGCGCCGTGGCATGACGTGAAACTGCCGCCCAACTCGGTTGTCCAGCCGACGCGGCTCGCGGCTTTGACCGACTTCGTGCGTGGCCCGCATGCCCGCTCTGTCGCTCCCGCCGTCGCCGCCATCGGCATAGTTGCCCTGATCGGGGCGGCACTCGTGGCGCCGCAACTCATGCCGGCACCGGTCGCCAGCAACCATTCGCCGATTGCCTCCGGCGCCACGCCGTCCTCGACCACCTCGACGGTCTCGCCGTCCGGCTCCGGCCGGACCACGGCGCCGGGCTCGCAGGAATCCGAGCCCTCCGGTCCAGGTTCCTCGACTTCACCAGGGCCGACATTTGCGACAACGCCGGGCGGACCTGCCGGCAAGGAGACCCTCGCGGTCACCCGAATCGGCGGCTCGCCGATCGGCTGGTCGCCCGACGGCGCTCATATCCTCGTCTGGGGAGTGGGCATCGGCCGACCGCTCCAGATCCGCGACGCGGGCGGCCGTCTCAGCGGCACGGTCAAGGCGGATGCCGCAACCTGGGTCACCTCGTCCACGATCGCGATCGCGACCCGTTCGGCCGTCTCACCGCCGACCGGTTCACCGACCGGCCCCGGCCGCCACGGCGGCGGCAACGGCCCCGGCGGCAACGGCCCCGGCGGCAACGGCCCCGGCGGCAATGGTCCAGGCGGCAGCGGCGGCGAGACGGTGAGCATCATCGACACCAGCGGTCGCTCGGTCGTCACGCTCCCGGGCGTCTACGCAACGAGCGGCGGCGTGGCCAACGGCATGCTCGTCGGAAGTGGGAGCGGCGCGTTCACGATCGCCAGTCAAGGCGGCTTCGGTTCGGCGGGCTGGAGCTTCGTTCTTTGGAACGGCTCTCTCAGCGCCGTCAAGGGCGGCTTACCGATCGCATTCTCACAGGACGGCCGCAGTCTCGCCGTGCTTCATCCCTGGAATGCCTTCGGCGGCGCGGTCACCGGCTGGCTCGAGATCATGGCCGTCCCCTCGATGAACAGCGTGGCGTCGTTCACCCACCTGAGCCTTCGGGTCGGCGCCGGGAGCCTCGGTTCCGGCTACGGCTTCGACGCGGCATTCAGCCCCAACGGCGCGTACCTTCTCGCCTCCGGAACCCTCGTCAATCTGGCGAACGGTTCTACGACGGCGACCGGCAAGGGCGGCTGGCTCGCCGACGGAACGCTGGCCACTTCTTCCAACGGTGGACTGCTCCGCTGGCAAGGCACGCACTCCAGCGTTGATGCGCGCTTCCCGGGCCTCGGCACGGTCGAGGCGTCGCGTCACGGCGAGGTCATGTACTTCTACGGCGACGGCCGGCCTCCGCTCCTGCAGGACACCGACGGGTCGCTGAACGCGCTCTCCCTGTCGAGTGTCCGCTCGATCGGCCACCTCCTCATTTCCCCCAATGGGCGAACAATCGCCTTCGACGGCCGGGCCGCGGACGGCTCGTCGATCACCGCCGTGGCAGCGCTTTCGTGAGGCGCAATCACGCTCAGCCGCGAGTTTGACACGCGACCTTCACCACGGGTCGCATCGAAAACCAGCTCACCAGGCCACCCACCACCACACCGGTTCTCAGGCGGAGGAAGCAACAATGAAGCACCGCAATCGCAACATGCTGGCAGCAGTTCTGGCTGCCGGCCTGCTCGTCCTTTCGGCTCTCGGCAGCACCGCCCTGGCGCATGGCGGCCCCGGCGGCGGCCCAGGCGGGTTCGGTCACAACCCGGGCACGACGCCCAAGGCGCATCCGTCCGGCGACCCGACCCAGAAGGTCAAGCCCACCCACCTGCCCGTCACGCTCGACTGCAACAAGCCGCCAGTTTCTCCGGTCCCGAACTCCATCAAGACCGGCGCGGGGCCGGGCGGGGACAAGCGGGATGGCAGGTCGGGCGGATGGTTCGGCTTCGCGGCGTTGAAGATCGCAGCCGACAAGAACCGCTCCAACAACGACAAGACGCCGCCCGCCACCGCCTGCTCGCTCGCAGCGCTCATGACCCAGGCGGACAAGAAGATCGCTGCGCAGATCACATCGCTCAACAACGTGATCGTCCACGTGGGCAAGATCGTTGGGCTCTCGGCCGGCGATCGGGCCGTTCTCACGGGTGAGATCAACGGGCTCATCGGCGACCTGAATGCGCTCAAGGTCAAGATCGACGCGGAGACCACCGTGGCCGGCATCCAGGCCGACCTCGTGACCCTGTCGAAGGACTCCCGTTACGCCCGCTCGATCAGTTCCCAGGTCCGCCTCATCGGTGTGGCCGAGGACGTGATCGCGAAGAATGCCAAGCTCGACGCCCTGGCGATCACCCTGGCGGGTCAGATCGCCGCCGCTCCCGCCGGGATTGACACGGCCGCAGCCCAGAAGTACCTGACCGACATGAAGGCGAAGCTCGCCGCTTCCGAAGCGCTCGTCGCGCCGCTACCGGCGGCCCTGCTTGCCCTGACGCCGGCCCAGCTCCAGGCGGGCAAAGGCGATCCGACGATGGCCAAGATCCAATTCGATGTGTGGCAGGCCAGCTTCGACAGCTGGAAGGCGAGTTTCGACTCTCGCGTCATCGGATGGATTCTGGCCGGCAAGCCCGACTCCGACGATCACCACGACAAGTCACCGGCCCCCTCTAAGTCACCGGCCCCCTCGATGACACCCGCTCCGACCGCTTCCCCGGTCTGAGCCGAGCAGCCCTGGCCCACCGTAGGTGAGGGCACCGGAGAGCGCGGGTTCAGCCACCAGTCCCCGCGCTCTCCGGCTTTCTGTGTCCGGAGTGGCGCGGCGTGGCGCAACCGTATCTCCCCCACGCCCGGCCTATCCGTCGGCCAGGAAGCCCTCGAGAGTCTTCTCGTCTGCCGCCGACAGATGCCCATTGCGCGATTTCAGCTCGAAGACGGGGTCGTTCGTCTTGCCGGCCAGAGCGGCCCGCATCTTCGGGAACTGGCTTCCCGTTGCGAGCTTGTAGGTCGTGAACAGCCCGACACGCGGTCGCTTCGTTTCGGGCATGTCTCTGACGAAGGCCATCCATGGCTCGTCCGGGTGCTGGAGGATGACGAACATACCGCTCGTCCAGCAGCCCAACAGCAGGTAGTCGGCCTCGGCCGCGGCCTCGAAATCGCAATCTCCCACCGACGCGATTTCGACCTGGATCCCGTGCTTCGTGAGAGCCGCCCCGATCTCCTCGCCGTATCGGCGAGTGACGCCCGAATGACTGCGATAGACGACGACCGCCTTCTTCATTGGTACCTCCCTGCGCTCAATGCGGAAAGGGTGCCCGCGGCCCCGGATCGGAGCCAGTGCCGTCCGTCATAGTCCATTCGACCCTTGTCGCGGCGTTGCCAGATGCGAAACTTCGGGCAATCGACCACGAGAACATAGGGGAGCGAATGACAACGAAACAGCAGGTTGACGACTTCCTCGCCCTCAAGCGCATCGCCGTCGTCGGCGTCTCGCGCGACCCCAAGGGCTTTGGGACGGTGCTCTGGCAGGAGTTCCGCCAGCGCCGTTACGATGCCATCCCGGTCAATCCGGTCGCCAAGGAGATCGACGGCCAGACGTGCTATGCGCGGGTGCAGGACATCGCGCCGGCGGTCGAAGGCGTGCTGATCATGACGTCCTCCAAGTACACCGAGCAGATCGTCCGCGATTGCGCCGACGCAGGCGTCAAGCACGTCTGGATGTACAAGGGCGTGGCGGCAGGCGCGGTCAACAAGGCCGCGGTCGCCTTCTGCGAGGCCAACGGGATCGACGTCGTCGAGGGCTTCTGCCCGTACATGTTCTTCCAGGGGGCGCCCTTCTTCCACACGCCCCACCGCTGGGTCAAGAAGCTCACCGGCAGCTATCCGCACTAGGCTGCGGCAGCTCCCGGCTCCGGTCCGCCGCGGAACCGCGGCTGCTACGCTCCCGCCATGAGCGACATCCTCGCCGGGGCCGTCGGGCGGATCGTGCTGGCCGACAACCTGACCGTGTTGGCGTCGTTGCCGGATGAGTCGATCGATCTCGTCTACATCGACCCGCCGTTCAACACAGGCAAGCGGCAGACGTTGCGGCAGATGCGGGCGGTTCGAGACGAAGCGGATGGCGACCGAACCGGTTTCGGTGGTCGGCGCTACCGGACGATCCCGCTCGGCTCCTCGAGCTACCTCGACGTCCACGACGATTATCTGGACTTCCTCGAGCCTCGGCTGGTCGAGATTCGGCGCGTTCTGCGGCCGACCGGCAGCCTCTACCTGCACCTCGACTACCGCGAGGTCCACTACGCGAAGGTGCTGGCCGACGCCATCTTCGGGCGCGACTGCTTCCTCAGCGAGGTGATCTGGGCGTATGACTACGGCGCCCGAACCAAGCGGCGATGGCCGGCCAAGCACGACAACATCCTCGTGTACGTCAAGGACACGGAGCGTTACTGGTTCGACGCGGAGGCGGTTGAGCGGATCCCGTACATGGCGCCCGGCCTGGTTGGGCCGGAGAAGGCCGCGCGCGGCAAGCTCCCGACCGACACGTGGTGGCAGACCATCGTGCCGCCCGGCGGCGCCGAGCGGACCGGCTACCCGACCCAGAAGCCGGTGGCGGTGCTGCGGCGGGTGGTCTCCGCGTCGTGCCCGCCGGGTGGAGTGGTGGCGGACTTCTTCGCGGGAAGCGGCACCGCCGGCGCCGCGGCGCTCGAGCTGGGTCGCCGCTTCCTGCTAGTCGACTCGAACCCGGATGCCGTGGATGTCATGGTTCGACGCCTTGGGGGAGTGGCGGGCGTGGAGGTCCTGGGAGAGTAGCGGCGCCGCAGGTCAGCGAATGTGCGGTGCGTCGGCGGCGAGGTCGAGCATGGCCGCCGGGCTCGACTCCACGAGTGCGGCCAGGGCCCTGATCGCGGCCAGCCGGTCGTCGATGGCGTCGAGCAGCCCGGGCAGCTCGATCCCGAGGCTGCTGCCCCAGCCCGGATCCAGATCGAGCGACGTCTGGAGGTGCCGTCGGGCGCCCTCGAGATTGCGCGCCAGGCCGATAGGGTTGCCGCGAATTGCGTGCACGTAGCCAGCCGCGAGCTTGATCAGGCCCTGGTACAGCGCCCGTTCGGCGAGATCCGAGGTGCCCATCCAGGCCGGCTCGAGCAGCTCGTGCGCTTCGAAGAAATCTCCCTGGGAGTAGGCGTGCAGCCCGGCTTCCAGGGCCGAGCGGCGTGCCTCCGGCGACAGTGGTCGATACGCCTTGCGGCGGTCGCCCTGCATGATCGTGCCCGGCCGGTCACCCGGGTTCGCGGCGTCGCTGCCTGCCTTCGCGCTCGGGGTGCTCGGGCCATCCGGGTCCGGCGCCTTCCCCATTGCGGAGGCCGTCGGCTCGCCCGTCAGACCAGGTCCTCCAGCCGGTGTCGCGAGTCGAAGCCTTCCGACACTTCGTGCCACCAGCCGATGTCGCCCTCGCCGAGACGCCAGCACAGCCAGACGGGTCGACCCGACACCAGCGCCGGGAAGTCGATCAGGCCTGTCTCGATGTCGCGCAGCTGGATGCTCCAGCCGTCGATCTGGACGACTGCCGCGTGCATCTGGTCGACCATGCCCTGAAGGCGAAGCCGCAGCACACGGGTCTCGGCCTCTACCTCCGCACGCTTCGTTGCAGTAAGGCCCGCGGCCGGGGTCGGAGGCGCCGCGCCGGCCACTCCCGCCACGATCCACGGCGCGTTCAGGTCCACGATTCGGTCGCGCAACGCGACGACTTCGGCGCGCAGGCCGCGCAGCGTCAGCAGCGCCTCGCTCAATTCGGGTAGCAGCGCGTTCGCTCGATCGATGTCGTAGAAGTCCGGCATGTCGGAATCGTAGCCTCGGTTCGACGGAACGCCAGCACCTCGTTTGGGCGGCTCGCGGCCCGGAACTCCCGGGCGTGGGCCCCGTGGCCCGTTCGGCGGGTTCGGCGCTAGCGGCGTTCCGCCGCCGAGAGCCGCTCGTGGAGCCGTCGGAGTCGATCCGGCCGTTCGGCGGCGAACCGTTCGATCGCCTCGAGGATGCGCGGGCCGTCCAGGTGCGCTTCCTCGATGACCTCTTCGAGCGACCCGCCGGTCCGCCAGCGGTCGTCCCAGTCGGGGCTGAGCGAGTACTCGTGGACGATTGGGTCGTCGGCCCAGTCGCGCATGAGCTTGTACGCGCCGTTGGTGATCACCATCGAGTCGAACCGATCGGCCGGCTCCACGGTCGCCTCGCGGTAGGCCGCGTCCTGGCGGTTAAAGAGCTGCGGGCTGATCGCGGCCACGATCTTGACGTTCAACCCGCGCCGATCCAGCTCGGGCAGGAGCTTCACGAGATTGGCCGTCGGCAGCGTCCCGCGGACGAATATCGTCCCGGCTTTGGGAGTTCCGTCGCGGAACGGGCGGATGAGGTACGCGCCGCGCGCCGCCGCGAAGTGGCTCGGCATCCCGAGCGCGGCGCGGTCGGGGATCTCGATGGGCGGCCGCGTCAGGTGCAGCGCCACAATCGGCACGTCGGTCGCAAAGGCTGCGGCCAAAACGACGGGCACCTCGTTGTATTCCCACGGATGCAGGTCGATGACGTGGCCCTCGGGGAAGAGCTGGGTCACGCCCGGCGAGAAGATTCCGAAGTGGGTTCGCGAATCCTCGGCGGTCTCGGGACCTGTGTGCCCGGCCACATAGAGCACCTTGCCGACGCGGAGGTCGCCGTCCTGGGCGAGCTGGCTGAACAGGCGCAGCGGACCGTACTTGAGGTAGCTGAAGGAGGCGTAGGTGGAACTGGCGCCCCAAAACCCTTCGAACTTGTCGAACGGATCGGCCGCGAAGTTGACCGAGGCGAGGCCGGCCATCATGCCGGCGTTGGTGAACTCGGTGATCTCTGTTGGGAGGACCGCACCGGTCGGGTTCGTGTCTCGCTCGAAGTTGCCGAAGCCGGGCATTTCCCCGAAGGGCTTTGCGAAGCCGGCGATGTTGGTCGATTCGGCGAGGTCGGCGGAGCAGGCGATGAACAGCGGGCGGCCGAAGTCGCGCCGGGCGACGGCGTTGACATACGAACCCCACGCGCCGAGCGCGGCGCGGTTCGGCTGGCGGTCCCCAGGCTTGCGCCACATCGTCTCGGGGTAATGCTCGAAGTCGAAGATGTCCGGGTCGGTCGCCGGGGAGGTGGCCGTGACGGTCGCGGTGGCGTGGTCCGATCGGCCCGATCGGCCTCCCTCGCCCGTCTCGAGGCGGAAGCCATCGATCTCGTCGGGCACGGTCGCGGCAATCTCCAGGAGGCGATCCGATAGCCAGTCGACGAGCTTCTCGTCGCGATCCAGAACGCTCATCGCGATCCGAAGGTTCGCTTCGGCCTGAGCCGAGAGTGCTGCGGGATCGGATGGAGCCGGCTCACCGACGCCCTGGTACTTGACGCCGTAGCGGGCCATGAACTCCTTGCGAGTTGCCCAGAATTCCGGGGCGTTGAGCTTGTGCGGGACGCCGTGGCTGGCGTAGTCGAGCTTGCCGTAGCCGCGGCCCTTGCGGGTGCGGAACCACGCCATGCTGGGGACGTTCGACAGGTTGTCGCCGCGGCTCGCCTCGAGCACGGCGCGGGTGACCGGGCCCCACTCCATGCCGTCCTGCGTGCCGTCGACGCGCCAACCATATGGCGCGAACCAGTCTTCCGGCGTCCCGTGGACCACCGCCGATGCGGGCCGCTCGTCGATGCCGAAATCGTTCCAGTCGACGAGGAATACCAGGTTGGAGAGGCCCAGCCCCCATGCCGAGTTCTTGGTCTCGTGGGCGGCGCCGGGCGTCAAACCGCCTTCGCCCTCCACCACGAAGACCTTGACCTCGCCCGCGCCCGCGAGCTTCAGCGCCAGCGCCTCGCCGGCAGCAACCGGCATGCCGTGGCCGGATGGCCCGGTGTTCGCCTTGAGGAAGAGGGTCCGCCCCGAGAACTCGGCATGGCCGGGCAGCCCGCCGCGGTGCCGCAAGCCCAGGAGATGCTCCCAGGTCAGCGCAAAGCGGCCGTCTTCGGGGAACGCGAAGCGGGGATCGCCCGTCCGCGCCGCACGCGCCCGGAGCCCCTCGTTGAGGACGGCGAGGGTGGCATACACGAGCGGCACTACGTGGCCGGCGGACAGGACGAAACGGTCGCCGAAGCGCCGCCACGGCCGTTGGATGTCCCAGCGCATCGCCCCGGAGAGGAGCAGCGCAAGCAGCATGTGCACCTTGGAGCGCGAGCCGCCCGGATGACCGCTCTGGCGGTAGTTGAGCTCGAGGTCGATGCACTCGTCAACGAGGTCTTTCAGGACCTCGTAGTGGGCGAAGTCGCGTTCGGCCTCGGCATAGAGCCGGTCGGCGGCGGAGCCGGAGGCAACCTCGCGGGTCGTCATCGGCCGGCCGCGGCCTTGGCGGCGAGCG
>Ga0302321_100001202_pt1 | contig 22149 bp, 14 predicted proteins | sample Fen_T0_1_FD_202505 | JGI IMG/M metagenome (GOLD analysis project Ga0302321, IMG submission 202505) | Peat permafrost microbial communities from Stordalen Mire near Abisko, Sweden - Fen_T0_1 | ecosystem: Environmental > Terrestrial > Soil > Wetlands > Permafrost | place: Sweden: Abisko...
CGTTGTCGGTGGAGAACATCAGCCGCGTTCCACCGGTCTGGAACAAGTCCTTGGCGTACGGCTTGGCGCCGGCAACGGTCGAGGCCACGTCGACCGACGACGTACCAGCCGAGCGAGTGCCGTCGTGATACCAGGAGGGCTCGACGACGCCTTGAATGTGCACTTTGACGTCGTACATCGTACCGGTCGTGCCACCCATGGTCCAAGAGGTTGCGGGTCCACCTGCCGGTTTGATCGCCTGCGCGTCTTGAGAGGCAGAGGCGTTCGCGCACGGTGAAGGCTCGCTGCAGTCGTAATTGGGATTGCCGCCGCCGCAGGGAAACTGCAGGAGAGCGCCGTCGAAAGCGCCGGTGAGTGTCGGGTCCACGACTGCCCCGCCGCCCGCAGCAGCTCCGCCGGCCCCGGCCGTGCTCGTGCTCCCGCCCGCTCCGGCCATTCCGGTGGTGTTCCCACCGGCGCCGGCCGTGGAGGTACTGCTGCCACTGGCCCCGGCGGTAGCGCTGCTCCCGGCGCTGGCTCCGCCGACCGCAGCACCAGCTGTACCTGGTGCGCCAGCTCCGGGTGCACCGCCTGCGCTTGCTCCCGCGCCAGCGGGTGCGCCCGCTCCGCCAGTGGTGGCGCCTGCTGTGCTGCTGCTCGCGCCCGCTTGGCCGCCTGGAGCCTCTGCGGCCGTGGAACAGGCGAGCAAGGCCAAGCACGAGATACCGCTGGAGAGTCGAATGGTCGATTTCATGTCATTACCTCACGTCTTTCGGCTTGGGCTTTACGACAGGCCCAGTCACTCGAACGAATGTCTGTGGACCGGCTCGCCATGTCGGCGATTCGGGGCAGCGGCGCGACGGCGCGCCGCTTGGGGCAAGCGTCATTCCGTCGTGAAAGCGTGAATCATCCTGCTGGTGTAGACCTGCCCCGGCTTCAGAATGACCTCAGCACGCCAAGCGGGGACATTGATCGAGTTGGGGAAGAGCTGTGTCTCGAGGCAAAATGCCGAGTGTTGGGCGTATCTTGCGCCCCCCTTCCCGATCAGCGTGCCGTCGAGGTAGTTGCCCGTGTAAAACTGCACGCCGGGTTGGTCGCCCTTGAGGGTGAGGACTCGGCCCGAATGCGGATCCTTCACTCGTGCCACTTCGCGCAGCTGATGGGACGGGCCATCCACAATCCAGTTTGAATCGAAGCCGATGGGATCGCCACCCGCCGCCTGCAAATCTCGCCCGATTGCCTTCGCGCTCGTGAAGTCGAACGGTGTGCCAGCGACCGGCGCGACTTGCCCACCCACCGTGTGCAATGTGGGGTCATTGGGCGTGTACTGGCTCGCGTCGAGCGTCGCCACTTGCTCCAAGACGAGCCCGGAGTCGTGTCCCGCCAAGTTCCAATACGAGTGGTGCGCCATGTTGACCACAGTGGGGCGGTCCGTCACGGCCTCCATCTCGATCTTCAGCTCGTTGCTGTCGGTGAGGGTGTAAGTATTCTTGGCTTTGACGGTGCCCGGAAAGCCCTCGTCGCCGTCTTCCGAGGTCAAGCTGAGTTGTACGGCCGGGCCTTCCGGCGTGTCGAACGCGACGGCGTCCCAAACCGCCTTGTCCCAGCCCTTCACTCCGCCGTGCAATGAATTGCTGCCGTTGTTGGCGGCCAACCGATAGGTCGTCCCCTCGAGCTCGAACTGGGCACCGCTGATGCGGTTCGCGACGCGACCAATCACGGCGCCGAAATACGGGCTGCTCTTCGTGTAACTCGCGAGGTCATCGAACCCGAGCACGATATCAGCGAGTTTGCCGCTGCGATCGGGCACGTGGAGCTCAGTGATGATGCCTCCGTAACTCGCGACCTTCAGCACTAGGCCGTTCTTGTTCGTCAGGGTGAACCGCGTGACGGGCTTGCCATCGACCTCGCCCCAGATCTCCTGCTGGATGGCTGCCGAGCGGCCGCTCGCTCCGGTCGCAGGCGTATTGCTACCGGTCACTACGCCGCAGCTACTCGTCGAGACAATCAATGAAAAAGCCCCAAGCCAGAGTTTGAGCCCGAACATTTGCTCTTTTCCACTTCTGCCTGCGGTCGAGCTTCGAACGGCATCGTCGTTATCAGCACAGTCAACCGGTTGAATAAACCTTATGCAGGCACTCGTGTCAAGGCAACTTCGTGTCGTTCACACCGGCGCTCGGCGCCGTTCTCGTGTGCTCGCCAAACTTCGCGCGGAGTGCACGCGGAGCACTTGGGCTGCTCTTGCCTTGCGCGGGCGGGGTCGCGCGCTCATCTCATTTGCACCGGTCACCGCTGGGCTGCGCTGGCAGTCGCAGAGGGATCGCCCGACTTCGACCAGGTCGCTTTTCGCGCAAGACTCAGCTCGTCGTGCCGGTGCGCAAAACGACGGGCACCGCCCCGTCGACGATGGCCGTCGCCCCATGAGAAACGAGCTCGAGGATGGCATCGAACGCCAATTCAGCGAGCCCTTCGGAGTCGAACAGCGCGGTTGTCAGCCCGACCAGCGCGCCGTATTCGTCACCGTCGAAACCGGCCAGCTTCACGTCACCGGGGACCGAGATCCCGAGCCCTTGTAGGCGATGCCAAACCTGCATCGCCCCACGGTCGTTGGAGCAAAAAATGGCTGCATTCGGACGGCGGGCGATTCGATTCAGGTCCGCGTCGGTCAAATCTTGGTGCGCGATCTTGTCGAGCGTTTCCGGCGAAGCATGCTTTCCCCACACTTCACGGGTTCCGCGCCAACGCTCGATGTGCCCCAAGTGGTCGAATGTGTACTGGACGAAGGTCAGGTGCCGCGTGTCACGTTCGAGCAAGTGCTTCACGACGGCACGGGCGCCCTCACGGTTTTGAATACGTAGGGCGTTTCCCTGATAGCGAGCATAGCTCGGATGGTGGGGATCGAGGACGATGGTGGGTCTGCTGTAGGCAGCCGAAAAGCGCAAGACCGATGCCGCGGGGACGTCTCCCCAGACCAATAATCCGTCCGCGTGCAGGGGTAGGATCGGTTCGTCCGAGGCGGCGAGTTGCTCACTTGCGATCAAATTGAGGGTCAAGCCGCGGCGGGCCGTCAGTCGCGCGAGCGCCTGGGTCGTGCTCGCCACGGGTGGATGCACCAGGCAGTCGAAAGTCGCCGGCATGATCAGGCCGATCTCGCGCTCGGCGGAGCCGGCGAGCTGCCTGGCCGCCCAGTTTGGCGAATAGTTCTGCTCGGTCGCCGCGCGCCGCACGCGATTGCGCGTTGCCTCGGAAATGCGGGGGCTGTCTCGGAGCGCGAGCGACACGCTGGACTTATCCATGCCCAGGGCACGGGCCAGGTCGGCGATGGTCACGCGCTTCTTTTGCGGCTCGACGCGAACGGCCGTGCTGGCGGTCGCGGCGGACGGCTCCGTCCGTCGCTCGATTCCTGAAGCGCGGGCGGCGCCGCGCGATTTATTGAGGGAACTCGCCATTGCTCAGGGAGTCTATCATGTCGGACGAGCGCGAAACGCTTCCTCGGAGCGTGGGCAGTCCGCCGAGAAAGACCGAGTTGGTGACAACGGCTCTTCGCTGTCACACCATAAACGTTCGCGCCAGCGCGAAACGCGAGTGACTATCTTCGCTACCGAGCTAGTTTCCGCTTGACGAAATGCCGCAATAACTGGCGAATACAACCGGTTGAATTTGTCACCGATCGCGCCCCCCCGTAAAGGTTCCCGAAGCTCTGGCCGTGCGGCGCAGGCTATCGAGCTCACAGGCGCCCGGCCCCAAGGAAATGGTCGCCGGCACGACGGCAGTGTCACTGCGGGTAGCGTGCACTTGGCTTTCCCCAAAAACCACCGAGAAGCCTCGGGATTCGTGAGACTTCGAGCGCTATGCGGCGGAACGCTGCGGGTGGTCGCATCCCCTCGCCGGGTGGCAGTAGCTCGTTCGCCAGTCCATGAGACGCCGCCTAACCCATCGCTTTAGCCACAAAGATCGAGGCTCGCCTGCGGGCAAACGAAGTGAACCACGTGAACATGCACTCCCAAGAAGCAAACCCGGTCGAGAATCGCGATGCGAAAACCAACGAGCGCCGTATCCTCGTTACGGGCGCCACCGGAAAAGTGGGCCAAGCGTTCATTCGTCGTCTGCTGGACGATCCCGCCTATGAAGGGTTTCGCGTTCGCGCGCTGTGCCACAACCGGGTTCTGCCGTCCCGAGATCGCCTCGAAGTAGTGCGCGGCTCGATCGACCAGCGAGACGACGTGGCGCGCGCGATGGGCGGTGTCTCCCATGTGTTGCACTTGGCGACACCCAAGGAGACACCGGAGTCCATCATGGACGTCGCAGTCAAAGGCATGTTTTGGCTGCTCGAGGCGTGTCGGCAAAGCCCGGACTTTCGCCAGTTCATCCTGATCGGGGGCGACGCGAGCCTCGGCCACTTCTTCTATTCCCGGCCGGCACCGGTCACCGAAGCGCAAAAGCACAGCGCTTATCCCGGCTGTTATGCCTTGTCGAAGGTGCTCGAAGAGGTGATGCTCGAGCAGTTCCACGTGCAATACGGGCTCTCGACCTGCTGCCTGCGCGCGCCATGGATCATGGACAAGGATGATTTCAAGTACCAACTCTCCTTTGGGCCGGACGTCTTTGGCGGCCCACGCTGGTGTGATCTCGTGGGCCCGGAGCGCGCCGCCGAGTACCGAGAGCGCGGCGCGGTTCCGATCATGCTCGACGCGCATGGCGTACCGGTGAAGCGGAATTTCGTCCACGTCGACGACCTGGTATCGGCCATCGTGTGTGCCTTGGAGCATCCGGGGGCTCGCGGTCAAACGTTCAACGTGTGCATGGACGAACCGGTGGACTACGGCGCGCTCGCACGCTACTTGGCAGAAACCCGGGGGATTGTCGGCGTTCCCGTGAGCACTCCGTACTTTTCAACGTGGCTCGACAACAGCAAAGCGAAATTCGTGCTCGGTTGGCGCCCCGCAATCGACCTGAAGCGGATGGTTGATTCGGCCTGGGACTACCGGCGCGCCGCGGACGACCCGCGCGTCGTCTGGTACCCCGGTTGACTCGGCGACCCCGCCGGCTGACTCGAAGGAGCGCACTCCATGGTCGACCTCCGCCAGCTCGAAGAACGGTTCGAGCAACTCCATCAGCAATCCCCCCGACTGTTTTCGGCGCCGGGGCGAGTGAATCTGATCGGTGAGCACACGGACTACAACGACGGCTTCGTACTGCCGATCGCCATCGACCGCCGCACCTTCGTGGCGGGCGCGCCTCGCTCGGACACACGAGTCGTCGTCCATTCGCTGGCATTCGATCAGACCGTACAGTTCGACCTCTCGCAGCCTGGCCCGGCGCGCCGTGGTTCCTGGCTCGACTACATCGAGGGGACTGCGCGGGCGCTGCTCGCGCTTGGCTTCAAACTCTGCGGCGCAAACCTTCTGATCGATAGCGATGTGCCGGCGGGCGCGGGACTTTCCGCTTCGGCCGCTCTGGAGCTGTCTGTGGGATATGCGCTGGCTAGCCTCGGAGGCACGCCGAAGCCGGATCGCCTGCAGCTCGCGCTCGCAGGTCAAAGTGCCGAGCATGAATACGTCGGTACGCTGTGCGGGATCATGGATCAGTACATCTCCGCGCTCGCCCAAAAGGACCGCGCACTATTGATCGATTGTCGCTCGCTCACCTTCGAGCCCGTTTCACTACAACTGGAGGACGCGTGCGTGCTGATCTGCGACACCAAGGTCAAACACGAATTGTCTTCCTCCGAGTACAATCAGCGACGAGCGCAATGTGAGGAAGGCGTGCAGGAGATTGCTCGTCATCAGCCCAACGTTCGAGCTCTTCGTGACGTCACCCTCGCGGAGTTCGAAGCGCTCGCGCCGCGCTTGAGGCCGCTGATCGAGCAACGGTGTCGGCACGTGATCACCGAAATCGCGCGCACCTTGGCGGCTGCGCGTGCGCTCCGAGCCGGGCAGTTGGCTCAGTTGGGCCGCCTCATGTCCGAGTCACACGTTTCGTTGCGGGACGATTACCAGGTCAGCTGTGGTGAGCTCGACGAGGCGGTCGCCGCCGTCGTCGGCGCGCCCGGGGTCTACGGTTCGCGAATGACGGGTGGCGGCTTCGGAGGATGCACGGTCACCGTCCTCGAGCGCGAGGCGGTGCCGCGGGCCGTCCGCTCGATCCGTGACCGACTTCGCGCGCGGTTCGACATCGAACCGCAGTTTTTCGCGACCGACGCCTGCGCGGGCGTAACTGAAGAAGCGGGAGATAGGTAACCTCGCCGAGGCCTGTTTCGGAATACCGCGTCACGTCGAGCCCCAGCCTGGCCCAGCCGGCTCACCGGCGTTGAAAGCCGAAGCCGTACACCAATTGCTGAGCGCTCTTGATATCCCACAGCCAAGGCAGGGTCATCCGTGTGCTGGCCAAGGCTCCGCGTAACCCGGAGCCAGTGACGTGTGCGAGCAAAACTTCGGGGGGTGGATTCAATGTCACCTGCTGCGCCGCCACTTGCTGCTCGACGAATGCCTGCAGCTCGTCGCTCGGACGATCTCGGTACGCAAGCAACCCGGGCAGATGATCGGAAGACGCGACGTCGAATGCCATGAAGGCGCTGCCGCCCTCTCGCGTCACCCCGAAGAGTGTCGCCAAGTGTATCGCCGTGGTAGAGCCCAGTAGCTTGTCCCACTCCTCCTCGGTCATGACCCAGGTTTCCTGGAATGGCAGGACCAATTGGCTCAACACGCAGGTCGAAAGCGTGACGTCGAAGGTTCGACCCAGGCTCTGGACCAGCCCGTGGGCTGCGTCTAGCGCCGTTTGCCCGAGCTCGGCGTCACTCGGGAATTGCTCACCCCAGTCGTCCAAATGCGCCAAAATGCCTGAAAAATCGCGGTCGCCGTGGAGCACGATGCGTTCGCGCACCGCTTTGGGCTGGCGATCGCGCGAGCGCTCGATCGCCGCACCGTCCAGATCTACGAGATGGATCTCGCGGAATCTCTTGGCGAGGTATTCCAGATCGATATCGGCGCAGTTGCCCGCACCGAGCACGCACAAGTCTCCCGACGCCTTGGGCAGCTCGTCCATCAACCGGCGACGATGGGACGAGTACCAATCCGAGGCGTCGGGCGCGCGGCGGTTCATCTCGCCCTGCGCCTGACGAATCCTGCGCGCCGTTTCGGTGGGCGCGTTGCCGTGCTCGAGCTTTAGATGGGCAAGCAGACAAGAGAGCGAACACGCAAGGTACGCATGCTCGGGCGTTCGGCACAGATCGCAAACTCGTCGCGGATCTCTGGAACAGCCGCAACGTGACAGCTCGACTTCGGCAAGAGCGCTCATGAGCCGCCGCCCGAAGCCGCCCGCTCAGACCAGGCCGGTCATTGGGCCAGTGCAATAGGAGGCGGTGCCGAAGGTCTTCCGCGTGTCGCCGAACATGTTCAGGATGGAAACCAGCAGATTGTTGTGGGATTCCCCGGTCTTCTTGAGCCAGCGACCCGTGGTGCCGGTGTTCAACCCACCACCGCCTGCCAGCAAGAAAGGCATGTTGTTCTTCTTGTGGGTCGGAGGTTCCTGCAACTCCGACCCGATGAAGACCACCGTCTCGTCGAGCAGGGTGTGGTCGGCGACCTTCACTGCGTCCAGCTGCTGCAACAGATACAGGTGTTGTTGCGAGTACCAGGTCGCGATTTGCTCGCATTGGACCGGCTGAAAGCCGCCATCGTGCTGATAGAAATGATGGTGCTGATTGCTGGGCAAGGAAAGCCACGGGAAAGTGTGCTTGGCCTCGGTGTCGCTCCACTGCAGCGTGCCGACCGGTGCCAGGTTGCAGGCGAAGGCCATGACCATCATGTCCATCATGAATTTGCCGACTTTGGGGATCGCTTTGTCCGTCGAAGAGTCGACGACCGAGCCGTTGTCCGAGTAGGCCGGGTGGGGATTGTAGTCCGCAGTGCTCACGTTCGGCACCTGCGTACAGACGGAAGAGGTGCTGGTGATGACCGTCAAACTCTTCTCGAGTTCACGAATTTTGCTCAGGTGCTCCTGCAAGCGCTGTTTGTCGGCCGCACCGAGGCGCTGCGAGAGGGTGTCGTAGCGTTTATCGACGAAATCGAGGATGGATTGCTGGCGCTTCAGCGCCGCAGCCGCCTTCGGGTCGGCGGCTCCGCCGCTGCTGAGCGAGCCGAAGAGATCCTTCCAGATAGTTTGAGGATCGACCAGCGGCCCGATCGGGCTGTTGTTGTCGGCGTCGAAATTGGCGCAGTTGATGGGACTCAAACTGCCGTGTGATTTGCCCGTGGCCCAGCGAATCGCGACTTGGATGCTCTTTTTCTTCTGGTTCGAGAAGAGCTTTTTGGCGATCACCTGATCGATGGACGGCCCCGTCGCGTATCCGGTCCCGTTATTGGCCTGGGTGCTGCCCGTCAGCCAAGCAATGATGCCGGCTTGGTGCTGCTCGCCGACGGCGCTCTTCATGTCCGGGCCGTCGACGATCAGCAGCTTGTTCCGAATGGGCTCGAGCGGCTTCAAAATCGGGCTGAGCGTGAAGTTGGTTTCCGTTCCCGTGGGTGCCCACTTGTCGACCCCGTTTGAATTGCGGACCGTCCCGCCAGGCTGGAATACAGCCAAAAAGTGGTTGGCGGGGCTGCCTGCGACCGGGGCAGCGTGCGCCCGGCGCTCCGGCAACATGATCTCGAGCCAAGGGAGCGCGATCGCGATGCTCCCCGCGCCGCGCAGAACGGCTCGACGGCTCAAACGAAAGTTCGGCATGTGACCATCACTCCTGGGCAGGCAAATACTGGAAGGCCGAGGTCTGCGTGAGGTCCAGCAATAGCTGCTTGACGTTGTACCCCGACGCCTTGAAAGCGGCGTTGATTTTTTCTTGCAGGCAAAGATCTTCGGGAGTGCCGTGCAGTGAGCGCCCGTAACCGTACTCCACCCAGTGTTGCGCGAAGCATTGCTGCACCTGATCCGAATCGGCGAGCTGCTGCGCTAGTTGCACCGCACCTGTGACCATGTCCGTCGCCTGCGGCAGCTTGCCGCTGGCGTCGATGGTGGCGTTGTTCTCGGTTGTTCGATACTGCCCAACGGCGTCGTAGTTCTCGAGTGCAAACCCCACGGGGTCGATCAGGCGGTGGCAGCCTTGGCAGACGGTCTGCTTCGAATGGGCCGTATACCGCTCGCGGGCCGTAGCCCCCGTGACATCCACCGGCACGGACACCAACGCCAAAATCGCCGGGTCAGAAGGCAAGCTGATGTTCATACACATCAGCTTGTTCAGGATGAACGAACCCCGCAGCACCGGGTTGGTAGAGTTGGTGACGGTCGTGCCGGTCATGATCGCGCCCTGTGTCAACAGGCCACGTCGCTGAGTGGGATCGAGCTGGACTTTCTGGAACGCGCTGCCGGTGACGCCGGAAATTCCGTAGAATTTCGCCAGCGCCTCGTTCACGAACGTGTAGTTCGCCGTGAACACCGAGGGCCATGAGCCTTTTTCGACGAAGATCTGGTTGTCGAGAAAGGTCTCCGTCTCCGTTCTCATGTAGCCGCCAATCTGAGCCGAGAAAGCTGGGTATTTGGCAGCGTCGCGGGTCTGATCGGTGAGCGTGGTGATCGGTAACAGGCTGTCGAAGAAGAACTTGACCACGCCGTGGGCTTTATCGGCCTCGAGTAAGCGCTTGGCGCTCTTGAGAATCCCGTCAGACGTGACGAGCTCGCCGCTGGCGGCGGCAGCGCGCAGTCCGTCGTCGGGCGGTGAACCCCAAAACAGGTAGGAAAGGCGGGTGGCCATCTCGTCGCCAGTCGGCCGGCGAAGCGTGGGCTGCGTCGCGTCGGCTACGCCGAACTCCGGGCGATACAAGAAATCCGGGGACTGCAAGACCGCTTCGATCACCGCAGCGATACCCGAGCTGAACGTGTCGGAGCTCGTCACGCTCTTCTCGAGCGCCAGTAGGGCATCGGCCTCTCCGGCGGCGAGCGGGCGCCGGTAAGCCTTGGGCACCCAGCTTTGAATGAACGTCTGTGCGCAACTGTCTTGGCTGGCGGCGCTGCTCGCGCTCGCCGCACAAGGTGCGAGCTTGGCGAGCGAGCTTGCCTGGACGGCGCGGCTGGCAATATCGGCGGCGACGTCGTTGTAGCCAGAAACGAGATCGGCCGAGACCGTTTGCTGCAGGGCGTCGTTGCTGAAGCCGTTCCCGAGAACCTCTGGCGGTAGATTGACGGCAGGCGAACTCGTATCGCCCAACAGGTCGGCGACGCTGTTATTGAACTCACCGCGGGTCAAGCGACGGATTGGCGCGGCAGAGGGCTGTTCGGTCTGCGCGCTGCACGCGGATGTTTGTGAAGCAGAGCCCCCACTGGAAGCACCGCCTCCAGGATTCATGCTCGAACCACTCCCCGCCGCGGTGGCGTTCCCCCCTCCGGCCGTGGCGGCCGAAGCATTGCCAGCGTTTCCGGATGGGCCCGTCAGCATCCCGCTGGGATTGCCGTCGGAGGCTCCCGTCACGCAACCGACGCCGGCCAGGGCGCACAGCAGGCTTGCCATCACCAGCTTGCGCCGGACGGTCGAATCGAGTTTTCTTGTCATTCGTGGTTGCTCGGGTCGCAGTCGCCACGGCCGACTACGAGCGGATGCGCCTTACTGGGCATGCAGATGCACGAGGGATAAAGGGGCAGCTCGCCGCGAAAAACGTTCAAACCTTTTTGCCGGCTCGGACTTTTGTCGGCAGATCGAGCTGAGAACGAAAGTTTCACCGAATTGCGATCGTGCCAGCGTCAGCTCGTCACCAGGCGACGCCTGCGGCATGAAAACCGGCGCACCGCTCAGTACTTTGCCTCGTACTGTGTGTGCGCCTGCGCAGGGTGCCTATGGCTTCGTGTTCGAGGTCTGCCGGCGTATGGGCGGCCATCCTGGCGCGAGAAACGTAGCTCTCGGCCAGCAGTGTCACGAGGGTGCGCGAATCCGTCCATAAATGCTCGGCTCAGCTCAGACCGGACCGGCTCAGCTCAGCTCAGACCGGCTCGGCTCAGACCGGCTCGGCTCAGACCGGACCGGACCGGACCGGACCGGGCCGGGGTCGGCGGTTGCTGGGCGGTGGAGCGCATCGTTCGTTCGGCCGGTTGCAGGTCGAACGCTGCTCAATCGTCGACGATGAACGAATGCACTTCGCGCGACTGTCATCGTGTGACCGAAAACCGGCGTCACGGTTTCGAATGTTTGCAGGAGGCCACCGGCATCCTTGCCGACAAACGTTCTGCGCAGAGCAGATCGAGCGCATCTTCCACAGCTGTCGCACCACGGCATACCAAAACCAGCGAGTGATATGTTCGGCGAGTGCTCATGCTGCTACTATCGAATTTCATGGGAGAACGGCTCCGTCGCAGCCCGCATGCGTTTCGTACCGTCGGGAGGTACCGCGTCTACGAGGAGCTCGCATCCGGTGGAATGGCGAGCGTGCATCTGGGGTGCCTGCTTGGGCCAGCGGGATTTTCCAAGCTCGTGGCCATCAAGTGCCTGCACGAAGTGTTTGCCGTCGAGAACGAGTTCGTTGCCATGTTTCTCGACGAGGCGCGCCTGGCTTCGTCGATTCACCACCCCAACGTCGTCGCTTCGCTCGATGTCGTGGCGGAGCAGGGCGAGCTACTCGTGGTCATGGAATACGTTCACGGCGAGACGCTCGCGGCGTTGCTGCGTTCTTCCCGACAAGCCGGCGAAACCCCGCCGATTTCGGTAATTACGCGAATCATGTGCGACGCCCTCGAAGGCCTGCACGCGGCTCACGTAGCGAGCCTCGCCGGTCGCTCGTTGAACATCGTCCATCGCGACGTGTCTCCGCAGAATCTGATGGTCGGCGCCGACGGCAACACGCGTGTTCTCGATTTCGGGATCGCGCAGGCCGCCGTTCGTTCGCAAGTCACCGCGGCCGGCACGATCAAGGGCAAGATCGCTTACATGTCTCCCGAACAAGTGCGGGGGCTCGCCGTCGACGCACGAACCGACGTCTTCTCGGCAGGCGTGGTCTTGTGGTTGGCATTGACGGGGCGACGATTGTTCGAGGCCTCCAACGCACACGACGCGGTGAACTTGCTCTTGACTTCACCCGTCCTGCCGCCGAGCGCGTTCGCCAGCGGACTGTCGCCCGAGCTCGACCGCGTCGTGCTCAAGGCACTTGCTCGAAGTGTGGGAGAGCGCTTCCAGAGCGCGCACGAGTTCGCCGAGGCCTTGCGCCGTGCAGCGCCGGAAGGCTCGCGGCGAGAGGTAGCAGACTGGGTCGTCCGCGTCGCGAAGGACGGCCTCGCTCGGCGGCTCGAGCTATTGGAGGCCATCGAAGCGAGTGCGATCGAGACCCAAGCCACTGCGGACATGCCGATCGTTGCCTTCGGGTCCTCGCCGCGCACGCTGCAGTCGTCGAGCGTAGAGATCACTCACACGCGCGCGACGAGCACGACCTCGCTCTTGTCGGTGCCTCGCCCGCCCAAGCATTCCCGGCGCGTGGTCGCCTGGGTCGCGGCCGTCGCGAGCACGGTCGCGTTCTCGACTTGGGTAAAGCTCCATGGTTCGCTCGGCCACGCCGAAGTACCCATGGCCGCCTCCGCCGCGCGGTCGCTTCAGGCGCCGCTCGCCCAGCCCCCGGAAACGGCAGCATCGCTCCCACCCGCCCCGACCGCAGTAGCCATCGAGTCGTTGCCGCTCGCTTCCGCCGACGCAATAGAAGTGCCGCCGCCCGCCATACCAGCGAAGTTCGCAACCAACAAGTCGCGCTTGGTGATCGCAACTCAGCCGCATCATCCGCCCGTGACGTCATGCAGGCCGCCCTACCGAATCGACGACTCGGGCATTCGACGGGTGAAACCCGAATGTCTCTGAGAGTCGCGACCATCGTCACTTGGGCACTGACCACGTTATCGAGCGGGTTGGCGCAGGCGCAAGGCAGTGCACCCGCAACGAGCAGCGCCGAGTGCGTCCGCGCGTACGAGGAAGGGCAGGAGCGTCGCAATTCTGGCCACCTAGTGGCAGCGCGTGAGTCGTTGCAGGTCTGCGCGCGCGATGAATGCACTGATTTCATACGTCGTGACTGCGCGGCTTGGTACGGCGAGCTGCAGGATGAACTGCCGACATTGGTGTTCGCGGCTCGCAGCGGCGAGCGTGATTTGACAGAGGTTCGCATCGCCATCGGGCCACGGGTTCTGGCTTCTCGAATCGACGGGCAAGCGGTCGAACTCGACCCGGGCGAATACGATCTGGAATTTGCTGCCCCGGGCATGCAGCCGCTCACCCAGCACGTATTGATCGCCCGCGGCGAGCGCAACCGTCTGCTGCGAGTCGAACTCCAGCCGCTGCGAGCGGACGTTCTCGCCAAACCTCCGTCAATAGCGCCGGCAACCAGCTCCTATCTAGTCCCGGGCCTGTTGCTGGGGCTCGGTGGCGTCGGCGTTGCGAGTTTTGGTGGTTTCGCCGCGTGGGGCCTCTCGTCGGAGTCCAAGCTCGAGGCAACTTGCTCTCCCCATTGTCGAGCAGGTGAGGTATCGAAGGTAAAGACCAAGTACATCCTCGCGGACGTCTCGCTCGGCGTCGGCGTCGCCGGCCTCTCGCTAGGTACTTATTTCTTCTTCCGCACAGCGGCTGAACGCAACCAGCAAACGTTGCCGGTCGACGTACAGCTCGGTCCCAGAAGCCTGAGCGCGAGCTATCGAGGTACGTTTTGAAGCCCTGGCTAATGGGGCCGCCCCTGCTCTCGCTACTCTCCCTACTCTGCAGCGCGGTTCTCGTGACCGGTGGCTGCTCGTTTCATTCGCTCGACTACCTCGAAGCGGGTGGTCAAGGGGCCGGCGCGGGAACCACGCCCGGTGCGGGAACGACCGGGGGCGACACCCCCAACGGCGGAGGTGCGGTGGGAGGCGTCGGACAAGGCGCGAACGGCGCGGCAGGGGGATTGCTGATCCCGCCGGACTGCACTGACCAGCAGGCAACCGGCGATGAAACCGATGTCGATTGTGGCGGCCGCACCTGCGGCCCCTGCCCCGCGGAACGGCGCTGCATCACGGGCACGGACTGTGAGAGCGCGATCTGCACCAACCAGGTTTGCCAGCCGCCCACTTGCACTGACCTAGCGCTCAATGGCGACGAGACCGACCTGAACTGCGGCGGCAGCTGCCCTCCGTGCCCGCTGGCTCGGCACTGCCTCACCGGCGCCGATTGCGCGACCGCGAGCTGCCAGCAGGGAGCCTGTGAATCCGTTACCTGCGAGGATGGCGTGTTGCGGGAGGGCTGCCCGTTGCTCGTCGACGGGACGCCCTATGCCTTCTCCCCAGGTCATTCGTTGGACCGATGTGTGGAGGACGACAAGCAATCGGTGGACGCGGGCAACGCCATGCTGCTTGCCCCATGCAAGGCGGAGCTGCAACAAACGTTCTGGGCCGTGGGACAGGCAGACGGCTACTTTGCTTTGCGCAGCGCTCTGAGCGGCAAGTGTTTGCAGTCGAGGGCTGCGAGCGTCCGCGAAGGAGCCGTCATCGAGCAAGCAGCGTGCAGCTATGCGGCCCAGCAACTTTGGAAGCCGAGCATCGTGGACTCGAGTCTGATGCAGCTCAATTCGAAGCTCAGCACGCTCGCGCTGGACGTGGCCGGCGACAACGTCGCCCTCGACGGGCAAGCGATCGTTCAAAGCGCTGCGAACGGGAGCCCCGACACGCACTGGCGAGCCGCGAAGCGGTCCGAGGCTGCATTCATTGCATTCTCGCCAAACGGAGACCAAACCCTGCGGGTTCACCACGATGGTGGATTGACGACCTTGACCGACGATGACCAACCGACCGCCCACTGGAAAGTCGTGCCCGGTCTTTCCGACGCGTCGATGGTTTCGTTCCAGTCGCGCAATGACCCGGGCCGCTACTTGCGCCACGCGAGCTTTCGCCTTTGGAGCGACCGGAACGACGCTTCGACACAATTTCAGCGTGACGCGACGTTCCGATATGTCAGCCCGTTCGTAGGCGACGCTCCGCTCAGCAAAGGGCTCGAAGCCAGTAACTACCCTGGCTATTTTTGGCAGCAGAGCGGATCGACCGTGATCCTCGGTGCGCCGACGGACAAGTCCAGCGCCACGTGGTGGATTGGCGGACGCTAAGTGCTTGGGCTCTTCTCCGCGACCGGGGGCGTGCTGCTCGGCGGTCCCGCGACGGGCTTGCGTGCAGCGGCCTCTCTCAAGCGACGCGCGGCCTGCACCATGTGCACGACCTGGTCGAGGATCACCGCGACGAGGATGACCGCACCGACGATGATCCAGTTCCAATTCGGATTGAGGCGCCAGATGCGGGGCACCCCATCGGGATCCGTGTATTGGATCTGGAACATATTGATGCCGTTGTCGATCACTCGCATGATCGAAGCACCGATCAGAATGCCGAAAATGGTCCCTTCACCGCCACGCAGCGAGCAGCCGCCCAACACCGCCGCCGCAATCGCGTAAAGCTCGTACGCGACGCCCACCTGTTGCGACATTTGCCCGATGTACGCGGCATAACAGACGCCTGCGATGCCGGCCGTGCCAGACGAGATCACGTACGTGAGCAACTCGACACGGTTGACGTCGATGCCCGAATAGCGCGCCGCCTCGCGATTGCCGCCGATGGCGTAAATGTAGCGCCCGAGCACCGTGTAGTGCAGCACGTACGCGCCCAACGCCGCCACGGCCGCGAAGATCAGCAACGGCCAGCCGATCAGCGGGTCGCGGCCGAGATGCAAGAGCCCACCACTCGCCAGGCCCAACAAGGGAGAGTCCCCCATGCTGATCACCCCGCCATCGACGATGGTTTGCGAAACCCCGCGAAAGAGCAGCATGCCCCCCAGGGTAACGATGAAAGGCTGCAGCTTGAGCCGGGTGATGAGCAGCCCCTGAACCACGCCCACGAGCACGGCCGCAACGAGGCCCGCCGAAATGCCCAGCCAGAGTGGGTAGCCGAGGCCTCCGGTTTGCGTCGAAGAAAGACGCGCGATGATCACCCCCGTCAAGCCGACGACCGAGCCGATCGAAAGATCGATGCCGCCGGTGATGATCACGAACGCGATGCCGACGGCAAAGATGCCCAGCATCGAAATCTGGCGCGTCGTGTTGACGACGTTCGAGGCGCCCAGGAAATCCGAGTTCGAGGACCAAAGCGCGATGCACATGAGCACCAGCGCCACGACCATTCCGAGTTCACGCCTCATGACCGTACCACTTTGCCTTCTACGGATGACCCGGGCCGGCCCGGCGGGTGCACGCCCGCGCCGGGTTCCCGGCCCGTCATCAAACCGGCAATCGCGACCTGGCTGAGCTCATGCCGCTCGAGCACGCCCTTGAGCCTTCGCTCGTGCATCACTACCACGCGATCGCTCATGCCAATCGTTTCCTCTAGATCGGAACTGACCATCAAAATCGTGATCCCCTGAGCGGAGAGGTCCGCCATGTGGCGGTAGATTTCGGCTTTCGCCCCGACGTCGATGCCGCGTGTCGGCTCGTCCAAAATCAACACCTTGGGTGCCATGGCGAGCCATTTGGCCAGCACGACCTTTTGCTGGTTCCCGCCGGACAGATTCACCACTGCCTGTTCGGTCGACGGAGTCTTGGTTCGCAAGCGCTTCACGCCCTCTTCGGCAACCGCTCGCTCTTTCTTGCGATTGAGCCAGCCGAAGGGCGCGTAGCTCGAGACATTCGGCAGCGAGGTGTTCTCCGCCACCGACATGGGCAAAACGAGCCCGTGGCGCTTGCGATCTTCGGGCGCCAGGTACACCCCCGCGTCGATGGCATCCCGCGGGCGCTCCGGCCGGTATTCCTTGCCGTCGAGCTTCATCTGCCCCGAAAGCGCGGGCGTGACGCCGAATACGGCTTCCATCAACTCGCTGCGACCGGCGCCAATCAGCCCGGAAAATCCCAGAATTTCACCTTTGCGCGCGCTGAAGCTGGCGCCGCTCGGCGCGCCGGGCACGACCAGGTCTCGAACCTCGAGCATGACTTCGCTCGCGGTTTGCGCTCGCTTCTCGGGGAAGTACCGAGCGCTGAGCTCGCGCCCGACCATCATAGCCACGACCTTGTCGTGGCTCGCCTCTTCACGGTCGAGCTCACCGACGTAGCCGCCGTCGCGCAAGACGGTGATGCGATCGGCCAACTGCATCACTTCCTGCATCCGGTGCGAGATGTAGATGATCCCGATACCGGCCTGCTTGAGCCGGCGGATGATGCCGAACAGCTGCTCGGATTCGGCGCTCGCGAGCGACGACGTGGGCTCATCCATAATGATGATCCGCGCTTGAGTGGACAGCGCCTTGGCGATTTCCACCATTTGCATCTGGCCGGCGGTAAGGCGCGAGACCTGAGTGGTCACCGGAATGGTGAGGCCGACTTGCGCGATCAACTCGGCGGCGCGCGCGTTCAACCTCGCGCGAGGTAACGGGCCGAGCAACCCTCCCTTCACGCCCTCGTTACCGAGGAAAATATTGGAGGTGATGTCCAAGTTCGGCGCCAGCATCAGCTCTTGGTGAATGAGCGCGATGCCTTGAGCCTTCGAGTCCTTGACGCTGCTGAGCACGACCTGCTCCCCGCCCACGTAGATCTCGCCCTCATCGGGCAGCTGCACGCCACCCAAGATCTTCATGAGCGTGCTCTTGCCGGCGCCGTTTTCGCCCATGAGGGCGAGCACCTCCCCCGCCCGGAGCGAGAGCGAAACTCCCTGCAGGGCCACTACGCCGGGGAAGCGCTTGGTGATGCCACGCATCCTGAGCAGCAAGGGCGTTTCGCGATCGGAAGCCGCGCTCATGGCCGTGCCTTGATCCACTTTCCTTACAGGGCGCCTACTGCACCGATTTCTTCATCGTGGTCAGCTCGGCCTTGAACGATTCGACGTTGCTCTTGTCGATCACCGTCACGCCGGTGTCGATGATACCGTTTGCTGGCAGCGCCTTCTTGGCCTCGGCGTTGTTGGTTGCCAGGTCGTGCATCCACTTGGCCGACAAGTAACCGAACTGGAACGGCTTCTGCACGACGGTGGCGTCGATGGTGCCGCTCTTGATGGCATCGAGCGTCGCGTCGTCCTCGTCGAAGACGGCCGCCTTGATCTTGCCTTGCTTGCCGAGGCCTTCGATCGCCGCCGCGATGGCCGGGCCGTTGTAGTTCCACAGGCCCACGACCAAGCTCAGATCTTTGTGCGAGTTGATGATGTCTTCGACGTTGGAGCGCGCTTTGGCGCGATCGGTGTTGTCCTCACGCTTGTCGACGATCTCGATCTTGTGATCTTTGATGGCCGCGGCAATGCCGCCCAAGCGCTGCGCGGCATTGTCGGTGGAGAGCATGCCGACGAAAACCGCGATCTTGCCGCCGTCCGGCAAAAGCTTGACGATGCGCTCGCCGAGGGCTTGACCTGCGGCAAAGTTGTTGGTGCCGATGTACAAGAGGCGCTTGGACTTGTCAGCGTCCGAATCGAACGTGATCAGGTTGGTCTTGTCTGCGACCTCGTTCAAAATGCGCAGTTGATCCTTGGGCGCGATCACGCTGACGGCGATCGCGTCGTAACCCTGGCTGGCGAGGTTCTGCAGGATCTGGTTCTGGTCCTCCGGAGTGCCGTTGGGCGGCATCTTCATGTCGACCTGGACCTTCGCCTCTTTTTCGTATTTACGCAGCCCCGCCTCGGCAATCTTCCAAAACTGGCTCGCGTTGTTGGTCACGAAGGCGATCTTGACCACCTTGCCAGCGCTACCGACGGCAGCGCTCGACGCCGCCGTAGCGGCGCCTTCCTTCTTCGCGTTATTGCAGCCGAGTAGGAGCAGCGGCAGAACCGCTGCCAGGCGGACCAGGTTTCGTTTTGCTTGGTTCATGTCACGATTCATAGCGAAAGAGAGGCCGCTCGTACCAGAACGACAGCCGTGACGCCCGGTGCAGCGCGGGCACTACTTCCCGTAGCCAGCGCCCTGGACGTTCTTCATTACAGCGAGATCAGTATCGTTCGACGGTCGGCCCGCGGTGATGGCGCCTTCGTAGAAAGTGCCGTACGAGTTATTGCTGTTATCCGCGCCGATGCCAAGCAAGATCCCTCCCTGGTTGTCCCAAGCCTTGGGCGAGGCACCATCGTAGGCGGTCGTGAGATCAGCGGCGCTCTGTAGATTGGCGACTCGGATAGCATATTTCCCAGAGCTGGTCTTCAGCATGCCGAGGGCGTAGCGAACCTTCATCGACGGATTGCTGGGATTGTTCGTTTTCGAATCGCCCGATCCTCCGGCCCAGACGCCGGCCTCGAAATCACCGAGGAACCAGGGTCCGTCGCCGGCCCCCGTGCCCCAATAGCCGGTGCCCAAGAACAAGGTGTTCATGGTGTGATACTGCGTCGGGTCGGTCGTCACGTTACCGAAGTCCCAACAGCACGCCGTACCGTAGTGCGTGCCGTCCGCCAGCATATAGATCCCCTGATCGGTGTTTCCGACCGGCATGCCGGCACCCTTGGCCGTCAGCCGGTATCCTTCTCGTGCATTCATGAACAGCGAGTAAGCTTTGTGCCCACCGACCGTGACGGCGCCCTTGGTTGCACTGGACTCGAAGTCGTCCATGGCCGCGAAGTTTCCACCGGCGGACAACCCCTTGGGCGCGACCTTGAGGTTGTTCTTGTTTCCAGACTGGTCATACAGGATCGAGACGGTGCAGATGCTGCCCGTGCAGAAAGCGTCCTGGGCGGCCGCGTCGGCAAAGCCATCCGAGGTGATCCCGATGTCTTTGGTCATGCCACCCGTGCCCGTGTTTTGGGCCGAGCTACCGCTCCTGACCTGATACAGAAAGCCCGTGTAAGTCTTCGAAAGTGCGCGAATCATGCTGTATGCGGCGGCGCACTTGGTGTTGGCTGCCGCATAGATGTCGCACGGGCCGTCTCCGCGCGTTCCAGTGCCGCCGCCACCCGCGCCCGCGACCGCACCCATGCCGGCCGCGCCCGCAGCGGCATGGGTGCCGCCCGCGCCGGCTGTAGAGCTAGTGCCGCCCGCGCCTGCCGCGGAGCTGGTCCCGCCCGCGCCCGTGCCGCCGCTCGCGCCGGCGCTGCCCCCTCCCGAGCCGTTGTCGAAAACGATCGTACCGGTCGACAGCGGGGTCGTCGTCTTCGGGGTCCACGTCATCTTGCTCGCAGCGACGCAGTAAGAATACGGCGCGGTTGCATCGGCCGTGAGCACATTGGCAGCGGTGGCGTAGTTCCCGCTCGTTTGCGCGCCCGGCGATACGATGCCGATGCCTCCGTTCTGTTGCACGGTACCCGTGCAAGAGCAGCCGTGATTCGCATTGTCCGTGCAAGTGACCGACTTGAAGCCGAGGCCTTCGAAACCGCCGGAAATGCGCGCGCAGGTGGTAGTAGTACCGGAAATATGCAGACACACGGGAGCCATCTCGATCTGCTCCGTACCAGTGGTGGTCGTGTTGTCGACGTAGGTCCCATCCGCCTTCGCAGACCAGGTTCCGCTCACGGTCAGAGACCCGGTTGCGGTCGCGGTGCAAGCCGGATCGAGACCAAAATTCGATACGTCCAAGTTACCCGACACGCCCAGACACGAAGACGCCACGGTCCAGGTTCCGACCACGGTGCCGCCACAGGCAGTCACATTGCTGCAGCTCGCGGCGCTTGCGCCAGCGGCCGCGCTCACAGAGCCGGCGCTACCCGGCGCTCCGGCAGTGCTCAAAGCGCCGCCCGACCCGGCGACGCCCGGGCCCCCGCCGCCACCCGCACCCGGGGTGCTGTTAGTCGGACTGCATGCCCCTGAAAACATTCCGAAAGCCACCAGTGACGCAATGAGGGCGGCAGCATGATTCTTCATCGGGAGGCAACTTTCACGGGGTAGCTGTACTCGCGCGAACGCCGTACACCGTCGAGACCCCACGGCTCAACGATTCGGGGGGTTATTGCTGGGTTGGCGTCGAGATTGTCAAAAAACCGACTCTAAGGGCCAAATCGGTCTAAATCACTCAAGCGTACTCGAGGGACAGCGCATCGATGACGATGCGACCCAGCCGCGGATCGCCACCATCAACGTCACGGCTCGCCACGCGCTCAGCGGAGATCGGGGTTGAAGCGAGCAGACGCCGCAAACGAGCTGGATAAAAGAAGCCGGGCGAGAACGCGGGTCTGGGCTTGGCCCGCGCTCGAGCGTCAGACCCTGCCGCAGGCCGAGCAACGCGCAGTTGCTGTCGTCAATCGCCGTCGGCTCACGGCGTGCTGACGATCTTCAGCAGGACCACACTGTGGCTTGGAACATTGGCGGCAGTGTACGAGCCCGTCGACGGACCGACATCCTTTGCGGCCCAGAGATCGCGCACCGAAGCGGCGCCCGCCGGTAACCCGATCTGGCTCCACTGCACCGTGATGGACGCGCTTGCGGAGTCGCGATTGAACAAGGCAACCGCGCGGGTGTTGGTCCCCGACATTTCCTTCGACCACACTTCCAGGTTCGTCCCGGGTGTGGCCACCACGCGACCCTGCTTGCCGAGCGGATCTTGATTGACGGCGATGACCTCGGCGTTGGTCAGCGTGGCCTTGGTCGCCGCGGTCATCTTGGTCAGGTCATTACCCGTGATCAGCGGCGCCGCCATGATCGCCCACATGCTGAAATGGGCACGCCCTTCGGTGTCGTTCAGGCCGTTGCCGACCTCCAGCATGTCGGGATCGTTCCAGTGTCCAGGACCCGCGCCGGAATATTGATCCTTGTTCGCGTCAATGAGCCGAATTACCTCGCTCCATTTGGCAGAAATGTCGAAGCCGATGCGCCACATGTTGGCAATCGTCGGCAAGTTGAGCGAGCAATTCGTCGGAGTACAAAACGGGCCTTGGTCGCCCGGATTGATGCTGTAGAAGATGGGTCGCCCGGTTGCTTTGAGCGCGTCTCGCATGACGGCGAACGCACTCAGCTGACCTTGGCACTTGTCGTACTTGAGGTAGTCGATACCCCAAGAAGCGAACGTTTGGGCGTCGGTCGTTTCGTGACCGACGCTGCCCACACCCGCGGTATAGCCGCCGTAAATGCCCGCGCAGGTCTTCGTATTGGGCGTCTCGTAGATGCCGATCTTCAGGCCTTTGCCATGGATGTACTCGGCGAGCGCGCCAATGCCAGAGGGGAATTTACTCGCGCTCGCCTTGAGCTTACCAGCCGAATCGCGCCCATCCATCCAACAGTCGTCGTGATTGACGTACTGGTAGCCGGCGTCCTTCATGCCCGTCGTG
>Ga0302321_100001204_pt1 | contig 22117 bp, 12 predicted proteins | sample Fen_T0_1_FD_202505 | JGI IMG/M metagenome (GOLD analysis project Ga0302321, IMG submission 202505) | Peat permafrost microbial communities from Stordalen Mire near Abisko, Sweden - Fen_T0_1 | ecosystem: Environmental > Terrestrial > Soil > Wetlands > Permafrost | place: Sweden: Abisko...
GGATTGCTTCGGCTCCCTGAGCGGACAAAACCTTTACGCCTACACCGGCACGCTCGGCACGAAATGGTCGCTGCTCATGTTCGATTTCAACATCGGCCTCGGCATCGACGGCAGTTTTGCCCCCGGTCAGGACTTGTTCGCAACCCTGGGCGGCGACAGCAATATCGCCAGCCTTTACAACACCCCGGCGTTCCGGCGCATGTATTGGCGGGCCCTGGGCGAACTGGTGGCGCAAGGGCCGTTAAACCTGGCGTTGAGCGCGCCGTTGATGAACGCCAAGTACGCGGCCTTCGCCGCCAACGGGCTGAACGTGGAGGATCCCAATCTCAATCTCATTCCGTGGCTGGCGCAGGCCGGGCCGGTCATCACCAGTCAGCGCGACGCCGTCAATGCCGCCAGCTTCACCACCGCGGCCGGCGTCGTGGTCAGCAATAATCTGGCGTATCTGACCGGTCAGGCGCCCTTCGACGTGGCTGCGGTCTGGATCAATGGCGCTGAATACCCGCTGACGTGGATCACGGCGACCAGCTGGGTCGTCACCGTGCCGCTGCAAACCGGCACGAACCAGTTCAGCGTCGTGGGCGTGGACCGGCAGGGTCTTCCGCTCGCCGCCGCCAGTAATTACGTCAGCGTGGTTTATGCCGGCACCAACGCTTCGCCCGTGGGGCAGGTGGTCATCAATGAAATCATGTATGCGCCGCCGGTTCCCAATGCGCAGTTCATCGAACTGTATAACCGCGCGACCAACCAGGCCGTGGACCTGTCCGGCTGGCAATTTCAGGGGCTGGACTACACCTTTCCGAACGGCTCGCTGATCGCGCCGAACAGCTATCTGGTGCTGGCCCGGAATGCGGCCGCTTTCGCCGGCGCCTATGGCGCGACGAATTGGGTGTTCGATACCTTTGCCGGAACGCTGGCCGCGAGCGAAACCCTCACCTTGAAAACTTCCGTGGCCACCAATGCCGTTACGGTGGCCAGGGTGAAATACGAAGCCCAACTGCCGTGGCCCACCAATGCCAATGGCACCGGCGCCTCGCTGCAACTGGTCAACCCCGCCTGCGATAACTGGCGCGTCGGCAACTGGGCGGCCACGCTCGCGCAATCCAACTTCGTCGCCGCGCCGCAATGGGTTTATGTCACCACCACCGGCACCGCCAGCAGTTCCACGCTGTATCTCTATTTGCAGTCCGCCGGTGATGTCTATGTGGATGATCTCAAACTGGTCGCCGGCAGCGTGCCGGAGGCCGGCGCCAATGTTCTGAGCGGCGGCGATTTTGAAGCCGCCTTTCCCGGTGCCTGGACGGTTTCCGCCAATCTCGCCGGCTCCGCCCTGAGTTCCGCGATCAAGCATGGCGGCAACGCCAGCCTGCACCTGGTTTCCACCGGCGGCGGTTCCGGCCAGGCCAGTTCCATCTGGCAAACGGTTTCGCCCGCGCTGACGGCGAACGCCACTTACACGCTGAGCTTTTGGTACCGGCAAAGCACCAACGGCGGTCCGCTGACCTTGCGCCTGTCGTTTTCGGGCATCATCGTTTCTGTCAATCCCCTGCCGCCCACGGTGAACCTGACGCCCGCCACGCCCAATGCCGCCAACAGCGTCGCGGCTCCGCTCACGCCCTTTCCGTCGCTGTGGCTCAATGAAGTGCAGGCGGACAATCTCAACGGCCTCACCAACCGCGCCGGGCAGCGCGCGCCTTGGCTGGAACTCTACAACCCCGGCTCCAATGCCGTTGCCCTGGGTGGCCTCGCCCTGGCCGGCAGCTACACCAACTTGCAGCAATGGGTGTTCCCGGCCAACACCAGCCTCGGCGCCGGCCAGTTTCAAGTCGTCTTTGCCGACGGCCTGACCAATCTTGCCACCACGAACGAACTGCACGCCGGCTTTACCCTGCCCGGCGGGACCGGTTCGCTGGCCTTGAGCCGGGTTGATGGCAACGGCCAGGTGCAGGTGCTGGATTATTTAAACTACCAGCACATCCTGCTCAATGATTCCTTTGGTTCCTTCCCCGACGGCCAGAGTTTTGACCGGCAGGAATTTTACCGGGCCACGCCCGGCGCCGCCAACAACGGCACCGCCACGCCGCCCCCCTCGTTCATTGCCTACACCCTGCCCGGGGCGGTTTACTCGCAGAACTTTGATGCCCTGCCCAATCCGGGCATGACTTCCGTGAACGCCGCGAATCCCGCCACCATCAACGGCATCCTCTATTCCCTCGCCAATCCCTTCGACTTTGCCGGCCCGGTCAGCACCAGCGGCGGCAGCGGCGGGTTGGGGATTCCCGCCTTGGCCGGCTGGTATGGCGCGGGCGTTTCCGCCGCGCAAATCGGCGCGACCTCCGGCGACCAGACCACCGGCGGCGCGGTCAGCTTCGGCCTGCCCGGCAGCGCCAACCGCGCGCTCGGCCTCCTGGCCACCAGTTCCACCAAAGGCACCGCCTTTGGCCTTCGCTTCGTCAATGGCACCGCCGCCACGCTGACCCGCATCAGCGTGCAATTCACCGGCGAAGTCTGGCGGCAATCCAACCTGCCCAAGACGCTGCAATGTTTTTATTACGTCGATCTCACCGGCACCGGCGGTTTTCCGGCCGGCCCCACCGCCTTGCTGCCGGCCTTGAATGTGAACCTGCCCACCGTGGCTGGAAATGTCGGCGGCGTGGCGGTGGATGGCACCTTGGCGCTGAACCAAACCAACGTGAACGTCCTGAACCAGGCGATCGCGAGCTGGCCTCCGGGCGCCGCCCTGTGGCTGGTCTGGCAGATGACCGATGCCACCGGCAAGGCCCAGGGCCTGGCCATTGATAATCTGAGTTTCGCCGCCGGGGTCACGCCCGTGCCCGTGCCGCTGAACTTTGCCGCTGCCGCTGCCGGTGCTGCTGGCTTGCTGACCTGGCCCTCCGTGGCCGGTCAAAACTATCAGCTTGAATACAAGGACGACCTGCTGGCCCCGGCCTGGACCTCGCTCGGCAGCCCGGTCCTGGGCACCGGCGAAACCATGACGCTCACCAACGACTTTGCCGCCGCCGCCCAACGCTACTACCGGCTGCGCTGCGTGAACTGAGCGCCGTCTTATTTGAAGAAGGTAATCGGAGGGCGGGCGGCTTGCTGCGCGAGCGTCTTATCGCACGGGTTAATATCGGGGCACTGGTTCGGCTGCACCACCAAGTTCCTGAACCAGCGGAGGTTTGAACTGAAACGACTGCATTGATGGCAATGCTCTCGCCTGGCGGTCGGTAGTCCCTTGATTTGGCAATCCCCCTGAAAACGACGTGTTCTATCCGCTCCGGTTTGGCAGAAATGAATCGAAAATCAGTTCGGTGTTGCGCCAGAAGATTGGGCAACTGAAACTTTGAATTCTTTCCATCTTTTCGCTTTAAGCTCTTTAAATCTTGGAAATAAGTAATCTAAAACCTGTGCGCGTGAAAAGTTTGTGGTGCCAATGGCTGCGTCGAGCAACTCATTAAGTTTTTTATGAGCCGCATGCTTGTTCGTTGGTTCGCAGTTTTCCAATTCAAACCAAGCTTCTAAAATGGCTTCAATTTGAGCGTTATGTGGCATGGAACAATCCATCTAGCGCGGCATTTACTTTAGGTGAGTTTTTCTCGCCATGCTCGCAAATAAAGGTTGTTCTCAGAGATTCAAGCGTTGCCCGGATGTCATCAACGGTGAAATTATTTAAAAACTGTGAAATCTTATTTTGTTTTGCAGCCAGATATATTTGTTCACCGGTGGTTGCCAATTGGGAAATTACATATCTGTGCTCATCTCGGGATTTTTCGTAACTGCCATCTAAAAGGCATTCGCCCTCTTGCCCCCGAAAGGAATCAACTTGCAGAAACCAAATAACGGCAGCAGTTGTTATCTTTACAATTGGCGTCACCTCTTTTGAGGTCTCCATCCATTTCATCTCCTGCTGTAATCTGTCCGCTGGCAACGAGAATCTTGGAGATTCTAATGTTGGCACAGTTATCATGCGTGAAAACTGCACTCAAATTGAGACAAAGTCAATCAATCCGTTTTGCCCCTCAATCTCCCTTTCTCCAGCTCAAATTAGGGGCCTGCCCGGTTCCGCCCGCCCCCCGTCCGATTCAGCGCTTGAAACTTGCCGCCTGACCCTTGAAACTCCCGTCCATGTCGTTGCCCGCCGATTACCACATGCACACCCCGCTCTGCCGCCACGCGGTCGGCGAGCCCGTGGACTACGCCCGCTATGCCGTCGCGCTCGGCCTGACGGAAATCGGGATGTCCGATCACTCGCCCATGGCGCGCGATGATTTCGATGACTGGCGGATGCTCGACCGCCAGCTCGAGGAGTACGTCGCCAAGGTCCGGCTCGCGCAACAGACCTTTCCCCAGCTCACCATCCGCCTCGGGCTGGAAGTGGATTTTCTGCCCGGCCACGAAGACTGGATCCGCCAGCTCGCCGCGCGGCATCCGTGGGATTATTTCATCGGCAGCGTGCATTACGTCTCCGATTCGTGGGATATCGACAACCCCCACAAGCTGGCCGAGTGGCGCAAGCGCGACGCCTTCGAGGTGTGGTCGGCTTACTTCGACCGGCTGACCCTCGCGGCCGAATCCCGGCTGTTCGACATCATCGGCCACTGCGATCTCCCGAAAAAGTTCGGGCACCGGCCCCCGCAGGATTGCACGCCGCTCCATGAAAAATTTCTCCAGGCCGCCGCCCTGGCCGGCTGCGCCATCGAACTGAATACCGCCGGGCTGCGGAAAGATTGCCGGGAAATTTATCCCAGCCGCAATATTCTTGAAGTGGCCTTCCGCCGGCAGGTGCCCATCACCTTTGGCTCCGATGCCCATGCCCACAGCGAAGTCGGGATGAATTTTGCCGAAGCCGTGGCGCTGGCCCGCAGCGTGGGCTACACCGAAACGTGCCGCTTTGAGCAGCGCCGGCGGACGTCCGTGCCCCTTTGACCTGCCCGTCATGACCGCCGCGAAAAAAACCTTTCTGTTCGTGTGCCTGATCCTCGCGGCCGGCACCGTCGCGCTGTACTGGCCGGTGACCAGTCATCCCTTCATCATCTTCGACGACACGGAATACGTGTCCGCCAACCCGCATGTCACCAGCGGCTTGAGCTGGACGAATCTGGCCTGGGCCTTTCACGGCGCCCACGCGGCAAACTGGCATCCGCTCACCTGGGTGTCGCATCAACTGGATTGCACCTTGTTCGGGCAGAACGCCGGGCGTCATCACCTGGTCAACGTGCTGTTTCATGTGGCGAATACTCTGCTGGTTTTTATCTTCCTGCGCCGCGCCACCGGCGCCCTGTGGCGCAGCGCCCTGGTGGCGGCCCTGTTTGCCTGGCATCCCTTGCATGTGGAATCCGTCGCCTGGGCCTCCGAGCGCAAGGACACCCTGAGCACGCTGTTCTTTCTGCTCACGCTCATCGCCTACCTCCGCTACGTGCGTGCCCGGGCCGTGGCTGACGCGCCGGCGGCCGCCGCCTCTGCCCCCTCACGCCTCACGTTTCACGCCTCACTGCCTTATGGTGCCGCGCTGTTCTGGTTCGCGCTCGGCCTGATGAGCAAACCCATGGTCGTCACGCTCCCCTTCGTTTTGCTGCTGCTCGATTTCTGGCCGCTGAAGCGGATTTCAACCCGCCAATGGGCGCCCGCGAATTACCGCTCCCTGCTCCTGGAAAAAGTGCCGTTCTTTGCCCTCATGATTGCCGGCAGTCTGGCAACGTATCTGGCGCAGTCCGGCGCCGGGGCCGTGTGGTATTCGCCGTGGTCCGAACGCCTCGCTAATGCCGTGCTCGCCTACGCCCGTTATGTGGCCAAGACCTTCTGGCCCTCGGATCTGGCCCTCGTCTATTCGCATCCCCAACATTCGCCCATGTTGCTCGCCCTGGGCGCGGCCGCGTTGCTGACCGTGTGGACGTGGCTCTGCCTCCGCCGCTGGCGGCAAAGCCCCTATCTCGCCGTCGGCTGGTTCTGGTTTGTCGGCACGCTCGTGCCCACCATCGGCCTCGTGCAGGTCGGCGCGCAATCCATGGCCGACCGCTACACCTACATTCCGAGCCTGGGATTTTTTATTGCCATCGTGTGGGGCGGCTGGGAATGGCTGGCCAACCGGCCGCGTGGAAATCTCCTTGCCGCCTTGTTGGCCGGCTGTGCGCTCGTGGGCTGCGTGCTCGCGACCACCCTCCAGATTTCCTACTGGCGGAGCGACATCAGCCTCTTCCTCCACGCCGTCGAATCCACCCAGGATAATTACGTGGCCGATAACTGCCTCGGCAAGGCGTTCGAGCTGGCGGGCAAGAAAGACTACGCGCTCGTGCTCTACCGCCAGGCCGTGGAGCTGGAACCGCGCTATCCGCAAAGCCAGTTCAACCTCGCCATGAGCCTCCTGGAATTTGGCAAGCCCGACGAGGCGCTGGGGCATTTGCAAACCGCCGCCGGGCTGGATCCTAGCAATGCCGACATCCGGTTTGATCTCGGGATTTTTTATTGCCAGCACGGCAACCCCACGAATGCCGTGGCGAGTTTTAACGAGACCTTGCGGCTGCGCCCCGGGTTCGCCCCCGCCTTTAGTTGGCTTGGCCAGGCATATGCCCAGTTGGGCGAGTTCGAAAAAGCCGCCGTGAACTATCGTGAAGCGCTGCGCCTGCAACCCGATTTCGAGGAGGCCAAAAAACTGTTGGCCACGCTGCTCGCCGCCCATCCCGAGCTCCACTGAACCGCCGCCCCGTCACGGCTCGCCAGGCCCGCGTGTTGGTAGGGCGCGCAGTCCTCTGCGCGCCGCCGCCTGCCAACCCACGCCATCGGATTCACGCAGCGGTTTAGCTGGCCTCCGCGCATCCAGACGCGTCGCCTTCACCGGGCGTGTGACGCCGCGCGCCAGCGTCCTGGAGTGCGGCGGCCCTCCGCCGCTTTGGTCGGGGCAGGATGGAATCCGAGCAGGTGCTCGGACCGCCGTGACCCCGGCGCGCGCCCACAGTTCAGTGCCTGATGACGTGAATCACCAAACGCCTGCCCAGACCCGCGCGTTGGTAGGGCGCGCAGTCCTCTGCGCGCCGCCGCCTGCCAACCCACGCCATCAGATTCACCCAGCGCTTTGGCTTGGCCACCGCGCATCCAGCCGCATCGCCTTCACCGGGCGCACGCCACCGCGCGCCAGCGTCTTGGACTGCGGCGGCCCTCCGCCGCTTTGGTCGGGGCCGGATGGAATCCGAGCACGTGCGCGGACCGCCGTGACCCCGGCGCGCGCCCACGGTTCAGTGCCTGATGATGTGAATCACCAAACGCCTGCCCAGACCCGCGTGTTGGTAGGGCGCGCAGTCCTCTGCGCGCCGCCGCCTGCCAACCCACGCCATCGGATTCACGCAGTGGTTTGGCTGGCCGCCGCGCATCCAGCCGCGTCGCCTTCACCGGGCGCACGACACCGCGCGCCAGCGTCTTGGAGTGCGGCGGCCCTCCGCCGCTTTGGTCGCGGTATGATGGCCCCCGACCACCTTCGTTAACCGGCAAGCCCCATACAGTGGCCTGCCAAGCGGAAAACTCCCATCTGACTGGCGGCATTCCTGAATCCATATTTTTGCGCCTCTTGTGCTTCTTTGCGGCGAATCCCTTCTTCCCGTTTCTCATCCAACTTGCGGCCCCCCTCCGGTCGGAGCGCCGGTCTCAGACCGGCTTTGTGCCTTCGCCCGCCCACCCGCGGGAAATGGTTTGTGGCTTTCGCGAATCGCGGGTTATCAGGCCGGCCCGGCTCAACTTAGTTCGTGTTGTTCAAATCCCCTGTTCGACCTTGTCCCGCCTGGCCGCCGCGCTTCCTGACGCTTCGTCTCGCCGGGCACATGACGCCGCGCGCCAGCGTCTTGGAGTGCGGCGGCCCTCCGCCGCTTTGGTCGTGTTATGATGGTCCCCGACCACCTTCGCTAACCGGCAAGCCCCATACAGTGGCCTGCCAAGCGGAAAGCTCCCACCTGACTGGCGGCATTCCTGAATCCATATTTTTGCGCCTCTTGTGCTTCTTTGCGGCGAATCCCTTCTTCCCGTTTCTCATCCAACTTGCGGCCCCCATTCCGGTCAGAGCGCCGGTCTCAGACCGGCTTTGTGCCTTCGCCCGCCCACCCGTGGAAGATGGTTTGTGGCTTCCGCTCATCGCACCCTGGTCAGCGCCCAGCCAGTCGGATCATCGTCGCGCCAACGGACGGACGCATCCCGCCGCATGGCCAGCGTGCAGTGTTCCAAAGCCCCAACGGGGCGGCCTATCACAGCCCGGGGCAACGCCCCGGGAACAATGCCATCCGATAATTCAAAGCCCTGAAAGGGCGACCTAATTTCACACCAGCTGTTCATCAACCGTCCGGCTCGCTCCTCAATTTTTCAATCGCTCATTTTAACTTGGTGACGTGGCAACTTTGCGTCGTTGTTCAACCGATTTTAAAATTCCAAGTCGGCATCAAAGTCTCACGAACTTTTGCGTCACAGCCAAAATCGGCCATCAACCGTTCGTCATTTGAACTTCGTCATTCTTTCGTCATTAGACATTCGTCCTTCGTCATTCCCCCTGTATGTTTTTAATAAACGACCGACCTAGATGTTGTATCGTATGCCATGTTTTACGGTCCATTTCCTCGAAATCAAAGCAATCTCAAAAATAATTGTTGCATGTCGACTTAACGAGTCGTATATTAAACCCGTGATCGTTACTTCGTGATGATCGCTCTGCTGACCGGACTACTGGAAGCAATACTGAAAGCCATAGTTGCAGTGTTGAATCTGGAAGACTGTCCGCGCCGGGAATGTCAGCGAAATTTGCCGCCAACGGGTTGGCCGCAAAAAGAATTTCTGCGGACACCACTTCTTCTCCTTCCTCACCGCAACCGCCCGACAATTATCGGCAACCGCCCGGCAGCGTCCTCACAGACATTCTGTGATGATCCGTCCGCAGTTGTCTGGTCGGCGTCACCCATGAATTGAAAATTTGAAATTGAAATTAAAAATATGAATAGAAATTGGTTGTCCCTCGTGTTGTCCGCCGTTGCCCTGGGCACGGCCGGTTCCGCCTTCTCCGACCAGACCGTGGAAAAGGTCGCCGATTTTACCTTTGGGGCCGATGGGAGCGGGGCGGGAGCTGGCGGTTATGCCCCGCTGGATCGTTTCACCCAGGTGGGCACCAATCTCTGGTTTACCACGTCGCTCGGCGGCGCTTATGACTTGGGAACCATCAGCCGCTTTGACCTGACCACCCATCAAGTCGTGCAGGTGGCCAGCTTGGTCAACGTCGGTGATGTTTACACCGGCTCCAAACCGGAGAGTTCGCTCTTGGTGATTGGCGATGAGGGTTATTTCACCGCCGTCGGCAAAGGGGTGAATAACAAGGGCACCATTGCCAAAATCAATCTGACCAGCGGAATTATCACCACGCTATACGCGTTTCCGGCCACCGGCCTGCCCACGGGCTACGCCCCGCGCGCTGGCTTGACGCAGATTGGCGACGACCTCTGGACCACCACGCAATCGGGCGGAGCTACGAGCGGCGGAACCATTGTCAAATACAACTTGACCAGTGGCCTCACCACTTTGGTGACCAATTTTGACGGGCCGTTGCTTGGCAAAGTGCCCGATGCGGGGTTCACGCAGGTGGGCGACGCGTGGTATTTCACCACCTCGCAGGGCGGCAGCACCACCAAAACCACCAATTACCCGGTCTCCATCCTGCCCGATGGCAGCACGGTCACCATCACCAATTCCACGTCGAATGGCGCCGGCACCTTGGGACGTGTGACTTTTGACAGCTTCGGCGTGCCCACCGTTTCCAAGGTATATGACGTTCCAGGCGGGGCTTCGCAATTTCTGTACGAGGAGCCCACCTTGGTCGGCACCAACTCGCTGTATTTTACTTCCACCGGGCCCAATTCCTTGCCGGGAGCAATCCTCCGCTATGATATCAGCACGGGCTTTTTCACCAATCTCTTCAGCTTTTCGACGAATCCGATTCCCGCGGGACTTTACGGCACGCGGCCGGGCTATAGCGGCCTGGTCGAGTGGCAGGGCGAACTGTATTTCATCAACCGCAATGGCGGCACCAATGCCACCGCCCCCAATTCGGGCGGCGGCACCGTGGCCAAATTTAACATTGCTTCCAACACCGTCATCAAGCTGGCCGATTTGGGGAATCCCAATCTTGCCAGCGACCTCGGCAGTCCGGTCGGTTCGGGCGGTTTCTTTGGCACGGGCACCATCGTGCAGGAAACCAACCGGTTTTTCCTTTATTACCCGCTGACCAGCGGCGGAGCCAGCGGTCTCGGTTCCATCATCCGCGTCCTGCTGCCGCCCCAGCCGATCCAGGCCAGCCTCACCCTGACCAACGACGCCACGAATGTATTTCTGGCCTGGTCCGGCGGTTATCCCCCCTTTGACGTTGTGACCAACAGTGATTTCTCCGTCGCTCCCGCGAGTTGGGCGGCCGCCATCACCAATCTTACCTCCGCCGACAATACCACCAACTGGTCCGTGACCCTGCCAGCCGCAGCGACAGGCACCTTTTACCGGATTCGCGGCCAGGCCTGGTAATTGTGAAAAAACTGTCGCCCAACATTTTGGTCGTCCGCCGCTCACAGCTTAAACCAGGCGCCTTCACCTTGATTGAGCTGCTGGTCGTGATTGCCATCATCGCGATTCTCGCCGCGATGCTGCTGCCGGCCTTGGCCAAGGCCAAGGACAAGGCGCGCACCATGGTGTGCCTTTCCAATTTCCGGCAGATCGCCTTGGGCTACCACATGTATGCCTTGGATAACAACAATCATCTGCCCACGGCGGGCATGTTGGGCAAATCCTGCTATCGCGTCGTGACCGATCCCCTGGGCATCCCTTCGTATCTCAAGGATTACGTGACGACCAACCACGTCTGGGTCTGCCCGGCCGGCCGTCCTTTCCTGGTCAGCAACTGGGTGAACTATGCCTGGTCACAGAGCGCCAATCTCGCCGCCTCCAACGGGGCAAACGCCACGTTTACCTCCGCCAGCAAGATGTCCACCACCATCGTGCTGAACGATAATTACCCGTATCTGACCCCGTCGGTGTTCAATGTCTCCGAGACCACCGGGCAGGACGTGGTCAAAAATATTCTCTGGTATTATCCCCACTCGGCCCGGCGCAAGGTCAACTGGCTCTACCTCGACGGCCACGTCGAACTCAAGCTGGGCCCGACCCTCCAATAAATTTGCGAAACAAAAAAAATCATCCCATGACCATTATGAAAAACACCACCCACTATCCTGCTAAAACCCTGGCCGCTCTCGGCCTGCTGCTCACCCTGGCGGCGACCCCCAGCCCGGCCGCGGAAGCAGCCACTGCCACCAATGTCGTGGCCGCCGCCCCGGCCGGAAAACTCCCGGTCGTCAGGGTAAAAGACTATCTGGCCAAACCCGCCGCCTATGCCGGCCAGGAAATCGTCCTCCAGGGCTTCGTCACCGAGGTCTGCAAGCGCAAAGGCTGCTGGGCCTTGCTGCATGACAACGACTCCGACGACAAGGGCCAGGTCCGCGTCAAACAAAACGAGGAGGGCGACACCTTCAAAGCCTTTCTGCCCGAATTGCAGGGTAAAACGATCTTGGTGACCGGCGAAGTCAAGGAAACCAAAATTGACACCGCCTACCTCGACAAGTGGGAGACCAACCTCAAGGCCGCCCAGGCCAAGGCCGCGCAGAGCCCCGATAAAAAAGCGGACGCGACCGATGCCTACGCCCCCGTTTTGAAGCAGATCGCCACCTATCGCGAGCGCGTGGCCAAGGCCGAACGCGGCTACCTCTCGTCCTATTCCTTCGCCGTGGCCACCTGGCAGCCGGCCGATGCGAAAAATTAATCACCAACACCAGCCCGTAAATTGATCGCCCAACGATTATGAAACCATTCAATGCCCGCTCGCTTCGTTTCGTCCTTCCCGCCGCCCTGGCCCTCGTGCTCGTGCTCGGCGCCCGCGCAGAATCCGTCCTGCCGTCGCCCCCGACCTTTGCCGTCGCCGCCCTGCTGCAGGAAACCAACAAGCCGTGGAACCAGCCGGTTGTGCTCGAAGGCTTTGTTGCCGCCGTCTGCCCGCGCAGCGGCAAGAAGGCCTGGCTGCACGACACCAATTCCGAGGCCGCCGGCACCGTGCGCGTCGAGGCCGGAACCAGCCCCGTCTTTGAGAAGGACCTCATCGGCAAAACCGTCCGCGTGACCGGCATCCTGCGCGAATTGCGTATGGACGCCGCCTATTTCGATTCGTGGGAATCCCGCGTGAAGGGCAGCAACACCACCATTGAGAAGAAAGACAATTGCACCGAGAAGTGCGAGGAAAACCAGTCCGTCGAGGCGGCCTTGAAACGCATCACCGCCCTCCGCGCCCAGGCGGCCAAAACTGCCAATGGCTGTCTGTCCGCGTTCTGGGTGGACAGCGAACACTGGGAAATTGTAACTGCTGGAGCCCGCCAGTGATCAGGAAATGGCACTGGCGCGGCATTTTCCGCGTGCTTCACCGGGACCTGGGCTATCTGTTTTTTGGCGCCACCGTGATTTATGCCGTCTCCGGCATCGCCATCAATCATCGCAACCACTGGAATCCCAGTTACAGCATCCGTCGCGAGGAACTGCCGCTCCCGCCGGCCGGCACCAACCAGCCCCTGACCCGGGCCGATGCCACCAATGTGCTCGGCCAGGTCGGCGTGCGCGAGGCCTACCAGAATCATTATTCACCCGAGCCGGGGCAGGTCCGCATCTTTTTCCAGGGCGGCAATGCCACCGTCAACCGGTCGGCCGGAACCGTCGTGGTGGAATCCATCCAGCGCCGGCCCCTGCTGCACACCTTTAACAAATTGCACTACAACCCCGGCCTCTGGTGGACCTGGTTTGCCGATGCCTACAGTGTCGCCTTGCTGCTGCTGGCCGTAACCGGATTGTTTTTGCTGCGCGGTCATCATGGCATCACCCGCCGCGGCGGTTTGCTGACCGCCATCGGCATTCTGCTGCCCGCCGTGCTGGTTTATTTCTACCTATAAAATATATGTCATCTGTCATTGAATGCCGCGACCTCACGCATTTCTACGGCGACAAGCAGGCCTTGCGCGGCGTGTCCTGGGAACTCAAGCCCGGCCGCATCTGCGGCCTGCTCGGCCGCAACGGCGCGGGTAAAACCACCACCATCAACATCTTGAATTCGTTCCTCACCCCCCGCGCCGGCCGCTGCCTGCTGCTGGGCGAGGATTCGCATCAACTGACCCCGCGCACCAAGGCCCGCATTGCCTACCTCATCGAAGGCCATGTGCAATACGGCTTTTTCAACATCCACCAGATCGAGCGCTTCTACTCGGCCTTCTACGCCAAATGGAATCCCGCCGTTTACTACCACCTGATGGAGAAACTCGACATCACCCCGACCCAGCGCATCGCCACCATGTCCTGCGGCCAGCGCTCCCAAGTCGCACTCGGACTGGTGCTTGCCCAAAACCCCGACCTCATCATCTTCGATGATTATTCCATGGGGCTCGACCCCGGCTACCGGCGTCTGTTCGTCGAAGTCATCCGCGATTACGCCGCCGACGGCAAGCGCAGCATCCTGCTCACCTCGCACATCATCCAGGACCTTGAAGGACTGATTGACGACGTCATCATCTACCAGCGGGGCAGGGTGTTGATTGACACCCAGTTGCCGAAATTGACGAAGGATTTTCGCCGGTTCGCCTTTGAAACCGCCGACGAATTCAAGGACAGCTACGACGAAGCCCGGCACCTGCGCCTCGAAAAATCCGGCCGGCAATCCGCCATCTACGGCTTTCTGGACGCCGCGTCCGCCCAGGCCGAACTGGCCAAACTCGGGATCACCGCCGGCAACCTCCGCGAAACCCCGCTCACCCTGGAAGACACTTTTATCGCCCTCACCGGCAAATACTGACTATGTTCAAAGCCACTTTTTACAAGGAATGGATCAAACTGCGCCTTTATTGGGCGCTGCTGTTGGCCGCCAACCTCGGTTTCGCCGCCTACCTGAGCCTGCGGCTGCGGGCCGTGCACGAATTCAATTCCGCCGTAGCCATCTGGGGCGCATGGATTTTCAAAGGCTACCTGTTCTTCGATCCTTATCATTACGCCCCGCTGGTGACCGGCATCCTGATTGGCGCCCTGCAATTCCTCCCCGAAATCTTCAGCAAACGCATCCGCCTCGTCCTGCACCTGCCGCTCGGCGAGGAACGCGTCGTCGCCCAGCATCTCCTGGCCGGCCTGCTGCTGCTCACCCTGATTCTGGCCCCCGTCACCGCGCTGTTTGCCTGCACCGGAGCCGTTTACTTCCCGGCCGAGTTCCAGCGCAACCTGTGGCTGACCCTGTCCCCCTGGCTCCTCGCCGGCTACGCCGCCTATCTCCTGACCGCGACCTTGCTCCTCGAGACCACCTGGCGCTACCGCATCTCCCACCTCTTGTTGGGTGCCGCCGCCCTGCGCTTGTTTTTCCTCGGCGAATTCTACGATACCTATCTCCGTGTGCTGCCGGCATTTGCGTTTTGGACCCTAATCCTCTTCAGCCTCCCCCTCTTTTCCAGCTACCGTTTTCGTAAAGGACTCTGACTATGAAACTTACCGCCCGCCTCCCCCTGCATTTAGCCCGCCTTGCACTCCTGCTAACAGGTCTGCTCCTCCTCGCCCACTACCTCCCCTCCGCCTACTGGCTAATAGCCGACAAATCCCAACGCGCTCCCTTCATCTTTTATAGCTGCGTCAGCAATCAGTTTTTATTCAACCGCTCCGTGCGCGGGGAACTGAAGCACACCGACACCCAGGGCCGGGTTTACGAGCGCGAGGAATTCGAGAGCCTCCTGCCATTGGATAACTACCTGCAGCTTTACAAGGACCGGCGCATGCCCAAGGAAATCAACGGCGTCGCCGTCACGCCGGAAAAACTGCGGCGCGACCGCCTCAACCTGCGCCTCAAACCGGTGGTGCTCGACAGTCCCTCCGTGGCACTGTATCCGCTGATTGAGTCAGAGAGCGGTCGCGTGCGGCTGGAGATGCCCAACGATTTTCTGCGCTTCGGCCGCGGCCTTGAGTTCATTGACGTGAAGAGCAATGCCATCATTGCCGATAAAAGCGCAACCTTCACAGCCGCCTTTGCCGCCGCCAAGTTTGTCTTCCCCGTGAAACTCGTGGGCGGCAATCCCAGCACCCTCAAGCCGTACGATGAAGGCTATTTTTTGCTGGATTCACAAAACGCCGTCTTCCAACTCCGGCTCGTTCATGGCGAACCCGAATTGAAGCGCCTCACCGATCTGATCGCCCCGGAAAAAAAAGCGCTCTGGGCCGAATTGAAGCCCCGCTACCTGCATGTGCAGGAGCAGGACAATCATGAAATACGCTTCGTCATCGTGGAGGAAAACGGCCGGACGCAACTGGTGATCGGGCCGGATTACCAACTGGTCACCCTGCCGGTGCAAAAATACGATCCCGCCACCATGTCGCTCAGCGTGCGGGGCGACATGCTGAACCGGTTGGTGACCGTCAATGGTGAGAATTCGGTTGAGGCCGTGGTGTTGGACCGCGAGTATAAATTCGTGGACCGCTATACTGAAGCCCTGGTGGCCAGGGCCGACCATCCGGCGGGCAAACTCGCCGGCGTGCTGTTTCCCTTCACGCTCGAGTTCGAAAGCGACTATTCCGGCTATCTCGGTTTTGACTTCGTACCCGGCACCAAGGCGGCGCTGGGGCTGAATGCCGTTTGGTTGATCCTGGCCGCCGGCTGGTTCTGGTGGCGCAAGCAAAGTCTCGCTCGCCGCATTCCGGAACTGCTTGGTGTGGCGGTGGGCGGCGTTTTTGGCTTCCTGCTGATTTTCCTCGTTCCCAAGGCGGAGTGATTAAATGAGAAGTTTATAAATATGGTTCGCTTGACCTGTTCGCGGCGTTCGCGCCGCAACCATGTGCTCTTTGTCACTATGAGCCGGGTGCATTCACGCGACGCACTCGCCCCGGCGGGCGGCAAGTTCAATCATGCCGCTGCTTGATGATGGCGTTGAGCAGGATCTTGGTCGGCTGGTTGAGCGGCAGCTTTTTGGCGGCGGCCAGCGGCAGCCAGCGGAATTCCCGGGCCTCTTCGTTGAGCACCACGATGGGGTATTTGGCGGTGGCGCGGCAGGTGTAGTTCAGCAGCACAAAATGGGCTTCGCGGTAAAACTCCTTCGAGTTGATGCAATCCTGCACCAGCACAAAATCAATGTCTTTGACGTTGAGGCCGGTCTCTTCCTTGAGCTCGCGGCGCAGTGCCGCCTCGGCAGTTTCGCCCCGCTTGATCTTGCCGCCGGGGATGCCCCACAGGCCGGACCATTTGTGCGTGCGGATCATCAGCACGTCATTCTTGTCATTGAAAATGACCGCGCCTACCGTCGCCAGCGGCGGCTCCACTTCGGGCACCGCCGCCAGCGACTTGAGATTAAAACCGTTTTTCAGCAGCACGCGTTTGAGCTCGCCCAGATGCTCCACGATCAGGTCCGGCCCCGCTGCGCGCAGTTGCGGCGCCGTGTTGTAGCCCGTCAGCACCGCGCAGGAGTGGATGCCCCCATGCCGGGCCGTGGCGATGTCATGCTCCATGTCGCCGATGAACACTGTTTCATCCGGCTTCAGCTTGTTCTCGCGGAGGATGTCGTGGATTTTTTCGCGCTTGTCCCAGATGTCGGTATACGGCTTGCCAATGAATTCGGCGAAGCCGGTCACCTCGCACTGCTGTTTGTAATAATCGCCATGCACCGTGCTCAGGAGGAACGTGCGGAACTTTTTATCGCGGCAGAACTCGAGAAAATCGCGGGCATGCGGCAGTTCGGTCACGGACTTTTGCGCGTGGCTGAACTCCGAGTGAAACCACGCCTCCAACTGGGCCATCGGCACGTCCGGCGTGTGGCGGTCGTAAAATTTCGTGAAGGGCAGGGCGAACTCCGCGCGGAAGGTCGCCAGCGACATCGCTGGTTTCCCGGCTTTTTTTAGCACGTAGTTCGAAGCTTTTAAAACGGCGGGCAAATCGTCCACCAAGGTTCCCGACCAGTCAAAAATAATGTTGCGAATCACGTCCGACAAATTAACCGCTGCCCGGCGCAGAAACAACGGGAAATAAGTTTTCGTTTAGATCCGAAGCCTCCGCCCGGCACCTTCCTGCCGGCTGGAGCATTGATGGAAATGCGCTAAGTTCATGGCTTGCTTGGCGGATCAAAGAACACGCCACTTAAGACCGCGTTGTCGCCCCGGATATGATAGACCCGGACCCTCACCGATTGCCGGCAGTTGTAAACGGCATAGGTGCCGCCCAAAAAATTCGCGTAAACCCGCGTCGGCGCGATCAGCTTGCGGCTGTCCAGATCGAACAGTTCCACCGCCTGCCGCCGACCCTTGTGATCCAGATCCACAAAGTAGAGGGCAAGCTGATATTTAACCGGTTGCTTGAGCGCCACATCCACCACGAGACACTGCTGGCAGGCGGCGGGATTGCCGCAGTAGAGCACGCCGCTTTCACGCGCGGCAACGTTCGTCGGCCCGGCGGCCAGTGCCCGCGAATCGACTGGTGTGCTCCAACCGCCGGTGCGGCCTTGGCTGTGGGTGACGCTGGCCACATAGCTCGGAAGCTCGCAATGATCCCCGCCTTCGCCATATCGGACGCTGCCGTCACGGCCATATTTTCCCATCCAATCACCGCTGGTGGTGCGGTCTTCCTGCACAAAAGTCGTGGGAAATTGCCACGGCATTTCCGTAAACACAGGAGTTTTCCCGGAGTAATCCACCGTGACCTCGTAACTGCCGGGCTGAACTTCGTTGAATATCACGAAGTCCTGGTTCGTAATCGCGCTGCCAATTCCCGGGACGGAATGGAATCTGCCGCGCTTCCAAGCCAGCCGGCCGTTGATGTGAATGGCCTTGATCTTTTTCTCCACCGTGGGAATGCCCAGCTGTCCGACGGTGCCCGCCGGAGCGGTCAGGGTGGCCCGGCCTTTGGTCACGTCGAAACTGGCCCGGAGCGCTCCCTTGGGCGTGGGCACGGAACCGGCCACGGATGTGAGCGTGCGGCCCAAGTGTGGCAGCACTTCGTAAGTGGCAAAGCCCGGGGAAACAGGTTTGATGCCCAAGGTTTCTTCAGTCAGCCATTTGGTCACGCCCGCGCCCCACGGATGGCAGAGACTGGTGTAGCCCGCCTGGCAGTTCGGCACCGCGTCGTTGGGGCCCAGCACCTGCGCCCATGTGGGCGAGAACACTTCAAAAAAAGTCGTGCCGCCATAAGCCAGTTGGCCGCCCCAATGGTCATGGATGGCGGACAACGCTTCGTCGTAGCGGTTCATTCGCGCCATGGCCTGGATGACGAAATACTCGTTGAAAGAGGAAAACGACAGGCGCGTGGCGCGGTCGGCGAATTCGCGGTTGAAGAAACGCGTCTGTTCCGCTGGCGTGGTGAAACCGGCATTGATCGCATCAGCCGCCGCGTGCAACCCAAAACCCGCGAGCCACTGGCGGTGGGTGCGCAGTTCCGTGATGCGCTGGTCGGCCATTTTGCGGACGGCTTCGCTCTGGCCGGTTTCGCCGATCGTGTCCAGCCCCTCGGCAAATTCGCGGCAGGCACGCAGGAACAACATGCGATACGCCTGCTTGGTTTCGGGTGTCGTGTTCGGCGCTTCGAAACCCGCCCCCAGGCGTTCGTCCCAGCCGTAGAACGCCATCGGCGGGTCCGGGTAAATCTGGTTGGCATGTTCGAGCTTGGCCCGGGCATTGGCGAGGTGCTTCCGCAGCGTCGCCACGTCGCCCGAGTAACGGTAGTAGTCCAGCAAACTCAAAACCCAGTACAGCGAATAGCTTTCAATGCCATTGTCCCCGGTCGCGGTGCGATCCAGATTGGCTTTCACAAAGTCGCGATTCCCGAACGCCACGAGCGCGGCCGCCTGTGCGGGGTGCGCGTCGCCGGTCCAGGATTGACGGTCGCTGCGTTCCATAAGAATGGCGCCAAAATAATCCTGGAGCAGGTTCAGCTTCACATCATAAGCCCCGGCATACCAGATGCGGGTGAGCCGGGGATCGCTGCAAGCGAAGCTGCCTTCATAATTCGCCGGTTTGGTCTGGCAAACCAGGCGCACCGCCGTGAGGTGCCAGGGCCGGTCAAAAGCGCGGACGTGCAGCCAGCCAAACCGTACGCCCTCGTAAAGACTCTTGTTCAATTCCAGCCGGTAGGTCTGCCCATATTTCACCGGTGGTTTGGTTTTTACCGGATTTTCCGCGCCGGCATTGACGATGGCGGGCTCGTTGTATTCGCTGATGCTCAGCTCCACCGCGCCGGAAAAATCGGGGCTGTCGAATTCCACCCACGCGGCGCTCTCCACTCCGAAATCAAACCGCAGCGAGCCTGTGCCCTGAACCATCACCTGGCACGAGCCATTGGTGGCCGAAGCCAGGTTGCTGAAGGCAGCGGGCTGGTCGGCAGTCACCGCCACCGGTCCCAGCAGATAGGTTTGCAGACCGTCCGCCGCCTGCGGGTTGCGCCAGCGGTAATTGGCCAGCGGATCAGGCGATTCCGGAAGCACCAATTTTGAGAATTCACCATCGTGCAATGCTGGATAGGGTTCGCTGATGGGAGAACCGCCTTCGAGCAGCCGGGCACTGGCGGCCTTTAAGGTGTCGCTGGGCATGCCAAGGAGGCTCATGGCCGAGACCAGCACCAATGGTTTGAGGAACTTCATTGTGTTTTGGAATATGACTAAAACGCCGCCAGAAAGCAAAACACTGCGCAGTTTTATGTCTTGAATTCCACGGGGCAAAGCTCAATCGCCAACGAATGGAATTGATGCTCCGCATGCGCTCACGCCTACCCGGATCACAACCTCACCGCGGTCGGTCAATATCACCTTTTGGTGAATGAGTGTCATGGGGCAACTCTTTTTTCTGAAACCAATCAACCCAGCCCGTGGGGCAATGTAATCTTGACTGCGCGGCGCCGTGATATTCCAATCTGCCTCAGTCGTGAACCCACCGGTTTGCAAATGTTAACCCGATTTTAGATTCCGCCCATGAAACAAAATTTTTTCGCCAGGCTCGCCTGCTTCGTCTGGCTTGCCATCGCGCTACCCCCGCGCCTCGTCCTTTCCGAAGACAACACCCGTTTCGTCAACGTCTTCATCGGCACCGGCGGCCACGGGCACACGTACCCTGGCCCAAGCCTGCCCTTCGGCATGATCCAGCCCGGCCCGGACACACGCAATGACAACTCGTGGGATAGTTGCGCCGGCTATCATCTCTCCGACACCTCGATCATCGGCTTCAGCCACACGCATCTCTCGGGCGTCGGCGTGCCGGATTACGGCGATATCCTGCTCATGCCCATCACCGGCGAAGTAAAGCTGGCCGCGGGCGATCCCAAGCTCCTGCGGAGCGGTTACCGCTCGGCGTTTCGCCACGAAACCGAACAGGCGGAACCCGGTTACTATTCGGTCATGCTCGATGATTACCAGGTCAAGGTGGAGCTCACCGCTTCCGACCGCGTGGGATTCCACCGCTATTCGTTCGCGCAATCCGGTCCGGTTTCCCTATTGGTGGACCTGATTCATCGGGACCCTGTGACCGAGGGCTTCATTCATGTGGTAAATGATCGCCGCATCGAAGGCCTGCGCCGTTCCAAGTTCTGGGCCGGTGACCAGTATCACTATTTTGCCATGGAATTCTCGCAACCTTTCACCGCCCGGAAAATTTACGACCACGGCGCGCCGGCCGATTCTAACCGGGCGGACGGCACGGCCCTGCAATGCGTGCTCTCGTTTGCGGCCAGGCCAGGTGAGCCAATTGAATTGAAGGTCGCCACCTCGGCCGTGAGCGCCGCCGGCGCCTGGAAAAATTTGGCGGCCGAGTCTGGCGGTGTGACGTTCGATCAGGCGTTGAAATCCGCCCGGCTGACTTGGCAAAGCTACCTCGCCAAAGTCGAAGTGGCCGGCGGCTCCGAAAAGGAAAAGCGCATTTTTTACACCTCCCTTTATCATTCGTTTCTGACGCCCAACTTGTACCAGGACGTTGACCGGCAATACCGGGGCATGGACGGCAACGTGCACACCGCAGTCGGCTTCACGAACTACACCGTGTTTTCCTTGTGGGACACGTTTCGCGCCTTGCATCCATTGCTTACCATTCTTGATCCCCAACACGACGTCGATTTCGCGAAGTCCCTGGTGAACATGGGCAAACTGTTTGGCGAAATCCCCATGTGGGAGCTTGCCGCCAACGATACCCGCTGCATGATCGGGTACCACGGCGTATCCGTGATCGCCGATGCCTACGCCAAGGGCCTCACCAATTTCGACGCCGCGGAGGCATTGGCGCAAATGAAACGGACCGCCATGCTGGATAAGCGCGGGCTCAAGGACTACCGCACCCTCGGTTACGTGCCCGCGAACAAGGGCAGCCAGTCTGTCTCCAAAACGCTGGAGTACGCGTACGACGACTGGTGCATCGCGCAATTGGCCCGGGCGCTCGGCCGGCAGGAGGACTGCGATTATTTCACCGCGCGCGCGCAATTTTACCGAAACCTCTACGACCCGTCGGTCGGCTTCATGCGCGGCAAGGACGATGCCCACGTGTGGTCCCAGCCGTTCGACCCGCAGGCGACCGGCCTCAACTACACCGAAGGCAACGCCTATCAGTACAGCCTCTTCGTCCCGCAGGATGTTCCCGGGCTCATTCAATTGCTGGGCGGCAAAGCCAGCCTCGCGGCGTATCTTGATACGCTCTTCACCCAGCCCATGACCATTGATTTGGGCGACGAAAATGACATCTCGGGCCTGATCGGACAATATGCCCACGGTAACGAACCCAGCCATCACCTCGCCTATTTCTATTGCTTCGCCGGCGAGCCGTGGAAGGCGCAAGCCATGATTCGGCGCATTTTGAAAGATCAGTACGATGACACGCCGTCGGGCCTCAACGGAAACGAAGACTGCGGCCAGATGTCCGCCTGGTACGTGATGAGCGCGCTCGGCTTTTATGCCGTGTGTCCCGGCCAGCCCGGTTATGTCATCGGCAGCCCGTTGTTTGACCGCGCCACGTTGCACTTGGATCACGGAAAAACCTTCACCATCAAGGCGGTGCACAACCGTCCGCAAAACGTCTATATTCAAAGTGCCCGGCT
>Ga0302321_100001205_pt1 | contig 22113 bp, 17 predicted proteins | sample Fen_T0_1_FD_202505 | JGI IMG/M metagenome (GOLD analysis project Ga0302321, IMG submission 202505) | Peat permafrost microbial communities from Stordalen Mire near Abisko, Sweden - Fen_T0_1 | ecosystem: Environmental > Terrestrial > Soil > Wetlands > Permafrost | place: Sweden: Abisko...
TGCAGAGGACTGCCCGCCCTACCCGCCATGGCCGGTAGCAGAGAGCACATCTCTCAGCATCGCCTTCAAGTCTGACGGGGGAAAATCACTTCACTGCCTGCTCGCCATTTTCATGCCAGGCCACGCCCCGGCGTGCAGAGGACTGCCCGCCCTACCCGCCATGGCCGGTAGCAGGGCGTGGCATGGCTGGCGCGGACTGCACCCGTAAGATTATCATTTGTAATCACTTGCCGACGGCGCAAGAATGGCATAAAAATATTTTGCGGGGTTTTCGTTGGGCCGGTGTATTACTTGTGTAGCAGAACATATTAACCATTGAACCATCTCAACCATGAAAAAAACTAGCCTGTATATCGCCCTCCTCGCCGGTGCCCTCGTCACCCTGGCGTCCACCCCCAAACTCATCGCGGCCGATACCGCCATGCCTTCCTGCTGCGGCGGTGCCGCCGCCGAACCGACGGCGGCCGATGCCACCCCGGCCAAGCCGGATTTGCTGAAGACCTGCCCCGTCTCCGGCGAGAAGCTCGGCGAAATGGGCAAACCCTTCACCTTTACCTACCAGGAACAGGAAGTGAAGCTGTGCTGCAAGGGCTGCAAAAAAGATTTCGACAAGGATCCGGCGAAATACATCAAGCTGATCCGCGCCGCCGACAAGAAGTAAGCGGCAACACCGTGCCGCCGCGCTGTGATCTTGACCTTCTCCCCCAGCGGGGGAGAAGGTGTCCGCAGGACGGATAAAGGGGCGGCTTGCCCCAGCAACGGAACTTACAAACCCAGGGCGGCTTTTGCGGACCGTCGATGTTCTCCCAGCCCTAATTATTAGCAGTGCCTGTCATTCTGCGATAGCGCCGGGCGGCCATCTGCGCTACGGTTTTCCCCCGTAGCCGGCGGCACCCGGCATTTTTATCCCGCAGGCCATTGTTACCGCGAATTCAGTTGGACGAATCTATGAACAAACTCGTTGCCATGATCCTGGGGACCGCGCTGCTGGGGGCGGTTAAAACCACCGCCGCCGTGGCAACCGCCGGCACCAATACCGTGGTGGTCACCGCAGATTACCTGGCCCAACTCGCGGCCGAGATGCGCACCAACCATCCCGCCCTCCGTTCCGCCAGCGCCCTCACGAATGCCGCCGGGGCCGATATCGCCGCCGTGCGCACCTGGGAAGATCCCATGGCCATTGTCGGCGGCCTGGCCGCCAGCGATGAAATGCGCGCCAGCGAGGGCGACATCATTTATGGCGTCGAACAAAAATTGCCCCTGTTCGGCAAGCCACACCTGCAACGGAATGTGGCCCGGGCGCAACTCGCCACGGAAACCGCCCGCCTGGACTACCAATTTCAACAGCTCCGCGTGGAACTGGCCAAGACCGCCTTTCGCGCCGCGCTGGCGGACCGCGTGGTGGCCATCGGCGAACAGGATTTGACGTGGCTCGACTCGATGAAGCAATTGGTCGATGGCAACGCGCGCGTCGGCAAGGCGTCGTTGGTGGAGATTTTGCAGATTCAGGTGGAGCAGGCCAAACGCGCCAACCAGTTGCAGACGGATCGCAATCAGTTGACGCAGGAACAGGTGAGCTTGAACCGGCTGCTGAACCGCGCCGGGGAGGCGCCGTGGCCGCAATTGGAGTTGCCGGCGCTCGCCGGCGAAGTGACCTACAATCAACGGTTGGTGGATTTTGCGCTGAAATACGAGCCCAAGACCTCGGTGCAGCGGCAGCAAATCCAGCAGGCGGAAGCGATGGCGGCCGTGGCCCGTCGCCAGAAGCTGCCGGATGTGACGGCGGGCATTGAAGCGCGCAATTACAGCGGCGACGGCAATTTCCAGCAGGGAATGTTCACCCTGCGGATGAATTTGCCCTGGTTCAACCACGGCAAAATCCAGGCGGACATCCGGCGCGAAGAAGCCCGCGTATCCGCCGCGCAACTGGAACTGGCGGATGAACAACTGGCCATCCGCGAGGAACTGCATCTGCTCATCATCAAGACGGACGCCGCCCGCCGCGAAGCGCTGCTGTACCGGGATCAAATTATTCCCCGCGCCGAGTCCACGCAGGAAAGTGTCCGGGCCAATTGGCTGGGCGGGCAAAGCACGTTTCGCGATGTGCTCGACACCCACCGGATCCTGCTGGAATCACGGCTGATGTATGTGCGCGCCGTGGCCGAACAATACGATCTGCTGGCGGAACTCGTGCTGTGCTGCGGCCTGGGCGATCTCAACGCGCTGCAAATGATCGGCGCGGCACCGGAAACGGCGGCGCCCGCGCCCGCCCCGGTTTCACCCGCTGACCATCCGGCCGATAAAAACCAACCATGAACCTCATCGTGAAACAGAATCTATTTTGGCGGGCCGCCTGGTTGCTCGGTTGTGCCGCCATGCTGCTGCTGGCAACGGTCGGCCACGCGGCGGAAGCCCAGAAGCTTTACACCTGCGGCATGCACCCGCAGGTCATCCAGGATCATCCTGGCAACTGCCCGATTTGCGGCATGAAGCTCACCCTCATCCATCCCGGCGGCGCGGGCGCGGAAACCGCCGCCGCCAGTTCCACCGCCATCGGGGTGGATGCCGCCACCCAGCAGAACATGAACCTCCGCACCGCGCTGGTGCAGCGCGGCCCGCTGCACAAGACCATCCGCACGCTGGGCACCGTGGATTACAATGAAACCGCCCTGGCGGAGGTGACCACGAAGTTCAAGGGCTGGGTCGAAAAGCTGAACGTGGACGCCACCGGCCAGCTCGTGCATCGCGGCGAGCCGATGTTTGAGATTTATTCGCCGGAGCTGTACAGCGCCGAAGTGGAGTTCCTGCTGGCGCTGAACGCCGGGCTCACCAACGATCCCGGCGCCGTGATGTTGCGCGAAACGGCGGCGCAAAAGTTGAAATTTTTCGACGTGCCGGACGCGCAGATTGCCGATCTGGAAAAAACCCGCACCCCGCTCAAAACTTTGCCGGTGGCGGCTCCCATGTCCGGCTTCGTCGTGGAAAAGAATGTCGTGTCCGGCCAGATGGTGGATGCGGGCATGAAGCTGTATCGCCTGGCCGATCTGGGCATCGTCTGGATCATCGCGCAGGTTTATGAGCAGGATTTGCCGTTCGTCAAGCTGGGGCAGGAAGCCATCGTGAAAGTGGCCTCGCTGCCGGACCGCGAGTTCCGCGGGCGGGTCACGTTTGTTTATCCAAGCGTGGATGAAAAGACCCGGACCGCCAAAGTCCGGCTGGAATTTGAAAACCCGGGCTACTTTTTGAAACCGGGCATGTTCGTCTCCGCCATCATGCACGCGGAACTCGAGGATTCAGCCGTGCTGGTGCCGGAAGCCGCCGTGCTGCGCAGCGGCGCGAAGAACACCGTGTTCGTGGCGCTGCCCGATGGCAGGTTCGAAGGCCGCGATGTGCTGCTCGGGGTGGAGGCGGAGAACGCCATGATCGCCGTCAGCAGCGGACTCAGCGCCGGGGAACGCATCGTGACCTCGGGCCAGTTCCTGCTGGATTCGGAAAGCCAGTTGCGCGAGGCGATTGATAAAATGCGCGGTGCGGGACCCGCCACGCCGGCCGGGATGACCAACGCAACAATCACCGCAACCAATGCCCCGCCGGCGGATGACGCCGCCGGCCACGCGCTCCACCCGGCGGAAAACGAAGCGCCGATGTATGTCTGCCCGATGCCCGAGCATGTTTCCATTGTCTATGATCACGCGGGAAAATGTCCGGTCTGCGGCATGAACCTGGTCTCCGTCACCCGTTCGCTGCTGGAGAAAATCCAGCCCGGCGGCAAGGTGCTGTACTACACCTGCCCGATGCCGGAACACGCGACCGTCCACGCCGACAAGCCCGGCAAATGCCCCCTCTGCGCGATGACGCTGATCCCCGTCATGGCGCAGCCGGACACCAAGGCCAAACAACTTTATACCTGCCCGATGCATCCGGAGATCATTTCCGACCGGCCAGGCATCTGTCCCAAATGCGAAATGGACCTGGTGCCGGTGAAGAATAAATAACCACCGATATGCTCCAACGCATCATTGATTTTTCGCTGCGGAACAAGTTCATCGTGGTGCTCGCCACGGTGGCGCTGCTGTTGGGCGGCGTTTACGCGGCCCGGAATATTCCGCTGGATGCCATCCCCGATCTTTCCGACACGCAGGTCATCATCTACACGCCGTGGACCGGCCAGGCGCCCAACATCGTCGAGGATCAGGTCACTTATCCCATCACGACCAAAATGCTCGCCGTACCGCGTTCGAAGGTCGTGCGCGGCTATTCCTTCTACGGCTATTCGTTCGTCTATGTGATTTTTGAGGATGGCACCGATCCTTATTGGGCGCGGAGCCGCGTGCTGGAATATTTGAGCAGCATCAGCAGCCAGCTTCCAAAAGGCGTCACGCCCTCGCTCGGCCCGGATGCGACCGGCGTGGGCTGGGCGTTCATGTATTCGCTCAACTCCACCAACCGCGACCTGGCCGAACTCCGCTCCCTGCAGGACTGGTATCTGAAATACCAGCTTACCGCCGTGCCCGGCGTCTCGGAAGTCGCCTCCGTCGGCGGCTTTGAAAAGCAATATCAGGTCACCGTGGACCCGACCCGGCTGCGCGCCTACAACCTCTCCCTGAAAGATGTCAGCATGGCGATCGAACGCAGCAACGGCGAGGTTGGCGGCCGCTCGTTGGAACTGGCGGAACGCGAGTTCATCCTGCGCGTCAAAGGCTACATCGCCAGCCTCGACGATTTGAAAAAGGTCGCCGTCGGCATCGGCGAGAAGGGCGTGCCCGTCCTCCTGCGCGACGTCGCGACCATCCAGTTCGGACCCGACATGCGCCGCGGCATCGCCGAAGCCAACGGCCAGGGCGAGACCGTGGGCGGCATCGTCATCGTGCGCTACGGCGCCAATGCGTATCAGGTGATCCAGGACGTGAAAGCGCGGCTGGCAACGGCCATGAAAGCGTTGCCGGGCGACGTGCAGGCCACCGTGAACTATGACCGCACGGAGCTGATTGATCGCGCCGTCAAAACGCTCAAGGACAAATTAATCGAGGAAAGCATCGTCGTGGCGCTCGTCTGTCTGGCGTTCCTGCTGCACCTGCGCAGCGCGCTGGTGGCGATCATCATTCTGCCCGTGGCCGTGCTGATCGCGCTGCTGGTGATGTTCGGCCAGGGCATCAGTTCCAACATCATGTCGCTCGGCGGCATCGCCATCGCCGTCGGCGCCATGGTGGATGCCGTCATCATCATGATCGAGAACGCCCACAAGCATCTCGAACACGACCAGGGCCGGAAACCGCACTGGCAGATCATCCGCGACGCCGCGGTGGAAGTCGGACCGACGCTGTTTTATTCGCTCCTCGTTATCACCGTTTCGTTTTTGCCGGTGTTCACGTTGCAGGAACAGGAGGGGCGGTTGTTCAAGCCGCTGGCCTTCACCAAGACGTATTCCATGGCGGCGGCGGCGCTCCTTTCCATCACCTTGGCGCCCGTGCTGATGGGCTGGTTCATCCGGGGAAAAATTCCTTCGGAGGAAAAAAATCCGCTCAATCGCCTGCTGATCTGGATTTACCATCCGGTGCTCAACTTTGTGGTGAAACGGCGCTGGGCGGTCATCCTCAGTGCCATCGCCATCATCGTCTGGGTGTTCCTGCCTTGGAACTGGCTCGTGTCCCGCACGCTGCCGGCCGGCCGGGTCCGCGACGCCGCGTTCCACGTGGGCAAACTGTTTCCGTATCAAAATATCGGCTCGGAATTCATGCCGCCGCTATACGAGGGCGATCTGCTGTACATGCCCACCACCTTTCCGGGCATCTCGCCGACGAAGGCGAAAGAAATCCTGCAGGTCACCGACCGCCTCATCAAATCATTTCCCGAAGTCGCGGAGGTTTTCGGCAAGGCCGGACGCGCCGAAACCGCCACCGATCCCGCGCCGATGGACATGATCGAAACCACCATCCGGCTCAAGCCCGAAGCCGAATGGCCCGCCGTGGACATCAAGAACGAGGACGGCAAAGTCGTGGCGCACCGCCGGCGCACGCCGGATGAACTCACCGACGCCTTGAACGAAGTCGTGCAGATTCCCGGCCTCAACAACGCTTGGACCATGCCCATCCGCACGCGCATTGACATGCTTTCCACCGGCATCAAGACGCCCGTGGGCATCAAGATCGCCGGGGCGGATCTGGCCACGCTCGAACGCATCGGCACCGAGGTCGAGGCCGTGGTCCGTAAGGTTCCCGGCACCACCAGCGTCTTCGCCGAACGCGTGATGGGCGGGCGCTTCATTGAATTTGAAATCGATCGCGACGCCATCGCGCGCTACGGCCTGACGCTTGGCGATGTTCAGGATGTCCTGTCCGTCGCCCTCGGCGGCATGGCCTTGACCACGACCGTGGAAGGCTTGCAGCGCTACACGATCAACCTCCGCTACGACCGCGATTTCCGCTCCGACCTGCGGGCCTTGCGTGAAGACATCGTGGTGCCCACCCCCACCGGCGCGCAGATTCCCCTGGGCCAGCTCGCCACCGTGAAAGTCGTGGATGGCCCGATGGGCATCAAGAGCGAAGGCGCCGTTCCGAATGCGTGGGTGTACGTGGACATTCGCGGCGTGGACATCGGGACCTATGTGCAGATGGCCATGCGCGCCGTGAACGAGGCCGTGGGCCGCGGCGATATCAAGCTGCCTCCCGGCTACAACCTCTTCTGGAGCGGCCAGTATGAATACATGCTGCACGCCCGGGAGCGGCTCATGATCGTGGTGCCGCTGACTCTGCTGCTCATCACGCTCATCATTTACCTGAACACCAAATCCGCCATCAAGACCGCCATCGTGATGCTGGCCGTGCCGTTCTCGCTGGTCGGCGCGTTCTGGGCCATTTACCTGTGCGACTACAATTTGAGCGTCGCCGTCTGGGTGGGCATCATCGCCCTCGCCGGCCTGGATGCGGAAACCGGCGTGGTGATGTTGCTGTACCTGGATCTGGCCTATGCCGATTGGAAGCAAAAGGGCACCATGAACACTGCCGCTGATTTGCACGAGGCGATTTATCACGGCGCCGTGAAACGCGTCCGGCCGAAAGCCATGACCGCCTGCGTCATCATCGCGGGTTTGGCGCCAATTCTCTGGAGCCACGGCGCGGGAGCCGACGTGATGAAACGCATTGCCACCCCGATGGTCGGCGGCGTCATCACCTCGACCATCATGGAACTAGCGGTATATCCGGCCATTTACTTCTTGTGGCGCTCGCGCAGCCTGGGCCGGAAGCCGGAGCAATCCGTCGGTGGGTAGTGCGGGTGGACGGCATCCGGTCGGAGAAGCTCCAGCGGGACGGCATGGATTCCTGCCTTCCTAAAATAGCCGTAAATCCTTCCCAGCCTTCTCTTCTTCGGCGGAAAAGGTGGCGGCAGACCGGATAAGGTCTCGAAGGCAATCTTTTGAACGCGAGACATTTTCATCCCGTCCAGCTGCCAACGGCGACGACGGCCACACGGTCCTGGCGGTTCGCAGGCTCTCGCTGCGCCCTGCCTTCGGCACTGGGTTGGCGTAAACGGCGCTCCACTTAAACGTCACTTTGGCCGGAGCCGGGGGGAGATTCATACAATGCAGTCCTTGCGGCATCGTCGAATGATGTTATCTTGGCCAAAGCCCGGCTTGGGACGGGCAGCATCACCCATACAAACCAAACAGACTAATAATAATGAAAACACTGATGATTCTGGCCGCCGTGGTTGCCGCAGGAGTTTTGGCGACCACCGGTTGCTCAAGCTGCTGCAAAAAAGACGGCACCTGCACCAAGCCCGCCGCCGCCGTTACCTGCACCAACCACTTCGTCGCGTTCGGCGCCGGTTGCACCAACCAGCTTGATCTCGCCTGCGGTCCGTGTACCAACAAATTGATCCTCGCCTGTGGCCCGTGCACAAACAACGTTAGTTGCACGAACACCCTGACCTTGGCAATGAACTGATTTTTCGGACTGTCAAACAACAAGGCCGTGGCGGGATCATCCCACCACGGCGGTTTTGTAGCGCGGTCCGGGCAGTTCAAAAACTGTAGCCAAACAGCAGGCGCACATTCAGGCGCTCATGACCTTCGAGTTCGAGGCCGGTATTGCGATCGGGATTGTCCGCGGCATTCCAGCCGTAAATCTGCGGCATGACGCTCAGCGCCGCCCACCAGCTCAACCGCCGGTAACTGAGCGTGGGGCCCAGATACAGCGCGGTGTTTTCCCACTGCCGGTACTCCGGCAGCTCGTTGTGATCGCGCAGTTCCAAGCCGATCGACCAGCGATGGTTTAATTCCCACGCGAGCCCGGCGGAGACCTCCAGTTCGCCTTCAGTGGCGCGAAAATCATCCGCCCATTCCGTGGCGTGCGTCAGGTTCACCGCCCATTTCCAGTCACCCATCCGCTGGCCCAGGATGATTTTCTGTTCCAGCTCGGCACGGCTGCCGTCGTAGGTCGGCTCCAGATACAGCGTGAGCCCCACCGGATTGCTCACCGGGTCGAGGACCAGGTAACGGTTTTCCAACGAGATTCCCGCCCATTGGTTATTGGACGTCTTGACCCCGGTGGCCGGATCTGTGTACCGCTCATAGTCCTGGTTCACATATAGCGCCGCGGTATAACGATCCGTGAACCCGTGTTCGACTTCCGTGCTGAACTGCCAGTGCTGATAATCCTGCTGGCCCACGGCGGCGTTGCGAATGAGCCGGGCGGTCACCGATTGCTCGATCTCCCAGTCACCGCGCGGCTCGGTTTCCGGCTCGTATGTGTAGGTGAACCGGCGGTTGTCGGCTTGCACCGTTACCGCCAGCAAAACTGCGCCCAGCAAAATGAAATATTTCATCGGCGACAGTCTAGGCGAATCACGGACGGCGTGCTGCCGCCAGCTTGCGCAATGTTATCGGTGGATTGCGGACTTCAGTCCCGCTTCTATCGACTTTAACCGCAAATTCTTGTTGCAAACCCCACAGCAACAACCTTGCCATCCAGGCTGTTTTTCAATAACATAAAACCGTGATTCCGAAGCGAAAGCCATCTGCCCACCAGAAACAAATCCGTTTTTTTACGATTCTGGTTGGTGCCATCATGGTGGTGTCGGTGGGCCTTCTATTCTGGTATGTTAACACCCGGGGTTTAGGACACTGAGCAGCCGCCCGCCGTTTTCGAGCCACCGGCCTGCTTCATTTCAAGCGGTTTTGGGCCTTGATCATTTCCACCAGGAATAGCCGGCGGATGGCATCGTAGCCGCGTTCGTTGGGATCTTCGAGATTCACAAAAAGCCAGTAGTGCGGGTCGCTCCGGTCATAGTGTTTCCGCCAGAACTGCGTGCAGTGAATGCCGTGGCCCAAAAACGCCCCGTGGAGGTCGATCAAATGCACTTCCGGATGTGCCGTCACGCAGTCTCGGATGACCCCGTTATAAGCCGCCAGCACCTGGGTCGCCGCCGGCCAGGCCGGCAGGCCGGCGCGCTCGGCATCACCCACGCCATCCGTCGGATCAAAAATATTGGCCAAAAAGATCTCACACCCGCCTGGAAACCGGCTTTCGACCTGCGCCACCATGGCCCCCAGCCGGTGCCGGAAGTTTTCCACCCACGGCCGGGCCTCCTCCCACGTCGCGCCGTACATGGCCTCCTCGCGCGGCGGCGTCCGGCCATAATTGTGGATGAGATCATTCCCGCCCGTCGTGATCACCACCAACCCCAGCACCTCCGGGCTGTTGGTCGGCAGCAGGGCCAGTTGCCGGGCCATCACCTCCGTGGAAGTGCTGCCGGAAACCGAAAGGTTGGTGAACGTTAGTTTGGGCAGGGCCGTTGACAGGCAAACCTGGCTCAACTCAGGAAATTCCTCGGCCGGATTTTGGATCAGCCGGTCAAAATAGCCATACCCCTTGCGCGCCCCAAAGCCCGCCGTGACACTGTCGCCCAAACCCACCAGCAGCACAGGCCGGGTGGACCATGGCTTGGAAAACGATTCGCGGGCAACCACGGGACCGGCGGCACCCGCGCCCACGGGCCGGGCATACTGAAAAAAGAGGAATCCGGCGGCTCCGGCAATCAAGCCCAGCCCCACCAGCACAACCCCAATCAACCGCTTCAATTTTAGCCGCATGAAGCCTTCATTGAACCGCGCAACCGCCAGCCACGCAAGCGGATTCGCCGGATTCGCCCCTGGACACCGCCACGCCATACAAACCCCAACCAATGCCGCCGCCCCGCCCGATTTCCAGACGCAGCCGTCCCAACCCAAACACCATCAGCATCGCCAAGTGACTGCGGGTAAAATACATGCGAGTCGGGAGTAAGCCACAAGCGCCCGCAGAAATTGACTTTCTGTGAAACCCTGGGTAACCAGCGTTGCTACCCACTCACCGCCAATGATTTACCGCACCATCCCAGCACAAGCTGCCCCAAAGCCAAACCCAGGCAAACCAGAGGGGGGCTGAGCCTTCACCTTTGCCTGCCTGTGCATACCATCGCACAACCGGGTGGGGGTCCGTTCTTGAAAAATTATCGTTAAAATAGCGAAAAACCCCGCGCGCTGAGGAACTTGAAATCAAGGGCAGGCTCAAACTTCACCCGCTCCGCAGATTCGCAGTTCGCGCAAAATTCCATTGTCACCGCGCGCCAAAAAAATAGACTGTCCGCTCCAATTTATGAAAACATTCAACATCGCAGCCCTCGCGGGCGACGGCATCGGCAACGAAGTCATGCGCGAGGCCATCAAAGTTCTTCGCGTGACGGAGAAAAAATTCGGCTTTGCCCTCCAGATCACCGAAGCCCCCGTCGGCTGGGCGGGCATCGATGCCGCCGGCAAGGCGCTGCCGGATGCCACGCTCGCGCTCTGCAAAAAATCCGATTCCATTTTGTTCGGCTCCGTCGGCCTGCCCGACCGCGACCCCACGATTCCCAAGGAAGAGCGTCCCGAACGTGCCGCGCTGCTGCGGTTGCGCAAGGAATTCGGCCTGTTCGCCAATCTGCGGCCGGTCTCCCTGCCCAAAGTCCTGTCCCATGCGTGCCCGCTGGCCAAGGAACGCCAGGGCGATGGCATTGACATCCTCGTGGTCCGCGAACTGACGGGCGGCATGTATTTCGGCCAGCCAAAGAAGACCGAGACGCTGGCCGACGGCCAGCAACGGGCCGTTGATACGATGGTTTATACCACGTCCGAAATTGAGCGCATCGCGCACGTGGCCTTCAAAGCCGCGCAACTGCGCCGCAAGAAATTAACGAGCATCGACAAGGCGAACGTGCTGGAAAACGGCATTCTCTGGCGCGAAACCGTCACGCGCATCAGCAAGCAGTATCCCGACGTGGCGCTCGACCACATGTTCGTGGACAATGGTGCGATGCAGCTCATGCTCAAGCCCACGCAGTTCGACGTAATGCTGTGCGAAAACATGTTCGGCGACATTCTGAGCGATGAAGCGGCGGCGCTGGGCGGTTCGCTCGGCATGTTGCCCAGCGCGAGCCTGGGCGCGACGAATGGCAACCAGACGTTTGGCTTCTACGAACCCGCTGGCGGCACGGCACCCGATATCGCCGGCAAGAACCTGGCGAATCCCATTGCGCAAATCCTGTCCAGCGCGCTGATGCTGCGGCACAGCTTCGGCCTGAACGAGGCTGCGGCAGCAGTCGAGGCAGCCGTGGGCAAGGCCATCGCGGCGGGCAACCGCACAGGCGACATTTTTAACACCAACGAGACCGGTGCCCGACGCATCGGCACCAGCCAAATGGGCGACGCCATTGCGGCGGCGATCTGAAGCCTTCCCCAAACCGTCGCCGCTACTAGCGCCACTGGATACAGTTTGTAAAGCTGGGCAGGCTAGACGCCGGCCCGGCTTTTGGCGCCCATGCCACCGCCAACACAGGAGCGCCCGTCGCACCTGTCCGGATAGCGTGGATTTCTTGGCCAACCTGCCCTAATTAAGAACAATGCAAACACAATGGCGTTGACAGGGCCGGGTTGTGAAGGGAAAATCCACCAAGTAATTTCTCAGTAATTCTAGCATGAAAGTCGTCATACTCTGCGGTGGCAAAGGCACGCGTCTGCGCGAGGAGACGGAATACCGTCCCAAACCCATGGTGCCCATCGGAGATCGCCCGATCCTCTGGCATATCATGAAAACCTACGCCGCCCATGGGCACAAGGATTTCATCCTCTGCCTCGGCTACAAAGGCGAAATGATCAAGGATTTTTTCCGCAACTACCTCTGGCTGACCAGCGATGTGAAACTACGGCTGGGACGTTCCCCACAGTTGAAATTTTACAATCACCACGACGAGGAGGATTGGACCGTCACTTTGGCGGACACCGGCCAGGAAACGATGACCGCCAGCCGCATCAAACGCATCGAACCATACATCGGCAAAGACGCCGACTTTTTGATGACCTACGGCGACGGCTTGTCCAACATTGACATCAACGCCTCGATTGCAGCGCACCGCCGGGCCAAAAAAATCTGCACCCTTTCCGCCGTGCACCCCGCCGGGCGGTTTGGGTCGTTGAACATCGCCAGCGACGGTTCCATCCACACTTTCAATGAGAAACCGCAGGTGGAGCAAGTCTACGTCAACGGCGGCTACATGGTCTGCCACCGGAAGATATTCCAGTATCTGACCACCAACCCGGCCATCATGTTTGAGCGCGAGCCCATCGAGAAACTGGTGGCTGATGGCCAGTTGCATTCCTATTCGCACGAAGGCTTCTGGCAGCCGATGGATACCTATCAGGAGACGCAGTATCTCAACAAAATCTGGGCGGAAGGCCGGGCACCCTGGAAAATTTGGTGATGTTTAACCAGGCTTTTCAAGGCAAGACTGTCTGGCTCTCCGGCCACACCGGCTTCAAGGGAGCGTGGCTGGCCCGCTGGCTCGTGCAACTCGGCGCGCGCGTCCACGGCTTCGCCCAACCGCCCGCCACCACGCCCGCCATTTTCGAACAGCTCGGCCTGGAAAAAATCATCACCCATGAAATCGGCGATGTACGTGATGCCGTGGCCGTAAAAAAATCCCTGCTCCGCGCCCAGCCGGATTTCGTCTTTCACCTCGCCGCCCAGGCACTCGTCCGTTATTCCTACGATCACCCGCTCGAAACTTACGCCACCAACGTCATGGGCACCGCGCACGTCTTGGACGCCTTGCGCACGCTGGCCAAACCCTGTGCCGCCGTCATCGTCACCACGGACAAGTGCTACGAGAACCGCGAACGCGATTACGCCTACGCCGAGGAAGATCATCTCGGCGGCCACGACCCCTACAGCTCCAGCAAAGGGGCCGCAGAAATCGTCACCAGCGCCTATCGGCGTTCGTTCTTTGGCCGGTCGCCCGTCCACATTGCCACGGCCCGCGCTGGCAATGTCATCGGTGGCGGCGATTGGGCGCTCGATCGCATCGTGCCCGACTGCATCCGCTCGTTGCAACGCGGCGAGGCAATTCCGATCCGCAACAAAACCGCCACCCGCCCCTGGCAACATGTCCTGGAACCGTTGAGTGGTTATCTTTGGCTCGCCGCCAGCTTGGCTGACCATAACGCGGCAAGCGCCCCCCTGGCGACCGCATTCAACTTTGGCCCAGAAAAAGAAGCCAACCGCACGGTGGTGGAACTGGTTGGCGAAGTGCTAAAAACCTGGCCAGGTCGCTGGGAAGATCGCAGTGATCCGCACGCAGTTCACGAGGCCAGGCTGCTCATGCTCTCGACGGCCAGGGCCAAAAAAACATTGCACTGGCGGCCGACCTGGCCATTTGAAACCGCCATTGCCCGCACCGTGGTCTGGTACCGTGAGGTGGATCAAAACCCGGCCGTGGCCGAAGCCCTGACGCTCCGCCAGATTGCCGAATACCAAAGCACGGCTCGCGCCACAAATAGCGCGTGGGCCAACCAATAGTTTTCCCATGCCGAAGTCGCCTGCCGAAATCAAAGCCGAAATTCTCCGCCTCACGCGCGAATTTTCCGCCGCCACCCACGCCGCCAACCGGCCCGGCAACGATCCCACGCGCCCGGCGTTCATTCCTGGCCAGACCACCGTGCCCTATGCCGGCCGGGTGTTCACCGAGGACGAGGTCGAGGCGGCGGTTGCCTCCACCCTGGACTTCTGGCTCACGCTCGGCCCCGAAGGCGACGCGTTTGAAAACGAACTCGCTACGTTTCTCGGGGTCAAAAAAACACTGCTCGTCAATTCCGGTTCCTCCGCCAACCTTGTGGCACTGGCGACGCTCACGAGCCCCAAGCTGGGCGAACGCCAGTTGCGCCCTGGCGATGAAGTCATCACCGTCGCCGCCGGTTTTCCCACTACCGTCGCACCCATTCTTCAAAACGGTTGTGTGCCGGTGTTCATTGACAATGACCCTGCGACCTTGAATGGGCGGGTTGACCAGCTGGAAGCCGCCTGCCATCCCGGCAAAACCAAGGCGGTGATGATGGCGCACACGCTGGGCAACCCCTTTGACCTGGCCGCAACCTTGGCGTTCTGCCAGCAACATAATCTTTGGCTGATTGAAGACAACTGCGACGCACTGGGCTGCCGTTATGATGGCAAATTCACCGGCACCTTCGGCGATCTGTCCACGCAAAGCTTTTATCCGCCGCATCATCTCACCTTGGGCGAAGGCGGCGTGGTAAACATCGTGCGCGACCTGAAGTTAAAAGTGCTTGCCGAAAGTTTCCGCGACTGGGGACGCGACTGCTGGTGCCCCAGTGGCAAGGACAACACCTGCCACAAACGCTTTGGCTGGCAGCTCGGCGAACTGCCCGCAGGCTATGACCACAAATATATTTATTCGCATCTGGGCTATAACCTGAAGCCGCTTGATCCTCAGGCTGCCATTGGTCGCCAGCAGTTGAAGAAGCTGCCGTCGTTCATTCAAGCCCGCATGGATAACTGGAATTATCTGCGCGCCGGGCTGGCAGATCTCGAGGAATTTTTCCAGTTCCAACTGCCCACCCACGCCACCAGTTGGACCCCGCAAGGTTTCACCTGGGACGATTCCGGCCACCGCACGGAATGCTCTTGGTTCGGTTTCATGATCCTGGTGAAAAAGACAGCGCCGTTCACCCGCCGCGAATTCGCGGAGCATCTGGATCAGGCCAAGATCGGCAGCCGGATGCTGTTCGGCGGCAATCTGGTCCGCCAGCCCGCGTTTGTCAGCCTGCGCCAGCAGCAACCCGGCGCATTCCGCGTCATCGGTGATCTGGCGGGAGCCGACCGCATCATGAATGAGTCCATCTTCATCGGCACTTATCCCGGACTGGCCCAGGAAATGCTGGCCTACATGGTGGCAACCATCAGGCAGTTTGTGCGCAATCACTAATCGTCAGCATGAAGATTTTAGTCACCGGTGGAACCGGATTTATCGGCAGCCACATCGTCCGGGCCATGGTGTCGGCTGGCCACCACGTGATTGTGCTTCGGCGCGAAAAATCCAGCTTGGCCCGCTGTGGTGATTTTCAACCACACGTCATTTGGCTTGATCACGACGCTCCCGGATGGCCGCAACAGGCCATCGCCGAACAGCCGTCGGTCATCATTCATTCGGCGTGGGCCGGCGTCACCGCTGCTGCGCGGGCGGACTGGAAACTTCAAGCCGCCAATCTCACCCTGTTCACAGACCTGCTGCACATCGCCGACCATGTGAACCTCAAGCAATTCATCGCCCTCGGTTCACAAGCCGAATACGGCCCCATCCATGGACGTGTGAATGAAGACCATCCTTGCCGGGCTGACACCGCCTATGGTGCGACTAAGCTGGCGTGTCTGGAATTGCTGAAAGGCTTCACCCGGCAAAAGGTCATGGCATACGTCTGGCTGCGATTATTTTCCCTCTACGGACCGGGGGAAGCCGAACAATGGTTTGTTTCCAGCCTGATCCGGCAAATGAAATCCAGCCAGTCTCCCCGATTGTCAGGATGCGAACAGTGCTACGATTACCTGCATGTCCACGATCTGGCAGCGGCGCTGCTCGCCGTGTTACGCCTGCCGGAAAAAAGCGGGGTATTCAATCTGGGCTCCAATTCATCGCTGCCGTTGAAACAGGTGGTGCAACTGATCCGGGAATATACCGGCTGCCGCGCGGAACCGGCGTTCGGCGCTCTCCCCTACCGCCCCGGACAGTCCATGCACTTGGAAGGTGACAGTTCCCGATTCTATCAAACCTTTTCATTCCAGCCCAAAATCACCATCTTGGAAGGACTTCGTGAATTGTGTGAAGCATACCCGACAGGCCGATGAATGGCCGTGATCAAAAAGATGAAAGCCTCTGACTACATCGTTGATTTTTTAAACCGCAAAGGTGTCACATGCGTTTTTGAGTTGTCCGGCGGCATGATTGCCCACCTACTGGATTCCTTCGGGCGGTCCCAACCAATCAAAGTCGTTAGCATGCACCATGAACAAGGCGCAGCGTTTGCCGCCGAGGCCTATGGACGCATGACCGGCGTACCCGGCGTGGCCCTTGCGACCAGTGGGCCTGGGGCCACGAATCTCCTGACCGGCATCGGCAGCTGCCATTTCGACTCCTCGCCCGCGGTCTTCATTACCGGCCAAGTGAACCGCCATGAACAAAAAGGTGACCGCCCCGTTCGGCAGTTGGGTTTTCAAGAGACGAACATTGTGAGCATGGCGATGCCCATCACCAAAGCCGCTTGGAAAATTCAATCTCCTGAGTCCATTCCGCAAATGTTCGAAGCGGCCTTTGCCTTGGCCACTGCTGGCCGTCCAGGGCCCGTCCTGCTGGATGTGCCCATGGATGTTCAACGGGCTGAAATCTCTCCCAAACTAGAAACCGAGGTTGGGCAGCGACCAGTTTCCAGCGGGCCAGACGCTTCCTTTTGGAACCGGCTGGAGGCGCAATTGCGCGCGGCCAAACGGCCGTTGATTCTGGTCGGCGGTGGCGTGCGTTCCGGTCTGGCCACCGAATCACTGCGGGAATTTGTCGCTCAGGCTCGCCTGCCGGTGGTTCATTCCCTCATGGGCGTGGACGTGCTGCCATTTGATCATCCCCTACGCGTGGGCATGATCGGCAGCTATGGCAACCGCTGGGCCAACTGGGCTGTTGGCACGGCGGATTTTCTGCTGGTGCTGGGCAGCCGGTTGGACGTGCGGCAAACCGGTTCAGAAACCAAGGCATTCAAGGGTGAGCGCGCAATTTTCCATGTCGATTGTGATCCGGGTGAAATCAACAACCGGATTCTTGGCTGCGATTCAGCCGTCTGCCAATTGCAGGATTTCCTGACCGCTGCCATAAAATGGCTCGTGGAATTCAAACCCGCTTTCTACCCAGAATGGCTCTCGCAGTTGGCGGCCAAGCGGCTGGCATGGCCGGATGTAAATGAATGCACTGGTGTTTCTGGTATCAATCCGAATACCTTCATGCATGCATTGTCCCAAGCCTCTGCTCGCGCGTGTGCATATGTAGTGGATGTGGGCCAGCATCAAATGTGGGCCGCACAATCGCTCGAACTCACAACAAAGCAGCGGTTTTTGACCTCCGGCGGTATGGGGTCCATGGGATTTGCTTTGCCGGCGGCCGTCGGCGCGGCTTTTGCCTGCCCCCAACAACCCGTGGTGGTCATCGCGGGCGACGGTGCTTTCCAGTGCAACATCCAAGAATTGCAGACAGTGAAACGCAACGAGTTGCCTTTGAAAATAGTCATCATCAACAATCATTGCCACGGCATGGTCCGCCAATTCCAGGAAAGTTATTTTGATTCGCGTTTCCAGTCCACAGTCTGGGGTTACTCCGCCCCGGATTTTGTGAAAGTGGCGGAGGCCTACGGCATTCCCGGCCGACGGGTGGCCCAACCCGCCGAAGTAGCGGAAGCCTTGTGCTGGCTATGGGCAGACCCGCTGGCCCCCCAGTTGCTGGAAGTTGATATCACCAGCACGATTAACGTCTATCCCAAGATGGCCTTCGGCCGCCCTATCACAGAAATGGAACCATTCTGCAAACCGAAAGAAATGGAAGGAACATGAAGCCAAAACTGACCATCGCGATCCCGACGTTCAACCGGGCTAAGCCGCTGAGCAACACGCTCCAACGCTTGTTTCCACAAGTTAGCGATGACTGGGTTTTACTCATTTTGGATAATTGCAGCGAACAGCCGGTGATCAAAGTTCAGAAAGATCACTTGGCAGCCTTCGGGGAAAATCGGGTTAAAGTAATCCGTAACGCGGTCAATGTAGGTGCCTGCGCCAATGTCCTGAGATGTTTTGAGTATTGTTCTACGGAGTGGTTGGTTGTGTTAGGTGATGATGATGAGATCGCGTCAGATTACGTGGCTGTTTTTTTGGCGGCGATCGTCCAACACCCGGCCGCCATTTTCATTAATTTCACCTGCAATCTTCATGTTCGCAAAGCCGATTACACCACCACAAACCTGTCTGAATTCTGTCAAAAGATGGTCGAATGGGGAAACATCCTTACGCTTTCATGCGGTGCGTATAATCGAAACGCGCTGGCGCCATATTTGCGCTATGGCTATACCTACTCCTATACCCTGTCGCCACATTCAGCTGTTTTATTGCAATTTCTAAAAACCCATGGTGGCCAGTGCGTGTTTTTTGCTAAAACCATTGTAAATATCGGGCTTTCAAACGATGTGGAATCATGGTGCCGATTCAACCAGAGTAAATTTATATTTCTCATGGAGCTGATTCCTTATCAAGCTGATCAACAGGCTTTTCTTAAATGCTTGCGCCAATTTTTTATTGCCCCGAAAGTTATCACGCCCTATTTGATAGACCGATACGAAAAATCCGGAGAGGCACCCGGGTTTTATTTTGAAACCCTCACATTTTGTTTTACCTGCATGCAGCCAAGATTTCGAGATCGGGTCAGGCTGCCTCTAATGCGCATACTGACCGCTCGTCCGGGCCTCGGTGTAAAAATCATGAAACTTATTCGCTGGATGTCCAGGAAAAGAACGCATATCCAAGTCGATGTCGACTTGCATCGAGGTTTTTAATATGGGTTTGCTTTCATCAATAAAAACCCAGCTGCGCTCCAGAGCTTGGATATACCGAGGAGTTTTGTCTCTTAATCGTTGCTTGCTACCGGCATGCAAGGACGCTTTTTGGGAAGGTTGCCGCTCGCTGGCTTGGAAACTCTGTTTTTACTTGTATTCCACCGCAGCCCGTCGGCGGAATTCATGGTTGTACGCCTATCTGGCCAATCCCCGCCACGGACCACCCTTCCGGTTTTTTTCGGTCTATCAGGCACTGCGGTGTGGCTGGCCTAGATTCGAGGGCCGGATTGTTTTGGAAGATCAGGGCAGCCCAACGGTCAGCACAAATTCGTTGCTGGCTCTCGGACACATCCAGCAGCATGCTCACCAACCGCATCCCATTTTCTGGAGTCGCCATGTCGGGTCGCATTTGGTTTCCCGTTCTCTAGCCTTGCTCACGCCAGAAAAAGAACTGGCCATCGAATCGATCTATGGCCATTCCACGCGTTCGGATGATCCCGCCGTCCGCTATCTCAAGCTGCCACCGCCGGTGACTTTGACCGGCAATTGGACCAGTCTCATTTCCCGCTGGGTGCCGAATGACGGCCAGGTTCCCAACCATTCGCATTGGCTGCTGGACGCCCTGCCAAGGCTAGCGTTGTTGAAGGAATTCCCCGCCGACACCCACGTCATCGTTCCGCCCAAGCTGGCCGCCTACCAACGCGAAAGCCTAGCCATGCTGGGCTTGACCGATGACCGGCTTCGCCCGGCTCCTGAAACACACTTGCTGGTGGAAAACTATTATTTCAGTTCACCACCCTCGATGATCGCCTGTTACAGCCCCTATGCGGTGCGTTTCCTGCGCGAGACATTTTTGCCCCATGCCGACGTCAGCTATCACGGCCCCAAACGGTTCTTTATTTCACGCCGGAATGTGGCCCGTAATACGGGCAACGTCGCTGAACTGGAACATTTTTTTTCCAGACTGGGCTGGGGCGTAATTGATCTGTGTGAGCTAACCTTTGCTCAGGAAATCCAGCTTTTTGCTGAAGCTGAAGCCATTTGCGGTCTCTGGGGCAGTGGCCTCACCAACATCATTTTTTGCCGGCCTGAATGCGCCGTGGTAACCATGGGGCACGATTACTGGACAGACGGCGTCCTTGAATGGATTCTGCAGGTCGTCGATATTACAAAATACAGCGTACATTTATATCCGACGGACGCCTGTCGCCACTGGTGTGTGGATCTGGACGTTATGAAACAACAGCTTAAATCAGTCGGACTGCTGTAATTGAAAATTCACCATGACGTGACTCCAGCACATTCGGCCACACGACAAGGCATGCAAATGACTTGCCCTGCGGCCAAAAGAAAATTAGGCTTTGTCTTCCCCCGTGGCGGGGTAGCCAAGTGGTAAGGCACGGCTCTGCAAAAGCTGCATCGTCGGTTCGATTCCGACCCTCGCCTCCAACTCCCAAGTGTTTGCACTGTAGGGAGTTAATTAATTCTGGAGGCGTTATGTGCACCAGTTTGTGCACCAAAAAGGCTACCTCGGCCGAATCCCGGCCGAATCCGGCGCTACCCTGGCGCAATCCTTTTTGGCGCGGTTTCGCTCTCTTCCATACTGGAGAGAGACATGAACGCAAGATACCGATTGGTTCAACTGGGTAATCGTGGTGGTGCCTTTTATTGCAAAGACATCGCCACCGGTTCCCGCACGAGTCTGCAAACCAAGGATCGCGCCGAAGCCGAACGGCTGATCCTCCACAAGAATGAAGCCCTGCGCCATCCGCTGCTCAATCGCAAAATTGGCATGGCCTACCTGGCCGGCACGGATTCGGCCATCACCAAACGCACTTGGCAAGATGTCATGGAGGACATCATCAAGGACAAGCAAGGCCCCACACTGCGACGTTGGCGCGTCGCCATCCGCGATCAGGCCTTCCATCTGATTCGCAGTCGCGTGGTGATTGAAACGTTGCCGGAAGAACTGCTCCTGGTTTTACGGACGGGCAAAGTCAGTACTAACGTCTATTTGCGACGGCTGCAAAATCATTGTTTGGGCATGGGGTGGTTGCCGTTGCCTGTCTTGCCCCGGAAAATGTTTCCCAAAATTGTTCACCGCGAAAAGCGGGCCATCACCTGGGCCGAACATGGCCAGATTATCAGCCGCGAGAAGAATCTAGAACGGCGGGATTTCTACGACTTGTGCTGGTATCTTGGTGGCTCCCAGTCGGACATTGCCAGCCTTAAGGCCGAGGATTTTGATCCTGTTAATCGTTCGTTCTGCTACTCGCGCAAAAAGACGGCCACGATGGGCGGCACCAAATTGGGCGCGCTGGCCTGGGAAATCATTGAGCGGCGGCCCCGCACTGGCCCCTTGTTCCCCTATTTGAGCACCGTCCGGGAAGCTGACCGGGCCACTGAGTTTAGGCAACGGTGCGCGGGCTTGGGGATCGAAGGTGGGCATCATCACGGAGGCCGAGGCCAAAGGGTTATTGAAACCCGGCGCGACCATTGTGGAGGGCACGGCGGGCAATACGGGCATTGGCCTGACGGTCATTGGCCACGCGAAAGGTTATCGCACGGTCATCGTCATTCCCGAAACGCAGTCGCCGGAAAAAATCAGTTTGCTCCGCACGCTCGGCGCGGAAGTCATTACCGTGCCCGAAAAACCTTACCGTGAGCCCGGCAATTACAACCACGTCGCCCGCCGGCTCGCCGAAGAGAACGGCTGGTTCTGGGCGGATCAGTTTGACAATACCGCGAACCGGCTGGCCCATTATCGCTCGACCGGGCCGGAAATTTGGGAGCAGACCAAGGGCACCGTCAGCGCGTTTGTTTCGGCGGTGGGCACGGGCGGCACCTTGGCCGGCATGGCGTTGTATTTGAAGGAGCGCAATTCCGGGGTCGCCACGGTTTGCGCGGATCCATACGGCGCCGCGATGTGGTCCTGGTTTACCCATGGCAACACGGACACCAGCGACGGTGATTCCTTCGCCGAAGGCATCGGGCAGACGCGCGTGACGAAGAATCTGGCCGGCATTGTCATTGACCGCGCCTACCGGATTGAAGATCAACCGGCGCTGACGATCCTGTACCAGTTGCTGCGCGAGGAGGGTTTGTTTCTGGGTTTGTCCTCGGGCATCAATCTCGCCGGAGCGGTGCGTTATGCCCAAGAATGCGGGCCGGGG
>Ga0302321_100001207_pt1 | contig 22095 bp, 11 predicted proteins | sample Fen_T0_1_FD_202505 | JGI IMG/M metagenome (GOLD analysis project Ga0302321, IMG submission 202505) | Peat permafrost microbial communities from Stordalen Mire near Abisko, Sweden - Fen_T0_1 | ecosystem: Environmental > Terrestrial > Soil > Wetlands > Permafrost | place: Sweden: Abisko...
GGGAATCTTTATCTAAGCTTCGCGTTTCGCCCGCAGCTCCCGCCTGAGCGCATGCAAACCTTTACGCTTTGGATGGGCGTGAATCTTTGTGAGTTCGTCGCGAGCTACACCCAGATTTCGCCGAGTCTAAAATGGCCCAACGACATCCTTTTTAATGATCGCAAAGCCGGCGGCATGCTCACCGAAGCGCGAATCGACGCCGACCACATTCGCGATCTCGTTTTCGGCCTCGGTCTTAATATTAGCAGCCAGACTACGGCGTTCCCGCCCGACGTCGCACGCCGTGCCATTTCGCTCGCCGAACACGCCAAGGATAAACTGGATCTTAACAAATTTGCCGCGGCCGTGATCGGTCGAGTGCTCGACGCTTACGACCAGTTCGTTAGCGGCAAATACCGCGACGCTTTTGCCGACCTCTGGAACCGCTTCGATTATCTTCGAGGCAAACCGGTCTCACTCCAGCATGGCAATCAGCACATTAACGGCACCGCAATCGGCATCGACGAAGAGGGCTCGCTCATCGTGCGCACCGACCGCGGCAAAACTGAACGTTTCCGCGCCGGCGAGGTCACGCTCTCAAAAAAACCGGTGTAAACGTTCCGGCCAATCCGACATCTCACTTTCCCATGCTGCTCTGTATCGACATCGGCAATACTTCTACACACTTCGGCGTCACCGGCCCTAACGGCGCGCTCTTTATGCGCCACCTGCCTACGAAGAAAATCGATGATAAGGGCGAGGGCATGAGCTCAGAGTGCGAAAAGATCTTCGCAGAATATCCAGCCATAAAAGGCGTGGCATTCTGCTCCGTCGTGCCGGAAGCCAGCCAGCGTCTGCTCGGTGTTTTCGCGCGCGGTCTGCGAGTGCCTCACTTTCAACTCACGCATGAAAAAAAACTGGGCGTGGCCATCAGTTATCCGCGCCCAGCCGAAATCGGTCAAGACCGGCTCGCCAATGCCGCTGGTGCACACGCGCTCGTTGGCATGCCGACGATCGTGATCGATATGGGCACCGCGGTAACCTTCGACATCGTGACCCAATCTCTCGGTTATGAAGGTGGCATAATCGCTCCTGGCGTTGAAGTCATGCGCCGCTACTTACACGAACAAACCGCGTTGCTACCCGAGATGGATGAGTCAATTGACGTCCCACGCACTATCGGTAAATCCACGATCGAAGCGATGCGCATCGGCACCGTGATCGGATTCGGCGGCATGATCGAGGCGTTGCTCGATGCCGTGCAGGGAGAACTCGCCGGTCGTGGCGAAAAACCTCCCCAAATCCTGACGACCGGTGGCAGCGCCGCGTTGCTGGAAAAGGTACTGCACACCTCGCACCAGGTCGTGCCTGACCTCACGCTGCGCGGTCTCGCCGCAGCGTGGGAACTCAACCATTAAGTTTCCCTAAACGCCCTCTCAGGCCCAACGTCAAGCAAGGTCGGCCGCTCAAACCTTGCCGCGACGTGCTTCGAGCTGCTGGCGAATCTCAGCCATTTTGGCCTGCGTGAGCGGGTAACGCGAAAGCGCGAACAGCGCCACGACCATGCCGCAGACCGGAATCGCGGCGAGCAGAACGCGGATCATGAATAAAGTGTGCGCGGTCTGGTTGCCCTCCAGCTTCGGATCAAAACCGACCCATTGAAGAATGAAAAAGGAGCAACCCGCGCCCAGAGCCATACCCACCTTCGAGATCCAAGAAACACAGGCGGAGAATGAGCCCTCGCGACGGCGCCCTGTCTGGAGTTCGTCGTAATCCACCACGTCGGCGAGCAGCGAATAAAACAGCATCCAAAACCCTGCGCCGGTGAAAGCGATGAAGCCGCAGGCCAGCAACTGCATCCAGCGGTAGTTTGGATCGTAGAGCCACCAGGTGCTGACAAAGATCAGCATGGCGGCAGAAAAGACGATGATCATTGTCGCATTTTTACCCAGGCGCCGGGCGATGAAGCCAAACATCCTGATACCGGCAAGTCCGAAGACGAGGCCGGCGAGTCCCATGAGGAAATTCCAGCCATTACCTTCCGAAACGCGACCGCGGCACACGTAATACATCGTGGCGGAATAGCCCAGTGTGCCGACCATGCTTGTGCCAAGATTGTAGGCGAGATTCATCAGAACCTGAGCCTGGAAGGGCTTGCATTGCAAAGTCTGCCAAAGCGTTTCCTTGATTGAAATTCTCTCCTGCTTCCCGGCGACGACGAGTTTGCTGTAATAGCGCTCACGGACGAGTGCCACGCAGCTAAGTCCTGCAATGATAATGCCAACGCCCGCGATTGAGCAAAACACCAACCCACCTATTAAGATGTTCGGTTTGCCCTCGGCCAGATTGCTCCACTCGCTCGGCAAGGTGAACAAAAGCTGCTTAAGACGCGTGAAGACCGCCAAGGGAACCTGCGGCAGACGCTCCAACACGTTCTGGTGCGTAGCGCCTTCCCAAAGCGTAAGCGTGAAAAACTGTCCGGCAAAAAACAGGCCGACCTCAGGGATTTTCTGAACCGCGTATTTGTAGGAAAAAACGCTCGTGCGCTCGTGATAGTCCGGCGTGAGCTCGTTGCCCAAGCTAAGCCAGGGCATATTGAAGCAGCTTACGATCGGCAAGTAGATCGCCGAGGAACCGATCATAAACAAGAAATAGTACGGTACCTCCAAGCCAAACAGATGGAAGGAACCCCAACCGGGTGGCACCGCCACGAGCAGAGGAAGGCCAACGCCGGCAAGAATCGCACCGGCCAGCATATATGGACGTCGGCGGCCCCAGCGAGAACGCGTGTTGTCCGACAGCCAGCCAAAAACAGGATCAGAAACCGCGTCGATCACACGATTTAGAATCACCGCCACGCCGATCAGCCAAGACGGGACGTTTAGATACATGCCGAACACGAGAAACGCGATATTCGGGTACAACCAATGCCCCCACATATCGATGAATGTGCCGAGGCCGTAACCGAGCTTTTGCGAGACTGGAACTTTGTCGCTCGGAGTTTGTTGCGATGCGTCGTTGGAAGAAGCTGTCGGGGCCTGCATGGAAAATGGGGATTTTCGGGGTTGCGGGGTGATTTTGCGTTAAATTAGGAGCGGTGCAGCCTCGCGCAATGTCTAAATCGTTTCGTCCACATTCTTATCATAAAGGACTGCGCAAAAATCAAAATTGGCTTGCTCCATTTTCTAGAGCTTACCGTTGACCAGGCAACTCCACAGATCGGCCGCAGGCACGAGAGTGACGTAGCCACCAGAGCTGATTTCGTCCCCTAACGTGACTTCCGAGATAAGAACGACCGCGAACAACTGATGAATCCATTCGCTCCGCTCGGATAATTGCGACGATTTTTCCTAAACATCAGCCTTCGGCCGGGGTCTTAGTTCAAAGCGCCATTAGCACGGCAAGCATTCTCGGTGCTTGCAGGCGTCGATGTCCGTGCTTTCCATTCACGTAAATTCGTGTGCAGTAATAGCACTCCATGTCTGACGAAGTAACGCCGCCTCCCGCAATCGAAGTCCAAAACCTGGTCAAATCCTACGCCGGTGTCCCCGCCGTCAGCGATGTCAGCTTCACCGTGCAACGCGGCGAGATCATCGGTTTTCTCGGACCCAATGGTGCGGGCAAAAGCACTACGATGCGCATTTTGACGGGTTTTCTTCCGGCGACTTCGGGCGTGGTCAACCTTTGCGGCGTTCCCGTAGCAACCGAGCCTGACGCGATCAAACACCTGATCGGCTACATGCCAGAAAATAATCCTTTGCCGGAGGATATGCGTGTTTCCGAGTACCTGCATTACCGCGGCCGGCTGAAAGAAATTCCTCGCCGCAAACTAAACGACCGCCTCGAAGAAGTACTTGAGCTTTGCGACCTGAAGCGCGTGCGGCACCGCATCATCGGAAAACTTTCCAAAGGCTTTCGCCAACGTGTCGGTATCGCCGAAGCCGTACTCGCTGAACCGCCCGTCATTATTATGGACGAGCCAACGATCGGCCTCGATCCGCACCAAATCCTGATCGTACGCGATCTCATCGCAAGCCTCCGCGGGCGGATGACCGTTCTCATTTCGAGTCACATTTTGCCCGAGATTGAAGTCACCTGCGACCGCGTGATTATTATCAATCAGGGTCGCATCGTGGCGACCGGCACGCCCAACGAACTGCGTCGCGAGATCCTTGGCCACACGGCTTATCAGCTGGAAATCGCCGGTGAGATCGCGGCGTTGTCGGCATTATTATCACAAATCGAACCCACGCTGGTCATCACCAAACAAGGCGAGACGGACGCCGGCGGATTCCGTACCTTGCACCTCACGACCGAGAGCGATGAGCCGTTGGGCGAAGAACTCCTACGCGTGCTTACCAACGACTCGCGTTTCCGGCTGCGCGGTCTCGCACGCGAACGCCCAACCCTGGAAGATGTGTTTCTTGCCGCCACTCGGCGCACGTGGGAAATGGTCGACACGCCTTCAAAATCCTAACCATTTTCAATCTAGCACGCGTTTTTTCTTTCATCACTCACGTGAAGCACTTTTTTACCATTCTCAGCCACGAGATTCGTATGTTGCTCGTCAGTCCGAGCACGTACATCGCCGCAGTGTTGTTCTTGTCCGTCATGGGCTTTTTCTTCACCTCGATGCTGGACTACTACAGCACTGCAGCCCAAGAGACGACACCAGCCGTGTTCTTTTTCCAGTATTTTTGCGTGCCCGTGCTTTTCATGGTGCCGCTGCTCACGATGAAAAGTATCGCGGAAGAAAGGCGTCTGGGAACGCTTGAGACGCTGTTGACCACACCAGTTTCAACCGTCGAAGTCGTACTCGGAAAATTTTTCGCCGCTTACTTTCTCTACATGGCACTCTGGGCCTGCACCGGCGGGCTGTTCTATATCTTATACCGGTTCGACGCACGCTTCATCGACATCGGACCGCTAGTGGGTGGTTATATTTTCATAGCTATTTCGGGGCTCATGTTTGTGGCCATCGGTATTTTCGCTAGTTCGCTTTCGCGCAATCAGGCCGTCGCTGGCATCATTAGCTTTACGTTATTATTCGGCTTGATCGTCGGACTGAGCGTGCTGGCAAACGTCACACTGCTTCAAAACGAGGTAATGAAGCCGGTAAAAACCGCAGTTGGCTATGCACAGGTCTTTCACCACCTCGCCGACTTCAGTCATGGCGTAGTGGATACGCGACAAGTGTTGTTTTACGTGAGCGGCACAGTACTCGCGTTGATCTTCAGCATCTTCACCGTGGAAGTGAAACTCCTGCACAGCTGACCCGCCCATGTACCTTATCAAGAGTTTTCGCGCCGCCCGTTGGATCCGCACCATCAACTTGGTGCTACAGAGCATCCTGTTCCTTACCTTGTTCGGTGGGCTCAACTATCTGGCGGTATATTATCCCTGGCGTTTTGACCTCACGCACTTGCGCAGCCATTCGCTGTCTGGTGAAACCCTGTCCTACTTAAAACAGCTAACTCAACCGATCAAAGTTTACGTCACCATTCGAAAAACTAAGGAAGACGATGACTCAATCGAGGCACAGGCCTATCGTGACGTCACTGAACTCCTACGCGAATACGTATACGCCACCGAGAGTAATCCCGAGGCGCACATCACCTTCGAGTATGTCGATGTTTACCAACGCGGACGTGAAGCCACAGAACTCGGCCTGTCCGTTCCAAACATAACACTCATCAAATGTGGCGACAAACAACACCTCGTTGACCTGAAAGATTTCTACCGCTTCGAGGGCAAGGAAAAGAAGGAGTTCCTCGGCGAACAGGTTATCACCGCCGCCATCCTCGACGTGTCGAGTCCTGAGAAAAAGAAAATCTATTTTCTCACCGGTCATGGAGAAATGGACATCGGCAACACGAGCGAAGAACGTGGCTTGTCCACGTTAGCTTCCCAACTGCGTCTCCGAAATTTCGAAATCGATCGGCTCGATCTAACCATTCGCGGTAGTATCCCAAAAGACGCTACATTGATTATCTCCGCTGGCCAAATGACTCGTTATAGCGCGACCGAGGAAGAACAACTCCGCAAATATCTTTCCAATAGCACTTCAGATCGCCCTGGCCGCTTGCTTTTGTGCATACCGCCCGGTTTGCCAGCAAATGCACAGCTGGAAACCTCAGGACTCGAAAACCTCCTCTATGAATGGGGCATTCTCGCCGACGATGTCGTTATACATAACATCAATCCCGCGAGTATCAACGACACCGAAGACCTCGTCCTCAGCGCCTTTGCCCCCAATCACGAGATCACTCAACAATTCATCAGCAATCAAATCAGGGCTCGCTTCGGCGTTTCACGCAGCGTGCGCGTCAACCCCAGCCGCGCCGCCGACGAAAGTCTGACCGTCACCCGCTTGATCGGCGTCAACACCGAAAACGATCCCAACTCCGCCATGGCTTGGGGTGAACGCAATTATCGTCGCGCGCCCTTTATCTACAACCCGCCCTTCGACCTGCCCGGCAACCTTATCGGTTTCGCCGTCGCCTCCGAACGCGTTAAAGCCAAGGACAAGGACCTACCTTATAGTGTACAAGCCGGCCGCGTCGTTGTCTTCGGCTGCTCGGATTTTATTTCTAACAACCGCTTAGAAATCGAAGGCAATCTCACGCTCATACTCTCAAGTATAAATTGGCTCGTCGGCCGAGGCCCCCAGCTCAACGTCCTGGCCCGTCCGATTCCTAAATTCCAGCTTACGCTCAACCAGCAGGAGCTCAGCCGCCTGCGCAACAGCCTACTTTACATTCTACCTTCCGCTGCTGGTTTGCTCGGCCTAGTCGTCTACTGGACCCGCCGCCGCTAAATTTAACCACAAGTTTTAGTGATAAGTGCTAAGGCAAACCACATAGTATCACTAAAACACACCCGCTTTAAGAAGTTACCACTTAAAACCTAAAAACTTTCCCTCATGCGTACCAAGGTCACGCTCATCCTTCTCTTTCTGAACGTCGCGCTGTTCGCGTATATCTACTATTATCGCAGCGAGTTCGATCGCCAATCTGCGACTAAGAACCTCGTACTTGGACCCGAAACATCGAATATCCACACGCTCGAAATTGCGATGGCTGGTTCGGACACTCCCATAAAAATTGAGCACACCGCCGATTCCTCCTGGTCACTTATCCAGCCGCTTCAATGGCCCGCCAACGAGTTTGCCGTCAGCCGTATCATCAACGAACTCCAGCAACTCCACCCAGACTCCAGCTTTTCAGTGAACGAGATCGCGAAGAGCGGACAAACCCTGGCCGATTACAGCTTGGACAAACCACCTCTGGTTCTGACGTTCACTGCAGTATCCCCCAACCCAAGCACGTCGGCTCCTAAAAGTTTCGTCCTCAAAATCGGCAAGCCCACCTCGGTCGGCAATCGCATTTACGTACTCTCACCCGACGGCCAAACCATCCACGTCGTCAACCGCAGCCTCGCAGAAAGTCTCGCTCTTCGCATTGAGGACCTGCGATCTGACACACTCTTCACCATTCCAACTTATGAGGTGCGTTCGTTCAAACTCCAGCCACCTCCGCCTGCGGCGGGGACGCGCATCAGCAACGACAATAACAACCGCTGGCTTTACGAATCGCCGTTCAAGACCAACAACGTGCGCGCAAACAAAAATGCGATGGGGCTGACCATAAATACGCTTCACACCCTTCGGGCTAAAACCTTTATCGATCCACAAAAAATCGATTCCACGAGGACCGGCCTTTCCACTCCTGAACTTCAGATCACTTTAAACGGCAATAATCGGCATGAGACCCTGATTCTTGGGGCGCCAGTAGAAGTAACCGAGGCCAAGCCAGCGCAACCAACCACAGGTGAATCCAGCGGCAAAGCCGAACCTCCATCGGCCGAATATTACGCGCAGATGGATGATAAGAGTCCGATCTTTAAAGTAGCCATCACTAACCAATTATTAGATACGCTGCGCAACGCCCAGGAAACCTTACGCGATACCCACGTACTCGACATCGAGCCGTCAAATGCGACCTCGATTACTCTCGTCGCGCCCAACCAAGCTCAAATCACCTTGCAGCGCCTCGAATCCACTTCCCCCAATCCTTCCACCGCCTCCTGGCAAGTGGTACGTCACAATGGTGAAAAAGGCCCACAAACTTTTCCAGCAGACCGCGACCTTATCGACCGCCTGCTGCAAAAACTGGCCCAGCTCACCGCTGAGCGTTTCGTTGACGACGCACCTTCAGCCTCTGCGCTTGAAGACTTCGGCTTCAGTCGTCCCAGCCGGGAAATCACAATCTCGCTCGCGAAAACACAGGTTAGCAACGCCATCACACTCCAGATTGGCACTGGCTCTGGCTCCGGTACCGAACAAATTATTTACGCCAAACTACAGAATCAGCCTTATGTCTATCGTGTGGCTAATACGATCCTGCAAGACACTCCGGTTTCCGCTCTCGCCTACCGTGATCGCGTCGTTCGCGAGCTTCCCGCTGGCGCGCAAATTACAGGCCTTAAGCTCACGGACCTGAGCAATAATAACGTCCTATTCGATACAGCTATCCCGATTCCTGAAACCGCCGGCAAGGACACTGCCCGCCGCACGGTGATCGAAACGCTGGCTGTTCAATTGCGCACTCTGAAAGCTAAGAGCTTTCTGCGTGAAGAATTCACAGATACTATCAACGTTAACGGTGAAGAGAGAAAATGGCGCTATCGCCTAGACACAACGGTCTCTCTTGTTGGCGGCGCTGGCACACAGACTACTTCCTCCGCTATATATTTTTCGGAACGTGCCGGAGGCACCATCCAGTATGTTGGATCGCCAGATCTCGGCCTTGTTTTTGAAGCCGACCAAGCCTTGCTCGATGCTATCTTTGCCGCGGTCTACGGCCCCAACGATCCCGGTCCGACGCCTCCCCCAGCCGAAACCGCTCCAGCTGCAATAGTACCTCCAGCTGCAGCAGCTGATACACCTCCTACCTCCAAAGCACCTTAATCCGTGCCCGCGTTGCCGCCATGAAATTTCTTAGCGCCAGCTGGACTTTCGGCAAATGGCTGGCTGGTTGCCTGCGTGACATATTGCTGGTTTCCGTTTGGCTCCTGCTCCTCGGCCTGTTGCTTGTGCAGATCGGCGTGGTCACCTCTCATCAGTTGCCCATGCCGGCTTGGATGCTGAGGAAGATCGAGACGCGACTCAATACCGCCGGCCTGCGTGTCAAAATTGACCACGCCACCATAGATCCTGCCGGGCGTGTATTGATCCACAACCTACAGCTGATCCCGCCAATTTTTGACGCAGCATTGGCCAAGATTGACACCCTATACCTGCGCCTGAGTCCTATCGCACTCATGGCAGGAGAAGTTGAACCACGTGACGTCCACATCGATGGACTTAACCTCCAGCTGCCGGCCATTCTCTCGCCGACTGGCAAGACCGAGTCTGTGATCAGCAACGTGCGCCTGGCCTTCAAACCCAATCGTGACATCTTCACCATCGACGAACTCTCGGGGCAAGTCGCCAACCTAACCATTTCGGTTCGAGGGTCCGTAACGATACCCGATGAATTTAAGCCCAATTCTCAAAAAAAGGCTGATCTGCCGGCGCTCGTCGCTACCGCGATTAGAAAATATACAGACTTAGCTCGTCAGATCACTGAACGCTCATACGAACTGGCCGCGTTGGATCGACCACATCTGTCAATCGACCTTACTTCCCAAGAGGACAAGACCAGCGCGAAGCTGACATTGACCTGCAGAAACATGGATATCGACCTGACGCGCCTGCGATCGGGTGCCGGCCGGCTATTAATGACAGATCTGCGCCTCTCCACCGATCTGTCGCTCACCCCCAAGCTCCCTGAAGTAATCATACTCGACGCCTCATGCCTCGAAGCTAAAACCACAACCGATTACAAGCTCCAGGACGTGAATGGAAATCTCACTGTAAAATTCACAAATGAACCAGCTGCTTTCACTGCGACTAGTCTTTTCCTCTCAGCCAAAACGGCCGTAGCGAAAGACATCCTTTTTCAAAATCCACTCGTACGCCTAAACCGTGATCAATCACCAACGGTTAAAATTGATTTCATCTCTGACGCGATCGGTACTCCTTGGCATATCCAGGCCGAAATCGAAACTAATCCAGGCCTCGGACAAATCGAGGTAGAAGGCGCCCTCACGCCTCTTATCGTTAAGCAGATTGCAGAAAAAATCGGCATTGAACCCGACCTACTACTCAAGCTCAAGAAACCCGCCCCGCTTCGACTCGCGGTGGATCTTTCGGCCGGCTGGAAGTTTGATAAAGCGCGCGGGCGTATCTCGTTCGGTCCGGTCGTCGGCTACACCGTCCCCTTCACTTCTGGCGACGCCGACGTCTACTTCGACGGAACCGAACTAAGCTTTACCAACATAGCGGCAACTCAGGGAGAAAATGCTGCGACGGGCAGCTACTGGATGAATGTCAAAAATAAGGATTTCCGCTTTCTCCTCGACGGACATCTCCGCCCGATGGGCATTGAAGGCTTTTTCGAAGATTGGTGGTCAAATTTCTGGGGGCACTTCGACTTCTCGCCTGCGGCACCTGAAGCCCATGTCGACGTGGCTGGACGCTGGGGTCGGCCCTACACCACAACCGTCTTCGTCACCGCAGACATTGCTCGGCCCTCGATCAGCAACGTGGCGTTCGACCGCGTGCGTGCGACGATGTTCATTCGACCCGATTTCTATGACGCCACCGAGTTCGTGGCAGAACGCGGTGGTCGCTCCGCTCGCGGCACTTTCACGCGCGTCGTAGACCTCTACCGAGAAAAGGACAGTCTGCGATATATCAACTTCGCCGTTACCAGCAATCTCGATCTGGTAGAAACCGCTAAAATTTTCGGCACCGAAGGTACAGAAACTGTCGAGCCCTTTACATTCGCTGCTCCGCCTACTCTGCACCTGAGCGGCCGTGTCGATGGACCCGCCTCAGGCCGCGGCAGCCATCGGTTAGTGCAAATCGATTTAAAATCAACCGGCGCTTTCTCTCTCTACAATTTTCCTCTCACCGATCTCACTTTTCGCGGTGCCATTCGTGACGCCGACATCGACCTGCCCGAGATCCAAGTTTCATTTGCAGAAGGCCAGGCGTCCGGGTCGGCCTACATCAGCGGTTCGGCTCCAAATCGTCAGTTGCGTTTCGATTGCAAACTTAACGGCGCACTTCTCGGCGAAGCGATCAGCACACTCGAACACTACGCTGCGAAGGAACGAGGTGAAGCGTCGCCCGTACAAAGTAAATTTCAGCAGCAAATCGCACAAGGGCGCCTTAATCTGCAACTCGCAGCCGTGGGTATGTACAGCGATCCGCTCAGTTTTTACGGCCACGGCAGCATGGAGCTGAGTGGTGCACAACTCGCGCAAATCAATTTGCTCGGAGCACTCTCCCTGCTCTTGAGCAAAACTCCCTTGTTCAAATTCACCGCACTGCAGCTCAACGAAGCGCACTCGAGCTTCATCTTGGAACGCGAAAAACTCGTGCTACCCGATTTGAGAATCACAGGAAGTAGCGCGACGATCGAAACCAAGGGCACCTACCAATTGGACAAGAAGTTCATGGAATTCGGCGCTAAGGTCTACCCTTTTGGACAGGGCAAGACCTTTCTCGCCAACGCTGTAGGCTTTGTTCTCGTTCCCATTTCAAACGCGCTGGAGCTCAAACTCTCGGGCCCGCTCGATCAACCCAACTGGAGATTAGCTTACGGCCCGACGAATTTCATTTATAACATCACCGGCACAAAACCCTCTGAGTTGCCTCTTGAACCATCTCAACCTGGTACTCCAAATCGTTTCCTGGTGCCTCACCTGAAGCGCTGAAAAACGCGCTTATGGAAGGAAACTCATTGCGATGCACCGCCCTGAGTTCTTACTGAGCTAAATCAACAGATACATCTCGTCCGGCAGGTCAGTTTTCGGACGCTCCTCAGGTTACCCCACCCCTTGATGGCATCTTTCAACCCCATCCCCGGATCACTCCTGCTGAAACGGTTTCAGATCGGGCTTGCCACAACCTTGATTGCCCTCAGCACAACTGTGCTTTTGGGGTGGGCGCTGCAGTTTAACGAACTTGTTCAATGGGCTAATAATTGGACACCGGTGCCCGCCAATGCTGCCGCGGGTTTCCTGATTTTCGGCATCGTATTGCTCGGCTTCGAACTCGACTACCGTCGCTCTGCCCTACTCGCCATCATTCCAGGTGTTCTCGGACTGCTCACGGAACTGCAAAATCACGTTCCAGTGCATCTGCCGCTCGACGAGCTGATCTTCCGCGATCATCTGCACGCCGAACTAGGTGCACCTGGCCGCATGGCTACGATCTTGTCGTTATGCTTTATCTTCGGCGGGCTGGTTCTGCCGATGCTGGAATGGGAAAAAAAGGAACGCGTCTGCACGCTCTGCCTCGCTTTCGGCGGATCAGTTTTGATGGCCGTGGCCTGCTCCACGTTGCTCGGTTACGCCCTGGGCCTTCCGGTCGTTTATCATTGGGGGAGCAGCACCAGCTTGTCACAGGGCGGTACAATCCTGCTCCTGCTTCTCGGCGCAGGTCTCATCAACCTAGCTTGGCGCGAACATCAAAACGGACAACCCGGCGCTCCTTCCTGGCTACCCATGCCAGTCGTCGTCGCATCGGCCACTCTCTCTATCATTCTCTGGATCGGATTGCGTGAACGCGAAGCCGTTTACCTCGGCACCAATACCCAGATCACGATGAACAGCCTGGCCAGCTCAATCAATTCAGAGCTGGAACACCAGGCCGCCGCACTTGAACGCATCGCCCGACGTTGGGGCCAAAGCAACGAGCTTTCCCCGGCAATCTGGGAAACCGACGCCAAAATGCTGTTCGACGAATCCGCAGGCTGCATCGCCGTGACCTGGCTCTCACCTGCGCACCGCACCTTGCGTGTGTATCCAAATCGTGGAAACGAAACGCTGCTCGCTTACGACCACGACTCCGACCCGGCACGTCGTGCTGCACTGAACGCCTCCACTGATAAAAATGCGCCACGCTTTTCAGCTTCGCTCGATATTCAGCCCGGCGGTCGCGGTTTTGCACTCTACTATCCCGTTTATCGTGACAACCAACTCGTCGGTTACGCGGGCTGCGAAATCCTATATGCACGCTTCTTCACAGTACTCGATCACAAGGTAAAATTCGGCGCCAATTACGACTATTCGATTTTTATCGGCAACGACCCTGTCTTCAAATCCGAAACCACCGAAGCCGAATCTTCTCATCGACTAGAATCGGTCTTCAATATTTTCGACCGCCGACTCCGAATCGCGATGAGTCCCTCGGCTGAAAATCTTAGCCGCAATCGCCGGCCGCTTCCCGAAGTGGCGTTGCTCGCCGGTCTCGGCATCACCATTCTCCTTGGTCTCAGCGTACACTTAGCACGCACCGCCCGGACCGGTCTGCGAAATGCGCGTCTCTCCAATCTTCGCCTGCTCGCGGAAAATGATGAACGCCGCCGCGTCGAGGAGATGCTCAAGGTCTCCGACGAGCGCCTCCGCCTCGCACTCGATTCCACCCAAATCGGAATTTTTGAATGGAATCTAACCAACAACCAGCTCTATTATAGCAGCGGCGTCTGGTCGATGCTCGGTTACTTGCCCGGCGTCATTCCTCCCACTCCTGAAGCCTGGACCGCCCTCATCCATCCCGACGATTTACCCGCGTACCGCCTCGTCGTGGAAAACCAACTTAAGGGCAACACGCCCTTCATCGAACCCGAATACCGCATCCGCACAGCTGAAGGCGAATGGCGCTGGCTCTACACGCGGTCACGCACCGTAAGCCGCGCCGCCAGCGGTACGCCGACCCGCATTATCGGTACGCTACAAGACATCTCGGAACGCAAAAAAGCCGAACAAGCCCTCAGAGAGAGCCAGGCGGCCGCACGCAAGCTCTCTCTTGTTGCCAGCCGCACCGATAACCTCGTCATCATCGCCCGGCCCGACGGTGCGATCGAGTGGGTCAATGAAAGCTTCGAGCGCGTCATGGAGTTTTCACTCGCCGAAATCGACGGCAAAAATCCAGCGACTTTCATGATTGGTCCCGAAACCAATCCGCGCGCAGTCCGTCGCATCAAAGCTGCGATGAAACGGGGTGAAGGCATTAGCGTAGATATCGTCAACTACTCAAAATCGGGAAAAAAATACCACCTCCAGCTTGAGATCCAGCCCGTACGCAACGAAGCCGGAGTGCTCGAGAACTTTATCGGCGTGATGGCTGACATCACCACCCGCGTAGAAACCGAACAGAATCTCCGCCGAGCCAAAGTTGAAGCCGATGCCGCTTCCCGTGCCAAGAGTGAGTTCCTCGCTTCCATGAGCCATGAGATCCGTACGCCGATGAATGGCGTCATTGGCATGACCAGCCTGCTCCTTGATACCAAACTCAACCACGAGCAGCGCGACTTCGTTTCCACTATCCGCTCCAGCGGCGATGCACTGCTAACCATCATTAATGATATACTTGATTTCTCCAAAATCGAGTCCGGCAAGATGGAACTTGAGCATTTACCCTTCGATCTCTCCGTCTGCCTCGAGGAGGCACTCGACCTCTTCTCCGTCGCCGCCAACCAGAAAAAGATCGAACTCGCCTACTATATCGATGACGCCGTGCCCGCTTGGATTATCGGCGATGTCACCCGCTTGCGCCAGGTCCTTGTCAATCTCGTCAACAACGCCGTCAAGTTCACCCCTGCCGGTCGCATTTCAATCACCGCCACCCGTATCGGATCTCTCGATACAAATCCTTCACGCTCCGGTCCGGCCACCATTGAACTCGCGGTCACCGATTCCGGCATCGGCATACCCGCCGACCGCATGAACCGTCTTTTCCGCCCTTTCAGCCAGGTCGATTCCTCAACCACACGCAAATACGGAGGCACCGGTCTCGGCCTCGCAATTTGTCATCGCCTTTGCAGCCTCATGGGCGACGGCATCAGCGTCAGCAGTGCTCCCGGCCAAGGATCCACCTTCAAATTCCCCGTCGACACCGAATCAGTTCCCACCCCGCCAGGCTGGGGCTTGCCCGAGATGCCTGTGCAGCTCAACTACGGTCCCATCCTGTGCCTTGAGGACAACCCTATCACCCAACGTCGACTCGAAACTTTTTTCCGGTCCTGGGGTGGCCGAGCCACTTGCGCCGCCACGATCGCGGCCGCCTCAGATTACCTCTCAGGCGAAACCAAACCATCCGCCATCGTTCTGGATGTGGAGCTCGTGCAAACCAAGGAAGCTGAGGCTCTCCTCGCACAGATCCTTCAAAACGAAACGCCCACGCTTTTTCTCCTGCCCCACGCCCAGACCTCCACCGCCGATCTTCCCAAGCACAGGTATTTCTCCACCGTCAGCAAACCCCTGCGCACGCTTTCGCTCGTGCGCGGCATGCAAACCATCTTCAACGCCCTTCCGGAGAGCGCTCCACCTTTCGCCTTCGCTCCAGCCCAGCGTCTGCTCGCTCATGAAATCCCGCTCGACGTTCTGCTCGTCGAAGACAACCCGGTTAATCAAAAGGTCGCCCTCCGTTTCCTTGAACGTCTCGGCTATAGAGCCGACGCCGTTGGAAACGGACTTGAGGCTGCAAACACCCTTGAAACCCGTCGCTACGACCTGGTTTTGATGGACCTACAAATGCCCGAAATGGACGGCTTCGAAGCCAGCCGCCAAATCCGCAAGCGCCTCCCCCTGGACCAGCAGCCCCGCATCGTCGCCCTCACCGCCAACGCTCTTTCTGGCGACCGTGAACTCTGCCTCGCCGCAGGAATGAACGACTACATCGCCAAGCCGGTGAAATTGCATGAAATCGCCGACGCTATCCGACGCCAATTCAGCGGCAGCCGCCCGCCTTTCAACGCTCGGGCAAAATCGTAAATAGAAGCATCAATTAGGGCTGTTTCTAACCAGCCAGCCAGCCGTCTCCCATATAAGAGGAAAATCGTCCCCACAGCGGGAAAAGCCCGTGAGGCTTGGCTTATTGACGTTTAGAATTTGGTTGACGAACCTGTTACCCTGTAAAAAATTCGTATCCGCTCCACTTCTACCTCAGTGTAGTCGATAGGATTGACCAACCCCACCTTACCCACTGCTTCGTACACACTTACCCTACGTGCTTACGATTAGGACTCGATTCCTTTTTTGTCCCATACCCAAAACCACACCATGAATAAAACCCAACCAAGTAAAAGTACAAAAGGCCATCGGAGTTTCTTCCGATGGATAACAGCCGGAATCACCGCCCTGCTCCTGACCGTCACCTCCTCGGTGTACGCGCAACAACAGACGGGCACAGTCGCCGGTCAAGTCGCTGACAACTCCACCGGCAAGTACCTCGAAGGCGCTGAAGTCACTATCAGTGGCACTGAACTAAAAACCACCACCGAGCGCGACGGCCGGTTCGCCATCCGCAACGTTCCCGTAGGTGCGCAAAAAGTCACCGTCAATTACCCCGGTCTCGATACCTTCGAAAGCGATGTAAGCGTAGTCGCAGGTCAAACGGTCGATATCCCTGTAAAATTGACCACCGCCGACGTCATCACCCTTGGCGAGTTCAAGGTTGAAGGCACGAAGGAAGGCATGGCCCAAGCCGTCGCCCTGCAAAAGGTCTCAATCGAGAGCAAGCTCATTGCCGCTAATGACCAGTTCGGTTCGATCTCCGAAGGCAATATCGGTGAATACCTGAAGAACCTACCCGGCGTCGGTATCGTTTATAACTCAAACGATGCCCGTGGTATTTCGCTGCGCGGTATGCGCTCCCAGTTCACTACGGTCGCTATCGACGGTACGCCGATGGCCTCCGCATCATCCGCCGCAGATAGCCGCCGTTTCGAAACCGAACAAATTTCGGCCAACAGTATCGAAACAACTCAAATCGTCAAAACGATCACACCTGACATGCCCTCCAATTCGACCGGTGGTTTTGTCAACATGATCAGCAAAAGCGCGTTTGATCACCAAGAAGACCAGCGTTTTGATTATCGTTTCTACCTAACTGCTCCTTCCACCCGTCTCACGACGTCGCCCCAAGACGGGACTTGGACTCATGGCAGCCACATTGTGACTCGCCCTAATCTGACCCTTAGCTTCTCCAAGAAGATAAACCAGAAGATCGGTTTTAACGTAAACTACTCGCTCTCTGAAATCTATCACGATTCCCCTCGTACGGCCTACACTTGGCAGGTAAGCAACCTCGGAGCAATGGCCGACCTAATCGCCGCAGGTACTGTCGTTCCCGCCACATACAACAGCCCGGTGGACGGCAAAACTTACACCAGCTATGGCAACAAGACGACCGCCGACGATCCGACTCTCTCGACCGAATTGATGAACAACGAGCAAAAGCTCACTCATCGCGAAGCCTTCGCCTCCAAGATCGATTACAAGATTAGTGACTCCACCCATATGTCCTTCTCAGGCCAATGGAACTGGTATGACCTGACCTTCCACCAGCGTGGTGAGCAGTTCAACATGGGCACCAACTCAGCAGGCATCGTCAATCTTCAAGGCCAAAACGCTAACTTGGCGAATACTACAGCTTCGAGTGTTAACGCCACCACCGCTGCAATCGCCACTGGGACCGGCCGCTCGATTTGGGTCAACGATCAGCAGAGAGCCAAGTATGTAACTGGCTATCACTTCAACACGACCCTTGATCACGAATTCAGCGATAATTCGAAGGCTTGGATCACCGGTTACTGGTCCCAAGCCGACGGCAAATATCGCGATACAACCAAAGGCTATGTCTCCCAAGGCATCGCTCAATATACTGGCGGTGTCGCCGGGGGCAGTGTTCCGCTGTTTATATTAGACAATGTTGATTCCACCCCGAGGCACTCTTCGGTCATCATCCAAAACACTCCAATCGGAAATATATTCGACCTAAACAACTACACAATGCTCGGGGGTGCCAACATGCGCCTGCAGCCTCAATCCGCGATGGATACAAAAGACGGCGTGCACGCTGACTACAAGTACTCGTTCGACACTTCGATCCCGGTAACGCTCCAAGCAGGTGCTGCTTACGACGAAGCGGGCCGCACGATCCGCCGTCAGCAGTTCAACATGGCTACCGCTCCCCTCGTAAATGGAGCCTATGTTGGCAATCCGCTTGTTGCCGGTGTCGGTGAAAATATCATTTTCGACTACGGTTACAATTTCGGCTCGGGACAGCCTTTGGATGTCTATAAGATGTATCAGGTTTATGGGCCGCAATTCGCCAATGTCGCGATCGTGACCGACTCATGGCGCCGGTTCGACGAAAACAACAAAGCTGGCTACGTCCGCGCCGATGCGACCGTCTTCAAGAACCTACTCCTCGTCGCTGGTTTCCGTTGGGAAAAACGTGATATCACCAGCACAGCAATTGAAGCCGCTAAAACCAATGGCCGCTTCGTCACGACTCACTTGACCTATGACAATGTGTATCCCTCGTTTACCTTCCGCTACACGCCCACTCGCAGCTGGGTAGTCCGCGGCGGCTATAGCCGGACAGTGGGTGATCCTGATTATGCCGAACTCGTTCCTACCTTCACAGCGGCAACCAGCACCACAGCGACTGACGCCTCGATCATTCTGCCCTCGAAGACCCTGAAGCCGTATTACGTAGACAACTACGACGTCTCGGTTGAATATTACTTCTCCAAATCCGGCGTGCTGGGCGGCTCGATCTTCCGCAAAGACATCTCTGGCTTCATCGTCAGCAGATCCCTGCCGCTGACCGATCAGCGCGTGATCGATGCAATGGCGCAATACGGCATCACCCTCGCCGACTTCGGCGCCAGTACCCCCATCGCTACCATTCGTGAAAACGGTGCCGACGCCATGACCAAGGGTATCGAACTCTGGTACAACCAAAACCTCTCCTTCCTCCCTAAACCTTTCGATGGCCTCAACCTCCAGTTGAACTTCACCCGCACCGACACCAACTCGGGTGATCTCGACACGATGTACGCCGCCCAAGCCGATGCTGTCACCAAGCAGATCAACGCCCGCTTGGCCTATCGCTGGAGAAAGGTACAGGCCGCGATCAGCACGAACTGGACTGACGAAGTGCTCGTACAACAGAGCAATCTAACTACGCAGGTCATCCCTCTTACCGTCACTAACGCTGATGGAAGCCGGACCAGTTATGGCATCTTAAACCAGTACAAAGCACCAGAAATCAAGACCAAGTTCGAAATATCGTACTCGTTTAGCAACCAGTACACCGCGACGTTCGAAATCGATAACATCGGTTATCGCCGCCAGGAATACTTCAAGAACTATCAGCCCATGGCGTCATCTGTAAAACTTCCTGCGACCCAATACTACTACGGCGATCCCGTGGTCCGTATTGGTGTCAAAGGCTCGTTCTAAAGACATCGGCAACGATCCGTCGCTTAAAAACTCAAGGCCCGCCGCAAGGCGGGCCTTTTTCTTTGAAGGGGTTAGACCAAGTTACGCTGCTCGTCTGGATCACGCGCCAAATCGAAGCTCAACCAAGGCGAGCCATCCTCATTGAAAACTTCTTTGACGTTTCTCGATCTCCGCCCGCTCCAGACTCGGTCACACTGATGCGGAAGCTGCACCACACTCGGCATCGAGATATGCGCAAACGCCGCACCGATCCGTGGCAGTGTACCCGTATTCAAATATGCCTGCATCAACCCAGGCAGATCGACTAACGAAACAGCATCCCCTCTCGATTCAGCCGAACCACCCGGCAGCCTCACCAGTAAAGGCACTCGCACAGCTTCTTCGTAGGGCCATCCCTTCCGAAATAACCCATGCGCCCCGTGCATATCACCGTGCACCGATGTAAAAACGATCAATACATTATCGGCAACCGTTTCGAGCAGCCGTCCGATTGCACGATCCGTCGCCTCAGTGTGCGCATAATACCCAGCAAGCTCACGTCGAGCTTTCCGCTCTGCTTCACCACCACGCGAAACATTCGCTCCCAGCTGCAAACTTGCTTCGTTTCGCAAAGAAATTCCCGCAGCTGGCGCCTCATAAGGCGGGTGAGGTGACTCGAGGCTGACTACACAAAACCACGGCTGGCGGCTGAACGCCTTAGGCGCTTTAGAGGTAGCATTCAGTTCGGCTAACCAGTCCGCCGTTCGGGCGCAAAGCACATCCGACTGATATCCAGTAAACCGTTTCGGTTCAGGCAACCTAGTGCCGTGAAGCCACGGATCGTTGAGTAAAAATCCGCTTTCAAAGCCTTCCCAAAAATCGAAGCCTCCACGCGCTTCTTCGGGCACAATCATCCGAGCATGCGCCTCACCGACCAGCGGCGCCGATGGATCACGTTTCCACAAATGCCACTTCCCGAAATAGGCCGTGTTATATCCCCGCTCTCGCAACACGTGCGCAACCGTTCGGCTCTGCGTTGGGAGCGGATCGAAGTAATCCCGCACTCCATTCTCAGGCGACAGTACACCGGTGAGCAAAGCCGCTCGCGCGAACGGCCCAAAAGGATGCGGAGTCACTGCCTGTGCAAAATTAATCGACTGCGCCGCCAGCGCATCAATTGCCGGCGTACGTGCGTTCGGGTCGCCCGCATAGCCAGTCGCTTGCGCACGCCACTGCGTCGTAACAATCCACAGAATATCCGGCTGGCTCTTACGCATGGTTTGATCGATAGCCGACGGACGATTTTGGCACTCAACGCGCCACAAACTCCGGTGGCACTTCGGTCGCGGGCTTGATTTCAATGTCGCGGAAATAAATCTCGGAGCCTTCCATCTGAAGCTGCAGCCGTCCACCTGTCAGCGGCTCAAAACCAGCGCCCACCACCTTTCGTGAGGCCGTCAATCGAAGCACGACATGTCCATTCACGACGTGCACCGCCTGATCGCCCACGCAGATAAGCTCGAGAGTATTCCATTCATCGAGCGGTTTCTCAAACATGCCCATTTTAGAACATCTGCTCTGGTTTGGCGTCTTCGCACTGAACGTAAGAGGTACAGCCTTGGGATCATAAACGAATTTTTTTTCGTCCACTTTTGCCGCCGTGATATCCGCCGCCGTGTTCCCTACGACAACGTAATCACCGCAGTTCCCCTCCTGAATTTGAAACTGTTGATCATGGAGCCAACGCTTGCCCTCATCGGCATCACCATGCTTGCCGTAGGCATGGTAGAGCAAACCCGAGCCACGGGGCTTTTTTCCTGAGTCCGGCAGCCACTTCTTCGCGCCCCACTTAAATTGCAAACGCAGGTGATAATTCGAGAAGGACTCCAAAGTCGTAAGTGTGCCAAATCCCTCTCCCGAAAGGCGGATCGCTGGCATTCCATCCACCTCGACCACTGAGAAACATTTTAGCGGATCTACGCCCACACCCAGTATTTTGGTATAATTTCCCTGCACATCACGCTCGGCTCCAGGCACCGTACTCGTGGGCAGCGGCACACTCATGTAGGTTTCCCAACCAGAAAGGTCCCTACCATCAAAAAGCGAGCGCCAGCCAGCCTCCGCCCACGCCATCGAACCGCCAAAAAGCACCAAAATAGAAACTAGCCAGGTTTTGAGCAATTTCATGCACGACAGGATGCGTCCAACGTCACTAGCGGCAAACTGTTTCTAGGCAGCACGAAGGGAAGCGCCTCGCTCCAGACCGCCCAAACGGTATTTTGGCCGTTGGCGCGGGGGCCTTTGACAGATATGAAGCAACGTTATTTTGTCCCGTAAAACATCATGACCGCCGCGCCCATCGTCCAAATCCGTCAGCTGACGAAGATCTTTCAACAGGGAGAAATCAACGTCACCGCGCTCGATTCCATCGATCTGGAAATCAATAGCGGCGAGTTCCTGACCCTCATGGGCCCTTCCGGCTCGGGAAAATCCACCCTGCTGCATATCATCGCAGGCATCGATCGGCCGACCAGCGGCGACTGCATCGTACAAGAATACAACATCGCGGAGCTCGATGAATCCGCGCTTGCCGACTGGAGAAATCAAAACGTCGGATTCGTCTTTCAGACTTTCAATCTCATCCCTGTTTTAAGCGCCTACGAAAACGTCGAGCTGCCGCTGTTGCTCACCCAGCTCAACTCGCGCGAACGCCGGCGCCTGGTCACCACCGCGCTCGACCTGGTGGGCCTCGCCGATCGCATGAAGCAT
>Ga0302321_100001208_pt1 | contig 22092 bp, 17 predicted proteins | sample Fen_T0_1_FD_202505 | JGI IMG/M metagenome (GOLD analysis project Ga0302321, IMG submission 202505) | Peat permafrost microbial communities from Stordalen Mire near Abisko, Sweden - Fen_T0_1 | ecosystem: Environmental > Terrestrial > Soil > Wetlands > Permafrost | place: Sweden: Abisko...
CACGTTTTTCGATGATGCCGTGTTTCTGCCACAAAACCAGGGCGTACTCGAAATCGCCACCGGCATCGTGTGGTGCCCCATTTAGACTGTCTGGATCGCACGACGCAGTCCGTGCCAGGGTGCTGGCCCAGCAACTCGCGCACGCGCGCGGTCACCTCAGGGCGCTTGTCCCGTCGGCGCGCGGGTCACCAAGGTCACAAGTTCATCCAGCGTGCGACCACTGACGGCGAGGGGACGCAACGTATCGAGCATGGCAACCTGATCCCCCGCCGCCCAGTGCGCCGCCGCCAGGGCGAAGCGAATGTCGGCCGCGCCTGGTTTCAGCTCCAGCGCACGGCCAAGGTCCCGCACGGCCTCTGCCATCTGGTGTCGCCCCAGGGCGAGCAGGCCCAGGCGCTGCCAAGGCTCGGTTCGCGATGGATCCAGTCTGATAGCCGTGCGCATGTCGTCCTCGAAGCCAGGCAGATCGCGCTCCAAGGCACGGACCCGGCCGCGCAGAATGTGCGCCAGAGCCGACGTTGGTGATGCATCGATTGCTCGCTGGGCCTCGGACGCCATGCGTGCCATGCGCTCGGGATCGAGCTCGGGCGCGCCCGCGAAGGGAGGCAGCAACTCACGGTAGGCCAGCCGGCGTGCCACCTCTGCGTTGGGGCCATCGTTCCGCACGAACACCAGCGCCGCATCGTCGAAGAACACCAGGGACCAGTGCGGATCGGCCGACAGACCAGTCTCCACTTCGCCATGCTGGGTGATGGCGTACTGAATGTTCCAACGGGCGAACACCCGGGGCCACGCGCTCCGGATCTCCATGATGTCGCGCATGTGGGCGTCGTCGTAGAGGTTGGCGGTGCGGCCATCGATGAAAACCTTCACGGCAGGCCCAAGGTGGTACAGGAGGTAGCCGCCGAAGTGAAACGTGTTGTACATGTTTCCCGTGAGGCGCTCGCGGGCCAGGAAGCGCGTGGCGTCCACGGGATACGCCCTGCCCGCCAGTTGGGCATGCGGCCGTCCGGTGCCCCCCAACCACGCGCTGCGACTGTCGAAAACCAGCGAGCCAAGGGCAAATCCAGCCAGCATCGTGACCGCCAAACCACGGTCGATCGCAGGGATGAAGCGTTTCCAGCCCTGGCCCCTCGCGAGGCGGAACGACAGTGCTGCCGACAGGTGACGGTAGGCGATCGGTCCGACGACCAGTGCCAGAATGGGCAGGAAGCGTACGTGCCGAAAACCCAACCAGATAGCCACAGCCAACACGGCCAGTTCGTGGGCCTTCACTCGGCGCCAGTCCAGCGCAAGCGCCAATGCCAGCGCGGCCAGCAAGAACCCCGCAGGTCCGAGCCAGTATGCCAGCGCAGGTGCGTGCCATTCGGAAAGGACGCTGGTGGTGGAGCTATGCACGAAGAGTGCCCCCACGGCGGTATGCAAACGACCTAGTGGATGCGGGGCCACGAAGCAGGCGACCAAGGTTGCGACCGCCAGGAGCGCCAGCTGGCGCCAGTGCGGCGCCAGCGAGACGCCCCAGCGGCCACGCAGCGAAATCAAGTAGCCCACGGCCAGTGCCCCTGCAAAGGCCACGGCGATGAAGGACGACATGTGCAGGTTCGTCCAAAGCAGAACGAGCACGGGAACGCCCCACAGCGGGCGCAGGTCGCGCTGAGCCTCGGCTCGCTCGAACAGCCACATCAGGATGCCCAGGCACACGAAAAGAAAGGTCTGGGGGCGAGGCGAGAATCGGAACGAAGAAACGTCGTACACCAGAAGCAGGCAGGCTATCGCTGGAGCGGCCAGCATAGGGGTGCCTGGCGTGCGCATGCGCAGCGCTGTCAGCAGCATGGCGGCGGCGGCCAACAACGCTGCCAGGGCGAACAGTCCGCCCTCGCCGAAGTGGGCATGCAGGGCCGCCATGATCGCTTCGGACGCCCAGTCCACGCTGTACGGGTGGCCGCCGAAGGTGAAGGAATACACGTCGACGGCCGGAACAGCCCTCTGTTCGAGGATCGACTCGCCCACCTTGAGGTGCCAGTACAGGTCTGGGTCGTCGACGGTGCGGTACGCCCCGAGCGCGGCGAAGAGCGCCACAACACCGCCCATGGCACAAAGCCAGCCGCCCTTGGGCCATCTTCCTGGGCGTGCTTCCGTCGCAGGCATGACAGTCGTCACTTCAGTGCGGCGGCCAGACGGTCGGCCAACTGGCGCTGCTCGCCGTCGAGCGGGCATTGGCGCGCGTGTTCTAGATCGACTGCGGCTTGTCCGGGCTGCTGGACCTTCAACCAAAGCATGGCGGCTGCGAGCCAGGGGCGAGCATCGCTCTGCGCACATCGACCAGCCCCTTCATAGGCCCCGGCCGCTTCCGCCAGCCGCCCAGTTTGCGCGAGCACCAGCCCCAGGGTCACCCCAAGATTGCACGACGGGTAGCCCAACTTCGCGGAGGTGCGCAACCAAGTCTCCGCCGCCTGCCACCGCTGCGTGGCCGACGCCGCCACACCTGCGAGGTAGTAGGCTTCGGCGTGGTGGCGACTCTCCATCGCGTCGTCCCGAATCAACGCATCGGCCACCGTGAAGGCTTCGTCAAAGCGCGATAGGTCGACGAGGGCCCGCAACCGCAGTAGTCGAAAACGGCCATCACCGATCAAGCAGTCCTTGTTCAAGGCATCTAGTTGTTCGATGGAATCTTGCGGATGACCTGCGTTGATGGCGCGCAAAATCTGCCGTTCAGCGAAGTCGCACCTGTCCATCAGCGTGCGCTGCGCCTCGGGTATGGCAAGGAACACGGCGTCCTGTCGTCGGCCCAGAGATTCGGTGTCGCGGAAGGTAGCGTGGCTAGAACCCGAGGTGGCAAGTTCGACCAGGGCCCACCCTGCCGTCAGCGCGACGAGTGCGGTGCGCAGCCAAGGACGCGGCAGCCAGCCGCAAAGAAGGCCCATCAGAATCGCCGCCACAGCGGCGGCGGTGGCCACCCAACGGCCAGCCAGCGGAAACAAATTCGAGGCCACCGGTACGTTCAGTTCGGACACGAGCAGGATGGGGGCCAGTGAGGCGAGTGCCCAAGCCAGCAGTACCACCGCATGCAATCGCCGGCGCCAGGCCGAGGCCGCCAGTGCGGCGACAAAGGCCAACCAACCAACCGTGGCCGAGACCGCGAAGGCAGGCATCAGCCACGGCTGCTTGGGCACTGAAATTGCCGTGGCATCCAAGTGAAAGGGCAAGACGCTGAAGAACGCCTGGCCGCCAACCAGCGCAACCCGCGCCGGATCAAATACCAGCGGCACGCCGTGGTGCGCCCCCAGCACCAACCTTCGCGCCACCAGGTAGGCCCCGGTGATGAGCGCGGCGGGCACGAGATGGCGAAACCTCCGGACGAGCACCAGCATCCGCCCAGCCAACGTGACCTCAGACAACGGCACCTGAACCGGACCAGTCTTCGCAGTCGACACACCCAGGACCGACCAGAGAGCAAGCACCGCGGGCAGAACCACGGCGGTTTCCTTGCTTCCCAGGGCAAGCATCAAACACAGACCGTGCACCACGGCCCAAGCGGTGCGACCGGTCTCCACCCACCGCAGCCAGGCCACCACGGTCCAGATCGCAGCCGCCGTCATGGCAACATCCGAACGTGCCATGACCGAGCAGGTGGGCTCGATGAGATTGGGACTGAGGCCATAGACCAGGCCGGCCACGCACGCGCCGGCGTGACTGCCCCCCAGGCGGCGAACACAGTAGATCACACCCAGGACGCCCATCAGGAGAATCGCCACCTGGTCGATGTGAAAACCACCGGACCAGCCATTCCACAGCGCGAGCTCCAGAACCCAGCTGCCCTTGGTGACCGGCCGCCAGTAAGGGATCGCGTTCCCAGACGCGGACCAAAAATAGTCGTGCGTCAGGTTCCGCCACAGTGCCCCCGGCCCGCGCAAGAAAGGATTCGCCGGGATGAGAAACACATCGTCGCTGATGAAGGCAAACCAGGGTGCCCCGCGGTACGCGATCAGCGCGGCCAGAATCGGCAACGCCCAAGCCAACCCAATCTGCAAGACTGACGGTGGCTTTTCAGACGCGTGCGATGCCAAAGGCTGATCTCCGGGGAACGATTATCACACAAGTAGGACGGCAAGAAGTCGGCAGGGTGACGGTTCTGCTCCGATCGCCGGGCGCGATGGCCATGCCTGTGGTGCGCGTCCCTTCTTCCGTCTTTGCGCTCTTCCACGCTAGTCTCCGCGCCATGCCAACCGTCATCATCACTTTGGGTAAGGTCAGCCTGACTGTCGATACGCTGGACACGCCCACGGCCGCGGCAATTCTGGCCAGCTTGCCGTTTTCGTCGTCGGCCAAGACCTGGGGCGAGGAGGTCTATTTCTCCACGCCGGTACAGGCGCGACGCGAGCCCGACGCACGCGAGGTCGTGCAGCCCGGAGAGATCGCGTTCTGGGTGGAAGGCGACGGCATCGCCATCGGCTACGGAAGGACGCCCCTGTCCCGACCCGGCGAGATTCGCCTAGCCGCCCGAGTGAACATCTGGGGCAAAGCCAGGGAAGATGTCCGGGTGCTCAAGGGCGTGCGCGAGGGCGTGCGCATCACGGTCGCGCTGCCCGCCGCTGGAACCTAGGGCCCGTTGCGCACGCAGCGGACGTTGGCGGTGGGGAAGTAGTTCCAGTCGCCGCTCGCACCCACGTTGTAGCCGGTGAAGCCGTCGCAGTAGGACAGGCCCCACGCGGTGCCGCCCACCTTGGAAGCCTCGGACACCCAGAACCAGTACTTGGGATCCTTGCAGCCATTGGGATTGTTAGGGAAGGCCGTGGCCACCACGGCGCCGCCGACCTTGGCTTCGTTCACCGTGCTGGAGAGCTCACCCAGCGTCGGCATGCGGAAGCCGGTGTGGCCATTTAAGGTCAGACCCGCACAATAGGCGGGCGCGCTGGCAAAGTCCATGAGCGACGGCGAGAAGCCTTGTTGCCAGACCAAGCCGGTGTAGTTGTCGGTCACCTCGCCATTCGCGAGGGTGTAGTGATTCGCCGGCTCGACGGCGAAGGCGTCGGCGGCCTCGCCAGTGCCGTTGCCGCGCACGCAGCGGGCGACCAGGTTGGTGCCAGACATGGCGATGGCATTGCTGGTGAAGCCGTTGGTGCCGTAGCCCCATTGGTAGCCGGAGGTGTTTTGCCCGGTGATGGTCTCGTACCACCACGAGCCCGTGGCGTAGTAGCCGCTGGTCGTGGTGAAGATCTTGGCGAAGCCGGTGCTGCCCAGGGATGGGTCGACAAGGCTTGCCATCTCCATGCGCGTGGGCATGCGCCAGTCGCCAAAGCCGGCATGGTTGCTGCTGGCCAGGCCGGCGCAGCGATCGACGCTGGCTTGCCAGGTTCCCTGGGCGCTGGGATTGGCCTTTTCCCAAACCAGGCAGGTCACGTTGTCGCGCACGGCACCGTTGTTGAGATCGGTGTAGCTCATGGGACTCGGCAGGTTTTCGCTGAGTGGCGTCGGAACCTTCCAGCAGGCCCACTTGTGCGAGCCGCACGCGGACTCTTGGCATGCGCCAGGTGCGGACGTACTGCCGCCCGTGGCCGTCGCGCCACCCACGCCGCTCACGCCGCCGCTGCCCAAAGCGCCACCCGTTGTGGAAGCTCCGCCGCGGGCGCTTGCGCCTCCGCTCCCCACCACGCCACCCGTCCCCGGCATTCCCCCAGTTCCAACTTTGCCGCCAGTCACGACCGTGCCGCCAGTCCCCTGCCCGCCTCCGGTTCCCACCGTGCCACCTGTGCCCGGTCTGCCGCCCGCCGCTGCGCCACCCGTACCGACGGCGATTCCTCCGCTTCCTTCAGCGGCAGGCGAACCGCCAGTTCCCGTGGCGCCACCCAAGCCTTGCGCGCCGCCAGTCTCCGACGATCCGCCAACGCTGGTGCCAGGCGCGGTGCCGCCCGCGTCCCCGGAGCCCGAGTCGCCGCCGCTACCAGCGCTGGGATGCGGGGCGACCGAGCTGGAACACGCTGATGCCAGGACCAGGAAAACAACGACGGCAGTGGCGGCTGGCACTCGGCGCATCACAATCCTCCAGAACTTGGCGGCGGGGCTTGCTCCTCCGCCCTAGATGAGTGGCCTACCCAGGGTAGACGGCTCAGGCCGCGATCAACGCTGCTGCACCCTACAAGAGCGACTGCAGAACTGAATACCACTGGGTTGCGAGCAGGACGTATCCGGCCAGGTTGGGGTGCCACTGATCTTCGAGCAGCGAGGTCTTGGTGGGATTGAACGGCGTGAACATGTCCACCAAGAGGATGTGTTTGCCAGCGTCTGATTGCGCCTTGACCACGGCTGGCAGCGTGCCGTCGTAGACCTTGATGCGATCGCTAAGCGCCGTGTCGTCGCCCTTGCCCGCATCACCGCGTGACGGAATGGGTTGGGCCACAACTATCAACACGTTTGGCAACTGCGCGTAGATGCTGTCGATGAGAGCCTTCAACCGCGTGGGAGCATTGGCCATGTCGTAGTTGTCGATGGCGTCGTTGGTGCCGATCATCAACAGAACGATATCCGGCGTGTATTTCGGCATGACGGTCGCCACGAGCGTCGAGATGCCGCTCCTACTGCCTTCGGGCGCGATCGTCCAACCGCTGTGGCCTTCGTGGTTGTGTGGGAAAGGGGCGCCATCGACCGTGTCGGGACCGTTCCAACCCGAGCCCACAAACGTGATGTTCTTCCCCGCCGAATGGGCGAGCCGGAAGAGCTCTACGCGATAGCCGCCTGGCGTGTCCGCGTTGTAGCCATCCGTGATCGAGTCTCCGAAGGGCATGATTTTGCAGGCCGTACCGTCGGTGGGACAGGGGTGATAGCCCGACGTCGAAGCGTCCGCGTTGCCTGTCTTTCCACCTGTGCCGATCACGCCGCCCGCTGCGCTGCCGCCCGCTGCGCTGCCGCCCGTGCCCGCAGTGCCACCCGTCGCGCCGCCGGTCCCTGGCGAGCCACCCGTCGCTTTACCGCCCGTGCCACTCCCGCCTGTGGCAGCGCCGCCGGTCCCTGGCGAGCCGCCCGCGTTCTTGCCACCCGAGCCTTGCCCGCCCGTGGATGGCACCCCGCCTAGACCACCCGCGCCGGAGCTGCCGCCACTCTGCGCGCCGGCCGAGCCCGCCGAGCCGCCCGCGGCCCTTCCCCCCGTCGACGTGCTGCCTGCTGCACCGCCAGCGTCTTGACCGCCGTTCGCGCCGCCGCCGGTGCCGGCCGCTCCACCTTGTCCAGTGGTCAGCGTACTGCCCCCGGTACCACCGACGCCAGCGCCGGTATTCCCGCCGGAGCTCTGCCCACCCGTCGCACCTCCCGAACCAGTCGCCCCACCGCTACCGGTCTTGCCGCCGCTCGCGGGTGCGCCTCCGGTCCCGGCGCTACGTCCAGGCGCGCCGCCCGAACCAGTGCCGCAGCCGACGGCGACAGCGACCACGCCGACCAGCAACCATGTGCGGAATCCTCTTGGTTTCACGTGCATTTCCTTTGCGAGCGATTGCCATGTCAAACGGGCAGCAGGGAAAGCGTATCAGCGCGCGCCGGCATGGGCAACGCCTGGATCTGGGCGTCGGCGACGGTGCAAACGATGGGACATCCCGAGACAAGTTCCTTTCGCTCGTAAGCGATGTGTTCGAGGGGAATGGAAGAATCGTGGAGAAATATGACGTTGTCCGCCGCAGCTCGGACGTCAACGCAGCGCTGCGTTTCGGCTACAGCAGCAACGAAATCGGATTCGGCTGGACCAACGGGGTCTTCCTCGAGCTTCTTGGTTTGAAGCGGTCCCTGCCCTAGCGTGTGCGGCCGCCTGCGCGCAACGTGAAGGTTCGCGCCCAGGCCGGCCGGCCCGAAAGCGCGTGAACACATGCGCGAAAGGCTGCGAACCGCGCTGGATTCATGGCCGGCCCGATAAACGAGATAGAGCGCAAGATGCGCTCCAGGGTGTGGCCATCCACCGGCGTCTCGTCGTGAAATTGCCGCGCATGCGCGAAGCGAACGCCCGTGATCGCCGACACCTGCACCAAGTTGTGGGCAAGGTCGCGTGGCCGGCGGGGAACCGCTGCTTCGATGAGCTCCACCAGGCTTCGCATGTACGGCGTCTTACCCAGCTCACACGTCACCACGGCCAGCGCGCCCCCGGGTGCGAGCACGCGCGCGATTTCCTTGGCGATGAGCTCGGCGTCCAGGAAGTGCAGCGCGTCCGCCACCACCGCCAATTCCAAGCTGGCATCCTCGATCGGCAACGACTCGGCCGCCGCATGGAGGGTACGGATCTTCAGCCGCCGTTTGCGCGCCTCCGCGCGCAGTTGCTCCAGCATGGCTTGCGCAGGTTCGATGGCGACGACGTCAAAACCACGTTGGGCCAGCGGCAACGCCACATGCCCGATGCCCGCACCCAGATCGCCGACGCGCCGGCCGTGGGCCAGCTCGGCCAGCGCATCGATCAGCTCAGGCGGGTACGCGGGCCGAGCGTCGTAGACGTCGGCCATGCGGTTGAACACCCAACGTGTGGGATCCTCCAGGCCAACCTTGCGACGACCGAGGCTCACGTCGGGCTACCAACCCAGACGTGTCTTCAGCTCGGCGGTGAGCAAGGTGGCCATCTTGGCGTTGGTGGCGGGGCTGGGGTGCCAGTCGCAGCCGTAGCCGTCCGCTGCGACCTGCACCGGAAATTCAAGGTACGACATCTTGGTGTCGCCCTCGCCGCTGCGGGTTTTGATGACGTTCTGGAGGTGCCCCTTGATAGCGGTAAGATTGCTGCCGTCGAGCATGGGACCAATGGTCAGCACGAAGTAGGTGTCTGGGTACTTCTGGCGCAGGGAGCGCACGAAGGCCAGGTATGCGGTCTCGTAGGGCGTGCCCGGATCGCCGTTGGTCGAGGCGTCGTTGGTGCCCAGATTGATGACCACCACGTGCGGCTGCCACGTGCCGAAATCCCAGACGCTCCCGGTTTGCGACGCCAAGGTGCGCGCATATACCGACGGCATGGCGTCCGACGAGGCCCCGGTAACGCCATAGTTTCGGTACATGCCGATGCCCGACCAGGCAATGGCATGGAGATCGGCTTTCAGATCCCGCGCCGAAATGGCGGCGTAGGTGAGGTAGTGATCCTCGGTGTCCGGGGTGAACGCACAGTTCGGCCCAGCGCCGTCCATGCCATAGCCCGCGGTGATCGAGTCACCATAGATTTCGATGCGACGATCGGGTGCCGCAGCGGGAGCTAGCAGTTGGCCGCCCGCCACATCTAGCCCAAGGAAGCGGTTCTCACCTTGGTCGCCCTCGGTCCGCTTCCACACGACCACATCGTGGACACCGGCGCCAAGGCCCGTCGCCAGCGCGTACGAGGTCGTTCCACTCACGACCTTGAGTACCGACGACGCCACCGTGCCGTCCACCACCACCGCGAACTGGTTGGGGCTGCCGTCGATGCGCAAGGTCGCCCCGGTACCCTGGAAGCGCGCGATCATCGCGCTGCCCGACCAACCGAAGGAAGGTTTTGTCGCATCGGTGAGGTCGAATCGTCCCAGCAAGCGCACGCTGGCCGCCCCGCCATCGGTGCCAACAGGTGTGCCGTCCGGCGAGACGTCGGGCGAGGTGCCGCCATCGCGAGAGCCGGAAGTTCCGCCGGTGCCTGGGCCACCTCCCGCGCCGACCACGCCGCCGGTGTTCGCCACACCTCCCGTAATCGACGCACCTCCTGTGCTTGGTGCACCACCCGTACCTGATCTGCCCCCCGAGCTTGTCATGCCCCCCGAGCTTGTCGTCCCACCCGCGCTTGTCGCGCCTCCCGTGCCTGTCGCGCCACCCGTGCCTGGTTTGCCTCCCGCGCCCGATGCGCCGCCGCTGCCCTTCGCGCCACCGGAGCCTGTTGCGCCGCCCGTGCTCAAGCCGCCCCCCAGTCCTGATGTGCCGCCCGTGGCCGATGCGCCTCCCGTCGTAGAACCGCCCGTGCCTGGCGATTTTCCGCCCCCACCACCATCGCAACCCGCGAACACGGCGAACATGCCCAGAATACCAACGCATCCGAAACACATCTTGGCAAGCGAGGGGTGGGTCATCTTCGTTCTCCTGTTTCCTGTGCGGGGCGGCAGTGGAATGCGGTGGGATAATGGCCGGGATGGCCAACCAATTCTAGTCGCATCCCGAATCGAGATCGGCTCTTGGAAGTGGAAACGCGCTGCGGAAGGTGGCGCCGGCTACAATCCTAGCCCCGTGCCCAAGGAACTCACCCACTGGATGCTCGCGAGAGCCGCAGCGCCAAAAGCCGACGAACACGCAACACCGCGAACGACACACTCGCTGCGCGCTTGTCCCGACGCCTTCCTTTTGGGTGCAGTTGCGTACGACGGCCCCTTCTACCTTCCGAAAGAGGCTGGCATGGCGAGCCTTGGGGCCAAGCTGCACGGCAAGGGTGTGGACGACGTCTTTGCGCCGATCAAGCGCATCCTGGCCGGGACAGCGACAGCGCCAGCCATCGCCTTCGCGGCGGGAGCGCTCAGCCACCTGGCCGCGGACACAATCTTCCACCCTGCCGTCTTCTATTTCACCGGGTTCGCGTCCCACCCAGACAGCGAAGTCAGCGGCGCCTACATCTTCAGGCACAGGGCCTTCGAAGCGGCCATGGACCTGCATCTGCTCGCCGAACACGGTGCTGGCATCGAGCGCAAGGTGAAGGATCTCTTTGCGCGCGTCAGCGCCAGCCCCAACGCCAAGGAAGTGATGCATGCCGTGGCTCGCTTCTACGCGGAGGAAGAGCACCCACCTTCGGAGGAAGAGGCTGCACGCATCCTCCGTCAAGCTGGCAAGGCGCAGAGCCTCTTCTCTTCGGCGGCGTTGCGGCTGCTCGCGCGCACGTTGAACATGCGCAACGCCGGAACGAATAGCGACATCAGTGGGCTGTTCTACGGTCGCTCCAGCCAGTGGATTTCGCACTTCCTATCGCCGCGATCCTTTCGGGATCCCATCTCGGGAACGGAAGGAATCTTCGATGTTCGCGAGTTCTTCCAGCGAGCAGTGGAGCGAACCTTGTCGCTGTTCGGGGCTCTCGAACGCGCCATCGCAGGCGATGCAAATGCCTTTCCCTATCCCGGACCCAACCTCGATTCCGGCCACCCCGTCAACAAAGAGCAAGCCATGAAGTACTGCGATCCGGCCCTGACCAAGACTCTTGTCGGCCGGGGCAGCCCCCACTAGAACACAGGCCGCAGCCGGATGGCCGCGGCCTGATTCGTGTTTTGCCTAGTAGTCGCAGCCGGGAACAGGGACAGAGCCTGGTAGCGTCGCGGGGCAAGTTCGGCAATTCATTCCGACCTTGGTGCCGGCTGTCCAGGGTCCCATGCTGATTTCCTGCGCGGTTCGCAGCACCTGAACGAGTTGCCCGCTCGCGGGGCAGGTGGTGTAGTCGCTAGCAAGTTGCCAGCAGTCTCCCGAGACGTTGCCATTCGTCGCACCCGTGGGGCACAGGGGCAGACTCGCTGGATCTTCGTTGTAGACAGTGCGCCCAAGGCCATCTGTCTGAGGCACGCGGTAGGCCACGCGGCAGTCGGGCTGCAACCCCGGCGTGACGAGGTCGGCATCCACCAGCTTGTAGTCGAGGCACAGGTTCTGCAGCTTCCCCGCGATGGTGCTGCCAATGGTCTGCATGGGCTTGGCAAAATCGGGTTCGCAGATGCTGAGCTTCAGGCCGTTCTTGCCGAACTCATCGACGAACGCCGATTCACGCAAACCGCCCGTGGCGCCCCAGGCTGCCGCCGTGGCGTCGAAGCCCGTGGCGGGATCGGTGGTCGCGGCGGATGGCAGGTGATTGGGGTCGTAGCAGACGGGCCAGTAGTCGTAGACCGTGGGGTGCTGGGTGTCCGCGGCGTTGGGGTTGGGAATGGGGGCGATCTTGTACTCGGCGCTGGCCATGTCCGCAGCGCTGCGTGGCCAGCCGAAGATGCCAGCCACGAAGATCTGGTTGTCCGGGTCGTCCTTGAGCCCTTTGATCTCCTGCGCGAGACGACGGATATCTTTGAGCGGGCTGCAATCGGTCGGCACCGAGGTGTCGGTGCTTCCGTTCGCATCCGTGGGGTTGGGACAACTGTCCGTCCTGGCCTGGCAGTCGCTGAAGGCATGGGTGAAGGCAGCGGTCGTCGGGTACCCGGGCGGCGAGAGGGTAAGATTCGCGCCTCCGCACGCATGCGCGCGGGTGGCGCAGCGCAAGCTGGCTGATTCTCCGCGCAGGTCGGGCTTGTCGCCGAACATGCCGTCGCTCATGGCCGCCGAACAGTCGTCTTCGTCGCTCAGGAAAATTAGGCCCAGGTAAGCATCCTGGCGCAGCATGAGGTGCTGGGAGTCGTTGGCCGCACCCAGACCGCCGGCCACCAGGCCAAACTCGAAGGCCTGCAGTTGGTGCTCCTCGCCGCAGCCGAGCGTGCCGAGGTTGCTGGTCAAGCAGGAGAATACGCTGCTGATGTCGCCGGTGTAGTTCACCAGCCCGGAAGTTGTGTGCTCCAAGTACTGGAGACCAGGGCTAACGGGGCAGGCAGAACCACCGAACATCTGGAATCTGCCCAGATCGCCAAACGGGCTTTGGTTTCCGTCGGACAGGATCTTGGGGCCGCAGCTGCCCGAGAGGTACTGGCCGTTGGTGCCGAGATCGCTGTCGATGATGGCAACGCGCAGATCGGGCAAGCTGCCACTTGAATCCTTGAGCGCGTCCATCAACTTGGAAAACGCGGCGTTGAACTTGCTGACCTTGGGAGCCATGCCGGGCGAGTTGTCGATCATGGTCACTAGGTCGACTTGGCGATTGGGCTGGACGGTCACGTAGATATCCGTTTGCTCGCCCACGCCCCTCACGCTGCTGATCGGTGGGCTGCTGGTGTTTCCATCGCAGGACTTGTCACCTTCCGCTTGGCAGGCGATGGGCGTTGGCACACCGGCCGCCCCCAAGAAGTCCTTACACACGCACAACTTCTTGCAACAGAGGTCGCCTTTCACAAAGGGGATGCCGCACGCGTAGCCCTTCATGCAACGCTGGTCGAGAGGGTTGGAATTGTCGCGGAATTCACCGTTGCAGTCGCTGTCCTGCGAACAGCTCTGCGAGCACGTGGCTTGCGTGGGGGGATCGGGCATGGTGGCGCCGATCTGCACCACTGGTTTGAGGCAAAGACGGCTAGGACACTCGGAGGCGCTGGCGTTGTACGCCCCCTGCGCCGGTCCCGCATCAACCAAAAGGTCACAGGAGCTCCCGAGCCTGCCCACGGCCTTGGCGCGCACGCCACCGTCGTTGGGGGCGCAAACCTCGCCAGGTGCAAGGCACTGATTGGTGGCATCGCAACAAACAAAGCCCGTTGCGCACGGGCACGGCATGTCTTCCAGGGGGACAGTGCTCGTGCAACCGGCCAGGGCGAGCGAAGTCAGAAGAAGTAGGTTCGCTTTGTTCATGGTGAAGACCTCCAGTCCTGGAAACGAACGAGCCGTCGTTCTTGGACCAATGCTTTTCAGAAACGACCCGACAAACGCACTTGACCGAAACCGACGTCGAGCTTTGGTGACGGTGACTTCACCGCCGGCTGGGGTTCGTGTCCTGTGAAAACCAAGGTCAGTATCCCCGTCGTGAGCGCCGCCCCCGCGAAGGAAAAGGCAACCACGGTTTCCCAATTGCGCGCATGGATGCGGTCGTTGAACTGGGCCGCTTCCAGTTGCGAGGCTCGGCGACCCTCGTCCGCCATGTGGGAGGCATCCTGGAGCAGGAGCACGCCAGCGACGATCCCGGCCGCCGTGGCCACGCCGCTCGACCACAGAACGACGTTGCGCATGGAGATGGGCTTGGGCGGCGGTGGCGGCGGGCGCTGCACGACCACCAGTCCTTCGGAGGCTTGCTCGAACGGTAGGGAGAAAATCAAGCTGAAGGCATGGTGGGCGGCTCCACGTTGTGACACCCGCGGATCGGCGAATTCCGAGGCCACGAGTGCGATGCTCTCGTCGGAGGCCGGCACGGTCAGCTCCTTGCCATCTTCCATGCTGCGCACGTAGAGCGGGCTGGCGCCGCCCGGGCGCACCAGACGCAAGCCCCGCCCCTTGGCGTTGTGGAAATCCACGAAGCGCACCCCCCGTTGATCCTCGATCAAGTAGTGCGCCGACGGAAAATCCGCGTCGACCGCAAGCGAGCGCCCCAGCCCGGGCCGAAGATCCAGCAACTGCGCCGAGGCCGCGGAAGCGCGGGCGAATACGCGCGGGCGAAACTTTTCGTTCACGATGGCCTGGTTCGCGCGATCGAGAAAGGATGCGATCTCGGCGTAGGTGATGCTGCCGTCGCCATCCAGATCTGCCGCTCCGTACAAGCCCGAGCGCACCTCGTGACTGAAGATGCCAGCCTGGAAGGCGCCCCACTCGTGGCTTTCATCGCCCGACGAGGTGGAAAGCAAAAGCCCGAGATTGCTCCGGCGGCCAAGCTCGGAGGTGGCGGAAAAACCCTCTACCTTGCGCCGCTCGCCCCCGGGTCCACGTTCGCCCACCAGGAGATAGGAGTAGCAAGCGTCCACGATGAGATGGTTTTCGTCCGCGTCGATGGGGTCGAGGATTTCCCGCGCCAATTGAGCCCCCGACAGGCGCGCGTCCTCCAGGGTCAGGTAGGAAACATCCCCGTCCACGTTGCCATGCCCAGCGTAGAGCACATAGAGCGTGGTCTTCACGCCACGCTCACGGGCCGTGGCGATCTCCGCGGCGAGCTGCGCGACGACCTTGCCCAAAGAAGCGTGCGTTGGTGGCAAGGCCTCGGCCGCAGCCTGCGGCGACATGGCCGTGGTCTCGCGATCCAAGCGCGCCAGCAATTGCGTCCGCGCACCCAGCGCTCGAAACAGCTCCTGATATCGAACAGCGTCGTCATCGGCGTACACCAAGGTCTTGAGATCGGCATCCACGCTGCGGTTCACACCCATGATCAGCGCGAAGACAGCATTGCGCGGACGCTTGGCCGCCCCATGGACAGGCCCCACCCAGAGCAGGCACAGGCTCGCCAGCGCCAGAAGGATCGCCAGCCTCTTCACGGCCGCACCTCGAACACCATCGAGCGCAAGACTTCGCCAGCGCTGCCATCCGCCGCGAATTCGCCACGCGCCAGCCGATCCTCGACGGTACGCACGTCGAGGGCCGTGTCCATGAACAGGGCGTGCACGGTCAGCGACGGACCTTGCAGCGGGTGTCGAACCGCCTCGGGCAGTTCCTTGAAGCCAATTTGCCTGGTGATGGGCACGGCCTTCGGGTTGTCCGCTGGATCCGTCCAGGCCGGGTGGTACCACGCCACATGCCCGGCGCCATCGATGGCGAAGATCATGAGGTAAGCCTTGCCCAACTCGTTGCGGTAAGCAAAGGCCAATTCGTCGCTGGGGGCAACCACATCGTTCACGCGCATGGATTCCCGTTCGCCCTTCACGCGAAAAACCGCGACCTCCAGGGATTCCGCGTTCTCGACACCACTTCCGCGCACCACCATGCCATCCCCCGACCGGGTTCGGCCGGTCACCGCAAGCAACAGGGCCATGGCGCCCACCACGGACAAGGTTGCTAGGGTCAAGCGCACGGACCGACGCCGTGGCCACTTCGACGCCGGGGGAAGACCAAGCGCTGTCGCCAGACGCTTGCGCGGGTTCTGTGCCTTAGGATCCAGCCTCTCCGCGGCTTGATAGGCCTCGTAGGCCACGCGGCAGGCCGCGCATGCTGGCAAATGCTCACGCAACCGCGCCTCGTTGGCCTGAGAAAGACCCTTGCTGAAGTGACCGTCCACCAACCGTCGCAGGTCATCATGGCTCGTGTTCATGGCAGTGCCCTCTTGCGCAAGAAAGCGCGCAGAAACCGTCGTACGCGTAACTCGCGATAGGCCAGCGTCGTGCGATGCATCCCGAGGCGCCGCGCGGCCTCGCGCTGGTCGAGTCGCTCGATGAAGCGGGCCTGAAAGAGTGGCAAAAGCTCCTCGGGCAAGCCGTCCCGCTTGAATCGCTCCACGAAAAGGTTCAGCTCGGCCCGCTCCTCCATGCCACGGGACAGGGGATCGACAAGCGGTGGCACATCCCGATCCTCGAGACTGGTTTCCCGTCGGTGACGTCGCCAAAAATCAACGGCCAGGTTGTGCGCCAGGGTGGCCAGCCAGGAGCGCATGGAGCCTCCTGTGAAATTCCGGCGCAGTTCCGGCTTCGATAGCAAGCGCAGGTACAGGTCGTGCACGACCGTCTCGCGATCGGCCCCACGCAAGACCCTCCCCACGGCTACGTCCACGGTTTCGTACGTCTCACGGTAGACCAGCCCGAAGAACTCACGCTCGCCCGCGTGGAATCGCGCCCGGGCCGACGCGTCGTCGAGGCTGAGAGGCGCTTGCAGAGCCATGGTGGTTAGGGAATCGACATGGACCACGCTAGGGTAACGAACAGGCCACGCCCCGTGGACGAAGAATTCGCTTTCTCTGCAAAGAATAGCAATCCCCAACGGCGTGCGCCGGTTCCTGTGACCCCGATGGCTGGCCAACTGTCCATGACGCGCAAAGTGCCGGCGTCGATGGAACTGCCAAACCCTGTCGCGCCATCTGCTAATATGCGCGCCCTCGTGGACTGGAAAAACTCACTCAATCTGCCCAAGACCGAATTCCCCATGCGCGCCGACTTGGCCCGCCGCGAGCCCCTGTGGCTCAAGCGCTGGGCCGACGACAAGCAGTACGAAAAAGTACTCGCCGCGCGCGAGGGCGCCAAGGCCGAGCCCTACGTGCTGCACGACGGCCCCCCCTACCCCACCGGCGGTATCCACTACGGTACGCTGCTAAACAAGGTGCTCAAGGACATCATCGTCCGCTCGCGCCTGCTCATGGGTAAAGCGGCGCGCTTCGTGCCGGGCTGGGACTGCCACGGTCTGCCCATCGAGCAGCAGGTGGAAAAGCAGTTCGGCCCCAAGGCCAAGCAGGACACGCGCGATTTTCGGCAGAAGTGCGAGGCACACGCGCGCAAGTTCGTCGATGTCATGCGCGCCGATTTCCGGCGGCTCGGCTGCTTCGGCATGTGGGACGAGCCCTACCTGACCCTGAACAAGGACTACGAAGCCACTATCGTGCGCGTGATGGCAGCGTTCGCGGCCAAGAACATGCTTTACCGGGCCAAGCGCCCTGTGCACTGGTGCACCACGCACCAAACGGCGCTGGCCGAGGCCGAGGTGGAATACGCCGATCACGCGTCCCCCTCGATCTTCGTGCGTTTTCCCGTGGTGGCGGGTCAGCCCGTGCTGGAGGCGATCCTGGGCAACACGCCGACTGCGCTGGTCATCTGGACCACCACGCCGTGGACCCTGGCCGCCAACCTGGCCATCGTGGCCAACCCGGACTTGGCGTATGTGGCAATCTCGGTCGAGCGTCCGGGCCAGCCGCGAGAGTACCTGATCGTGGCGCGCGAGCTGGCCGATGGCTTCGTAACCGCTTGTGGGCTGACGACGGGGCCCAAGGAAGCCTGGATCGAACTATCGGGCGACAGGTTGCGTGCCCTGCGCGGCCTGCGCTACCAGCACCCATTCATCGCCACGCCCAAGTCAGACAAGGACTTCCGCCTGACCTTCGCCTCGCACGCCACGCTGGACGCGGGCACGGGCCTGGTGCACACAGCGCCCGGCCATGGCGCCGACGACTACGCCGTCGGCCGCAACGAGGGCTTGGAAGTGTACGCCCCGGTGGACGGCATGGGCCGCTACACCGCGGAAGTTCCCCACTGGGCCGGCTTGCAGGTCTTCGAGGCCAATCCCAAGATCGTCGCCCACCTGGCCGAGACCGGGTACTTGCTCAACAAGCCCGGCGAGCAGATCAAGCACTCGTATCCGCACTGCTGGCGTTGCAAGCATCCCGTCCTGTTCCGCGCTACAAGCCAGTGGTTCGCGCGCCTGGGCGAGCTGGGCGACCCGACCAGCCTTCGTCAGCAAGCCCTTGACGAAATCGACCGCACGCAGTGGATCCCGGCCTGGGGCCGCGACCGCATCCGCGGCATGATCGAGGTGCGCCCCGACTGGTGCCTGTCGCGCCAGCGCGTGTGGGGCGTGCCCATTCCTGCCTACCTGTGCAAGACCTGCGACGAGCCCTTTCTCGAAGCCTCCGCCATGGAGCATGTGGCGAAGATCTTCGCGACCGAAGGATCGGCAGCCTGGTTCGCCCGGCCGGTGAGCGAGCTTGCGCCCGCGGGCACGTGCTGTCCGCGCTGCCACGGCACCGACCTCGACAAGACCCACGACATTGTCGATGTGTGGTTCGAGTCCGGCGTGTCGTGGGCAGCCGTGGCCGACGGCAAGCTGGTGCCCAAGGGCGACAAGGTCGATCTGTACCTGGAAGGCGCGGATCAACACCGCGGTTGGTTCCATTCGTCCTTGCTGGCCGCGGTTGCCGCGCGCGAATCCGCGCCCTACAAGGCGGTGCTGACCCACGGCTGGGTGCTCGACGAGCGCGGCAAGGTCTATTCCAAATCCGAAATCGAAAAGGCGCGCGCGGCCGGCATCAAGACCGACTACGTCGAGCCCAGCGTGTGGATGGAAAAGAACGGCGCCGAGCTTTTGCGCCTGTGGGTGGCCGCCGCCGACTACCAGTCGGACGTGGTGTTCTCCAAGACCATCCTCGACCAGCTGGGCGAGTCGTACCGCAAGATCCGCAACACCTGCCGCTTCCTGCTCTCGAACCTGTACGACTTCGCCCCAGCCCGCGATGTTCTGCCCGACGAAAAACTGCGCGAGCTGGATCGCCTTGCGCTGTCCGTTCTGCGCGAACGCAATGGGCAGATCCGCGAGGCCTTCGAGCGCTACAGCTTCCACGATGCCGTGCGCTTGATGGTCGACTACCTGGTAACCGTGTCGGCCGAATACATGGGCCCCATCAAGGACGCGCTCTACTGCGAGGCCGCGAATTCTCCCGAACGTCGCAGCGTGCAGACCGCGCTCTATGAGATGGTGACGACGGTCGCGACCTGGATGGCGCCCGTCATGTGCTTCTCGGCGCAGGACGTGGCCGACGAGCTTCTGCGCCTGACCGGCACGGCCTTCGATGTGCACGGCCAGATTTGGGCAAAACCGGTCGTGACAACGGATGTGCGCTGGGAACAAGAGCTGCGCCCGCTCCGGGATGCGGTTCTGGCCAAACTGGAAGCGTTCCGGGCCACTGGACACAAGTCGCTGCACGCGAGCGTCACCGTGACGCCGGCCGCGGTCGAGCGAGCGTCGTGGAAGAAGAACCTCGCGCATCTCATCGAGCTCTGTGAAGTGTCGAGTATCACACTCGCAGAAAGCGACGCACCGGCCACGGAAGTGGTGGTGACCGAGGCACCTTTGCCCGAATGCCCGCGCTGCTGGCGGCGCACCGGGGCTGCGTCTGGCCACGCCCAAGAACCCAACCTTTGCATCCGCTGCGCATCCGTGGTCAGCTCATTGGTATTGCCATGATCGAGCGTATTTCAACCAAGACCCGCAATATTCTCTTCGGCGTGGCCGCCGTGATCTCGCTGGTGCTCGACCAGTGGACCAAGGTTCTGGCGCGCACGCATTTGCAACCGCTTGGTCCTTGGAAGAGCAAGGTCATCGTCGCCAACTACTTCGACCTGCGCTATTCCGAGAACACCGGCGTGGCTTTCGGGATGTTCCAACAGCTGCCTGGCGGGCGCATCTGGCTGACCGTGGTTGCGCTGGCTGCGCTGCTTTTGGTCGGCTACTACCTCGTGCGCAGCCACCCGCGCCAGTTGCGACTGCACCTGGCCCTGGGCCTGGTCGGCGGCGGCGCGGTGGGGAACCTCGTCGATCGAATCGCCTTTGGCCGCGTGACCGACTTCATCGTGTGGAAGGTGGGCACGCACGAGTGGCCGGCGTTCAACATCGCGGACGCGGCTCTCGTGGTGGGCGTCGCCCTGATGGCGCTCGACATGCTGCTCGACAAACATGGCCATTCGGCCGAGGCCGCGCCTCCACCCGAATCTGCCAGCAGCAAAGAGAGCTAGTCGTGAAGTGGGGAACTAAGCGCGTGAGTCACGGCGGGCTTCGCCCGATGGGACTCATCGCGGGAGTTCAAAAGAACCCTTTCAGGGTTCTTTTCTAAAAGATGCGCCCGATTCTGGTCGATTTCGGCATCGACATCCCGGTGCTCGGGCACCTGGATCTGCCGTCGTACTTCGTGATGCTCACCCTGAGCTTCATCATCGGGGCGTGGATGACCCGTCGGGAGGCGCCACGCCTCGGCCTCGACCGCGAGCGCGTGCTCGACCTCAACATCTACATCGTCATCTGGGCCATCGTTGGCGCGCGCCTGCTTCACGTCATCGCCGACGGCCATTTGCACGACTACATCAATCTGTGCGTGGACAATTTCAAGGTCCGCGCCACCGAGGCCAAGGTCAGCTTCTGCAACGCCAGCAGCGAGTGCGGCTACGACTACGTCTGCAACCTGGCGGCCCACACCTGCCATCCACCGCGCGATTGCTTCGCCATCTTTGAGGTCTGGCGCGGCGGCCTCGCCTTCTACGGCGGCTTCCTTTTCGCCACCGCGTTCGGCCTGTACTTCGCGCGCAAATACCGCATGGGGATGTGGAAGGTGGCGGATCTGTGCGCACCCTGGATCGCCTTCGGCTTGGCCCTGTCGCGCTTTGGTTGCTACCTCAACGGCTGCTGCTACGGCAAGATCGCGAACGTACCCTGGGCAGTGCGCTTCCCCTTCGGCAGCCCGTCCTGGGAAGCCCAGCACGAGGCTCACCTGATCGCCGACCGGGCCGCGGCCCTGCCCGTCCATCCGACCCAGATCTATCTTTCGCTGCTCAATTTCGCCACCTTCGTCATCCTCTACTTCGCTATCCGGCAGCGCAAACGCTTCGATGGTCAGGTGTTTGCGTGGCTGCTCATTCTCAAGGGCGTGTTTCGCTCCTTCGTCGAGATCTGGCGTGACGACGAGCGCGGCGTGCTCTTCGGCTGGTTGTCGACCTCGCAGATCATTTCACTGCCGCTCATCGCTTGCGGCATCTACCTGCTGGTTCGCCACCGGGCTGACGCCGAGTCAACCTCGCAAGCCACGACATGAAGCCCACGCTGTTCTTCATCGGCTCGGGCGCGCACGCCTTTCCCGTGCATTCCTACGGCTTCCTCATCGCCATCGGCCTCATGGTAGGCGTGGCGATTTCGCTTCGGCGCGGGCGCAGCGTGGGCATCGAAACCGCCGCCACCCTGGATTTGACCTTCTATTCCGTCCTGGTCGGCCTCGTCGGCGCGCGGTTGCTCTACGTGCTCATGCACGCAGGCGAGTACGCGCGCCTGTGCGGCGGGGTTGGACTGCCACGCTCACTGGGCCAGAAGGTGTACGACTGCACGGCCCCCCTGCGCTTCTGGCAAGGCGGGCTGGTGTTTCTTGGCGGCGCGGTCCTGGCGGCGGTGGTGATGCTGCTCTATGCCCGGCGCCGGGGCCTCAAACTTGGCGACGTCGCCGACGTGCTGGCCCCATCGGTCAGCATCGCCCACGTTTTCGGCCGCATGGGCTGCTTCCTGGTCGGCTGCTGCTATGGCAAGCCGTGGACGGGCGGCGTGCATTTTCCCCCTGACAGCGTGGCCTACTCGGAACTGCTCGCCCAGCGGGCCATCCTGGTCGGCGCGACCAGCACCTACGGCCTTCACCCCACGCAGATCTACGAATCCATCGGCGAGCTCTTCATCTTCGTCGGCCTGATCTGGCTGTGGCGGCGGCGCAAGTTCCCGGGCGCGGTGGCCCTGGGCTACGCGTTCGCCTATGGCGTACTTCGCTTCTTCATCGAGATCTTCCGCGGCGACGACGTGCGCGGCTTTCTCTTCCAGGCCCGCCTTCCCGGCTTCGCCCGTCTGCTGGGCCTTTCGCCTACCGAGCCTATCTTCCTGTCAACGGCACAAGCCACATCCGTCGGGTTGATGGTAGCGGCGGGGATCGCCTATTCTGTGCTTCGACAACGGTCATCGGTACCGCCACCGCCCGATGGGGAAGATTAACCACAGAGAACACAGAGGACACAGAGCCCGGAGATGAAGGGGTTTCCGGATCTGGATCCGAACCCTTTCTTCCTCTTCCCCCTCTGTTGAACTGTCCAAAAATTGGACGGTTCAACAGCAGCCGAG
>Ga0302321_100001209_pt1 | contig 22081 bp, 13 predicted proteins | sample Fen_T0_1_FD_202505 | JGI IMG/M metagenome (GOLD analysis project Ga0302321, IMG submission 202505) | Peat permafrost microbial communities from Stordalen Mire near Abisko, Sweden - Fen_T0_1 | ecosystem: Environmental > Terrestrial > Soil > Wetlands > Permafrost | place: Sweden: Abisko...
GCTGAGTGCGCTCGATGTTGGCGCAATGACGCAATGACGCAATGACGCAATGACGCAATGACGCAATGACGCAATGACCAGTGTCTCGAACAGCCTTGGGGGTAGCTTCGAGATCGAGTTCGGCGTAGCGTGGCCGACTTGCGATGCCCAGCATGAACCGGGTCGCTAGGGAGATCGAGAATGAGCCACAGCTGGTCAGTTGGTCCATGTGTCCTTGCGTTGTGCGCCACTGCCGTGATGGCGAGCTGCGCGGGCGAAAGTAGCGAACCAGTGAGCGATCGGCGAGAACCGCTCGGCGCCCTGAACATTCTGACTCGGAATATCGACTCCGGTCGCTCGGGGGCGAACCTGGCTGAAACGGTGCTCAACACCTCGAACGTCAATCAGAGCACCTTTGGCAAGGTGTTCGAGCTCCCGGTCGATGATCAGATCTTCGCGGGTCTCTTATACGCCTCCAATGTCGTCGTTGCCGGCGCGAGTCACAACGTGGTTTACGCGGCAACCGTGAATAACTCGGTGTACGCCTTCGACGCCGACACCGGTGGCGCGCCGCTCTGGCAGCGGAATTTCAACAACGGCGCCGTGCCCGTGTTCCACACCCAGGTGGGTCAGAACTGCGGCACTTACAACGACATGAGCGGCAACATCGGCATCGTCGGCACGCCCGTGATCGATGGCAGTTCGCTCACGATGTACTTCGTGACGCGCACGTTCGAGGGCGGCAGCACGTTCGTGCAACGCATCCGCGCTGTCGATATCACCACTGGAAACGAACGGCTCGCGGCGCGCACCATCGCCACCATCGATCCACAGCTCAACAATCAGCACGCGGCGCTGGCGCTGTCTCAGGGCAAGGTGTACGTCGCCTGGGCGTCGCACTGCGACACCGGCGCGTATCATGGCCGCGTGCTCTCATTCAACACCAGTGACTTGAGCCAGGCGGCCGCGTTCGACGCGGTGCCGACCGGAAGCGCCGCTGGGATTTGGATGTCCTCGGCGGGGCCCATCATCGATGCGAGTGGCAATTTGTTTTATGCCACAGGCAACGGCACGTCGGCCCCAGCGAGCAACAATTTCGGGGAAGCAATCCTGAAGCTCGCCCCCACTCTGACGGTTGCCGACTACTTCATGCCGTCCAACGCGGATGCGCTGAATGGCTCTGACGCGGACCTCGGCTCGTCCGGCCCAATCAAAGTGCCGGGCACCAATCTGTTGCTGATGGGCGGAAAAGGCGGAGGCACCTGCTACCTCGTCGACATGACCAACATGGGTCACCAGATCGGCGGTGATACGCAGATCCGGCAGAAGTGGCAGTGCGCCGATCCGGACAACTTGCGCACCGGTCAGACCCATCATCTACACAACGCCATGGTCGCTTGGCAAAGCCCCGCCGGCCTCAACCTTTATAGCTGGTCGGAGAACGATTTCGGGCGTGCCTGGCGCTTCAATGGCACCACGTTCAACACGCCAGCTGTTTCCGTGAGCAGCGTCTTGCCGCCGCTCGGCATGCCGGGCGGGCTGATGTCACTTTCTGCGTCGGGCGGGGCCGCGGGCTCGGGCGTGCTCTGGGTTTCCATGCCTCTTTCGGGAGACGCGAATCAGAACGTCGTGCCCGGCGTGCTTCGCGCGTTCAACGCCGAAAACCTCGGCCAAGAGCTGTGGAACAGCACCAAGGTCATTGCCGATAGTTCCAAGAACCTTTCCAAGGGCGCGCCGCCCATGGTCGCGGCTGGCCGCGTGTATCTAGCGTCGTTCTCGAATGCGATCTCTGTTTATGGGCTTCGCACGGGGAATGTAAGTCCCGATCGCACGGTCGGCGGCGTCGTGACGGGGACCGGTGCCGCCTGCGCCACGACCGAGACCGTGGATAAGCTGTACGACGACGACATCACTTCCAAGTGGTGTGTCACCTCCGCGCCCAGCGTCGCGACGCCGATCTCTACGGTGTACGATTTTGCGGGCACGAGCGCGTTCGCCATCAACAAATACACCATCACCACCGGGGACGACGCGCCCGGGCGCGACCCGACGGGATGGACGCTTCAGGGCTGCCAAGGCTCGTGCACCGCCGCGTCCGATACCGGCTGGGTCACGGTCGACACGCGAACCAATCAGTTCGCTGCGGCGTCGCGCTTCCAAACGAATACCTATTCTTTCAACAATAGCACCGCGTACCAGCAGTACCGCCTGCGCACGACTGCGAACGCGGGTGACGGCCTGTTTCAAATGGCGGAGGTCCAGCTTTTCGACGGCGGAGCATGCACCTCCGAAAGCGACAGCGCGTTCTGTTCGCGCTTGGCGGCTACTTGCGGCGCGGTCACGGCCAGCGACAACTGCGGTGTATCGCGCACCGTCAGCTCGTGCGGCGCTTGTTCCGCTCCTCAAACTTGCGGCGGCGGTGGCATCACGAATGCTTGCGGCGACACGAGCACTCTCGACCGCACAGAGGGCGGCACGGCAACCGGCACCGGCACCTCGTGCAACGCCACCACGGAAGGCGTAGCCCAAGCCTACGACAACCGGATGACGAGCGCGAACTTCAGCAAATGGTGTGTGTTCTCGGCGCCCAGCACGGCCCCCCCCATCTCCACCGTCTACGATTTCGCTGGAACGACTGCGTTCGCCATCAACAAGTACACCCTCACGACTGGAGACGATGCGCCCGACCGCGATCCGAAGGACTGGACGCTCCAAGGCTGCCAGGGCACGTGTACGGCTGCATCCGACGCCGGTTGGATCACCCTCGACACCCGCACAAATGAGTTCGGTGCGGCAGCCCGCTTCCAAACGAATACTTACTCGTTTGGCAACTCCACCCCCTATCAGCAGTATCGTCTGCGCGTGACGGCAAACGTGGGCGGCGCCGCGAGCATCTTCCAAATCGCCGAAATTCAGCTGTTCGAAGCCCCGACTACGGCAGTCGACCGCACCGAAGGCGGCTCCGCCACGGGGACCGGTACGGCCTGCAACGCCACCACGGAGACCGTCGCCAAAGCTTACGACAACCTGATGACCAGCGCGACCTTCAGCAAGTGGTGCGTGACCTCAGCGCCCACGACGACGACGCCCATCTCCACTGTCTACGATTTTTCTGGGAGCACGGCGTTCGCCATCACTCGCTACACGATCACGACGGGCAATGACGCGCCCGCTCGCGATCCGCGGGCCTGGGCGTTCCAGGGCTGCCAAGGCACGTGCACCGCGGCTTCTGACTCGGGTTGGGTCACTCTCGACACGCGAACGAATGAGTTTACCAGCGCGAGTCGCTTTCAAACGAACAGCTACACGTTCACGAACAGCACCGCGTATCAGCAGTACCGCCTGCGCGTGACCACCAACAACGGCGATACCACACGCTTCCAACTGGCAGAAATCCAGATGTTCTAGGGCGCTGACCGCCGCCCGGGTCCCAAGTTCACTCGAGAGCTTGGGCGTCGTGTCGGTCACTCTGGTAACCGACACGACGCCCGGCGCGAGCGCCCGCGCCGCTACATCAGCTTCTCGAAGTAGAGCGTGGCTCGAGGTAGGGAAGCCTGGTCGGGAAATGAAACCACGCCGCCCCCAGCCGTGCTTGCTCCGAGTTTGACGTTAGCCAAGTCGATCCGAAACAAATAATCCGAAGAGCTGGACCGCGGAGTATCGATGCGGGTCGAGGTCACGGTACCGAGGGAGCCGGGCACATCCGAACGATAGACCCGAAAGTCGCCCTGACTTTGGCCCACCGGCACTTCCGCCTGACTCGAGGCCTCCAATTCGACCAGGATCTTGTCGGTCTCCGATACGTCGAGCACTCCGCTGGCGGGTCCGATGCTCGGCAGGAAATTACGAAAAAAGACGTGCAACTGCAGTGCGGGATTGGTCGCTGGCCATGGCACGCCGCAGGGTGGCGGGTACGAGTCGTCTGTATGGAGTTGGAGCGATGGCCCTTGCCCATCACTCCCGGAGATTGCGCCGGTCGGCCCCTTGCAACCGGTGAATTGGAAGCTCGCTGGCAGCTCGACCTCTCTCGCCCTTGGCGGGCCGGTCCATTCTTGCTGGTTCCGTCGCTCGGGGCGCGCGTGTTCAGCGCGCGCCGTAGCGTGCGGCTCAACGCCCAGGAGCAGTTGGTTTTGCCGTGGCTCGTTCCGCAAGTGGCACTGACACTCGGCTATCGTTTTTTCTGAAAGCCCATCACCAACGACCTGATGATCGCGCGCCACAGCCGCGCCGAGTTCGAGCAAGCTCGGCGAGCGGCGCTCTGAGGTCCCGCCGCTCGCCACTCAGCGTAGCTCAGCCCTTCGGTGTGTGCGCTTCGATGTACGCTTTCACTTTGGCGAGCGTCTTCGGATCTTTACCGAAGCGCTTCTGAGCTTCCACGAACAACTCTTCCTTCTTTTTCTGGATCTCCGCGCCCTTCTTGCCGGCGTACATCCCGGCTAGGTCCTTATCGACCTTTTGCTGGCTCGCGGGGGCAACGGCCACGGGCGTCTTCATTTGCAGCCGGATGCTCTGCCACTTGGAGGCCAGGCCCGCGGCGGCAGCGTGCTGCTGCACCACGATCGGCAACTTTTGCGGGTTCGCGCGATCGAGCGCGAGGCCGATGCGTTGCTTGTGCGCGAGCGTGATGCTGGGCGAGAGCGCCAGCATTTGCGTGGGCGGAGCGGGCGGCGCGCCGGGCGTCGGTGAAACCATGACCATGCCCGACCGCGGCAAGAGGACGTTCAGCGCGTCCAAGTTCGCTTGAGTGCGCTCGGCGTTCAGCTTTTGCATCGCCTCGACGACGCCGTGCGCCGACGCGGCCGAATCCTGAATCTGGGTGAGCGCGGCGGTGCCTTGATTCAGATCGGCCAACGCCTCTTGCGTCACCTCATTCGAGATGCGATCGAACATGGCCGGCATTTGCTGCGAGATGCGCGTGATGTCCGCATTGATTTGGGCCGTCGGGTCGAAGAGGCGCTCCGGGTGCGTCAGCAGATCCAACAAGGAATCAGCCAACATCTTGAGCGGGGTGAGCATGGCATCCGTGCTGATTTGACGCGCCGTATTCAAATGCCGCACTGCCGCTTGCACGGCTTGGTCGGCGGCTTGGTTCACTTGGTTTTGCGGGTTCGTGCTCTGCGTGAACAACCCTTGAACCATCACGTCTGCCCGATTGAACGCATCCTTCACCGCTGCGGCGTCGGCCGGCTTGGGCGGGGCTGCGACCGCGCCCTTCATCACCATCGAGCCGGCGACCGGCTGGGGCGCTGCGGCAACTGCGGCCGGTACGTTCTGCTTCGCCACCGCGGTGCCCGGTTTCATCATCGTTGTCGTGGGCGGCGGTGCATGCGCAATTGCGCGCGACTGATCGGCGCTATTCTTCAAATCATTGCCCGCGTCTAGCCGCACTTGCTTCAGATCCGCGGCGGCGCTGTTCACGCCCTGTTGCGCCTGCGTCATCAAGCTGGCCGCTTGAGCGCTCAAGTTGCTGCTCATCGACTCCACTGCTGTCTTCAGCGTGGTGATGCTCTCAATCAACGATTGCATTTGACACGACGCACCCAGCGTCGCGACCGCTCCGAGACAGCTCCAAACGTCGGAGCAACAATCCGCCTGAGCGGCACCCCCGACACTGAGAACCGCGACGAGCGTGAGAGCGGACAGGCTGATTTTACGCATGAAAGACCTCCACTAGGGCTGTTTGGGCCAGCAGCTCGGCCCGACTTCGCGAGCAATGCCCGGGACAGACGAGCCGACCCAGGTTCTGATTCAAACGCGCGAAACTAGCAGACAGGACCCACGCGACTCAACCCATCACACAGGCACGCTTCCAGTCATGCGCATGGCCTCACCGGTGATCCCGCTCCAAGCCACTGAAAATCATATTTCCAAACCACCGCGGGGGAAACCACGCTCGCTTGGGTTCACGGCTACGAGCTTCCCGCCGCCACAGTGGGAGGAGTGACGCATACTTGGTGCTACATCGGCCCGCGGTCCATCACGCAAGAGCCACTCGGCTGACCGCCCCCGGGCATCGCGGGCGAGTCCAGTCCTTGCGTCCGTCGGGTGGCAGGCGAGCATGAGTGATTGCCAGGCAGCTCGCGGCAGGGAAAGTGGATGCTCCGCAGCAACACGTCCGCGAAGGAAGTCTCGTTTTACATTTCCGGCAGCGCCGCTTGCCCGCTCACGCCATGCGAGACGTCTGCGAGCAAGGACCTTGGCGCGGGATCTGCCCTCAGCGTCGCGCAGTCGCGCGTGACGGTCACGCTCGCGGCACAGAGCGTCACGACTCTCGCCGGAGCACCGTAGCGGTTCCACGCAGGAGCATCCTCATCCGGAGGTTAAGGCATCGCATGTGGGCTGAGCGGACATCGCGAATGATTTGGCCGACGCCCGCTGCATCGCAGATTGTGCCGACCAAACGAGCTGCGCCGATCTCACCGCGGCCGCCGCGGCCGGCGGCATTGAGGGCAACTGGTATTACAATTCCTACGCAAAATGCGCGTCGAAGTGCCAATGTCGAGCTGCGCGGCTGTTCCTCGGGGTGACCCTTTCTTCAACGTCGGTGTCGAGCTGGGCCAATTGACATCATTGGCGCGGTAGCAGTTGGGGTTGCGCTCGGGCAGCGCCCCGGCCTACGGGAAGACGGCTGGCTACGGCACAGCTGGCACGATCCCGGGCATCCGGATCCGGCTACATCAGGCCGCCCCTATGAAATGCCGCACTATCTGGCTCGGCACGGCCCGTGCTTGGTGCCTTGCATGCGCAAGTACCAGGCACTGTCGACCGGGATGGCTCTGGGATTCTTCGGCCTCCTGGTATCGTCTGTCGGCTGCTCCGGTTCCGTCCGAGGCGACGGCCCGGGGGATACGACGCCCGAGGGGTGTGCTTATGACGGCAAGAAATACGCCGTGGGGGCTACATTTCCGGACCGCGATGGTTGCAACACCTGTTCGTGTGATGAGCGCCACCAGGTGCAATGCACGTTGCTGGCGTGTGGAGTCGAGCCGGAACCTGATAGCGGTTCGTATTGCACGTTTGGCGGGCGACGCTACGCACCCGGACAACAGGTGTCGAGCGATGGTTGCAACACTTGCGTTTGCTCGGGCTCCGGTGAGATCGCCTGCACCCAACGCTCCTGCGCCGATGCCGGCTCCGCCTGTGACTCGCTGGTCGGCGAGCTCGCGGCCACCTTGTCCAGCGTCCAGACGTGCATGTCCGCGGCCGACTGCGGTCAAACGATCCCCGGCTCGAGCTGCGGCTGTACGCGCGATCTGGTGGCGCGGAAGGACGCCGACCTTTCGTCGTATTTAGCCCAGCGAGCCAAGGTCAGCGAGCTCGGCTGTGCCACCGACGTGGGCTCGACTTGCGATTGCCCGAACGCCGACGGCTTTGCCTGTATCAAGAACGTGTGCGCTTGGAACTACGTGCAGGTCGAGCCGGATCCCATTTGTCAGCCCTACGATGCGGCTGAGCTCTGCGTGCGAGGCAAGGCGACTGCTGACGGTGAGCTGCTCGCCGCCGGCGACCCACTCCAGATCACCGTGCGCAGCTCGGGTTGCCTCTCGAGCAGCTGCTCCAAGGTCGTCGAGGCATCGTGTACTATTTCCTCGAGCGCCGCATTCGACGTCAAAGCCAGCTTCTGCGTGGCGGATACGAGCAAGCCGGGGCAAGCCTGCACCGCTGATTGTGGAACCGCCCACGCGGATTGCAGCTTCGGCCAACCGCTCACCGCCGGTGAGCACCAAGTGAAGCTCGGCTCGATTGCCGTGGGCTTCCAAGTGCCGAGCAAGTTGCCGCTTGGCGGCCTGTGCGCGAACACTCGCTAGCTCACGGGGACTCGGTCGTCATCTGAAATTGCGGTGGGGCAATCTGAGCGCGGCGCAGGCGCGCGAGCGCCTGGCACGTGTCCGCCCCTTGTTTCAGGCGGTGGGCCTGGATGAAGCCCTGCGTGGCTTCGTACCTCCGGCTTGGTTGCTCTCCTTCGAAGCGCGAACCGAGCTGGACCGCTTGCACATCGCCTTCAGCGAGGGTCTCGGTGGTATCGAGCTCGGCGCGCGTCGGCTAGCCGCACGGCTGATTGGTTGGGGAGCCCGCTCCGTCTGGGAGTCGTTGCTCACCGCCTTGCACGCCGAGCTGCAGTGCCTGCGGAGCCCGAGCGATACGCGGCTCGCCCGCGGGACATGACCTCACGACTGTGCACGCGATCCATCCAGCGCGCCTGCACCGACTCTGCGCGCACACCGAGCCCCTTAACTTGCGGGCTACCTCGCGTGCATCGCGGCCCGTAAGCCCTCGCCGGCCGCAGCCAGCTCGACTGCAGGAGACGCCGTGAGGCGGTGACAAATAGTACGCAACTCGCGGCTCGCACCGCCCGAGTCGCGTGTATGAATCACTACCGCGCTTTCCTATCGCTCCTGAACTTGTTCGGCGCTCCGCTGATTTTCGTTGCTTGTTCGGCCGATAGCGGCGCAGGCCAATCAATCGTCGACACGTGCAATGGCACCTACGTCTGCGTGATCGAGGGATCCGTCGTCGATTCTCGTCTTATCAAAACCCGGGTCGGGCGCTGCTACCTGGGCAGTCTAGAGCTTGGCCCGGATGGAACCTCGCCTCCCGTGGATGGGCACGCATACACGTGGTCGGGGAACGCGAGCCGACTCGAGATCTGTGAAGGGGCCCACTGCTTTGCCTGCTACCCGAACGGCGCCTCGTCTGGTTCCCCCTCGTCTGGTTCCCCCTCGTCTGGTTCCCCCTCGTCTGGTTCCCCCTCGTCTGGTTCCCCCTCGTCTGGCGGCGCGACGAATGCGGGTCCCTCGTCTGGCGGCGCGACGAATGCGGGTCCTTCGTCCGGCGGCGCGACGAATGCGGGTCGTGCGCCGTGACTCGACTTTGCCTGCGGTCTAGCTAGTAGCTAGTTCTTCACGTCGAATGCCTGACTTGCAACCTGAGCGCGCTTATTGGGCTCGTAGTAGAGGTGCGCCTCCGCTCCCCCGTCGACGGCCTTTACCGGCATCAGCGCTTGAAGGTGGTAGTCGAAGCTCACGCTCGCCTTGGCGGCGAGGGCCGTGAGATACAGAACGAGCTGGCGCCCGGTGAGCTCGTAGCGCGATAGCGTGCCTTGTTGCAGGTAGGTGTCCAGATCGGCGGTCTGCACTTGGAAGCCCGGTGGCACGCCGAGCGTGACGAGCACCATGTTTTCGATGGCGGTGGTGGTGTTGGTCACCAGCACGCGAGCCTCGACGCTGTCGTTCACGAACAGTGAGGACTTGTCGTACGAAAGACCAATCGTGATTGGCCCTTCGGGCTCCGCGGGCAGCGCTGCCCACGGCAGGTTGTAGCTGGAGATTAGGTTGTAGCTGAGCTGCCCGGTGCCGCTGAACGCGAGCTTTACGTCGTGCGCGCCGAGCGCGGTGTGAGTGCTCAGATCGACCGTCGTCATCACGTCGGACTGCGCGGCGCTGAGCGTGACTTTTTGCACGAGCTCTCCATCCGCAAACACCGAGAGATCACCAACTGCCGCCTCCCCGCCGTGACGCGCGGCCTCAATCAGTGCTCGCAAGGTCCAGATCGTCGCTTGTGTCGAGCCGAAATTGCCCTGACTGTCCTTGCTTGCGAGCAAGAATTTCAGCCCGCCATCCACGGAACTCTTGTCGCCACCGGTTTTGAGCAGAGCCTGGACGACCAGCGCGGTCGCGCTGACGTCGGCACCCGCGCCTCCGCAGTAGAAGTTGGTTTGGGTGCCTCCGCTATCCCAGCTCACTTTCTCGCCATCGATCTTCTTCAGTCCATCGATCGCGTTCAGCACGTGGGTGAGGAACGGGTCGTCCGGCGCCGCCAGGGCGAATGCATTCGCCACGAGCCCGAGCGTATACGGGTCTTGGTCGGCGCCGAGGTTGGCTTTCACGAAGGCGAGACCGCGCGTCACTGGGTCGCCGGTGACGTCCGCGCTGGCCAATGCCCAGACCACGAACGCTGTGTTCCGTACGACGCTGGTTTGAAATGAGAAGAACTCCGACATGTCGCCGGCCCACGAGCCATTGGCGGCCTGCTGTGAAAGTAGCCAAGTTTTGGTTCGCCCGAGCATTGCCTCGTCCACCGTCTGGACCTTGGCCATGTCGGCGAACTCCATCAGCCCGAAAGCAGTCACGGACAAGAACGGCGCCTGGTCCTGGGTGCCGAACCAGGAGAAACCGCCTCCGGGATGCTCGAAGGTCAGCAGGCGCTGATAGCCCGCGCTCATCAACGCCTCTGCTTTGATCTGGATCTCGGGCGTGATCTGCTGCGTGTCCTTCATGTACCGGGTCACGAGTACGTTGGGCCAGGCCGTCGAAGTGGTCTGCTCGAAGCAGCCGTTCGGCACGCGCAAGAGGCTATCCATGCCCTGTACCGCCTGCGACATGAACGCCGGAAAGACGTCGACGTACAACTCCGCCGAGCCCGGCACTGCGCCGCTTGGCACGCTCACCGCCTGGCTGACTTCACCCGCCTTCAATGCGCCCGAATGGCTCTCGGGAAAGGCTCTGCCGTCGGGAATCACCCGCACGGTCCGTGCGACGGCATCCGATTTCACCGAGCCAATTGCCTGCACCGTCAGTGTCTGCAGTCCGACGTCGTTGACCCGCACCGGGAAGCTCACGCCCGAGACCTGCCCGGGGTCGAGCGTCACGCTCGTGCTGACGCTCCCCAACGCAGTGTACCAAGTGCCGGGTTGCAAGCTGAGCTGCACGGTTTGAGGCGTATCGAGGTAATTGTAGACGGCGATTGGAAAGCTCACCTCGTCGCCGCGCGTGAGGGTAGCTGGGAACGACACATCCACGAAGAAATCTTGGAAGACCTTGACTGCGCTCTGCGCGCCGCCGAGCCGACCATCGCTCGAATTAGCGAGCGTCGAGACGCGCCACTCGGTGATGCTGTCCGCCATGCCCACATCGATGTTGGCGTGACCCTTGTCGTCGGTGATGATCGACGGATTGGTGTAGAGCGTTTCCGGGAAATCACTGCGTACCCGCGGGCCCGCGCTGTCGCTCCCGCTCGTGCCGCTGGTGCTGCCCGCTCCACCGGCGGCCGGCGCGCCGGCGGTGTGGTCACCATCACCGGGCCCCACGACCAGGGGCACGGGCAGGAAAATCTGCAGGCTTCCCGCAAAGTCTTTGCTTTCGATTCGCAGCGGGAGGTCGTCCATTCTGCCCGCCTTTTCGTCTGGCCCGGCGGACGTCAAGCTGAGCCCGGAAAGGTCCCAGCTCGACGTGAACGCATTGCCCCAAAAGTCATAGGCTTCGAACCGTTCATCCAGATAATCTCGCAGCGCGTCGCCGAAGTAGCGTTGCTTGGCCGTGCAATAGTTCTGGGGTTGGCAGCCTTGCTGTTTCAAGAGATCGATTCCCGTGTCGGCGAGCGCCTGTAGGGCCGACGCCAGCTCCGGCTTCACGGCATCCATGCTGGGTTTCAACGCGCCACTGGCAGTCATGACCACGGCGTCGTAGCTGCCACTTTGGATCCCGGTTAAGTTGTGTGAGCCGAGCGCGGCCAGGACGCCTGCAGACTTGCGCTGCGCGGCGGCGGCCTGGTCTCGAGCCGTGACCGCCGTTTCTTCGAAAAATAGACCGTCGAAGCTCGCGGCCGGCCCCTGGATCTCGTAGCTCGGCTTGGCGAACGAATCATTCAATTCGAAATAACTGCGGAGCAGGCCGGGTTTCGCGTCGATCAAGGCGAATACTGCTTGGTCGACGATTTGCACGCCGAGCGCCGCCACCTTCGGCTTGCCCTGTTCGTCCGTCACCGAGAAGGAAAGCTTTGCCGGCTCGCCGGGTGCGTACACGGTCTTGTCGCTGTTCACCACGACCTTCAGCGCCGAATCGCTGCGCGCGAAGATGGTTCGACCCGCACGCACGATGTTGCCGTCGGCATCGACGATGTGCGCAACGATGCGGTTTTCGCCGCTGAGCGAGCCGTCGATCGGCATGCTGAACTTGGCGCTGCCGTGCGCGCTGGTGAGAGTGCGCATGTCGACGGCCTGCCCGTCGTTCAGCCAATCGACGTACACGTCCGCCGAATCATCCGACGAAAGAACCTCCACCTTCACACTCTCGCCGGTTTCATATACCGACTTGTCCGTGCGCACGATCACGTGGGCGGCTCCGGGCTGCGGCTTGAAGACGAAGGATTGTGCGATTTGCTCGCCGGTCTCGGTGGTGACCTGGGCGGCGAAGGACGTGTCGCCGGAGCTCGCGGCGGGAGTCCAACCGAGTTCTGCCTGACCGAAAGAATCCGTGGTCGCGCCCAGCTTTTCGCCCGAAGGCGCGGTCAGCGCGACCGCCGCGTTGGCAATCGGCGCCCCCAGCGGGTCGCTCAGAAATAGCATCAGCCGATTCTCTATCCCGGCCACCAAGTCCGTTGCTTCCGGCACCAAGGCGAGGCTCGCCCCGTGCTGCGCAACCGTCAGCGGCGCGCTCTTCGTCACCTTCTGGCCTGCGCCATCGGTGATCGTCACTCGCAAATTCAGGAGCGCGTTGCCGCCCTCCAGCGCCGTACCCGCCAACACCTGCGGCAACTGAATCTGGAACTGGTAGTGGCCATTTTCATCCAGCTTGGCCATGACCCGTTGAAACACGGTTTCGCCGACGTCCATGCTCACCGCCTCCACGAGCACGCTGCCGCCGCTCACGAGCTTACCGAAGAAGTAGCGCGCGTCGATCGTGCCGGTGACGCTCTCCAGGGGCTTGTACCAAGCCTTGTCTGTCTTTACTGTCAGTTCGAATTTGGGCAAGGAATACTGCGACACCTGCACGGTCTTCTGGCTCTTCACGGCACCGTTGATGACACGAATCGTGAACGTGCCCTCGTTCAGGATCGGCCCCAACTGGAAGTCCGTCGCCGCGACGCCGAAGGTGTCGGTCGTGCCTGCTCGCTTCAGAATCTTGTTCCCCTTGGCGTCCTCGATCTCGAAGCTGATGGTTGCACCAGCTATCGGCGTGTTGCCATTTGCCGCCAAGCTCAGCGAGCGTAGGTGCAGAGTCTGGCCCGGTTTGTAGATGGGCTTGTCGGTTGTAAGAAGCAATTTCGGCCCGTCTTCAGTGACCTCCAGCTCTTGGGCGAATTCCGCACTCGTGCCGAACGCCGCACTCTTGACGGACAACTTCAGTTTGCCCGTTTCGTCCGTCGAAATCGGCAAAATCCCGTCGCCTTCGGCGGACGTGTGCAAGGATCGGTGCTCGACCACGCCATTGCGATTGATCTCGACGTCTACGGCGTAGTCCGCGAGTGGGCGTTTGCTGAGTCCGTCTTGGGTCTTGACGCGATACGAGCTCGGCTTGCCTTTGCGCAAAGTCGAGGGCCCCTCCAAGGCCACCTCGTACAGCGGAATCACGTACATCAGGCTGCGGATCACCCGCACCTGGTCAGCTCGGTTCTCCGAGACCACCAGGTTGTATTGCGCCAAATCCGCTTGTGTCGACACGCCCGGAGGCGCGCTCAGCGACGCTTTCAGTGTCTTCGTTTCGTCGGCGGCGAGCACGTAGACCACGCCAGTTTTTTCGAGTGTGCGCTTGCCGTCGACCGAGACGAGTGCGACGTTCAGCGTCCCAGAGGCGTGCGCATGCGCCGTGATCGGGATCTCGACCTGCAGTGAAGCGCTCTCGAGCGTGCCCGTGATGGCGGCCTCGTCGACGCTAATCGCGCCGTCATCCGCGTGGTCCGGCCGCCCGACGATTCGGACGCCCGATGGTGATGGTTCAGCAGCGGATGAGCAGCTGACGAGTGCCGACAAGCCTGCGGCTCCCAACAGCACCTCCCGCGACCACCCAGAAAGCAGACAGCCAGCGAGCGTGGACGCGTAGCGAAGACGAACCATGTTTTTTACCTCGAACCCCGGCGATGACCGCACCGTTACTGCTACTTCAGGATTCGTGCCAAACCAGTGATGCTCGATAAACTATCGAATTCGTTCGCATGATAGGCTATCGGGTAGGTTCGCGCCGGCTCAGATTGTGCCAAGTCGTGCCGAACGCCCAACGCTCAGCGCCTTGCGCTCGCTGATCGCTCCAATCAGTGAGAGTCGGAATCACCAGCAAACGCGCGCGCGACAGCCGCGAGCTCTCGCGCAGCAATTTTGGCCCCCTCAACTCCGACCTGCCCGGCGAAGCTGCGGGCCCGCTCGACGATCGCCGAGTCGAGCGCCTCGCCGAGCGCGCCCGTCAGCGAATCTCGGGTCAGGGTCGCGTGGGCGGTCGTCGTGCCGACTCCGAGCTCGGTGATGCGGCTCGACCAGTAAAATTGATCGCCGAACATCGGCGTGATGACTTGAGGAACACCCGCGCGCGCCGCCGCTGCCGTCGTGCCTGCGCCACCGTGGTGCACGACTCCAGCCACTCGCGGTAAGAGCAGGTCATGGCTGATCTATGACTGCTCCTCGCCAAGTTGCGCTCGGTCGTGCGTCGCGGAGAGATCGAACTCAGGCCCGACGGGAACGATGCGGGTCGGATTGATGTTCGGATGGCTGGTGAAATAGTGATGCTTGATGTGCTCGAAGTTGCACGTCTCGGCGACACCTGGCGTTTGATATAGGTCGCGCAGGTAGCCAAACAGGGCAGGGTAGTCGCTGAGCCGACGCAGGTTGCACTTGAAGTGGTAGTGATACACCGCGTCGAAGCGCAGCAATGTCGTGAACAAACAGATGTCTGCCTCGGTCAATTGCGCGCCGAGCAAGAAGCGCTGGCGTTCGAGCCGAGCCTCGTAGCCATCGAGTGCCGAGAATAGGTCGCGCACGGCGGCCTCGTACGCACTCTGCTTGACGGCAAAACCAGCCCGATAGACGCCGTTGTTCACGGGAGCGTACAAAGCGTCGATTTCGGCGTCGATCGAGTGCGTTTGATGAGGCGGGCACAGCTCCCGTCGCGCGCCCGCAAATTCATCGAACTCTCGCGAAAGCATGCGCAATATCAGGCGCGACTCGTTGCAAACGATGGTCTGGCGCTGCTTGTCCCACAATACAGGTACGGTGACGCGGCCCGAGTAGTCGGCTTTGGCGCGGGTATAGACCTCGTACAAGTGGTGTGCGCCATGCAGCTCGTCCGGGACGGCGCCCACGAACTCACCGAACACCCAACCCTGATCGCCCATGTGTGGGTGTACCACGCTGATGCTGATTACGGGCTCGAGCCGCTTCAACGCGCGAGCGACCAGCGTGCGATGCGCCCACGGGCACGCCAAGCTAACGTACAGATGATAACGCCCAGGCTCGGCGCGAAAACCACTCGACCCATCGGCCGTCACCGCGCCGCGAAATTGAGTCTCTTCACGCACGAAGTGCCCCTTGTCGTCCGCCTCGTACCAATCGTTACTCCAGTGTCCATCGATCAACTTGCCCATCGCGGAAGCATGCCTCCTTCGCCAGCAAGGCGCACCTCTGCCCACTCGAACCCTGGCGCTGGAGCCCATGATTTTCGCGGGAATACCGGCACTGCCGTATTCGGCCCGTATACTGAATCACAGTCCGAGTCGTTGACCCGAAGCCGCGCGCTCGCCAACTTGAAGGCCGAATGACAAATCATCGCGCGCCGACTTCGAAACTGCGGCAGCTCAGAGGTGCGACGGCTTGGGTGCTGGGCGCAGGCTTGTCACTGGCTTGCTCGTCGAACTCTCCGTCCGCCGCGCTTGCCGATGGCAGCGCTGGCTCGGGCGCCTTCAACGAGACTGGGCTCGGCGGCTCCACGAGCAATGCGGGTCAGAACGGTATGGCGGGCGGCATGTCGCTGACGGGAGTCACGTTTCACAAGGACGTAGAGCCGATCTTGCAGCGCAGTTGCCAGAGTTGTCATGTGCCTGGTGGCATTGCGCCGTTTCCGCTGCTCACGTTTTCGCAAGCGAGTGCCTACGCTGGGCTGATGGTCGAGCAAACGAAGTCGCGCGCGATGCCGCCTTGGCACGCAGAGAACACTGCCGAGTGCACCGTTCCCTTGGGCTGGAAGAACGACATCCGTCTGAGCGACGAAGAAGTTGCCATTTTCGACGCTTGGAATCGCGCGGGTTCGCCCGAGGGTGATTGGAATGACGCCCCTCCGCCGCGACAACCAACGCCTGGCCTGCCCGGGGTACAGCTGGAGCTGAAGCCCGACACGCCCTTCGCGCTTCAGCCGGGTGGCGACGAGTTTCGCTGCTTCGTACTGGATCCGATGCTTGCCAAGGACAGCTTCGTGAACGGAGTGTTCGTCGTGCCCGGGGACGCGGCCGTGGTGCACCACGTGCTGGTGTTCACCGATCCGAACCGCAAGAGCCTGTCCAACGCTGACGCTTCGATGAGTTATGACTGTTTTGGTGGCGCACGCGTGGCCGACTCACAGCTGCTCACGGTTTGGACGCCTGGCGGGATTCCTCTCGAATATCCGTCCAACGTCGCGGCAACGTTGACTGCCAACACGCTGCTGGTGATGCAAGTGCACTACCACCCCCACAGCGCGACCGACGTGGCCTCGGATGCCACGCGAGTGCAGCTTCGCTTCAGTGACTCTGCGCCTCAGTACAACGCGGTCACGGCGCTGATCGGCAATTTCAGGAAGGCCTCGCCCGCCGGCGATGGCTTGTTGCCAGGACCGGACGATCCCGCGACCGGGCCCGAGTTCTTGATCCCAGCCAACGCAAGTGGGCACACCGAGACCATGCGCTGGACGTTCAGAAATTCGCTCTCGGCCGCGGCAACGCCGCGGCTATACGGCATGGCAGGCCACATGCACTACGTCGGCGTCGACGAGAAGGTCACGCTGACCCACGCCGATGGCACGAGCCAATGTTTGATGCAGATCCCACACTGGGACTTCGATTGGCAACGCCGCTATGACTACGACGCGCCGATCGACGGACTACCCAGGATCAACTCCGGCGATCGGCTCGACATCCGCTGCACGTACGACAACACCCTGGGCAATCAGAAAGTGGCGGCTTCACTCGTCGAACAAGGTCTCGCCGCGCCCCGTCCAGTCGCGCTGGGCGAAACGACCTTGGATGAGATGTGCTTGGTCGGGGTGACTGCGCTCTATCCTGCGCCGTGAGCTGACCAGATCGCGCCGTTGAATCGGCGAGTCGTCTCGCCGCTCACGGCTCGACTTCCGTAGCTCGAAAGCCGTAAGCAGAACGCCTCTTCGCAGGTCGGCTCATGTTCGACCGGCACGGCCGCTGACTGGCCGAGGCCCTGCCGCGTTTGCGGACGAAGATCGGCCATGTCGAAACCCGTTCAAGTCCGGCGGAAGTTCGCCTGTCGACGTCGGCATTAAAAAAATATATGCCTTTCCACCGCGTCTGCCGGACATCCGAAACAGATATCATTGCAAAGTCTGGTAATTAAGGGGCCTCGCGGGAGAACCACCATACATGCCGAGTATAATTTTAGAAATGTCTCCGTTTGGCGCAGGGAAGCGGCTCAAGGCCCTGCTATTGCTGCTGTTGATCACCGTCGGCGTCGCGCTGCCAGGTCTAGCTCACGCCCAGAACGCCGAGCCAATGAGAGCCGAGGCGGCGGCTACAGCAGCCGCGCCGGACGCGAAGAGCATGGACGAGCGGATCGCCGATCTCGAGGCATACATGAACAACGGCGCGCGCGTCGCCAAAGAGTCCAAGGTGGCCGGCCCCGGACCGGGTCACAACGGTTGGATGATGGTCTGTGCCGCGTTGGTCCTGTTCATGACGCTACCGGGCCTCGCGCTGTTCTATGGCGGCATGGTGCGCACGAAGAACGTACTGTCCGTGATGGCGCAATGCTTGGCCATGGCCGGCCTCGTTACGATCCTGTGGGTCGCGATCGGCTATAGCTTGGTGTTTGCGCCGGGCGGGCCGATGTTGGGTGGCACCAAGTATGCAATGTTCACCGGCGTCGACGCGATGCCGAATGGCGACTACGCGCAGTGGGTATCGCAAAACGTCTTTGCAATGTACCAGCTGATGTTCGCAATCATCACGCCCGCGCTAATCGTGGGCGCGATCGCCGAACGCATGAAGTTCAGCTCGCTCATGCTGTTTACGATCGGCTGGATGTTCATCGTTTACTTTCCACTTGCGCACATGGTGTGGGGTGTCGACGGCATGATGAACGGTGTCTGGAACGCCAAGGCCTCCATCAAAGCCATCGACTTCGCGGGCGGCACGGTGGTCCACATGTCTTCCGGTTGGTCGGCGATCGTGCTCGCGCTGATCGTAGGCCGCCGCCGTGGCTTCGGCAAAGAGAGCTTCGCTCCACACAGTCTGGTTCTGACCATGATTGGCACCGGCATGCTGTGGGTGGGCTGGTATGGCTTCAACGCGGGCAGCGCCGTCGCCGCCGACACGATCGCGGCCAACGCGTTCGTGACGACTACCATCGCCGCGGCCGTCGCTTGTGTGGCGTGGCCAGCCGCAGAGTGGATAACGCGAGGCAAGCCGACGGTGCTCGGGTTTTGCTCAGGCGCGGTGGGCGGCTTGGTCGTGATTACACCTGCCGCGGGCTTCGTGACTCCGGGCAGCGCGCTGATCATTGGTCTATTGGCGGGCATCATTCCGTTCTTGGCCTGCACCAAACTGAAAAACGCCCTCGGCTACGACGATGCGCTGGATACGTTTGGCGTGCACGCCGTGGGCGGCACGATGGGCGCGTTGATCACCGGTTTCTTGGCCACGGCCGATGCGAACCCCAATCTGAATCTGAACCTGAAGGACATCGTCGGGAAGACGCTGTGGCTCGAGCAGCTGAAGGCAATGGGGTTCACGATCGCGCTCGCGGCCCTGGCCACGACCGGCCTAGCCTACGCACTGAAGGCGACAATCGGTCTCCGCCCCTCGGATGAAGACGAGGAAATCGGCTTGGATCTCTCGGATCACGGTGAGCGCGGTTATCACACGGGTGAGTACGGAGGCGGCCATCTAGACCGAGACGACGGCGGCCCCGAGCAAGCTTCCGCGCACTGACCGCCGACAGTCGAGCCAGCCCGTGTTGGTCGCGAGGCGTCCAGCACGGGCTGGTTTGCTTTCAGCGTTCCGCAGTCTCCCGAGCTAGAACGGAGCATGCGACGGCGCTGCGTAGGTTGGCGTCGTCGTCGGCCAACGCGGTCGCGGCGCTACCGTAATCTCCCAAGCTCGTGAGAGCGCGCGCGGCGCGCGAACGCGTCGAAAGCTCCTTACCCTGCACGTTCTTGATCAAAGTGGCGAGCACGCTGGAATCACCCGCGTCCGCGAGCGCGCTGATGGCTTCATCCTGGGCACGCTGTTCCGACACCGAGCTGGCTTTTGGCTTTGCAAGTTCGCGCAAGGCAGCGATGGCGTCGGCGCGGCGAGCTGTGATGCTGGTCAGGCGCGTGAGCGCGACGACGCGCAGCTCGGGGCTGGCCTCTTTGGCTACCTTGGCGATGGCCGCCTCGGTCTCGGCATCGATCGGCGCGACACGCAACGCGAGCCGCTTTTCGTCGTCGCTACCGTCCAAGATGTCGTGGCGCAGCCGGGCCTTTGCCCGCGCGGCGTCGGCGCCCCCGGTTCGCGCCAGCGCGTAGGAGGCGCTCACGGCGGCCAGGCCCGCCGCGCCGTCCTCGGCGAGTGCGAGTTCACGCGCACCGCCCGCCAGAAATGAGGGCGGCTCGCTCCAAGCATCCACGATCGCGACGCGCAAGGTGTCGTCCGCATGGACCCACAGATCCTTGAGAGCCAGCACGGCGCGCTCGCCGCCAATCGTGCCAACGGCGCGTACCGCGATGCTTTGCCCGTTGGGATCAGGATCGACACGGGCCGCCTCCAGCAGCACTTCGAGCTCCGCCGGGTCGCGCACCTGCAGTGCGGTGCTGAAGGCCGCGCGTCGCACTCGTTCATCCGGATCGACGTAGAACGCGCGGCGTAAATCGGTGTCGATTGGACGCTGCGCAGCGCGCGCTGCGACCGCGCGCCAGGCCCCGTTCGTCGAGCGCACGTGGCGATTGAGCAGGGTCGTTCGGTCGGCGACGTTCGCCTCCAGCAAAATCAGCGTCAACTCCGCCGCGACGTCATCCTCGCCCTGCGCCCGTTGCTGCATTGCTTCGCGTAGCGGGAGAGCGCAACTGCGCAGCGAGCGAACACGCAGGGCACCATCACGGCCCGCTGCGGAAGTCAGCTCACGCTCCCCCACGGCCTGCGCCAACTTCACCACCGCACCGTGATCCAGTGTTCCGGCTTTTTGTGCGGACAGGATGTCGCGCTTCAGCTCGACGAGGTCGCCGCGGAGCGCGGTGCGGACCGGTGGTTTCGGCCCGCATGCGGCGAGTAGGGCGGCCAAGAAGCACGGCCCCACACGAGTAAAGAGCAGCCTTCGCACGCCGGGTTTCAATTGACGCTGGTAGACGACTCGGTCTGGGCCGCTTCCGTGCGAGCTGAGGCGGCTATCTCGTCTCGGCGTTGCGCCGCCGCTGCCACGAAGCCTTGGAACAACGGGTGAGCCACCATCGGTCGGCTCTTGAATTCAGGGTGGAACTGGCAACCGACGAAGTAGCGGTGTTGGGGCAGCTCGACAATCTCCACCAGGCGATCGTCTGGGCTAGTGCCGCTGAGCACGAGCCCCATGCGGGTGAGCTGCTCTCGGTACTCGTTGTTGAACTCGAAGCGATGTCGATGCCGTTCGGAGATCTGCTCGTTCTTGTACAGGTCGAGCGCATGGCTGCCTGCCTTGAGTGAACACGGGTAGGCACCGAGGCGCATCGTGCCGCCCTTGTCCTTCACGCCGCGTTGGTCCGGCATGAGGTCGATCACCGGATTGGCACAGTCCTTGTCGAACTCGGTCGAGCTGACGCCCTTCAGACCGCACACGTTGCGCGCGAACTCGATGACGGCTAGCTGCATCCCCAAGCAGATTCCGAAAAACGGCACCCCCTGCTCGCGCGCATAGCGGATGGCCGAAATCTTCCCTTCGATTCCACGATCACCGAAGCCGCCCGGAACCAAGATGGCATCCAAGCCGCTGAGCAGGGCCGGCGCGCTGCCGCGCTCGATCTGCTCTGAATCGATGTGCTCGAGCTGGACCGCGACGTCATTGGCCAAACCGCCGGCGACTAGCGCTTCGTTCAACGACTTGTAGCTGTCTTTCAGGTGAACGTACTTGCCGACGACGCCAATGCGTACCGAGCCCTTGGCTGGTTTCTTGAAGCGCTCGACGACGCGAATCCAGTTGCTCAAGTCCGGTTGCCGGGACCAGATGTTGAGCCGCTCGGCGATTTGATTGTCGAGACCTTCGGCGTGCAGCACCAGCGGGAGCTCGTAGATGCAGGACACGTCCACCGCCGAGATGACGCTGTCGACGGCGACGTTGGAGAACAAGGCAATCTTCTCCTTCAAGCCTTGGGCGAGCGGGCGATCGCTGCGACAGATCAAGATGTCGGGTTGGATGCCGATCTCGCGCATCTCACGCACCGAGTGTTGGGTGGGCTTGGTCTTGAGCTCGCCCGCGGTGACGATGTGCGGCACGAGCGTGACGTGGACGCTGAGCGCATTGCCGTTGCCGGCCTCCAACTTCAGCTGACGAATCGCCTCCAAGAACGGGAGGGATTCGATGTCTCCTACCGTCCCCCCCACTTCGATGATCGCGATGTCGACGTCGCTGGTGGCATCGTAAATGCGCGCTTTGATCTCGTCGGTGATGTGCGGGATCACCTGCACCGTGGCTCCCAAGTATTCGCCGCGGCGCTCTTTCGTAATCACGGCCTCGTAGATGCGGCCGGTGGTGACGTTTGCGCGGCGCGTCAGTTTGGCGGACGTGAAGCGCTCATAGTGGCCCAAATCCAGATCGGTTTCCGCCCCGTCCTCGGTGACGAACACCTCTCCGTGTTGGTAGGGCGACATCGTACCGGGATCGACGTTGATGTACGGATCCAGCTTCATGTGAGTGACGGTCAGCCCGCGGGCTTCCATCAGGGCTCCGATCGAGGCAGCGGTCAGACCTTTGCCGATCGAGGAGACGACTCCACCCGTGACTAGGACGAACTTGGTGCGTCGACTCACCGCGGGACCTCCATCACGTGTTCCACGTTTCATGCATTCGTCTCGCGTGCATCTGAACCATTGTAATCACCAGCAGCGGGAAGCGCCGCACAGTGCTCTTAGAATACGCCTAGCACGCCAAAGCCGACGCTGTTTTTCCCAGCGTCGA
>Ga0302321_100001210_pt1 | contig 22058 bp, 20 predicted proteins | sample Fen_T0_1_FD_202505 | JGI IMG/M metagenome (GOLD analysis project Ga0302321, IMG submission 202505) | Peat permafrost microbial communities from Stordalen Mire near Abisko, Sweden - Fen_T0_1 | ecosystem: Environmental > Terrestrial > Soil > Wetlands > Permafrost | place: Sweden: Abisko...
GCGGCATCGCGTTCCGCATGGCGCGCGTGAAGCAGGACCTGCGCGATGCGCTCGACGGTGCCGGGTTCGTGGATCGCGTCGGCGACGAGAACATCTACCCGACCCTGCCGACCGCGGTGGTCGCGTACGTGGCGGAGTACACCAACAGACACGGGCACCCACCAGCGGGCGTCACACCACCGGAACCACCGGCCAGCCCCCTGACGCCACCCACAGCCGCGTCGGACTAGTCAGCCAACGACTCCCAGGATCGGCGAGTCGGCGCCGCCGCCTGACCCTCCGGGCAGTGGGCGCGGAAGTCGCACCAACTGCACAGCGAACCGGGTCTGGCCGGGAATACGTCGTCCATCGGGTCGGCTGCCGGACGTTCACGGGACTGCGCCTCGGCATCGCGCGCCTCGATCCCGATCTGCTCGGCCCGACGCAGATGACGTTGCAGCGACTCGTCGGTGTGACGCGCGACGGCGACTGTGCCCGTGGGCACGTGGTGCAGCTCGACCGTGTCACAGGGCAGTCGGAGCACCCGGCGGACTCCGAGCGCATACAACGCCAACGCCATCGACGACCGCGCGTCGGTCTCCGACGGCACCCAGCGACCGGTCTTGTAGTCGACGACCACGCCGCGGCGCTCGCCGGAGTCGTCCACCCGGAGGTCGATCCGGTCGACGCGTCCGTTGACCGCGAGGACGTCGGAGGGAAAGCCGACGGTCCGTTCGAGACCGACCGGCTCGTCGTGCGGGTCGACCGCCTCGACGTAGGTCGTCACCTGATCGCGGGTCCGCTGCAGCCAGGCGTCGCACTGGGCGTCGTCGCGGAAGCCCTCGGGTCGCCAGTGCTGCACGACCAGTCGACCCGCCTGCTCGACCGTGCGCCGTCGCAACGGTTCGTCCCACCACGCGCGCAAGGCGTTGTGCGTGGCCGCTCCCACGCTGTTGTGGGCCCAAGGTGGCCCCTTCTGCGGCGTCGGCCGGTCGAGGTAGGTCATGCGGTAGCGGCGGGGGCAGTCCTGCCACGTGGTCAGTCGGGTCGGTGTGACCGAGAACAGCCGGACCGGCATCCCGGCGAGTCCCAGCTGCTCGGTCATTGCGTCAGCCTAGGCGTGACGGCCGACGCCCCGGCCAGCGAGACTTGGAACAGCCGCCGGGCGTCAAGCAGCCGAGCTGGGAACCAACCGCCCGGTGGGGGCGCCGAGCGGAAGGTCGGGACGCAAGCCGGCGTCGCGGAGGTCACGCAGACCCGCGACGTCGTGCAGGACGAGACCTGCGTCGTCGGGCCAGGCGATCGCCCACAACCAGAGGCCATCAGCCTCCCCGACGAAGGCGGCCCGGTCGCTGGCGGTGGGCACCTGCCACAACGGCGTCGGATGACCTCCCACCGGGAGCCGCACCGACGGACTGCCGTCGACCAGTTCCGGCCCGGGGTCGGATCCGACCAAGCCGGCCAGCCCGGCGCCCCAGCCGATGCCAGGTTCCTCGGCGAGCAACACCAGGTCGGCCGGTCCACCGCGAAGCGCGGGCCCGGAATACGCCAGCGCGACGGCGCGTGGGCCGGTGCGTTCGTCTCCGGCCCACGCGACGCCGGTGACCAACCAGCCGCCCGGCAAGGGCCAGGCGAGCCAGACCGGCACGTTCGACCGGTCCGCGACGTCCGCGAGCGTCGCCGGGCCTGAGCTCGCCAGGGGCTGGAGCGGAACGACGTCGCCGTGCCCGTCGCAACGCCAGTGGCTGGAGAACAGGGTCGGAGGCCGCACCACACCGCCGCAGCGGGGGCAGCGGGGCGAGGCGGGCACGCAGGCACGGTCCCGCCCACGGTCGCCCGTCGTCAAGGGCGACTGCGTCCTCAGGTCGCCCGGGGTGTGGGCCGGCCGGGCTGGTCGCCGCCGCGAGCCTCGCCGTACGACCGCTTCGGCACCATGACCTTCCGCCGGAAGACGCACACGACGACGCCGTCCTGGTTGTAGCCGCGCGTCTCCACGTGGACGACGCCACGGTCGTCCTTGCTCCTCGACTCCGTCTTGTCGAGGACCGTGGTCTCGCCGTAGATCGTGTCACCGTGGAACGTGGGTGCGATGTGACGCAGCGACTCGACCTCGAGATTGGCGATCGCCTTGCCGGAGACATCGGGAACCGACATCCCGAGCAGCAGTGAGTAGATGTAGTTGCCGACGACGACGTTGCGTCCGAAGTCGGTGGTCGTCTCGGCGTAGTGCGCGTCGAGGTGCAGCGGGTGATGATTCATCGTCAGCAGGCAGAACAGGTGGTCGTCGTACTCGGTGACCGTCTTGCCCGGCCAGTGCTTGTACGTCGCACCGACCTCGAACTCCTCGTAGTAGCGCCCGAACTGCACGTTGTCTCCTCGTCTCGGCATCGCCGGCTCAGCGCCTGGTGTAGTCCTCGAGCAGGCGTCGGCCGATGATCATGCGCTGGATGTCGGCCGTCCCCTCGCCGATCAGCAGCATCGGTGCCTCGCGGTACAGCCGCTCGATCTCGTACTCCTTGGAGTAGCCGTACCCACCATGGATGCGGAACGAATCCTCGACCACGTCACGGCAGTACTCGCTCGCGAGATACTTGGCCATTCCGGCCTCGAGGTCGTTGCGTTCACCGCTGTCCTTGGTGCGCGCCGCCTTCACCATCATCTGGTGCCCGGCCTCGACCTTCGTGCCCATCTCGGCCAGACGGAACAACACCGCCTGATGCTCGGCAATGGGTTTGCCGAACGTCTCGCGCTGTTGGGCGTAGTCGATGCCGAGCTCGAACGCGCGCTGGGCCACGCCGCACGCGCGCGCGGCCACGTTGACCCGACCGACTTCGACACCGTCCATCATCTGGTAGAAGCCGCGGCCCGTCTCACCGCCGAGGATCTGGTCGCGGGTGGTCTCGTAGCCGTCGAGCACCAGTTCGGTGGTGTCGACGCCCTTGTAGCCCATCTTCTCGATCTTCCCGGGGATGGTGAGTCCAGGAACGACCTCGCCGTAGCCCGGCTCCTTCTCGATGAGGAACGTGGTCATGTTCCGGTAGACGCTCGGGGCGCCGTCGTCGGTCTTGACCAGCACCGCGACCAACGTGCTCGAGCCGCCGTTGGTCAGCCACATCTTCTGCCCGTTGATGACGAACGTGTCGTCGTCGCGGCGGTCGGCTCGAGTGCGGATGGCCGACACGTCCGACCCGCAACCCGGCTCCGACATCGAGAACGCGCCACGCACCTCGCCCGTCGCCATCCGCGGCAGGTAGCGCTGCTTCTGCTCGTCTGTGCCGTGCTGCAACAACAGGTAGGCGACGATGAAGTGGGTGTTGATGATCCCGCTGATGCTCATCCAGCCCCGCGCGATCTCCTCGACGACGAGCGCGTAGGTGAGCAGGGACTCCCCCAGACCGCCGTACTCCTCCGGGATCATGAGCCCGAAGATCCCCATCTCCTTCATCTGCTCGACGATCTTCGTGGGGTACTCGTCGGCGTGCTCGAGGGTGTTGGCCACCGGGATGACTTCCGCATCCACGAACTCACGCACCAGCGCCACGATCTCCTGCTGGCTGTCGGTCAGCCCCTCGGTGAGGGCGAGACGGCCCATCCCTGCTCCTTCGGCTCTGGCGTACGGCGGCGCGTGGTGACTCCTGCCGTCGCTGTCGTCCCCTTCATGCTAGTCGGGCTAGGTTCTTGCCCATGCGTGAGGAACCCTGGATCACCGGTGGTGCCACCGACCCCGACCCCACCGCCCGTCAGTACACGGTCGGCACCCCGGACGGTCGGATTCTCGGCGTCGCGGAGTACGGCCCCCAGGACGGGGCGCCCATCTTCAGCCTGCACGGCACACCGGGCAGTCGTTACGGTGGCCCGCCCCCTGAGCTCCCCACGCTGTACGACGACCTGTTCGTCCGCGTGATCGGTTACGACCGTCCGGGGTACGGGCTCTCCACGCGGCACCCTGGGCGATCCGTGGCTGACTGCGCGGCCGACGTGGCTGCGATCGCCGACCGCCTGGACATCGAGCGGTTCGCCGTGACGGGTGGCTCTGGCGGCGGACCCCACTGCCTCGCTGTCGCGGCGCTCCTTCCGGAACGGGTGACCCGCGTCGCCTGTGTGGTGGGCGTCGCCCCGATGGATCAGGAGGAGTTCGAGTTCGTTGAGGGCATGACCCAGGGAAACGTCGACGAGTTCACCTGGTCGGTGGCCGGCGAAGAGGTGCTGCGTCCGCAGGCGGAACGACTCGCGGCTGCAGACCTCGAGCGCATGAGCAAGGGTGACATCGGTCTGGGCGAGGCCTACCAGATGTCCGAGGGTGATCTGGAGATCATGTCTCGCCCGGCCTACGCGCCGCGCATCGTTCGGATGATGCAGGAGGCCTACCGGACCGGTGTCGACGGCTGGGTCGACGACGACCTGGTGTTCGTCAAGCCGTGGGGGTTCACGCTGGACACCATCACCGCGCCCGCCATGGTCTGGTTCGGCGTCGACGACACGCTCGTCCCTCGGCAGCACGGCGAGTGGCTGGCCCGCAACGTGCCGGGAGCCCAGGTCGTTCGGATGTCCGGTGGTCACATGGAGCTGGCCAACCGGGTTCCCGACCTGCTCACCTGGTTGACCGGCGGCGCGGCACCGGACGACGCAGTGGCCGGAGTCCCGGCGTGACCACCGAAGCGAGGGCGACTGCCGGCGTCGACGTGGCCGAGCTGCTCGGCCTCTTTCCCCACGGGACCCGGCTCGCCGACGACGGCGTGCTCGTGGTCGGGGGCTGTCGGCTCGACGACGTCGCGGCCGCCTACGGAACGCCCACCTACGTCGTCGCCGAAGACGCGCTGCGTCGCCAGGCCCGTCGACTGCGCGAAGGGTTGGCGGCCCGCTGGCCCCGCTCACGCGTGCTGTTCGCGTCCAAGTCGCTCCCCGCTCGCGCCGTGTACCACCTGATGCACGACGAGGGGCTGGGGATCGACGTAGCTGGTGGCGGTGAGCTCCTCCTCGCGCTCGACGCCGGCGTGCCGGGATCGGCCATCGTGCAACACGGGAACGCCAAGACCGACGACGAGATCCGCCGCGCGGCGCAGGCCGGCGTCGGCACCGTGGTCGTCGACGGCGAGGGCGAGATCGGTCGGCTCGAGCAGCTCGGTCGCGACGGGCAGCCGGTGTTGCTGCGGGTGCAACCGGGGGTCGACCCGGGGACGTACGCGGGCGTCTCCACCGGACAGCGCGGCTCGAAGTTCGGCGTGCCGATCGAGGATGCACCGCGCCTGTTGAACCGGCTCGCGAACAGCTCGCGCCTGGATCTGCGTGGTATCCACCTGCACCTCGGCTCGCAGATGTTCGGTCTCGACCCTTATCGCAAGGCGATCGACGTCGTCTCCGCGTTGGGCGAGTTCGACGTCTACGACGTGGGCGGTGGCCTAGCGGTCAGGTACACGTTCGACGAGCATCCCCCGAGCATCGAGGAGTGGCTCGACGTCGTCACGGAGGCGGCTCGACAGGGGCTGCCGTCGGGCGCCGAGCTGTGGGTCGAACCGGGTCGGGCCTGCGTGGCCGAGTCGACCGTCACCCTCTACCGCATCGTGACGATCAAGCACGGCAGTCCGACGTTCGTCGCCGTCGACGGTGGCATCGCCGACAACTTCGAGGCGTCGACCTACATCGGAACGCGCTTCCAGGCGACGATCGCCACGCGGGTCGGCGGCGACGAGCTCGTGGACGTGGTCGGACGGCAGTGCGAGTCCGGTGACCGGATCGCGGCCGGCGTCAGGCTGCAGGATCCGGTGATCGGCGACCTCGTGGCCGTGCCCGTGACGGGCGCCTACACGCACACGCTGGCGAACAACTACAACGGCGCACTACGCGCTCCGGTGGTCTTCTGTCGCGATGGCGTCATGACTCCGGTCGTGCGCCGCGACACCGACGCCGACCTGCTCGCGCGCGAGCTTGCGTTTCCCTGAGCGCTGACCCTGACTTGCCGAGTCAGGCGGGGTAGACGTAGCCGTCGACCACCCGGATCGCAAACGGCGGGAGCGGCGACGGCGCCGGACCGGCCACCACGGAACCGTCGGCGATGGCGAACCGCGAGCCGTGGCACGGGCAGCGGATCAGCCCGGCCGCGACCGAGTCAAGGCGGCAGCCCTGATGCGTGCAGCGGCCGTCGAAGCCATGGAAGTCACCCTGTGTCGGCTGCGTGACGACCACACCGGCTCCGCGGACCACGACTCCGCCCCCCACGGGGACATCAGCCGTGGCCACCAACGAACCGGTCCCGGGGGGCTGGGTCTGCGTCGGCGACGGCGTCGGTGACGGTGAGTGCTGGGGCGGGCTCGGGTGGTGCGTGGGGTGCGGCTGTCCGTCCGGCGACGGCGAGGCGGACGTCGGAGACGGGCTGGGGGCGGCGGAGGTCGGCGTCGGTTCGGGACTCGCGCCCGAGCCCGGACCGGAGCGTCTGGTCGAGGGTGAGGGCTTGGCGGTCGGGCGGGGCGACGAACCTGAGCGGTGGCGCCGACGCGCGGGGGACGCAGAGGGGGACGTCGGCCCGGCACCGGCTCCTTCGGTGGTCGGGGCGGCACCGATCCCGCAGGCCGCGAGAACGCAGCCACCGCCGACCGTTCCCAGCACGGTCAAGAAGGCGCGTCGGTCGGGCGGGACCCCAGGCGACGGTGAGTCGGGCGGTCGGTGGTCGTCGGCCATGTCGCCACGATCGGCAGGCGGCGGGGCAACCTTGATCGCCCAGCCGGCGTCATGTGACCCGGGGCAGGAACCGCTCGCCGCGGCCGGCTACTTGCCGCCGTTCGACGACGAGCGGCCGTCAGCCGCGTCCGGATCGAACCAGACCGTGCGGGCCATGGCGGCAGCCCGCCCCTTGCCGGCGATCACCAGCGCCATCTTGCGCGATGCCTCGTCGATCATCTCCGAGCCGAGCATCACCGCTCCGCGCGCCCCACCCGCAGCCGACGTGTAGTAGTCATACGCGTCGAGAATCAGCTCGGCGTGGTCGTAGTCGTCCTGCCGGGGCGAGTAGACCTCGTTCGCGACGTCGATCTGACCTGGGTGCAACACCCACTTGCCGTCGAAACCGAGGGCGGCACTTCGCTCGGCCACCCGTCGGTACCCGTCGACGTCACGGATCTGCAGGTACGGACCGTCGATGGCTTGCTTGTCGTAGGCGCGGGCCGCCATGAGGATCCGCATCAGGATGTAGTGGTATGCGTCGCCCTCCGTGTAGCCAGGCGGCTGCTCGCCCACCACCAGCGACTTCATGTTGATGCTCGCCATGAAGTCCGCCGGACCGAAGATGATCGTCTCGACCCGCTGGCTGGCGGCGGCGATCGCGTCCACATTGATCAGGCCCAGCGCGTTCTCGATCTGCGCCTCGATCCCGATCCGCCCCACGTCGTAGCCCATGGTCTGCTCGATCTGGGTGAGGGTGATGTCGAGCCAGTGAACCTGCTCGGCGGTCTGGACCTTGGGCAGCATGATCGCGTCGAGGTTGGCGCCCGCGCCCTCGACCACGGTGACGACGTCGCGGTACGTCCACGACGTCGTGAGGTCGTTGACCCGGACCGAACGGACCTTGTCGCCGTACCCGCCCTCGTTCAGGGCGCTGACGATGTTGTGGCGCGCCTCGTCCTTGGCGAGGGGGGCGACCGAGTCCTCGAGGTCGAGGAACACCTGGTCGGCGGGGAGGCCCTTGGACTTGTCGAGCATCTTCGGGCTGCTGCCCGGAACGGCCAGGTTGGAGCGTCGTGGGCGCAGGACGCGCTCGGTCATCGTTGCTCGTCTCCTTCGTCGACCCGTGCGGCGCGCCGAGCCTAACGACTCGCTGTTGATCAAGGAGAAGATGTCGTCCGGGGATGATCAACTCACCCATCAAGTCCAAGATCAACAGGGGTTTGGGGGGTGGGTGTGGGGCCGGGTGGAACCGGGTGGAAGCAGGGGACTACTCGATCGGGGGGACGGTGGTCGGGGAACCCTGGGCGGCGGAGCGGACGACCATCGCCGTGCCAGCCAGGAGCAGCGCCGCCCCGGGCAGGACCCCCACGGGCGGCACCTGCCCGAGCCACACCCAGGCGATGAGCGCCGCCCCCGGCATCTCGAACAGCAGGGCCAGCGACATCACCGTGGGAGCGGTGGTCCGCAGCACCGCGTTGAACACCGTGTGCCCCAGAAGCTGCGCGCCCAGCGTCAGCAGGACGAGCTTGCCCCAGGTGGACGGTGAGAAGCCAGAGATCGGTTGCCCACCCACCCAGCAGAACATGAGCAGCAGCAGCGACGTGACGCCGTAGACGGTGAAGGTGTAGACCGTCGTGCCGATCGTTCGCCGCGCCGCCGCGCCGACGGTCACGTACGCGGCCGCGAAGAAGGCTCCGACGAGCGACAACAGGTCGCCGAACAGCGCGCGGACCGACAACGAGAAGTCCACTCCCGAGATCACCAGCACGCCGACGAAAGCGATGCCGATCCCCAGCCAGGCAAGCCTCGGCACGTCCTGACCGCGCGCCCGCGCGATCAGCGCGGTGAACGCGGGCTGCGTCGCTACGAGGGCGGTCGACGAGGCGACCGACGTGTAGTCCAGCGACGGCACCCAGGTGGCGAAGTGGAGTCCGAGCAGGACCCCGCCGGCCAGGCACAGCCCCCACTCACGTCGACTCAACCCGAGCAGCTCGCGACGGTGGCGCAGGAGCGCGAACGGGGCGAGGGCAACCGTGCCGAACGCGTTGCGCCAGAAGGCGATCGCCAGGGCCGGAGCCGCTGTGGCCGCAATCAGCGGGCCGGACGTCGACACCGCGACCACGCCCACGACGAGCAGGGCCACGTCGCGACCCGACGGTCGGGACACTGCGCTGGCTCGCGCGGTCCGCGGCGACGTCACCGGCTCATCATCGACCATCGCGCGTCGGCGTCGGACCGTCCCCGAGCCAACCGCGTGTGGGACGCTCGGACGATGACCGACGAGCCCGCAGGCGTCCCGACCGAGCCGCCGCCGGTCAGCCCCGGCCCGCCGCCGCCAGGCCTGGGTCGACAACTGGTGATCGAAGCGGGGCGCAAGTCCGATCTGGCCTGGATCGGGCCCATGGGTCGACGTCAGCAGGGCGTCTGGTGCGAGTGGCATGACGACACCCTGCTGGTCCTCACCGGTGGCATCGGGAGTGCCGGCATCGAGCAACCGAACCCGGGCCTCGTGGACGGCACGCCGGCCGACGTGACCCTGCGCAGCAAGGACAAGGGCGTCCGCGTGGTCACGTTCCGCGCCCGAGCCGAGCGCCTCGAGCCGCGTTCGGCGGCCTGGGAGGCCGCCGCCGACGTGCTCAAGGCGGGACGCCTCAACACGCTCGACTCGGCGACCGTGCTGCAGCGGTGGGCCGACGAGTGCGGCATCTGGCAGCTCACGCCGACCGACCAGATCCTCGAGCAGCCGGGCTCGATGTCGGGTGCCTCGCACCGCGCGGTCCCCGCGGCTACTCCGGCGACGACCGCTGGCAGTGCACCGTTGATGATCGGCAAGTTGCCACCGCGACGGACCGGCCGCCACCTCTGACTCCGGGTCCGCCGCCGGGGTCAGCCGCGACGCACCCACACCCGCAGCGGCCCGACCGCCGTGAAGCCCGACCGAAGCGCCGGTGGCAGATCCTCCTCGAGTGCGTACCCGACCAGCGGAGAGCCCGGGAACTGGCGCGCGACTTCGTCGACGAGGGTGGCCCAGACCCACGGGGCATCCAGCGCCGTCGTGAACACGTTGCTGATTCCCACCGTGTCGCCGCTGCGGTTGGCGATGGCGCCCGCCCGGATCCGGTCGCCGTCACGAACGACGAGGAATCGAACCGAGGCGTCACGCAGCAGACCGGCGCGAAAGGTGTGCCCACTGCCGTGGGCCGCGGTCCACTCGACCAGCGTCTTCGGGGTATCGACGACCGACCAGCGCCCCGCCACGTCTTCGCTCTGCGGGGCCGGATCCCGATGGATCCACTGAGCCTCGAAGAGAATCTCGAACCCGCGCGGCGAGAGGTCGAGCTCGGCGGCGCTGTCCTTGACGGAGCAGCCGGGTCGGTCGTCGACCATGGCCAACACCCCGGCCGACGGCGTCCCCGGACGAAGCGTCACCACATCGGGGTAGAGCGGGGGCGGGGGGTCGAGTGCGGCCCACACATCGGCACCGAAGACAGTCCGCCCGCCGTGCGAGCGACACACCGTGTCGCACCACATGGCGTTGTTGTTCGCTGCCCCGGCGGCTCGCGGGTCCACGAGGGCAGTCTGGCGGACCCGGACACCCGGCGCAGGCGCGAGGGACCAAGATGGTCCCCGTGCGCAGACTCCTCTCCCTCGCCGCTGCCCTCACGATCGCCGTGCCCAGCGCCCTTGCGACAACCGCGAACGCCCAGGCCAGACCGGACGCCACCGGGTCGGCCGGGATCGGGGACCCCTACTACCCGCTGTACGGCAACGGCGGGTACGACGTGCGCCACTACCGGATCGACGACACCTACCGCACCCACAGCGGCCGGCTGACCGGACACACCACGATCCGGGCCGTCGCCACCCAGCGGCTGAGCCGGTTCGACCTCGACTTCGTGCTCCACGTGGACCGCGTGGTCGTCGACGGCTTGCCGGCCACGTTCACCCAGCCGAACGGGCACGAACTGGTCGTCGCACCCCGTCGGGTACTCGCCTCCGGCGCGCCCTTCACCGTCACGGTCAACTACCACGGCATCCCCGGGCGGACCGTCGTCAACGGAATCGCACCGTGGATCTCGGGGCCGGGCGAGGCCATGGCGATGGGTGAGCCGGAGATTGCGGCGTGGTGGTTCCCGTCCAACGACCACCCACGCGACAAAGCCACCTACGACGTCACGGTGCGGGTCCCGCACGGTCAACAGGTGGTCGGCGACGGCGTGCTCGTGTCACGGACTCCGGGGCCGACGTTCACCGCCTGGCGCTGGAGGATGGACGAACCGATGGCGAGTTACCTCGCCGCCTTCGCCGCCGGACGCTTCCGGATCGAGTCCGGCACCGCCGATGGTCTTCCGTACACGTACGCAGTGTCTCGCCAGCTCAGCCAGGTCGAACAGGACTCCTCGATCCGGCTGCTCCGACGGACACCGCGCATCGTCACCTGGCTGATCCAGCACTACGGCCCCTACCCGTTCGATGCAATCGGCGGCGTGATCACGTCGTTGCGCAGCGGATTCGCCATGGAGAACCAGTCACGGCCCGCGTACCCCTACATGGGAGACGGCCGCGGCGCCACGTCGACCGTGGTCCATGAGCTGGCCCACCAGTGGTTCGGCGACTCGGTCTCGGTGAACCGCTGGCGCGACATCTGGCTGAACGAGGGATTCGCCACGTTCGTCGAATGGCAGTGGGCGGAGGAGAAGCACGGACGCGACGGCGCCGAATGGTTGCAGCACCGCTACTCCCTGCACCCGCGCAACGCCCGCATCTGGCGGGTGACCATCGGAAACCCGGGAATCCCCCACCTGTTCGACGGCGCCGTGTACGAGCGCGGAGCCATGACGCTGCAGGCGCTTCGCAACCGAATCGGTGATGCCGACTTCCAGACGGTCCTCAAGACCTGGGTCGTCGACCACGCCGGCTCGACCGCGCGGATCGGGCAGTTCGAACGCCTGGCCGAGACCATCAGCGGGCAAGACCTCTCGTCCTTCTTCGCGGCCTGGCTGATGACCGACCACCGGCCCGCGCACACCGCAGCCAACGGCCTCGCCTGAGAGCCGGACCGGACCCGACCTGGGGGCAGACGATGACCGATCCCACGCACGCGGCGTCACCGGCGGGGCCGATCGGTCCGCCCGACGCCCGCGTGGTCCCACGGTTCGCGGGGCCGGACACGTTCGCCCGGCTGCCGCGCCTGGACGACGTCGGAACCGCTGACGTCGCGGTACTGGGCGTTCCGTTCGACTCCGGCGTCTCCTACCGACCCGGGGCGCGGTTCGGTCCAGGCTCCGTCCGGGCCGGCTCGAAGCTGCTGCGTCCCTACCATCCGTTCCTCGACGTCGAGCCATGGACCGTGCAGCAGGTGGCTGACGCCGGCGACGTGGCCTGCAACCCGTTCGATGTCCGCCAAGCCGTCGAACAGGTCGAGCGCGCCGCCGTCGAGACGCTGGGGCAGGTCGATCGACTGATCACGATCGGGGGCGACCACACCATCGCCTTGCCGCTGCTTCGGGCCGTCGCTCGGCGGCACGGTCCCGTGGCGCTGGTGCACTTCGACGCGCACCTCGACACGTGGGACACCTACTTCGACATGCCCTATACCCACGGCACGCCGTTCCGACGTGCGGTCGAGGAAGGGGTCCTAGACCTCGACTGCTCCGCCCACGTGGGCATCCGCGGTCCGTTGTACGGGGTCGACGACCTCGTCGAGGACCGCGCGCTCGGCTTCGCCACGGTGTCCACCGTCGACATTGCCGAGCACGGCGTCGGGCAGGCGGTCGACCGGGTGCGGTCGCGGGTCGGCAACCGTCCGGTCTACGTCTCGATCGACATCGATGTGCTCGACCCAGCGCACGCGCCCGGGACGGGAACCCCGGAGCCGGGTGGTCTGACCACCCGGGAGCTGCAGATGATCCTGCGCGGACTGGACGGCCTCGACCTGGTCGGCGGCGACGTGGTGGAGGTCGCCCCGGCCTACGACCACGCCGAGCTGACGGCGCTGGCCGCAGCAAACGTGGTCTACGAGCTGCTCGGCCTGTTCGCCCGGGGGTCCGAGCGCTCCACCACCGGTGGGATCCGGACCGTCCCGGAAGCGATGGGCACCACATCACCACTGACGTAGGCAGCGACGGTCCGCCCGTCGGTCGCCTCCACGCGGCAGCGCAGCACCGACGGACGACCCATCTCGACGCCCTGCTCCACCAGGTAGCGCGACGATCCGTCGGCGCCCAGGGTACCGACGTCGACCAGGTGCACTCCGAGAGCGAGCGCGGCCGACCCGGTGGCGGCATCCTCGGCGACGCCGACGTCGCCTGCGAACATGCGAGCCCGGTAGGTGGGCACACCCGGACCTCGCTCGCCCCAAGCCACGAGCAGGATCCCAGCCACCGACCCGGGTGACCAGTCGTCCGAAGCGTCTGCGACCTCCGGAGCGAACACCGTGCGCAGCGCGCCGAGATCGGGCCGTGCCCGGCGCAGCGCGTCGGGGCGCACCCGGGCGATCGCGAAGTCGATCCCGGTGCCAGCCAGCCGCGGGGGCGAACCGACCAGGTCGGCCAGGTCGAGTCCGACGGCCGCGACCAGTGCCGACGGCGCGACCACGGGTCCAAGGTTCGGGGCCCCGCCGCGCAGCTCGATCCGGCCATCGGCGTCCCGGGCGAGCGGCAGGGCGCCGGCGCCACAGACCTGGATCACCTGACCGTCCCGCGGCCGGATCAGCCCGAGCTCCTGAAGCAGCCAGGCCGTGCCCACCGACGGGTGTCCGGCGAACGGCAGCTCGACCTCAGGAGTGAAGATCCGCAGGCGGTAGTCGGCACCCGCCGCGGCCACCGCGGGATCGCCGAACATCGGGAAGGCGGTCTCGGAGAGCTGGAACTCTCGGGCCAGGGTCTGCAGCTGATCCGTGGCCAGCCCCTCTGCGCCGAGCACCACTGCGAGCGGATTGCCGCTGAACGGGCGCTCGGTGAACACGTCCACCACGTGGTACTCCAGCCCGTCCGCGGACGGCGTTGGACCGGTGGCGGCCACGGTGCGGCGCATCCGCGCACCCTACGGTGCGCAGGTAGCCTCAGGGCGTGACCGGGCTGGCAAGGGTGTTCATCGCGCGGCTGACCGGCGCCGGGGTGTTCGACCCCAACGGTGACCAGGTCGGCAAGGTCCGTGACGTCGTGGTGGCCCTGCGGACCCCGCCGCGCCCCCCACGCGTCGTCGGGCTGGTGGTCGAGGTCCCTCCACGCCGCAGGATCTTCATCCCGATCACCCGCGTCACCTCGATCGACGCCGGCGCCGTCGTCGTGACCGGACTGGTCAACATGCGCCGGTTCGAGCAGCGGCCGGGTGAGGTGCTGGTGGTCGGCGAGCTGCTCGACTCGTCGGCGCGGCTGCGCACCGACGGCGACGACGTCACGCTGCTCGACCTGGGGATGGAGCAGCGACGCACGCGCGACTGGGAGCTCAGCAAGGTCTACGTGCAGCGGAGGATGCGCACCGGGCTGCGCCGGCGCGCGCCTCGGTACATGGTCGACTGGGAGGACCTCGAGGGACTCGCGCTGGATGCCCACGACCAGGGTGCCGAGTCGCTGCTCGCGACGTTCGAGAAGATGCGCCCGGCCGACCTCGCCCAGGCCCTGCACGAGCTGCCAGCCAAGCGACGCAGCGAAGTCGTCGCTGCGCTCGACGACGACCGCCTGGCCGACGTGCTCGAGGAGATGACCGAGGAGGAGTCGATCGAGATCCTCGGCAAGCTCGACCAGGAACGTGCGGCCGACATCCTCGAAGCCATGGCCCCCGACGACGCGGCCGACGTCCTGGGCGAGCTCCCCGAGTCGACGCGCGTGCGTTTGCTCGAGCTCATGGAGCCCGACGAGGCCGACGACGTCCGCCGGCTGCTGGCGTACGACGACTACACGGCGGGGGGCATGATGACCACCGAGCCGGTGATCCTCGGGCCCGACGACACCGTGGCCGACGCGCTCGCCCGGGTGCGGAACTCAGACCTCTCGCCGGCGCTGGCAGCGCAGGTCTACGTCTGCCGCTCGCCGTTGGAGACTCCGACCGGTCGGTACCTCGGGACGGTCCACTTCCAACGCCTGCTGCGCGAACCTCCGGGCACTCTGGTGAGCGAGGTCGTGGACTCCGAGCTGGAGCCGCTGGAGCCGCTGACGACCCTGCAGGAAGTCACCAGCGCGATGGCCACGTACAACCTGGTGGCGATCGCCGTAGTGGACGACGGCGACCACCTGCTCGGTGCCGTGACGGTGGACGACGTGATCGACCACATGCTCCCCGACGACTGGCGGCGCCGCGACGGCGACGACGACGCTGGTCTCGACCCAGCAGCCGACAACACGCGACCGAGCGCCTCAGGGGCCGGCCATGGCGCGTGAGTCCCGTCGAGCGCGGCTCGACCAGCCGCGCGGCAGCGTCCGTTCGCCACTGACTCGCTACGACCCCGATACCTTCGGCCGGGTCTCGGAGCGGGTCAGCCGGTTCATCGGCTCGTGGCGGTTCATCTTCTTGATGACGGTCTTCGTCGTCGGCTGGGTCACCTGGAACGTCTTCGCACCGAACGAGTGGCAGTTCGACCCGTGGCCGTTCATCGGGCTCACGCTCATGCTCAGCCTCCAGGCGTCCTACGCCGCCCCGCTCATCTTGTTGGCGCAGAACCGGCAGGCCGACCGCGACCGGATCCTGTACGCCGAGGACCGGGCCCGCATCGACCGGATCATCGCCGACGAGGACTACCTGACCCGCGAGGTCGCCTCGATGCGGATGGCGCTGGGCGACGTCGCCACGCGCGACTTCATCCGTGACCAGATGCGCGAGCTGCTGGAGGAGCTGGAGGCGTCGTCGTCGTCGGACCGGGCCCCCGGCCGCGACGATTGACCGCGACACCCAGCACGCCGGTCGCCAACGCCGCCACCACGAACGACGACCACGACGCCGCCAACCAGGTCGGTGGGACGAAGCCGATCGCGTTCGCCAGCCAGGCCCACGCGTCCGACCAGTAGGCCACCCCGCCGGGGTTGACCAGCTGGTAACCGGCCAGCCCGAGGCACCACGCAACCACCATCGACCAACGGATCGGTGCCGTGTCGGACAGGTCCCACTGGCCGCGGGACACCAGGAACCAGTCGACGATCAAGACGGCGGCCAGCGGAACGAACACCGAGCCGATCACGAACAGAAACGTCTGGTAGGCGTTCAGGTCGACGCCCAGAGCCAGCACCGTGGCCAACGCACCGATCCCCACGGCGATCAGTCGACGGTCGATCCGACCCCAGAGGTTCTGGATCGACATGGTCGTCGAGTACACGTTGGCGAATGCTTCGTCCACCTCGTCGACGGCAAGGATCAGCAACGCGAGGGCGCCGGCCGGCACCGCCAACAGTCCGGCGATCACGTCGTCGCCGAGGCCGACGGTCGTCGAGAAGGCCAGGAGACCCAACGTGATGTAGGCGATCGCTGCCACCCCGTAGCCGATCCAGGCTCCGTAGAACGAGTCCTTGGGCGAGTGGGAATGGCGCGAGTAGTCGCCGATCAGGGCCGAGTACGACACACACACCGCGATCACCGTGTCGAACGCGTAGCCGAAGCCGTGCCACCCACCCTCGGTGAAGGACGGCAGCGGCTGGCGCAACAGCTGGACGAAGAGGTACGCGCTGGCCGCCAGCACGAACCAGACGATCACCTTGCGCAGGGCGCGCACCGAGCCCAGCGGGAACACCGCCATCGCGGTTGCGCCGACGCCGGCCAGCACCACCCACAGGGGCCGCAGAGCGGGTGTGGTCAGCGCCGTGGCGGCCGACGAGATCACCAGCACCTCGATCGTCCCCCAGCCGACGTTCTGCACGATGTTCAACACGGTCGGCACCACCGAGCCCCGGCGGCCGAACAGGCCGCGCAGCACCACCATCGCGGGTGCTCCGGTGACCGCGCTCGGAACGCCGGACAGCCCGAGCAGGGCCGAGCCCAGCACCGCGCCGACGACGGTCGCGACCATCGCGGCCGCCAGCGACATGCGGGTGCCGTCGACGAAGGGGGAGATCACGAACAGCGCCGTGACCGGTCCGGTCAGGCTCACCCCGAGGTTGCCCCAGAGCACGATCTGGTCCCAACGACCCATGGTGCGCGGGGGACGCAGGCTCAAGGTCAGCGGTGCCTCGACCTGGCCCAGCACGGTCGGCGCCTGCGGCTCCGGGGACGAGGGCGGTGCGGTGGGACCCGTCGGTGAGGACATGGAAGTCACGCTCCCTACGCCGGCATGACCCGGACAGGTTCGTGCGGTCGGCGGCCGATCCGCCCTCTCAGCCCGGTGCGCCGGGCTCCCGCGGTGTGCCGCCGACCCTACCCGGAACTCCAGCGGCACCGGCTTCGCGCCGATGCCCAAACCGTGAGCCCGCCCCCGTCCGCCCGCCACGAGCACGTGCTGCGGAGACGCCTCGGCGAGGTGCTCGTGGAGCACGGGGTGCTCGATGCCGGACAGCTCGACCGAATGCTGATCGCCCAGTCCGACGACCGGGCCGCTCAGGGGGTCCGGATGCGCCTCGGCCAACTGCTCGTGGCGCGCGGCGTGGCCAGCGAGGACCAGGTGGCCCGCGCGCTCGGCGATGCCCTGGGGGTGCCGGTCGTCGACCTGTCCCAGGAACCGGTCGACGCCGACCAGGCCCGACGACTTCCCCAGGGCCTCGCCGAACGGCTCGGCGTGCTCGTGCTGGGTCCGGGGGTGCACGGCCTGCGGGTGGCTGCCGTGGACCCGACCAACGTCCTTGCCCTCGACGACGTGCGGCTGCACACCGAGGAGCGGACGCTGGAGGTGGTGGTCGCCACCAACAGCGACGTCCAGGCCCAGCTCGACCGGGTCTGGTCGCTGTCGGGTGACACCGCTGATGTCGCTCTGCTGGTGGAGGAGCACCTCGCCGACGACGACGAGCCGCAGGACGAGGGGGTCGACCAGACGCCCGCCGTTCGGCTGGTCTCGGCCTTCATCGCCGAGGCCGTGCGGGCCGGGGCCAGCGACGTGCACGTGGAGCCCCAGGCCGACGGGCTGCGGATCCGCTTCCGGGTCGACGGTGTCCTGCGCGACGTCATGACGGTGCCCCGCACCTTGCGTCCGTCGGTGGTCAGCCGGTTGAAGATCATGTCCGGCCTGGACATCGCCGAGCGGCGGCTGCCCCAGGACGGACGGACCCGGATCGCCATCGACGCGCGCACCGTGGACATCCGGGTCAGCACCCTGCCCGCCGTGCACGGCGAGAAGGTTGTGCTGCGGCTGCTGCCCGGGGCTGACGCCGTGACCGGACTGGACGGACTCGGGCTCGACCCCAACCAATTCCGCGCGGTCCTCGAGGTTCTGGGCCGGCCGCAGGGCCTGATCCTGATCACCGGCCCCACCGGCTCGGGCAAGACGAACACCCTGTACTCGGCCGTGTCCGAGCTGCTGACCCCGGAGCGGAACGTGATCACCCTCGAGGACCCGGTCGAGATGCAGCTGCCGGGAATCACCCAGGTGCAGGTCAACGACCGCATCGGCATGACCTTCGCCCGTGGGCTGCGGGCCGTGCTGCGTCAAGACCCCGACGTCGTGCTCGTGGGCGAGATCCGCGACCTCGAGACTGCCGAGCTGGCGATGCGGGCCGCGCTCACCGGACATCTGGTGCTGGCCACACTGCACACGAACGACGCGTCCAGCGCCCCGACCCGGCTCGTCGACATGGGGATCGCGCCGTACCTGGTGGCCTCGGCACTCGAGCTCGTGGTGGCTCAACGGCTGCTGCGTCACCCGTGCCCGTCGTGCTGCGAGCAGCAGCTGCCGACCGAGGAGACGTTGGCCTCGCTGGGCCTACGGCTGACCGACCTGACCGAGGCCAAGCCCGTGGCGGGTCGCGGCTGCGTCAACTGCGGCGGCTCGGGCTACCGCGGCCGCACCGGCGTCTTCGAGCTGCTCGTGATCACTCCGGCCGTGCGTCGGGCGTTGCTGGCCGGCGCGACGGAGGAGCAGCTCGTGGCGGCCGCCGGGGACACCTACCACTCCCTGCGGTCGGCCGGGCTGGCCGCGGCCGCAGCCGGTCGCACCACCTACGACGAGGCGCTGCGCGGCACCCGGGCGGACGCCTACCGCGACGCGACCCCCTGAGCCGGCCCCGCGCCGCGGGTCGGGTTGCTCGGGTTGCTCTGGTCGCTCGGGCCGCGGCGGGCACCTCGTAGCATCGAGGCATGCCCACGCCAACCGTTGCGCCCGCGCTCGATGCGATCCAGGCCGCCCTGGCCACGGTCAACGACCCCGAGATCGGCCGACCGATCACCGAGCTCGGCATGGTCGAGGGGGTCGACGTGCGCGACGACGCCAGCGTGCGGGTCCGCGTGCTGCTCACCGTGGCGGGGTGTCCCCTGCGCGACCGGATCACGCGCGAGGTGACAGCGGCGGTCGGTGCCGTGCCCGGGGTCACCGGCGTCGAGGTGGACCTGGGCGTGATGACCGATCAGCAGCGCACCGACATGACGCAACGCCTCCGGGGCGGCCAGGCCGAGCGGCAGATCCCGTTCGCGCAGCCCGGGTCGCTGACCCGCGTCTACGCCGTCGCGTCGGGCAAGGGTGGCGTCGGGAAGTCGTCGGTGACAGTGAACCTGGCCGCCGCCCTCGCCGCGCAGGGTCGCTGCGTCGGGGTGGTCGACGCCGACATCTACGGGCACTCGATCCCTCGAATGCTGGGCGTACAGGGCCGACCCACGCAGGTCGAGGACATGATCATGCCGCCGGAGTCCCACGGGGTGAAGGTGATCTCGATCGGCATGTTCACCCCTGGCAACACCCCGGTGGTCTGGCGTGGACCGATGCTGCACCGCGCCCTGCAGCAGTTCCTGGCCGACGTGTGGTGGGGCGATCTCGACGTGCTGCTGCTCGACCTGCCACCGGGTACCGGGGACATCGCGATCTCGGTGGCGCAGCTGGTGCCGTCGGCGGAGATCCTCGTGGTCACCACGCCCCAGCAGGCGGCGGCCGAGGTGGCGCAGCGCGCGGGGACGATCGCCTTGCAGACCCACCAGCGGATCGCTGGGGTCGTGGAGAACATGGCGTTCCTGCCGTGTCCGCACTGCGGCGAGCCGATCGAGGTGTTCGGCAGCGGAGGCGGCGCCCAGGTGTCGGAGGAACTCACCCGCGCGGTCGGTGCCGCCGTCCCCCTGCTCGGCCAGATCCCGCTGGATCCGCGCCTGCGCGAGAGCGGGGACAACGGGCAGCCGCTGGTGCTCACCGACCCGCAGGCGCCGGCCAGCCAGGCCCTGATCGAGATCGCCAACCGCCTCGGCACCCGCGAGCGTGGCCTGCTCGGCCAGTCCCTGGGCCTGTCCCCGGCCGGCCGCTGACGTCCCAGGGAACGGAAGCAGCGCTCCGCTGAAACTGAGGCAACGCTTCGACGCTTCAACAAGTACCGAGGCGTCGAAGCGTTGCTTCGGTACTTGTTGAGGTTTCGGGCAGTTCATCCGACGAGACGGGGCCGTTCACCACGGGCGTGACCCACCGCGCCGCGAGCGTGACGTCGCTCGCCGCGGGCGTTCCACGGTGAACCGTCGACGTTGGTGGGTCAGGCGGCCGGACCGTCAGGTGGTGTCAGCGTCGTAGCTCGCCGGTTCCGACGGGCTCGCCGGTTCCGACGGGCTCGACGGACTTGGGGCGTTGCCCTCGACGCTGCGCACCGGCGGAGTCCCGGGCGGACCACCCGAAGCACCGCGCGGCCCTCGGGCACCGTTGCCGTTGCCGTTGCCATTGCCGTTGCCATTGCCGTTGCCGCTGCCACTGCCGTTGCCCTTGCTCGGCCCGGACTCCGAGTCGAAGTCGTCGAGGACGTCGAGCACGTTGCCCTTCAGGAACGACTTGGGGTTCAGATCCCCGAGGTCGAGGTCGGGCATCTCGGTGCCCAACGCCTCGGTGAGATCGGCCCGCGCCGAGGCGGCCATCCGCCTGAGGTCCCGGACGAACCGGGCCGAGTCGGCGGCCATCTTCGGGAGGCGATCAGGCCCGAAGATGAGCAGTCCGACGACGAGGATCGCCGCGAACTCCCATGGACCGATGCCGAACATGCGCTCCCATGACCTTCACAGACGACGGGCGGCTGCCCGTCTGGGTGGCTCCCAGGGTAGACGCGGCCCACCACCTCAGCCGCTGGATGGAGCCAACGTGACCGAGACGTCGGATTCCTGACCGTCCCGCTTGATGGTCAGGGTCACCGTGTCCCCCGGCGAGTGCGTCCGGATGGCGACGATCAGCTCCTCGGCGTCGGCGACCGGCTGACCGTCGATCGCGGTGATCACGTCGCCCGGCTGGATCCCGGCCTGGTCGGCCGGCCCCCCGGGCACCACGGCGCTCTGGCCGTTGACCGAACGCAGGGCGACCCGAGCGCCAGGGCCCGGGTAGGACACGTCGAGCTCGACCCCGATGATCGGATGTTCGGCGGTCCCGGTGCGGATGATCTCCTCGGCGATCCGCCGGGCCTGGTTGATCGGGATCGCGAAGCCCAGTCCGATGCTGCCGCTCTGCCCGCCGGTCGCCGCGCCGAGCGTGGCGATCGAGCTGTTGACCCCGATCACGCGGCTGCTCATGTCGACCAACGGGCCGCCAGAGTTCCCGGGGTTGATCGCAGCGTCGGTCTGCAGCGCACTGATGTAGGAGACGTCGCCAGTCCCGTCGCCGGCACTGACCGGCCGGTCCTTGGCACTGACGATGCCGGCCGTGACGGTGCCGGACAGGCCAAGCGGTGACCCGATCGCCAGCACCGGATCGCCCACCTGGACGGCGTCGGAGTCGCCCAGGGCCGCGGTCGGCAGGTCGCTCAGGTCCACCTTGATGACGGCCAGGTCGTAGCTGGTGTCGCGCCCCACCAGCGTTCCGTCGGCCGACTGCCCGTCGTTGAACCGCACCGTGATGCTCCCGCCGCCAGCAGCGGGAGCGACCACGTGGTTGTTGGTGAGCAGGTAGCCGTCGCGCCGGATCACGAAGCCCGACCCGGTGTCCTCGCTCCCGTCCGACCCCGCGACGGTGATCTGGACCACCGTCGGCAGCACGGCCGCTGCCACGCCGGCCACGGAGTGCCTCGGTCGCGACGTGGAGCCGTCGGTCTGGGCCGGCAGGGCCGCCCCGGAGTCCAGGCTGCGGGTGTCGTGGCTGTGGGCCGCGGTGTACCCGACGACGCCGCCGAGCAACCCCGCCAGCAGCCCCACGACCGCGACCACGGCCACCCAGGCCAACGGCGACCACCCGCGGGACGGGCGCGGCTGTGGGTCGGCCGGAACCGGCCCAGGAGGGAACAGCGGCTCGGTGTCGTGCTCGCCGGCGGCCGCGGGGGACCAGCCGGCCGACCCGGGCGGGGCCCACGGGTTCGACGGCGGCGGCTCCCCAGGCGGCGGCGGGGGCGGCGGCTCGTCGGTCATCC
>Ga0302321_100001213_pt1 | contig 22022 bp, 10 predicted proteins | sample Fen_T0_1_FD_202505 | JGI IMG/M metagenome (GOLD analysis project Ga0302321, IMG submission 202505) | Peat permafrost microbial communities from Stordalen Mire near Abisko, Sweden - Fen_T0_1 | ecosystem: Environmental > Terrestrial > Soil > Wetlands > Permafrost | place: Sweden: Abisko...
TGATTCGCTCCCTGTGGATAGCCAAGACCGGCCTGGACGCCCAGCAGACCCAGCTGGACGTGATTTCCAACAACCTGGCCAACGTCAGCACCAACGGCTTCAAGCGTTCGCGCGCGGTGTTCGAGGACCTGCTGTACCAGAACCTGCGCCAGCCCGGTGCGCAGTCCTCGCAGACCACTATCGTACCGGCCGGCCTGCAGCTGGGCACCGGCGTGCGTCCGGTGGCGACCGCGCGCATGTTCACCCAGGGCAACCTGCAGCAGACCGGCAACAACCTGGACGTAGCGATCAATGGCCAGGGATTTTTCCACGTGCAGATGCCGGACGGCACCGTAGGCTACACGCGCGACGGCAGCTTCCATCGCGACGCGAACGGCGTGATGGTCACCTCCAACGGCTACCCGCTGCAGCCGTCCATCACCCTGCCGGCCAATGCGCTGTCGGTGACCATCGGCAGCGACGGCACGGTCGGCGTCACCGTGCCCGGCAGCGCCGCGGTGCAGAACGTCGGCACCCTGCAGCTGGCCAATTTCGTCAATCCGGGCGGCCTGCAGCCGCTCGGCCAGAACCTGTATTCCGAGACCGCCGCCTCAGGATCCCCGCAGACCGGGGTCGCCGGCACCAACGGCATGGGCGTGCTCAACCAGGGCTATGTCGAAACCTCGAACGTCAACGTGGTCGAAGAGATGGTCTCGATGATCCAGACCCAGCGCGCCTATGAAATCAACTCCAAGGCGATCCAGACTTCCGACCAGATGCTGCAGAAACTGACCCAACTCTAATGACTCCATCCATCATGTGCGCCATCCACACCCGTTTCCCGCTTTCCGATGCGGTCATCCATCCCGGGACCTGGCGCGCTCGCCGCGCCGCCTGGATCGGGGCGATTCGTCGGCTGCGCCAGACCCTGGCGCCGATGCTGCTGCTGGCGTCGACGGCGCTGATCACTGCCTGCGCGCCCTTTCCCAAGGTCGAGGTGCAGCAGCCCACCACCGCCAAGCCGGCGCAGCCGGCCCGTGCGGTCCAGGCCAACGGCGCGATCTTCCACGCCGTTGCCTATCGGCCGCTGTTCGAGGACAATCGCCCACGCTTTGTCGGCGACATCCTGACCATCAACATCAGCGAAAAGCTGTCGGCCTCTTCGCAAAAGAATTCCAGCGTCAGCAAGACCGGCAATGTCACCGCCGCCGCGCCTACCGTCAACCTGCCGGTCGGGGTATTGCAGGGCCTGAACGGCATGTCGGTCAGCGGCAGTTCGTCGAACACCTTTGACGGCAAGGGATCGAGCGACGCCAACAATACCTTTACCGGCACCATCACGGTCACCGTGATCGATGTGCTGGCCAATGGCAACCTGGTGGTCTCCGGCGAGAAGCAGTTGGGGACCAACCGCGAGGTCGAATTCATCCGCTTCTCCGGCGTGGTCAACCCGGCGCACATCCTGGCCGGCAACACCGTCACATCGACCCAGGTGGCCGACGCGCGCATCGAGTTGCGCGGCCAGGGCCAGGTCGACGAGGCCGCCGTGATGGGCTGGCTGGGCCGCTTTTTCCTCAGTTTTCTGCCGTTCTGACTTTTAGAGAGATTGACGTGCATTCCACCTTGCAAAAAGGTTTGATCTGGATCCTGCTGCTGTGCGGCCTGGGCATGTTCACCGCCGGCCAGGCGCGCGCCGAGCGGATCAAGGACGTGGCCTCGGTGCAGGGGGTGCGCAATAACCAGCTGATCGGCTACGGCCTGGTGGTGGGCCTGGACGGCACGGGCGACCAGACCACGCAAACCCCGTTCACGGTGCAGAGCCTGGCCACCATGCTGCAACAGTTGGGCGTCAACCTGCCGCCCGGCACCAGCCTGCAACTGAAGAACGTCGCCGCGGCGATGGTGACGGCGCAACTGCCGGCCTTCGCGCAGCCCGGCCAGCCGATCGACATCACCGTCTCCTCGATGGGCAATGCCAAGAGCCTGCGTGGCGGCACCCTGCTCCTGACACCCCTCAAAGGCGCCGATGGCCAGATTTACGCGATGGCGCAGGGCAATATCGTGGTCGCCGGCTCCGGCGAATCGGCTGGCGGCAGCAAGGCCCAGATCAACCACCTGAACGCCGGGCGCATCCCCGCCGGGGCGACGGTGGAGCGCGCCGTCGCCAGCTCGTTTGCCGCCGGTGACAATCTGCACATCGAACTGCACTCCACCGACTTCGGCACCGCGCGCCGCGTCGCCGACGCGATCAACGAGCGGATGGGCAGTGGGGTCGCGCTGGCCCTGGACGGCCGGGTGATCCAGGTGCGCGCGCCGCAGTCGCCCAACGACCGCGTCGCCTTCATGGCGCAGCTGGAAAACCTGAATGTCAACGTCGTTGCCGGCCCCGCCAAGATCATTGTCAACGCCCGTACCGGCTCCATCGTGATGAACCAGACCGTCACCCTGGAGCCGTGCGCGGTGGCGCACGGCAATCTCTCGGTTACGGTCAATTCGACCCCGGTGATCAGCCAGCCCGCGCCGCTCTCCACCGGCGGACAGACCGTGGTGTCCGAGAAGGCCGACATCCAGATCAAGCAGGACGGCGGCAAGATCGTGATGCTCGATGCCGGCGTCAAGCTGGCCGACGTGGTCAAGGCGCTCAATACGCTGGGCGCCACCCCGCAGGACCTGCTGGCGATCCTGCAGGCGATGCAGGCCTCCGGCGCGCTGCGCGCCGAACTGGAGATCATCTGACATGAGCGCCTCCGCGATGGCCGTCGGCTCCGGTCTCTCCGACGCCGCGAGCAACTCCTTCGCGCTCGACACCAACGGCCTGGAGGCGCTCAAGCGCAAGGCGCGCGACGTCGGCGGCGACGGCCAGAAGCAGGCACTCAAGCAGGCGGCCGGCCAGTTCGAGGCGGTGTTCATGAACATGCTGCTCAAGAGCATGCGGGACAGCATGCCCAAGGACGGCATGCTCGACAGTGATACGACCCGTACCTATACCAGCATGTTCGACCAGCAACTGTCACAGAAGCTGGCCGACAAGGGCATGGGCCTGGCAGACATGATCGTCAAGCAGGTCAGCAAACAGACGGTCGACCCGGCCTCGCTGAAGGTGGGGGCGGCCACCAGCCAGAGCACCCTGGACAAACTCAGGTCGGCGACCGCCGCAGCCAGCCCATCGGGCGCCACGGCCGCGCCCTTGAGCGGCGCCCCCAAGGAATTCGTGCAGGCGCGCTGGGCCGATGCCCAGGCCGCGGCGCAGACAACCGGTGTACCGGCCCAGTTCATTCTCGGCCAGGCCGCTCTCGAGTCGGGCTGGGGCAAGCGCGACATCAAGTTCGCGGACGGCTCGACCAGCTACAACCTGTTCGGCATCAAGGCCTCGCCGAACTGGAAGGGCGCCACCGTCGATGCCAGCACCACCGAATACGTGGGCGGGGTGGCGCGCAAGGTGACGGAGAAGTTCCGCGCCTATTCGTCCTATGCCGAGAGCTTTGCCGACTACGCCAAGCTGCTCACCAGCAATCCGCGCTATGCCGGCACGCTCAAGGGCGGCAACGACGCGGCGGCATTCGCCAGCAACTTGCAGCAGGCCGGATATGCGACCGACCCGAACTACGCGCGCAAGCTCACCAGCGTGATCCAGCAGACGCTGCGCGCGGTCGCCTGAGACCGGCCAGGGAACCTCCATGAGCATACTCAACATCGGCATTTCGGGCCTGAATGCGGCGCAGGCCGGCATCTCGACGACCTCGCACAACATCAGCAACGTCAACACGCCGGGCTATTCGCGCCAGTCAGTGGTGCAAAGCACCGCCACGCCGATGTTCAGCGGCGCCGGATTTTTCGGGCAGGGCACCGACGTCATCACGGTAAAGCGCGCCTATACCGATTTTCTGACCACCCAGAGCCGCGAGGCGCAGGCGCAGTCCAGCCAGATGGACAGCCTGTCGAGCCAGTTGCAGAACATCGACAACCTGCTGGCAGACCCTACTGTCGGACTGAGCCCGGTGATGGACGGCTTTTTCAGCGCCGTCAACACCCTGGCCGCCAACCCGGCAGACAGCGCGGCCCGCCAGGGCCTGATCTCGGCCGGCCAGACCCTGTCGAGCCGGTTCCGCGATCTTTCGTCGCAATTGTCCAGCCTGCGCGAGCAGGCCAACGCCACCATCAACCAGGCGGTCAGCACCATCAACGCCAACGCTTCCCAGGTGGCCAGTCTGAACAACCAGATTGCCACTTCGCTGGGCAACGGCGGCAATCCGCCGAATGACCTGATCGACCAGCGCGACGCCCTGCTGCGCGACATGGCCAAGGAAACCCGCTTGTCGGTGGTGCCGCTCAGCGACGGCAGCGTCAACGTGTTCATGAACAACGGCCAGGCGCTGGTGCTGGGCACCCAGAAATTCGTCTTGAGCGCGCAGGCCGATCCGGCCAATCCGCAAAACCTTGCCGTGGGCATGACCGCGGGCGGCAAATTCATGCCCTTCGCCGAGGCATCGCTGAGCGGCGGCGAACTGGGCGGCACCCTGGCGTTTCGCCAGACCCTGGACAGCGCCGAAAACGGCCTGGGTCGCCTGGCCACCACCCTGACGGCCAATTTCAACGCCCAGCACGACGTCGGCCAGGACCTGAAGGGCAACCTGGGCACCGATTTTTTCGCCGTTGGGGTGCCGCAGGCGCTCTCCAACGCCAACAACACCGGCAATGCCGTGATCGGCGCGGCGATCAGCAACTACGCCGCGCTGACCACCAGTGACTACAAACTGGGTTACGACGGCGCCAACTACACCGTCACGCGCCTGTCCGACAACACCCAGCAAACTTTTGCCACGCTGCCGCAGACCGTCGATGGCGTGACCATCTCGGTGAGCAGCGGCGCGATGGCGGCCGGCGACACCTTCCTGATCGAGCCGACCCGCAGCGGCGCGCAGTCGATCAGCACCCTGATCTCCGATCCATCCAGGGTAGCCGCGGCCCTGCCGGTGCGCGCGTCGGTCAGCAATGCCAACACCGGCACCGGCACCATGCGGGTAACCGCGGTGACCCCGCCGGCGGATGTCAACCTGACCCAGCCGGTCACCGTCACCTTTACCAGCGCGACGACATTCGATGTGAGCGGCACCGGCACCGGCAACCCGACCGGGCTGGCCTACACGCCGGGCATGCAGATCAGCTACAACGGATGGACAGCCACCCTGAACGGTACGCCGGCCAGCGGCGACACCTTCAGCACCGGCGTCAACACCAGCGGCGCGGGCGACAACGGAAATGCCAATGCCCTGGCCGACCTGCAATTGACCAAGTTGCTCAGCGGCGGCACCGCCAGCCTGAACCAGGCCTACGCGCAGATGGTCAGTGATATCGGCAACCAGACCAGCGCCGCCAAAAGCGGGGCGGCGGCCCAGAAGACGGTGCTGACCAATGCGGACACCGCGCAGCAGGGTGTCTCCGGCGTCAATCTCGACGAGGAAGCGGCCAACCTGCTCAAGTACCAGCAGGCCTACCAGGCTGCGAGCAAGGTGATCGCCACCGCCGGCACCCTGTTCGATCAGATACTTGCGTTGATGAAGTAGCCAGCGGGCCATTGAGATCCAGCCATGACCGCAAGCCAGATTCGATTGATGCAATGCAACCCCAAGGCTCGAGCCCCTGGCTTGGGGGTTCCCAAGGGGGCTTGCCCCATTCATTACTAGTGTAGGGACGAACCATGCGCATCAGCACCTCGATGATGTACGACCTTTCCACTGCCGGCATGGCCGAGCAGCAAAGTGCCCTGTACAAGACCCAGCAGCAGATGAGCACCGGGCGGCGCATTTTGTCGGCCTCCGACGACCCGTCCGCTGCCTCCAGTGCCCTGCGCATCAGCCAGGGCCTGGCGGTGACCGCCCAGCAGCAATCGAACCAGCAGTCCGCCAACAACACCCTGGCGCAATCGGAATCGGCGCTCGGCTCGGCCGGCGATCTGCTGCAAAGCGCCGGCTCGCTGTTGCTCTCGGCGCAGAACGCCACCATGTCGAGCAGCGACCGCGCCGCCGTCGCCCTGCAGCTCGACGGCCTGCTGCAGCAGATGACCAGCCTGGCCAATTCGCGCGACGGCGCCGGCGGCTACCTGTTCGCGGGCTATTCCGAGACCACCCAACCCTTCGTGGCGGGCGCCGGCGGCGTGGCCTACAACGGCGACGACGGGGTGCGCCAGCTCGAAGTGGCGCCGGGGCGCCAACTCGGCATTACCGCCAATGGCGCCGATACGTTCATGCGCATCAAGACCGGCAACGGGGTGTTCGCCACCGCCGCGGCCGCCACCAATGGCGGCACCGCGATCATCGACAGCGGCAGCGTCACCAATCCGGCGGCGCTCACCGGCCATGCCTACCAGGTGGTGTTCAGCGTGGCCGGCGCCAGCAGCACTTACGACGTGCTCGACACCACCGCCGGCACCACCGTATCGTCCGGCAACGCCTATGCCACCGGCAGCGCGATCAGCGTGGCCGGCATGCAGTTCAGCATCTCCGGCCAGCCGGCCAATGGCGACAGCTTCAGCGCCCAGCCTTCCGGCAACCAGAGCGTGTTCAAGACCCTGGCCGACGGCATCGCCGCGCTCAAGTCGGGCAGCAACAACGCGGTGCGTACCAGCGACGTCAACGCGGTCCTGGCGAACCTGTATCAGGCACAGGACAACGTCAGCCTGGCACGCTCGGCCCTGGGGTCGAACATGACCGAACTCTCCACCCTGACCGGTGTGAGCGGCACGGCGGTGGTCAGCCAGAAGGCCCGCCTGTCCGACCTGCAGGACCTGGACTATGCCGCCGCCGCCACCGACCTGTCGGCACGCCAGACCGCGCTGCAGGCGTCCCAGCAGACTTTCGCCAAGCTGTCCAAACTGAGCCTGTTCAACTACCTGGCCTGATTGACAACGCGGGCGTGCGGCGCGCTCCGCCTCGAGCCGTACCACGCCCAAAGCGGCGCTCGTTCCCAGGTGTCGCGCAGGCGGTCCGCGGGCTTTGCACGTCGCTTTTTCCGGGTCGGCATGACCGCTCCGTCCCTCTGGCGCAGGGCGGGTGCGCTCTCGTGCGAACCGCCCGTTGCCGGATGCGCCTATCCGGCGTAAGCCAGGCGCATGCCCGGCACCAGGGTCAGGACCTTGCCGATGTCGGAGAAGCGCCATTCCGGGCGCGGCCCGTGCAGCGCGGCTTCGGACAGCAAGGCGGTGGTCTTGGCCGCCGTCAGGGGCCGGCTGAAATAGTAGCCTTGCATCAGGTGGCAGCCGCGCCGCTGCAGCAACTGCACCTGCTCGCGGGTCTCGACGCCTTCGGCGATCACTTCCAGCTTGAGCGCTTCGGCCATCGCGATGATCGCCGCGGTGATGGTTTCGTTGTCGCTGTTCGGATGCATGTCGGCGACGAACGAGCGGTCGATCTTGAGCTGGTCGATGTCGAAGCGCTGCAGGTAGGAGAGCGACGAGTAGCCGGTGCCGAAATCGTCAATCGACAGGCGCACGTTCATGTCCTGCAGTCCTTTCAGGGTGGCCAGGGTCGCGGCGACGTCCTGTACGAGCATCGTTTCGGTGATCTCGATTTCGAGCAGGTGGCCGGGCAGCTGGGTGTGTTCGAGGACGCGCCGCACCAGGTCGACAAAGCCGGCCTTCTGGAAATGCGCGCCCGGGATGTTGACCGAGACGCGGATCGGCCCCAGACCCTGCCTGAGCCAACTGCTCGCCTGCGCGGCGGCGGTGGCCAGGGCCCATTCGCCGAACGAAACGATCAGGCCGCTTGCCTCGGCGATCGGGATGAATTCGGTCGGCGGGATGGTGCGGCCGGCGTGGTTCCAGCGCATCAGCGCTTCGACCCCGGGAATCAGCCCGGTGCGTGCGTCGACTTGCGGCTGGTAATGCAATTCCAGCTCGTGCCGCTCCAGCGCCTTGTGCAGCTCGCGCTCCAGCTCCCAGCGCTGCCGGTCGACCAGGTTGAGCTCGGGACGATAGGCGCGCACGTCGTTGCGCCCCTGCGCCTTGACCGAATACATGGCCGCGTCGGCATTGCGCAGCAGGCTTTCGGCATCCTCGCCGTCTTCCGGGTAGCGCGCCAGGCCGACCGAGGCGCTGACGAAGTTCTCGTGGCCGTTGATCATGAAGGGCTTGCGCAGGGCCATCAGGATGCGCTCGGCCACCCGGTTGGCCTGCTGCGGCTCGGCCACCTGGGTGAGCAGCACCACGAACTCGTCGCCGCCCAGGCGCGCCACCACGTCGCCTTCGGCGTCGCCGCCGCCGCGCACGCAGCGGTTCAGGCGCTCGGCCACCTCGCGCAGCAGGGCATCGCCGGCGCTGTGCCCCTGGGTATCATTGATCTGCTTGAAGCGATCCAGGTCGACGAACAGGGTGGCCAGGTGGCTGCTCTGGCGGCGCGCGGTTTCGATCGCGACGTCGAAGCGCTCGGCGAACAGGCGCCGGTTCGGCAGGCCGGTCAGGTTGTCGTAGTTGGCCAGCGCCTTGATCTGCTCCTCGGCGCGCTTGCGCTGGGTGATGTCCTGGGCTGTGCCAACGATCAGCACCGGGCGGCCCACGCCGTCGCACTCGGCCTCCGCCTCCAGGTGCACGTAGCAGTCCTGGCCTTCCGGCCCGCGCACCCGGAATTCGGTGTCCACCGGGGTGCCCAGGCTGGCTAGGCGCCGCAGGGCTTCGCGGACCCGGCCCAGTTCGTTGCTGTCGACGTTGCGCAGGAAGGTCTCGGCGTTCAGTGCATCGCCGTCGGGCGGCATGCCGAGGATGGAGTGGCAGATCTGGCAGGCGGTGATCCGCTCGCTGTGCAGGTTCCATTCCCAGGTTCCCAGGCGGGCGATGCGCTGTGCCTTGGCCAGGGTGGCGCGGCTTTGTTCCAGCTCCTGGCGCAGGCGCGAGGCACGCAACAAGTAGCGGGTGCGCTGCGCGAGCAGGGTCCACTGGGTCGACTTGACAAAAAAGTCGGTGGCCCCGACCTCGTAGGCGCGCGCGATCGACTCCTCGTCGTCCAGGCCGGTCAGCATCAGCACCGGCACCTGGCTGCCGCCTTCCAGGCGGCGCAGGGCCTCGCAGGTGGCAAAGCCGTCCATCCCGGGCATCAGGGCGTCGAGCAGCACGCAGTCCGGCAAGTGCTCGCGGAAGCGCTCCAGTGCCTCGCGGCCGCTGCCGGCCTCGTGCACCAGGAAGCCGTGCTGCATCAGAACCGATGCGGTCAGCAGGCGCGCCACCGGGTCGTCGTCGACCAGCAGCACCAGATCGTTTTGAGTCGGGAGCATGTGATTCTCCTTTATGCGGGGGTAAGATTCTTCAGTGCGGCGATGACGCGTGCGAATTCGTGCTCGGCTTCGTCCAGGCGTGCAGCGGTGGCTGCCACGGCGCTTTGTCGTGCGTCGGCTTCAATCAGGGCGAACAGCCTGGACACAGCCAGCGCGCCTACATTGGCGTTGCTCGATTTGAGGGTGTGCGCGGCATGTCGCGCCGCCGCCATGTCGCCGCGCGCTGCCGCCTGCTTGAGCTGGTCGAACAAGGGTGGTGCGCTCGACAGGAAGGCGCCGGTCAGGCGGGCGATCAGGCCATGGGCTCCGCCTTGCTCCATTGCCTGCAGGCTCCGGAGGACATGCCGGTCCAGCGGCGAGGCGTCGGCGTCGTCCGGGACCGGCGCCGGGACTGCGACAGCCGGCGCCACCGGCGCAGCGTCGCGCAACCGGGCCGCGCCGGCCGGCGCAGGGGGAGCCGGGAGTGCCGGATCGGCCGCGCCGTTGCGCGGCAGCCAATGGACCAGGATGGTGCGCAAGTCGGTTTCGGAAAACGGCTTGCTCAGGTAATCGTTGAAGCCGGCGGCGATGCAGCGCTCGCGGTCACCGGTCAGGGCGTTGGCGGTCAGGGCGATCACCGGCAGGCCGGAATCGACCGCCAGCGGGCCATAGGTACCGCCGCCCAGGCGGATGTGCCGCACGGCCTCGAAGCCGTCCATCTCCGGCATCTGGCAGTCCATCAGGACCAGGTCGAAGCGGTGCTCGGCCAGGGTGTGCAGGGCGGCGCGGCCAGTCACCGCAACCGCGAAGCTGCAGCCGGTCTGCTCGAGCATGGTGCAGGCGATCTCGCGGTTGACCGGATGGTCCTCAACGACCAGCACCCGGCCATGAAGGGCCTGCATCGGCAGGGCGGCCGGCCCACCCTGCAGGGCGGTGCGCTCGCCGAGCAGGCGGGCCAAGGCCAGGCGCAACTCGGCCTGGCGCACCGGCTTTTCCAGGTAAAGCTCGATGCCGGCGGCGCGCACCCGCGCGATATCGCGCGAACCCGTGAGCGAGGTGAGCATCGCCAGGCGTACCCCTGCCAGGCGCGGTGAGCGCTTGATCCGTTCGGCCAGCTCGACCCCGCTCATGCCGGGCATCTTCATGTCGATCAGGGCCACTTCATAGGGCTGGCCGGCGGCGGCGGCCGCTTCCAGGGTTTCGAGCGCGCGCAGCCCGCTCTCCACGGCCGCGTAGTCGCTGCCCCAGGTTTCCAGTTGCTGCGACAGGATGCCGCGGTTGGTGGGGTTGTCCTCGACGACCAGGATGCGGCGGCCGCGCAGCGCGCGCAGCGCATCCGGCGCGGCCGGCGCGACCAGGGACTCCTGGCTGCCGACCGCCAGGGACAGGCAGAACTCGAAAGTGGAGCCGGATCCGGGCTGGCTGCGCACGTCGATTGCCCCACCCATCAGGCGGACCAGATGCTGGCTGATTGCCAGGCCCAGCCCGGTGCCGCCGTAGCGTTTGGTAGTGCTGGCGCTGCCCTGCTCGAACACACGGAACAGGCGGTGCTGGATATCGGCCGACATGCCGATGCCGGTATCGCGCACCTCGAAGTAAAGATTGACCAGCGCCGGCGCAGGGCCGGCCAGGGCGGCCGGCATACCGCTCGTGGCTGCATCGCGGTCGCCGGTGGCGGCCGGTCCCACGCGGACCCTGAGCATCACCTCACCTGCCTCGGTGAACTTGACTGCGTTGCCGGCCAGATTGATCAGCACCTGGCGGATCCGCCCGGCGTCGCCCACCAGGCGCGGCGGAATCGCCGGATCAACGTCGCAGACCAGTTCGACGTGCTTCTGCTGGGCGCGCGGCGCCAGCAGTTCGGCGATCTCCTCGATCAGTTGCGGCAGGGCGAACTCTTCGGTCTGCAGTTCCAGCTTGCCGGCCTCGATCTTCGAGAAGTCCAGGATGTCGTTGATGATCTCGAGCAGGGCCTCGCCGGAGCGGTATACGGTTTCGGCGAAGCGCCGCTGCCGGTCCGACAGGTCGGTGCCGAGCAGCAGTTCGGTCATCCCCAGCACCCCGTTCATCGGGGTGCGGATCTCGTGGCTCATGTTGGCCAGGAATTGCGATTTGGCCAGGTTGGCCGCTTCGGCCTCGTCCTTGGCGGTCTTGAGAACGTCGCGCTGGGCGCGGTGCTCTGTGATGTCCTTGCAAATGCCCTGGACCCGCGCCTCGCCGCTCTCGATCTCGATGGTCTGGGTCTGCAGCGACAGCCAGCGCAGGCCGCGCTCCGGGTGATGCAGGCGGAACTCGAGATACACCGGTTCGAGCGCGCGCTCCATGCGCTCGCGCACTTCGAACAGCTCCAGGTCCTCCGGGTCGATCAGCGCCTCGTAGCAGCGTGGCGCCGCATACAGCTGCGCGGCGCTCACGCCCCACATGCGCTCGACCGCCGGATTGATGTAGTACATCCGCGTGCCGTCCGGGGCGGCGATGAATACCAGGTCCTGCATGGTGTCGGCGTAGAGCCTGAAGCGGCGCTCCGATTCTTCCAGGGCTTTTTGCGCCCGTACGTGTTCGGTGACGTCTTCGGAAATGCCCAGCAGGTAGAGCGGCGCACCGGCCTTGTCGTGGATCGGGATCTTGCGGGTGCGCAGGATGCGCATCTCGCCGGTGGAGGTGACGAACTCGTCTTCGGCGATTTCCATCTGCCCGTCGGCAGCCAGCACGGCGCGGTCCTGCGCGACGTAGCGCGCGGCCTTTTCGGCGCTGAAGAAGTCGTGATCGCTCTTGCCGATGAAGCTGGCGCGCGGCAGGCCGAGGATCTGCTCGGCGGCGCGGTTGATGCGGCGGTAGCGCAATTGGGCGGCATCCTTGACGAATACCATCGCCGGGATGTTCTCGACCACCGAGGCCAGGAACTCCTCGGCCTGGCGCAGCGCCTGCTCCTTGAGCTTGCGGTCGGTGATGTCGAGCTCGACGGCCATGAACTTCTCGATCCGGCCGTCGTCGCCGAACACCGGCTGGACCTCGACATCGAGCCAGTACTCGCGTCCGTCCTTGGCGTAGTTGAGGATCTCGCACTGGAAGCCCTGGCCGGCGGCCAGGTGGGTGCGGATCCGCATCACCGTGGCCGGATCGGTGCCCGGCCCTTGCAGCAGGCTGCCGGGCTTGCGGCCGCGCACTTCATCCAGGGTGTAGCCGGAAATCCGGGTAAAGCCGGCATTGACCCATTCGACGCAGCCGGCCGCGTCGGTGATGATCACCGCGTTGTGGGTGCGGCTGGCCACCATCGCCAGGTCGCGCGCCTCGTGCTCGCGGCGCGCCAGTTCGCGGCTTTGCTCGGTGGCTTCGCGGTGCGCCTGTTCGAGACGGCTGCGGTGCTGGGCCAGGCTCTCGGTCATCGCCGCAAACGCCGCTTCCAGGGCAAGGATCTCGTTGCCGGCATGTTTAGGCGCATCGGCGGGATTGCCGTGCTGCGCGGCGATTTGCAGGGCGCGCGCCTGCAGGCGGCGCAGCGGCCGGGTCAAGCCGACCGCCAGCAGGGTGCCCAGCAGCAGCCCGGCCGCCAGCGTCAGCCCCGCGATCGCCATCAGGTTGTGGCGTCCGTCGGCGGCGATCGCGGCGGCGGCACTGGAGTCGGTCTGAATCACCATTACCAGGGTTTCGTTGGCCAGCGTGACCGGCTGGTAGGAAAGATAGCGCCGGCCCTCGGCCGCATACAGTGTGCGGTTCTGCTTCAGGCTGGCTTCGACCAGTGCCTGGCGCAGGTGGGCGCGCCCGCCCGGCGCCAGCGAACTGGCCCAGATCCCGTCCCTGCCGGCCAGCGAGACTTCGGTGCCGGTGGCGTCGGCCAGGCGCTGCGCCAGCGCATCGTCGAGCAAGGCGCCGGCGGTGATGGTGCCCAGCAGCTTGCCTTGGCGCATGATGGGCACCGAGGCCAGCAGAGCGCGCCCGTCGCGTCCGCCGGCCATCACCAGGGTGTCCTGACCGGCCTGCGCGTCGGCCACGCTGCCGGATTGGGTCAGGCCGCCCTTGAAGGCCGCGCCCTGGGCGCGGAATATGGTCCGGCCTGCCGGGTCGCTGGCCTGCAACATATCCAGGCCGGTGTCGTTGCGCAGCATCTCGAGCAGACGTGGCAGGTTGTTGCGCGCGCCGCCTTTCTGATAGTCGCCGAACGCCTCGCGCAGGCCTTCGTGGAATTTGAGGGCCTTGGTCACGCCGTACAGCTTTGGTCCCTTGCTGGACAGGACGTTGGCGACGATTGCGCCCACCGTATCGGCCTTGTGCTGCTCTTCGGCACCCAGGGCCTTGTCGAAGGCACGGCTCTGGAACAGGTAGCCGATGGCTGGCGGCAGGACAGCGACCACCAATATCAGTCCGGCCAGGGCAATGGCGATCGGGAACCGGTTCAGGGCGCGCCAGATCATGGCGGCTCCCCGCGCTGGCGGGATTTCGGGCATTCAGCCGTGAGACGTCCGCTTGGGAAGAACGCAGCCGCAAGACGGCCGCTTGGGAAGGCCGCAGCCGCAAGACGGCCGCTTGGGAAGGCCGCAGCCGCAAGACGGCCGCTTGGGAAGGCCGCAGCCGCAAGACGGCCGCTTGGGAAGAACGCAGCCGCAAGACGGCCGCTTGGGGACGCCGCCGCCCGCCTGCCGCACGCCGGCCCCGCCAAGGCGGCTGGCGCCGCGATTGCAAGCTGGAGGAGGGGGGCGGCGTTCATGGAATGGTCGTGGCGCATGCGCGGATTACGGCTGCGTCTTATTGTTTTCGGCGCTCCCCAGGCAAACTTGAGAAGTCCTTGCGGCCAGGCCGCGCACCGACGTGCGCCGACCCGGTCGCCGGTGACCGGGTCGCAGGGCCGGGCGGGGGTCAGGCAGGCCCGCTAGTGCAGGGAGCCGGGGGCGTAGGCGAGGGCGGACAGCGCGGCGCCGGATTCGCGCCACTGGGTATCCATCAGCATGGTGGCCGGCGCGCTAGCCTCCAGATGCAGCAGCCCGGCGGCGCGCAGCAACAGCAGATTGCGGACCCGGGCGACGAATTCGGTCGGGTCCACGGGAGTGCCAAGGAAATCGGTGACCCCCAGCTTCCAGGCGGCGGCGCGAACGCTTGCCAGTCCTGGGACCTCCGGCAGCATCAGGACGACAGGCACATTGCGCAAATGCGACATGGCACGGAAGCGGCGCAGAAACTCTAGGCCGTCGCAGGCCCGCATCAGGTAGTCGACCAGGACCAGGTCGGGTACGTTCTCCGCGCACCAATCCAGTGCAGCGGCAGGATGATTGAATCCTTCCGCATGTTTGATACCAGCCTCCAGGGCCAAGGCCTGCAGGGAGCTGACTTGCCCGGATTGATCGCTGACGATGACGATTTGCATGATTTGAGCCTGCGCAATGGTGGTGTTCAACAGCTATATCGGCGTCGGCCGTGCAAAACTTGAGGCCATTCTTCTGCGCCGCGCGGCACCCGGCAGGGGTGGCGCAAGGTGCCCGCCACGCGGGCTGGAAGGGCCGTGCCGGCCGCGCTTGCCCCGCGGGCCGGCAGGCCGGAGCGGAAATGGCCCGTGAAAGGGGGCCTAATCGGTGCCTGCGCGCAGGGGGGGCAGGGCTATTCTGCGCAAGCCAAACCCGGCATTCCGTTGCAAAAGCGAGAAGCCATGTCCACCGCCATGTCCAATTCCAGCAATCCGACCGAGCTTGCCCGTGAGACCATCCGCCGCCTGGCGATGCAGCGCATCGCCCCGACCCCGGAGAACTACGGACGCCTGTACGCCGAAATCTCCGGTGAAGAGGTGGTCCATCCGGCCGTGCAGTTGCTTGCCGCGGTAGCCGGCGAACTGTCGCGCTTCTCAGGCGGCGTGGCCGCCGATGCGCGCGCCCTGCTGGCCAGCCTGAAGCGGCAGAAGTGGGATGAGACGCAAGCCCAGCTCTCGGCCCTGCTGCGCCACCATGCGAGCGAGCCGCCGGCCTGGCACACCCTGATACGCGACCTGCTCAAGCAATGGGAGCTGCGCCACGAAGGCCTGACCCCGGGACGCAAGCGCGACGCCCTGGACCATGTGCTCGACAATTCGAAGACCGATGCCGCCAAGCTGCATCTGCGCCTCTCCGCGCTGGTCAAATCCTGGGGCGAAACGCCGCTCGCGCGGGTCACCGAATCGACCGTCAGCATGGACAAGGCCGCCACCGACGCCGAGCTGCCGCAGTTCCTGCGCGAGGTACTGGCGCAGACCCTCGATTTCGCGGTGACCAACCGGCTCGGCTATACGCCCCAGCTGGCCGGGGACGGTGCGCGGGTCTCCGCCATGTTCCGCGAGGCCCAGACCCTGAAGGACTGCAATAAGGCCGCCCAGGCCCTGCAGCAGTTGTGGATCAAGCTGGAGCTGCGCGGCGAGTCGGTCGACGAACTGATGCGCGGCCTGCTCACCCTGGTCAAGCTGCTGACCCGCAACATCGGCGAGCTGTCCAGCGAGGACGACTGGCTGAAGAATCAGATGGAGCGTGCCGAGAGCCTGCTCAAGGAACCGCTCGACATCAAGGCCCTGCACGAGGCCGAACGCGGGTTCCGCGAGGTCACCTACCGGCAGAGCAGTCTGAAAAGCAGCCTGGACAGCGCCAAGTCGGCGCTCAAGACGATGGTCAGCATGTTCATCGACCGGCTCGGCCAGTTGAGCGAGTCGACCGGCGGCTACCAGGAAAAGTTCGCCAGCTATGCCGCCCAGATCGAGGCGGCGCCGGACATCCAGCAACTCTCCAACGTGCTGGCCAGCCTGGTGGCCGATACCCGCGGCGCGCAAGCCGACATGCAGGCCACCCGCGACGAACTGATCCGGGTGCGCGGCGATGCCCAGGCCCACGAGGAGCGGGTCCACGCCCTGGAAAAGGAACTCGAGGAAGTCGGCCGCCTGGTCAAGGAAGACCAGCTCACCAGCGTGCTGAACCGGCGCGGCATGGAAGAGGCCTACGCGGTCGAAGAGGCGCGCGCCGAACGCAACGGCTCACCCCTGACAGTCGCCCTGCTCGACGTCGACAACTTCAAGCAGCTCAACGACAAGCTCGGCCACCAGGCCGGCGACGAAGCACTCAAGTATCTGGCCCAGGTGCTGCGCCAGACGGTACGGCCTTCCGACGCGGTGGCGCGCTACGGCGGCGAGGAATTCGTCCTGCTGCTGCCCAGCACCGACGTTGAAGAGGCGGTCAACGTGATGACCCGGGTGCAGCGCACCCTGACGCGCAAGTTCTTCCTGCATAACAACGAACGGGTCCTGATCACGTTCTCGGCCGGCGTGGCCGTGCGGGCCGCCGGCGAATCGCGCGACGAACTGATCGCGCGCGCCGATGGCGCGATGTATCAGGCCAAGCAAAGCGGCAAGAACCGGGTCTGCGTCGCCTGAGGAGCGGCACTACCCACCCGGCCGCGCGCTTCATGTATCCGACCCTGCCCCGCATCGCCGCGCCGGCCCGGGCCCGCGCGCCCGCGCCCTGGGCGGCCGCGGCGCTCACCGCTGCGCTCGGTCTGGCGGCGACCCTGGTGCTGTGGTGGTGGGCGGAGCGTTCGCTGTATGAGGAGGCCCGCACCAATCTGGCTGGCGAAGCGCGGCGCATCGGTGTCGACATGCAGGCGCGGATGAATGTCTATTCGGCCATCCTGGCCAGCGGCGCGGCCATGTTTCACGCCAGCGACGCGGTCACGCGCGAGGACTGGCATGACTATGCGCATTCCCTCGAACTGGCCAACAACTATCCGGGCATCCTGACCCTGGCCTTTTCCGAACGTCTCCCGGGAGTGCCGGTGCACGCACCCGCGGCGTCCGCGCGGACCGTGCCAAAGGGGTTCGAACCGGCTGGCGCGGCGCCCGGCGTGCGCTACCCGATACTCTATGCCGAGCCGGACAACCCGCGCACCCGCCGGGCGCTGGGCTTCGACCAGTATTCGGAGAGCGTGCGGCGCGCCGCGATGGACGCGGCGGCCGCCAGCGGCACGCCGCGCCTGTCCGGCCTGGTCGCCCTGGCGCAGGAAGCGCCGGGCGCGCAGACCCAGCCCGGGGTGCTGCTGTTCATGCCGGTCTATCAGCGTGGCGCCCCGCTGCGCGATGCGGGGGAACGTAGCGCCGCGCTGCGTGGTTACGTCCACGAGGTATTCCGCACCTACGACCTGATCGGCGACGTGCTCGGGCCGGGGGTGCCCGACATCGGGATCGAAATCGCCGACATCGGCGCGTCCGGCGGCGGCGTAGTGTTTCGCAGCCTGTCGAGCCGGCCGAGCGACGCGCATACCGTGTACCGGGCCATCGCCTTCGGCGGCCGGGTCTGGCGCATCCGTTTTGACGCGCCGCGCTATTTCGGCATTTCCAATGCCTGGATAAAGATGGTCCTGGTCCCGCTGGGCGGCCTGCTGGTGACCCTGTTGTGCGCGGCGGTGGCCTGGAGCCTGGCGCGCACCCGCAGCACCGCTCTGCGCCTGGCGCAGGCCATGACCGGCGAACTGAGCGCGGTGCAGGCGCGTTTCGAGCGGATGGTCGGCGGCACCAGCGACGGCGTATGGGAGGTCAACGCCAGCAGCGGCGCGGCCTATTGCTCGCCGCTGTGTCAGTCCCTGCTCGGCTATCCGGATCGTGGCGGCGACGCCAGCCTGCGCTGGATGCTCGGCCATGTCGATCCGCGCGACCGGGCACGCGCGCTGGCGGTGTTTCGCGACTGTCTGCGCCGGCACGGCGAATTCGACCTCAAGCTGCGCATGCGCACCGCCGGCGGTGCGCACCGGTGGTTCCGGATCCGTGCCCGCGCCAGCGACCAGGGCGCCGGCGGCCTATACGTGTCCGGCGCCTTGACCGACATCCAGGAGCAGGAAGAGGCGCGCGAGCGCGAAGACCGCCTGCTCCGGGTCATCGAGGCCAGCCCCGACATCGCCCTGACCTTCAACCCGGACGGCCAGGCCACCTATCTGAACGCGGCGGCGCGGCGCGTGTTCGGTGCCGGCGAGGACGCGCCCGGCATCGGTATCGCCAGCGCCTACGCGCAGTCCACGCTGGCGCGCATTGCCGCCCAGGGCGCCCGGCACGGCGCCGAGGGCACCGATCCGGCAGCATGGCATAGCGAGACCGACCTGCTGACTGCCGACGGGGCCCGGGTGCCGGTCTCGCAGGTGATTGTCGCCCATCGCGATCGTGCCGGCCGGATCCAGTATTACTCGGCGGTGATGCGCGACATCAGCGCGCGCCGGCGGGTCGAGGCTGCCCTCAAGGACGCGCAGGCGCGCTACACCCGCGCGCTGGCCGGCTCCAGCGACGTGATCTGGGAATTCAACCTGGGCACGGGTGGATTTTTTTGCACCGAGCGCCTGGTGCAACTGCTCGGGCGACCGATCGGCAGCGGCCCGCGCAGGAGTGTCGATATCCGCCAGTTGGTGCACCCGGACGATCTTGCCCGGCATGTGCGGACCATCGATCGCCTGAAGGCTTCCACAGGTACCATCACCTGGGACATCCGCCTGAGTTGCGCGAGCGGCGCCTGGCGCTGGTTCCGGGTGCGCGGCATGGCCACCTTCGACGAGGCGGGAGAGGCGATCCTGACGTCCGGGACGATGAGCGACATCCACGAGGCGAAGCTGGCCGAAGAGGAACTGCGGCGCCACCGGGACGACCTGGCAGGGCTGGTGGAGGAACGCACCGCCAGCGCGGAGGCGGCGCGCCGGGAAGCGGAAAAGGCGCGCGAAGCGGCCGAAGCGGCGAACCGCTCGAAGAGCGAATTCCTGGCCAACATGTCGCACGAACTGCGCACCCCGATGCACGCGATCTTGAGTTTCGCCACCTTCGGGGTCGACAAGGTTGCTCGCGCCGAGCGCGACAGGCTGGCGCACTACTTCGGCAACATCCAGAAAAGCGGCAACCGGCTGCTGATCCTGCTCAACGACCTGCTCGACCTGTCCAAGCTGGAAGCGGGCAAGATGGAAATGCACCTGAAGGAAGTGAACCCGGCCGAAGTGATGAAGGAAGCGATGGGCGAAGCCGAAGCGCTGGCCAAGAGCGGCGAGATCCGGGTCGAACTGCAGGTGCCGGAGCAGGCCGTGGTGGCCCAGCTGGACGGGCCGCGGCTGCTGCAGGTGATCGGCAACCTGCTCTCGAACGCGATCAAGTTCAGCCCGGCGGGAGGGCGGGTGCAACTGCGCCTGGAAGCAGGCGCAGGCGGCATCGAACTGACGGTGCAGGACGAAGGGATAGGGATACCGGAAGGCGAACTCGAATCGGTGTTCGACAAGTTCGTCCAATCGTCCAAGACCAAGACCGGGGCGGGCGGCACCGGCCTGGGCCTGGCGATCTGCCGCGAGATCGTCCTCGCCCATGGTGGCGCCATCCGCGCCTTCAACAACCCGGCCGGCGCCCGCGGTGCCTCCTTCGTCATCCAGCTGCCGGCGGACGGCAGCCGCGCGCGCGCCGGCCGGGTGCCCGCCATCCGCAGCCCGGTGCCTGAACTTGCGGAGTCCGCATGAGCGCAGCGCCGCCCGGTCCGGCAGCGCGGTGCGCCACCACCGGCGGGCCCCTGCAGTGGCGCGTCGCGCTCACCGGCGGGTCGCTGATCGGCATCGCACTGCTCGCAGGCACCGGACTGGAGGCCCTGGTCGGCGCCGGGCATGCGGCGCCACCGCGCTGGTGGTACGTCTTGCCGTGCGCCCTGCTGCTGGCCGCGGCTGGCGCCACCGCGCTTTGGGGGCTCATGCATCACGGGCTGGCCCGGATCGCGGTCGCGGCCGGCCGGCCGCTGCCGGAACTGGCGGCGCGGGAGGCGCCACGCGAAGCGCGCGATGCCGAGCTTTTGCACCTGTTGTACGAGAATTCACCTCTGGCATTGACCCTGCAGCGCCAGGGCGGAGGCTACATCCGCGCCAATCCGGCGTTCCTGAAACTGACCGGCTATACCGCGGAGCAACTGCGCGCTTTCGGCCGCGCCGTGCCGATCTCGGACGAAAGCGCACCGGCCGAGCAGGCCGCGGCGCTGCAATTGCACAGCCAGGGCTGGTTCGCGCCCTACGAATGCGAACTGCTCAATAGCGACGGCATGCGCGTGCCGGTGCGCATCTCCGGGGTCCAGGCCGAGAGCGGCGGCGGCGGCGAGCCGCTCTACTGGTCGATCATCGAGGACATCACCGCCCGCAAGCAGATGATCGCCGCCCTCAAATACAGCGAATCGGAAGCGCGCATGCTCTCGGCGGTGGCCAGCCACACCCATAACATGGTGGTGATCTGCGACCAGAAGGGCCGTATCGAATGGGTCAACCAGGCCTTCGAGGGGGTCACCGGATACGCGCGCCGCGAGGTGGAGGGGCGTTTGCCGGGCGCGCTGCTGCAGGGCCCCGGCACCGATCCGGCCACCGTGGCGCACATGCGCGAGCGGATCGCCGCGCAACAGGGCTTTGCCGCCGAACTGCTCAACTATGCGAAAGACGGCCGCGCCTACTGGGTGGCGCTGGAGTGCGCGCCGGTGTTCGATCACGCGGGCGTGCTGGAGCGCTACGTGGCGATCGAGCGCGACGTTACCGCCACCAGGGCCATGCACCAGGCCCTGGCGCAGAGCGAGGAACGGTTCCGCGACCTGACCGAGCTGTCGGCCGACTTCTTCTGGGAGCAGGACGCGCAGTTCCGCTTCGTCGAGATAACCGATACCAGCGCCAATGCCGGGCGCAACCCGGTGCGCCTGGGGAGGCGCCCGTGGGACAACCCGCGCAGCCTGCTGTCGGCGCAAGCCTGGACCCGGCACCGGGCGATGCTCGAGGAGCATCTGCCGTTCAGCGACTTTGAACATCCGACCCAGGAACCGGACGGCCGGGTGGCCTGGCTCGCGATCAGCGGCAAGCCGCTGTTTGATGCCGACGGCCGCTTCCTGGGTTACCGCGGGGTCGGCCGCGACATCAGCGCACGCAAGGAGGCCGAGGAGTTCATCCAGCAGAGCAAGCGCATGTACCGGCGCGTCGTCGAGGGCGTGCGCGACATCATTTTCCAGACCGACCAGGAGGGCCAATTCGTCTTTCTCAATCACGCCTGGACCGAGGCCACCGGCTTTTCCGTCGAGGAGTCGATCGGCGCGCCGATCTATGATTACGTGCATCCGGACGATCGCGCAGCGGCGCAGCGCATGGTCGGGGCGGTGGCCGACGGCGAGGACGAATATGTCGAGAGCGCCGGCCGGATCCGCTGCAAGGATGGCGCCTACCGCTGGTTCGAGGTGCGGGTGCAGTCGTACGCCGATGCCGACGGCGGCCTGATCACCGTCGGCACCCTGCACGATGTGACCCGCGAACGCGCCGCGCATGCCGAGCGGCGCCTCGCCGAGGCGGCGCTCAAGGAAGCGCAGGCACGCTATACCCGGGCCCTGGCCGGATCGAGCGACGTGATCTGGGAATCGAACGTGCGTACCGATGTCTTTTTCTGCGCCGAGCGCCTGATGCTGCTGCTCGGCCGTCCGGTCGGCGAAGTTCCGCATAGCAGGACCGAATTCCGCAAGCTGGTGCATCCGGGCGACCTTGTCACGCATCTGTCGCATATCGAGCGCCTGATCCGCTCTGGCGGCGCCAGCGTCAACACCAGCACCTGGGACGTGCGCCTGCTGCGCGGCGACGGCACGTTGTGCTGGTTCCGGTTCCGCGCCATGACCACCCTGGCTGAGGACGGCCAGGCGCTGCTGATGTCCGGGACGATGACCGACATCCACGAGGCGAAGCTGGCCGAAGAGGAACTGCGGCGCCACCGGGACGACCTGGCAGGGCTGGTGGAGGAACGCACCGCCAGCGCGGAGGCGGCGCGCCGGGAAGCGGAAAAGGCGCGCGAA
>Ga0302321_100001214_pt1 | contig 22021 bp, 14 predicted proteins | sample Fen_T0_1_FD_202505 | JGI IMG/M metagenome (GOLD analysis project Ga0302321, IMG submission 202505) | Peat permafrost microbial communities from Stordalen Mire near Abisko, Sweden - Fen_T0_1 | ecosystem: Environmental > Terrestrial > Soil > Wetlands > Permafrost | place: Sweden: Abisko...
TCCGCCTCGTGAACGACGCCGCGGACCTGGCGAGCGTCGCGCCCGCGGGCCGCGGCGCCCCGGCGTGGGCGATCGGCGTGGCGTATCCCGATCTCGGCGTGGTCAGCGTGGCGACCCGCCGGGGCGCCGAGCTCGCCGATCCGCAGGCGACGCTGCGCCACGAGCTCGCGCACATCGCGCTCGGCGTGGCGCTGGGCGAGCACGCGCCGCACTGGCTGCACGAGGGCTTCGCCTACCAGCACGCCGGCGAGTGGTCGTGGGATCGCGCCGAGACCCTGGCCGGCATGGCGTGGACCCGCAGCATCATCCCGCTCGGCGAACTCGACCAGACGTTCCCCGATGGCGAGCAGCCCGCGCACCGCGCCTACGCCGAGAGCTACGACTTCGTCGGTTACCTCTCGCGGCGCGGCCGCTGGGAGGATCCGAGCGACGATGGCGATCGCTGGCCGTTTCGCCGGTTCCTGCGCGACGTCGGCCGCGGCAGCGATCTCGACTCCGCCGCCGTGCGCGCGTTCGGCAAGCCGATGCGCCTCCTGTTCGAGGAGTGGCGCGCCGATCTCAGCAGCCGCTACACGCTGATGCCGATCGGCCTGTTCGGCCTGCTGCTGTGGGTCCTGTGCGCCGTCCTGCTCGCCCTGGCGTGGTGGCGCAGGCGGCAGCAGAATCGCCGGCGGCTCGCGCAGTGGGAGCTCGACGAGCATCGCCGGCAGGATCCCGAGCCCAACGTGTCGGTCTTCATCCCGCCGTACGTGCCGTGGCCCGGCGAGGATCCGCTCGGCGCCGAGCCCGACGACGACGCGCCGCCGCACGACCCGCGCCGGACGAACTGACGACACCTCCGCGCGACTCGCGTGGCGGCCGACCGTACAACGCTTCCGCGTGATAGGCACTCTCGATTCCGGAGGAGCGCGCCGATCCTCGGCGACCGCCATGCGCTGGCCGGGCCAACGGACCTGGCGCACAAGTCGCATCGGGCCGACGTGTCCAGCCCGCGCGGGCTCAGATTTCCGCGGTCCCGACGCGCTGCGCGCAAGGCGCATCGCGCGCGGCGAGGTTCGCTCGTGATGGCCGGGGTAGCGTCGGCTCGTCCGCCGCATGCGGTACTTCGTCGCAGCCGAGCACGCTGCGCACATCGAGTCCGCGCGCGCCAGCGGTGATGCGCGGAGTTCGCGCCGCGCGCCCGGGGGCCTTTCCGCGCCGCCGTATCACGCGCAAACAGCGAATCGCCGGCGCGCCGGGTGCGTCCCGCGCACACGCTGCCGCGTGTCACGGCGTATCAGATTTTGCGTTGCGCCCAATCGAGAGCGATCGACGGATCTTGGCGGTGCGCGCCGAGCGGACCGTGCCCGGACTCTCAGTTTTCTGACGCGTGGGTTTCCGTGGGCCCGGCGGAACCGAACCACGGTTTTTCAGCCGCGGCGATGGCCGGAATGCAGCTTTCTGCCAAGAGCGGAATGGCCATGACGGGCTATCCAAGGTTGTCAGCCTGATAGGAAATGCAACTAACCCTACTTAAGTTGCCCTCGAGAGACTGCCTGTCGTCGCGATCCCAGGAATCCAGCGAGACAATTCATCTCGATTATTCGCTTGCGCGGCCAGAACCGATCTGTGTACATCCGCGGAACAGGAGCTAACCGCAAGAGTTCCTCGACACCAGCAGCGCGCTCCCGCTGCGCTGGAGGGCCTTACTATATGTCCGGTCGGTTCGTGTCTCACGCGCTTCGCGCGACGATCATCGTGGTTATATCCGCGGCTGGACTCGGGCTCACCATGGGGTCCGCCGCCGCCGACCCTGCCGAGGCCAAGAAGATCTTCACGACGCGCTGTATGGCGTGCCACACATTTGGCAAGGGCGTGAAGGTCGGACCCGATCTGAAGGGCGTGAATGACCGTCGCCAGCGGGCCTGGATCCTCAAGTTCGTCAAACAGTCCTCTGCCGTGATCGCCTCGGGCGACGCCACGGCGAACGAACTGTTCCAGCAGTTCAACCAGCAGCGGATGCCGGACTGGATCGATCTGTCGGACGACCAGATCAACAGCATCCTTGACTGGCTGGCTGTCAATGGGCCCGACCAGCAGGAGCCCGACGCCCGCGCTGCGGAGTCCGCCACGCTGTCCGAGATCGAGAAGGGGAGGCAGCTGTTCCACGGCCAGATCGCGTTCGCCAGCGGCGGCGCAGCGTGCACCAGCTGCCACAGCATCCGCGACGGCGGCGGCGCGGTCGGCGGCTCGCTGGCGGCCGACCTGACCGACACGTACACGCAGTATCAGGACGGCGGGATGGCGCAGTTCCTCAAACATCCGTGCTTTCAGCGGCTGCCGGAGTCCGCCAGCGCCGCGTTCCTGACCTCGCCAGAGCAGTTCTTCCTCAAGAGCTATCTGCGGCAGAGCGTGCTCGACGATCGCGCGAACGGCGTTGCCGTGGTCGGCGCCACGGTCGCCAAGCCGGTCGATCCGCCCGGCCCCGGCGGCCAGGGCGCAGCCGCTGCGCCGGGCAAGGCCGCAGCGCCGCCACGGGTCGCGGGCGGCGCCACCCAGCGCGTCGCCTGGACCCCGAAGGCGGCCGAGATGAGCGCGGCTGCCGCCCCGCCGCGCGGCGTGCGCACGCAGGGCAAGCTGCTGTTTGCCGCGTTCCCCTATGTCGCGGTGCTGGTCCTCGTCCTCGGTCTGGGGATTCGCTACGCCGCCGCCCGCCGCCGGCCCGATCAGGCCGACGCCGCGGCGCGCGCCGCCTGGCAGCTGTTCAGCGGCCGCGCCGCGTGGCGCATCGGCATCGCGATCACGTTGATCCTGCACGGCCTTGGCCTGGTCCTGCCGAGCGGCATCCAGGCCTGGAATGGCGCGCCGATGCGGCTGTATCTGCTCGAGGGCAGCGGCTTCTTGTTCGGCGCCGTGGCGGTTTTCGGCTGGGGCCAGGTCATGGTGCGCTACCTCGGCCAGCAGCGCGGCGGCGCGACCGACCTCGCCGATGGCGTCGTGCTCTCGCTGCTCGGCGTCGCGGTCGTGTCCGGCCTCGTCACCGCGGTACTGTACCGCTGGGGCTCCGCGTGGGCCGTCGGCACGGTCACGCCGTACGTGCGGTCGCTGGCGACCGGCGCGCCGGCCACCGCGCTGATCGAGGAGCTGCCGTTCATGGTCCGGCTGCACACGCTGTCGTGGTTCGCCGTGATCCTCCTGGTCCCCGCCACCAGCGCCGCCCTGGTCATCGTCGCCGTCGTCCACCGCGTGCTGACGGCGATCGCCCGGCCGATCGACGCGTTCGCGGTCGCCGGCCGCCGCGCCGCGACCCGGCTCAGCCCCGCGCGCTGGCTGTGGCCCGAGGAGGACGCGGCGGAGGTCATCGAGAGTGGCACTCACATGAGCCGAGCTGAATAGCCATGCGAGCATTGATGACTCTCGTGGTCCTCGTCATCGTGGTGATCGCCGCGGTGACCGGCGTGACCCGGCTGTTCCGCATGGGCATGCAAGAAGGCTACGCGCCGGCGCAGCCGATCGCGTTCTCCCACAAGCTGCACGCCGGCGATAACAAGGTGCCGTGCCTGTACTGCCACTACGGCGCGCGCACGAGCCGCCACGCCGGCATCCCGTCGTCGAGCGTCTGCATGAACTGCCACGGCATCATGGAGAAGCAGACCGTCGAGATCGAGCGGTTCAGGGAGGCGGCGCAGCTCGACAAGCCTTTGGTGGCGTGGGTCAAGGTCCACAACCTCCCCGACTTCGTCTACTTCAACCACAGCCGACACGTGCTGTCCGGGGTGACCTGCGTGCACTGCCACGGCGAGGTCGACCAGATGACGCGCGTCGAGCAAGCCAGGCCGCTCACGATGGGCTGGTGCCTCTCGTGCCACCGCGAGCACGCCGGCGTCTCGACGAGCACGCTCGAGCGCGCCGCGCGGCGATTCTCCGAGACCCCGAAGCCGGCGACCGGCCTCGACTGCGCCAGCTGTCACTACTGACCCCGACGAGCCCCCGACGAGCCCCCGAGGAGTCCCCGAAAAGCCTATGAGCGATCATTGCAATGGCGCACCCGACAAGCTGGTGACCCTGGGCGCCAGGCGCGCGCCCGCGTACTGGAAGAGCCCCGAGGAGCTGCGCGACGGACCTTCGCGACGCGGCGAGTTCCCCGGCGGGCTGCCCGCGCTGCGGTCGCTGACCTCCGAGCCGCCTGCCGATCGCGCCCCCGGCGCGCCGGACCACGCCGGCGAGCCTGCCGACGACCACGACGGCACCACCCGGCGCGACTTCCTGTCGATCGTGGGGTTCTCGGCGACGGCCGCCACGCTCGCCGCCTGCCGTGCGCCCGAGCAGACCGCCGTCCCGCTGCCGGTCGCCACCGACACGATGGTCGCCGGCGTGGCCAGCTACTACGCGACGACGTGCGGCGGCTGCGCGTCGGCCTGCAGCCTCGTGGTCAAGCAGCGCGACGGCCGGCCGATCAAGGTCGAGGGAAACGAGGCGTCGCAGCTGTTCGGCGGCGGCACGTGCGCCGCCGGCCAGGCCACCGTGCTCTCGCTGTACGATAGCGAGCGGCTGCGCGGCCCGCTGTGGCAGGGCGCGCCGACCCCGTGGCCGCGGCTCGACGAGGAGATCGCCGCCGGGCTCAAGGCCGCGGCCGCCGCGCAGGGCAAGATCGTCCTCTTGTCGTCGACGATCCACAGCCCCTCGCTGCGCGAGGTCATCGCGCGCTGGGGCCGCCAGTTCCCGACGTTCCGCCACGTCACGTATGACCCGGTTTCGGCGAGCGCGCTGCGCGCCGCCAGCGCCCAGGCGCTGGGCCGCCCGATCGTCCCGCACTACGCGTTCGATCGCGCCCGCGTGATCGTCAGCCTCGACGCCGACTTCCTCGGGACGTGGCTGTCGCCGGTCGAGTTCGCCCGGCAGTACGCGCGCGGCCGCTCGCTCGACCGCCCGGCGTCGCTGCACGTCCAGTTCGAGCCCGGCATGTCGGTCACCGGCAGCAACGCCGATCAGCGGATCGCCGTGGCGCCGTCGGCGCTCGGCGCGGTCGCGCTGGCGCTGCTCGCCCGGATCGCGCGCAGCGCCGGCGAGCCCGACGCGGCCGCCGCCAGCGCCGCCGATCCGATCGACAAGGCTTTGCTCGACACGGTGGCCGCCGAGCTGTGGAAGCACCGCGGCGAGTCGCTCGTGGTCAGCGGCGCCAACGACGTCGCGATCCAGCTCGTCGTGCACACGCTCAACCGGCTGCTCGGCAACGTCGGCAAGACGCTGGACGTCGACCGGCCGTCGCTGCAGCGCCAGGGTGACGACGCGGCGATGGCCGACCTGGTCGCCGAGATGCAGCGCGGCGAGATCCACGCGCTGATCATCCACGGCGCCAACCCCGCGTTCGACTACAGCGATGGCCCCGGGTTCGCCAAGGCGCTGTCGCGCGTGGCGCTCTCGATCTCGACCGCGGATCGCCGCGACGAGACCAGCGCCGCGGTCACCGCGGTGTGCCCCGATCACCACTTCCTCGAGTCGTGGGGCGACGCCGAGCCGGTGACCGGCTACCTGAGCCTGGCCCAGCCGACGATCGCGCCGCTCTACGACACCCGCGCGTTCGCCGAGAGCCTGCTGCGCTGGCTCGACGACGACACCTCCCACTACGCGTTCGTCCGCGAGTACTGGCGCAGCCACGTGATGCCGCGCCAGGACCAGCTCACCACCTTCGACGCGTTCTGGGACGCCACGCTCGAACGCGGCGTCCTCGAGCTCGCGCCCGCGGCGGGCGCTACCGCGGACGCGCCTGCCGGGGCGGCCGGAGTTGACTGGCGCCCGGCCGCCGCGGCGATCCACGAGGACCTCCAGCGCGCGCCAGGCCGCGACGATCGCTACGAGCTCGCGGTGTTCGAGAGCGTGGGCCTGCGCGCTGGCGGCCACGCCAACAACCCGTGGCTGCTCGAGCTGCCGGACCCGATCAGCAAGGTCACGTGGGGCAACGTCGCGATGATCGCGCCCCGGCTCGCCGACCAGCTCGGCCTGCGCGGCGGCGACGTCATCTCGATCACCACCCCGGCCGCGAGCCTCGAGCTGCCGGTGTTCCTGCAGCCCGGCCAGCACGCCCGCACGATCTCGGTGGCGCTCGGGTTCGGCCGCCAGGCGGTCGGCAAGGCCGGCAACGGCGTCGGCGGCAACGCGTTCCCGTTCACCAGCGTGGCGCGCGGCGCGCGCCGGATGTGGGCCGACAGCGTCGCGGTGGTCGCGACCGGCCGCCACGAGAAGCTCGCCGGCACGCAGAGCCACTTCGACATGGAGGGCCGGCCGATCGTGCTCGAGACCACGCGCGCCGAGCTCGGCAAGCCCGAGGCCGCCGAGGAGCTGCCGAACCTGTGGAACGAGCGCCCGCAGGGCGAGAAGTCGTGGGGCCTGTCGATCGATCTCGACGCCTGCACCGGCTGCTCGGCCTGCGTGGTCGCCTGCCAGGCCGAGAACAACGTCGCGGTGATCGGCAAGGACCAGGTCGAGCGCCAGCGCATCATGCACTGGATCCGGATCGACCGCTACTACCACGGCGCCGAGGACAACCCGCAGAGCCTGCACCAGCCGATGATGTGCCAGCACTGCGGCCACGCGCCGTGCGAGACGGTGTGCCCGGTGCTGGCGACGACGACCAGCTCCGAGGGTCTGAACCAGCAGGTCTACAACCGCTGCATCGGGACTCGCTATTGCGCCAACAACTGCCCATACAAGGTGCGGCGGTTCAACTGGTACAACTACACCGGCAATCCGCGGTTCGACTACCACATGGCCAATCCCGTCGGCCGCCTGGTGCTCAACCCCGACGTCACCGTGCGGTCGCGCGGCGTCATGGAGAAGTGCAGCATGTGCGTGCAGCGCATCGCCGCCGGCAAGACCGCCGCGGTCAAGCGCGGCACGCCGCTCAAGGACGGCGAGGTCAAGACCGCGTGCCAGCAGGTCTGTCCGACCGACGCGATCGTGTTCGGCGATCTCAACGATCCCAAGAGCCGTGTGGCCCAGCGCGCCAGCAACGAGCGCACCTACCGCGTGCTCGACGACCTGGGCACCCGGCCCAACGTCTCCTACCTCAAGAAGGTTCGCCATGGACAACCTACCTGAAGGCGTGCTGGAGACGCGGTGGATCACCGGCTCCCCGACGCTCAAGCAAGTCACCGACGATATCTCCCGGCCGATGGAGGGCAAGCCGGGCAAGCTCTGGTACGTCCTGTTCGGGATCGCCGTCCTGGGCCTCCTCGACCTCCTGGCGATGGCGACCTGGCTGGTGGCCAATGGCATCGGCGTGTGGGGGCTCAACAACAGCGTTGGCTGGGCGTTCGACATCACCAACTTCGTGTTCTGGATCGGCATCGGCCACGCCGGCACGCTGATCTCGGCGATCCTCCTGTTGTTCCGGCAGAAGTGGCGAACATCGATCAACCGCTCGGCCGAGGCGATGACGATCTTCGCCGTGATGTGCGCCGGGCTGTTTCCGCTGCTCCACATGGGGCGGCCGTGGGACGCGTTCTTCATCTTCCCCTACGTGCCGAACCAGCACGGCCCGCTGTGGGTCAACTTCCGCTCCCCGCTGGTGTGGGACGTGTTCGCAATCTCGACGTACTTCACGATCTCGCTGGTGTTCTGGTACCTCGGCCTGATCCCCGATCTCGCGACGCTGCGCGACCGCGCCACGACCCGGATCAAGAAGGCCGTGTTCGGCGCGCTCAGCCTGGGCTGGAACGGCTCGCACCGGACCTGGTCGCGCTACGAGATCGTGAGCCTCATCCTCGCCGGCCTCGCGACCCCGCTGGTGCTCTCGGTGCACAGCATCGTGAGCATGGACTTCGCGACCTCGCTGCTGCCGGGCTGGCACACGACGATCTTCCCGCCCTACTTCGTCGCCGGCGCGATCTACTCCGGGTTCGGCATGGTGCTCACCCTGCTGATCTTGACCCGGTCGTCGATGAACCTGCAGCGCTACATCACGATCAAGCACCTCGACTCGATGGCCAAGGTGCTGCTGCTCACCGGCTCGATCGTCGGGTTCGCCTACGCCACCGAGTTCTTCAGCGCGTGGTACGGCGGCAATATCTACGAGCGCTACCACTTCGTGAACCGCGCCACCGGCCCGTACGCGTTCGGGTTCTGGCTGATGATGCTGTGCAACGTCCTCGCGCCGCAGCTGTTCTGGTCCAAGAAGATCCGCCGGCACGTCGGCGCGCTGTTCGTGATCTCGATCCTCGTCAACATCGGCATGTGGTTCGAGCGCTTCGTCATCATCGTCGTCTCGCTGCACCGCGCGTTCCTGCCGGCGAGCTGGGGCATGTTCTATCCGACCGTGGTCGACATCGGCATCCTGGTCGGCAGCTTCGGCCTGTTCTTCACGCTGTTCCTGCTGTTCATCCGGTTCGCGCCGATGATCGCGATCTGGGAGGTCAAGGGCGTGGTGACCGAGCAGGCGCACGGCACCCATGTCGCCGTCGACACCCACGTGATCCCCGGATCGGAGGCGCCCACCGAGGCCAGCACCGAGGCTAGGACCGACGCCCAGGCAGGAGATCGACCATGAGGGCTCGCGTCGTCATCGCGACGTTTCCCCACGCCTCCGACCTGCTGAACGCGGTGCGCCGGGCGCGCCGCGAGATGCTGCGGGTCTACGACGTGTACGCGCCATTTCCGGTGCACGGCCTCGACGAGGCGATGGGGATCCGGCGGACCCGGCTGCCCAGGGTCACGCTGATCGCCGGGCTCACGGGCCTGTGCTTCGCGCTGGGCTTTCAGTACTACGCCAACGTGCTCGACTGGCCGATCAACGTCGGCGGCAAGCCCGACAACACCACGCTCGCGTTCATCCCGATCTCGTTCGAGCTCACCGTGCTGTTCGGCGGCCTGGCGACGGTCGCCGCGTTCCTGCTCCGCACCAGGCTGTACCCGTCCAAGCAGCCGTGGCTGCCCGCCGCCGGCGTCACCGACGATACGTTCGCGATCGTGATCCGCCGGCCCTCCGGCGACGAGATCCACCAGCGCGCGCTGGCGCTGCTCACCGAGTGCGGCGCCGCCGCGGTCACCGAGAGCGAGGCCGATCTATGAGGAAGCTCGCGCTCATCCTGTTCTTCGTGCTCGGGCTCGTGGTCATCGCCGGCGCGGTCGCGTGCCAGCCCGGCGACGAGCGCGGCAGCGAGTACATGCCCGACATGGCCTATAGCCCGTCCTACAAGGCGTTCGCGCCGAACCAGGCGACGCGCACCGGCATCACGCTGCAGCGCCCGGTCGCCGGCACCATCGCGCGCGGCTATCACCCGTTTCACTACGGCAAGGGCGACGCCGAGGCCGCGCGCGCGGGCGCCGAGCTGACCAACCCGTTCCACGCCAACGAGCCGACGCTGGCCCGCGGCAAGGCCCTGTATCAGATCTACTGCCTGGTGTGTCACGGCGAGCAGGGCAAAGGCGATGGCCCGATCTCGACGAAGATCCCGCCGCCGCCGTCGTACCGCTCGGACCGCCTCATGAACTATCCGCCGGGCCGGTTGTTCCACGTCATCACGATGGGCGCCAACAAGATGCCGTCCTATGCGACCCAGATCGCGCCGGCCGATCGCTGGCTTGTCATCACCTACATTCGCGCGCAGCTGCAGGGCCAGCAGGACGCCGATCCGGGCTCGCTGCCGCCGATGGAGGTCGAGGCCACCGGCGCCGAACCGATCCCGGTGCCGTCCACGCCCGGCGCTGGAGGTACCCGATGAGCAACGACGACCGCCGCTTTGTCCTCACGCCCGCGATGCAGCGGATCCCGCTCGCGCTGGTCGGTATCGGCATCATCGCCCTCGTCGTGGGGCTCGTCACCGCCAGCGAGCGGACATGGCTGAACCTCCTGGTCGACGGCTTCTACGTGCTGTCGCTCGGCGTCTCGGTGATGTTCTTCTTCGCGACCCAGCGGCTCGCCAGCGCGCGGTGGTCGGTGCCGATCCGGCGGATCCCGGAGGCGTTCGCGCTGGTGCTGCCGGCCGCCGCCGTCCTGCTGGTCATCCTCGCCGGCGGCTTCCACGTGCTCTACGCCTGGACCGATCCGGCCAGGCTCCACGACGACCACGCGCTGGTGCCGCACCCCGGCCGCGAGACCTACCTGGCCCCGGCGTTCGTCTACGCGCGCATGGTCGTGATCGTCGCGCTGTGGACGGTGTTCGCGTTCCGCATCCGCCGGATCTCGCTGGGCGCCGACGCGAGCCGCGAGGCCGGCCTGCGCGCTCACACCAGGCTCAATCGCTACGCGGCGGTGTTCACGCCGGTGTTCGCGTTCACGTTCACGGCGGCGGCCTACGACTGGCTGATCTCGCTCGATCCCAGGTGGTTCAGCACGATGTTCTCGGTCTACGTGTTCGCCGGCTCGAACGTGCAGGGCATCGCCGCGATCGCGCTGGCGACGATCGTCCTGCGCAAGCAGCGGAGGTTCGGCGCGGCGCAACCGCTCATCACCGACGACCTGATCCAGACGCTCGGCACGATGCTGCTCGCGTTCAGCACGTTCTGGGGCTACATCTGGGTCTGCCAGTATCTCCTGATCTGGTACGGCAATATCCCCGAAGAGGTCACGTACTTCCTGGTGCGCAGCAGCCCGCCGTGGCTGCCGGTGTTCCTCGGCGGCTTCGTGGTGTCCTGGATCATCCCGTTCTTCACGCTCTTGCCGCGCAACCACAAGCGCAGCCTCCGGGTGATGATGGTGATGAGCATCTGGATCCTGGTCGGTCGCTGGCTCGACCTCTACCTCCTGGTGATGCCGTCGAAGTGGGCCGCGCCGCGGTTCGGGATCCTCGAGCTCGCGATGGCCGGGGGCACGGGGGGCCTCATCTACCTCATCTTCATCCGGGGGCTGTCGCGCGCACCGCTCGTCGCCCCCCACGATCCGGTGCTCGCGGTCCAGAGCGCCCATGCCCACTCTCCTGGAGGAGCGTCGTGAAACTTGTCAAAGCAGGCGTGTTCATCGCCACGGGGCTCGCGGTCGGCTTCCTCGCCAAGCAGCCCGAGCCGCCGCTGGCCGATCTCCCCAACCGGATCCCCGAAGCGGCGCCGTACATCACCGCGGAGGCCACGGTGTTCCCGCCGCCCTACGAGGAGTACTGGAAGACCCAGAACAACCCCGGGCAATGCCAGACCTGCCACCAGAAGATCTTCGACGAGTGGAACGGCTCCATGATGTCGAACTCGTGGCGCGACCCGGTGTGGCGCGGCGCGTTCCTCCTGCTCGCGCGCACGGCGTCGACCAACGGCGAGTGCGATACGCCCAGTCCGCCCGACGGGACGATCAAGTCGCACCACAACCCGTTCGCCAAGGACGGCGAGTGTGCCTCGGTGTTCGACATCGCCACCGAGAAGGTCACGATGTCGCGGCCCGGCTCGCTGCTCGACGCGTTCTGCTCGCGCTGCCACATGCCGACCAACTACCTCGATAACGTCCCGCTGCGCAGCGTGACCCACGACGACAAGCTCGGGGTCGAGTACGCCCCGGCGGACGTCAAGTTCAACCCGACGAGCGATCACGGCACCGGCATGGCGTTCGCCACGCTCGACGAGCAGTTCCGCAACACCGAGTCTGGCAAGACCGGCATCTTCTGCGCGATCTGCCACAGCCTCGCGGCGACCCGCGATACGCCGTATCACACCTACGCGCGCGGCGGCACCGAGTATACCCCGGCGGTCGGCGCCGCGGGCCGCAGCGAGCTCCTGCCCCCGGGCCAGCAGGATATCTTCAACGTCGCCGATCCGACCAGGCGCAACCTCGGCTACAGCATCGGCGCCGGCGCCTACCGGCTGTCGCCGCACGCGATCGTGTTCCCCGAGCGGTTCGGCCCGATGGCCGCCAACGACGCGCCGAGCCCCCAGGACGTCAACACGAGCACGGTGTTCCAGCAGGACATCCCGTACCAGAAGGTCGACGCGAGCAAGCACAAGGCGTTTCACCAGACGATGTTCGTGCGCTCCGAGATGTGCGGCACCTGCCACGACGTGACCAACGCCCTGCCGATCAAGAACCAGGTCGGCCGGTGGGCGGGCGGGTTCCCGATCGAGCGCACTTACACCGAATGGGCCAACAGCCGCTACGCCGAGCGTCCGGGCAATACCAACTTCGATCCGGCCCACAAGCGAGATTGCCAATCGTGCCACATGCAGCAGGACTACGGCCAGCCCGGCACCGCGCAGACGCTGTACGATCCGGTCGGTCACGCGCTGCCGATCCTGCAGGAGCCGGTCGCCGCCGATGGCAAGCCGCGGCCGTTCTTCACCCATCACTTCGTCGGCGGCAACGCCTTCGTGCCGCGGCTGATCGGCAAGGACGTCGACAACGCTGGAAACGTGTCGCCGTATCCCGAGCTGTCGGTGTTCAGCTACTCGTCCGGCGATCACGACAGCCCGTACTCGCGCGCCGTGTGGACCCACACCGAGCGCAAGGGCGCCTATGCCCAGCAGGCCCGCCTGGCCTGGGACCGCCTGCGCCACGTGCTCACGCTCGAGGCCAGCGCGCCCGCCGAGGCCGCGCCGGGCACCAGCGTGCCGCTCACCATCTCGGTCTCCAACACCGGCAGCGGCCATGACTTCCCGACCGGCTTCCCCGAGGGCCGGATCGGCTGGGTCGCCGTCCACGCCTACGACCTGTCGACCGGCAAGGAGCTGCCGATCCACGACGCGCAGTGGAACCGGACCGCGGTCGGCGTCGGTTACCTGACGACCGAGGAGACCATCGACCCGGCCTATCCGCAGTGCAAGTGGAAGCTGCCGCCCGGTTCGGCCGATCCGTACGCGGTGCAGTTCAAGGCAGTCGCCTCGCTGGGCGATGGCTGCCCGACGCTCGACCTGCCCTACGCCACCGCGCTCAACATGGTGACCGGCCCCGACGGCCGCCCGGTCGACGCGACCGGCAAGGTGATCGACGCCGCGCACAACCCGCTCGGCCTGCCGGTGTTCAAGGACACCAACGGCAATGGCGATCTGTTCGACGACTCGTTCCTCGTCGATTCGCGGCTCCGCCCGCTGCCGCACGCACAGGCGACCCGCAAGATCGACCGCTACGCCGTGGTGGTGCCGCCCGGCACGCGCGGCCCGGTCGCGGTCTCGACCGCGGTCTATTACCAGTCGGTCGAGGCGATCGTGTCGACCAAGTTCCTCGGCAACATGACCGACACCAACAACAACATGGTGCTCGAGCCGTGCGTGCTCGGCGGTCGCTGCGACGGCCGCAAGCCGCGGACCGAGCCGGCGGTCGTCGAAGGCGCGCCGCCGGTCACCATGGCGGTCAAGACCGTCACGATCGCGATGACCGGCGCGCCGGTCGATGCCAGCGTGCCGCGCGTCGGCGTCTATCCCCTGCCCGGCGCGACCCGCGCGCACCTCGACACGGTGCCCAAGGTGCTGTTCTCGCGGCCGGTCACCGGGGTCACCGACAAGACGTTCACCGTGACCGACGCAAGCGGCGCCGCGCTGCCCGCCTGGGTCGACCCGATCGGCGACGGCGTGTGGGGCCTGTTCGCCAACCAGATCCTCTACAAGCCGGGACAGACCTACACCGCGCACCTGGCCGCCGGGATCTGCGACGCGGCCGAGCCGACCCGGTGCACGGCGGACGGCGCCGAGTGGAGCTTCACCATCGCCGCCGACGGCGACTCCTCGGAAGGCGACTCGAGCATCCCGATGGGCTTCTCGGGCGCCACCCGCGCGGCGGCGCCGAAGGCCGTTGCCCCGGCGGCGCCCGCGGCGGCCGCGCCGAGCGTGAATCCGACCAGCCACTGAACGAGCCGCGTCGCGCTGCGGGGTCCGCCCACGCCGTCCGCGAGCGCGATCACTCGGTGCGGCGGTAGCCGATCCGCACGCACCCCCAGTGTTTGCCGCGCACCATCACGGGGACCGAGATGTCATAGATCGTGTCGCCGGTCTCGAGCCGCACCTTCTGCAGCAGCGAGTGTGCCTCGCTGCGCGCCGCGGCAAAGCTCGCGTAATCGCCCAGCAGTCGCTTGCTCCGGTTGCCGCTGTAGTCCTGGGCCATGTTGCCGGTCAAAGGCTCGCTGAAGCGGGTGTTTTGCGCCGGGACATACGCGTTGATGTCCGTCAGGATCGCGTACTGAATGACCGGGGAGCGGCCGAGCGCGCGGTCTTCGGGGCCGGGGAGATCGCGCTGGGCGACCGCGTCGTACAGCGTCGTGAACTTGTAGGGCTCGGTCTTGGGGACCGGGAAGTACACGCGCGCGAACAGGCGGTCTTCGCTGATCGCCTGGGTCGTGATCCAGCTCGCGAGGATCTGCGTGCTCTGGTCCGCCAGCTGCTCCGCCAGCGCCAGCATCTCGCGATCCTGCGCGGTCATGGCATCAGGCGGGTCCGTCGCGCGGGAGGGCGCGGCGCCCTGGGCCGCTGCGTCGAGCGGGAGCGCCGACGCAGCCGCGAGCAGCGCGAGCAGGAACTTGTGAGGAGCAATCCGGATCATGGAAGGTGACTCCGAGCGAGGTGGGGACGAAAACAGAACGACGATGGGGTGGGATCACTCACCGAGTCGCTTCATCGCGGCCTCGATGCTGGCGCGCAGGCGGTTCACCGCCCTGGTCATCTGGCCGATCTCGTCGATCGACATCACGGGGATCGCCCGGTCGACGCTCTCGCCCGTGCTGATCTCGTTGACCGCCGTGGCCAGGCTCGACAGCGGGCGCATCGCACGGCGCAACATCAAGAAGCTGCCACCCACGGTGACGACCACGAGGAACCCGAAGATGCCGACGAACACCATCAGGAGCGCCCGGCGGTGGGCCGCGATCGAATCGCGCGACACCCCGAGCCGGAACGCGCCCCAGTGCTGGCCCTTGACGAACACCGGCGCCGAGACGTCCCAGATCGGTTCGCCGGTGTCGCGCACGTAGGGCTGGACCAGCACCGGCTCGAGGCTGCGGTTCGCGGCGGCGGGGACTGGCTGGGTGAACTTGCGCTTCGCCCGATAGATGATCGCGTCCTTGACGCGATCGCCGGTGATCGCCTGCTCGAACCGCGAGTTCGCGCTCGGTGAATAGCCATTGACGTCGTTACCGATCGCGTAGAAGAAGTCGGCAGACGAGTCGAGCAGCCGATCCTGGACGATCTTCAGCGTCCGATCGCAATAAACGTCGTAGTTCGTATGGAACCGCGGATTGTCGCCCCACTCGAAGCCCTTGATCTCCTCGTAGGCCGGCTCCATCAAGTCCTTGACGGTGAAGAACCCGGCGTCGATCCCGGCCTCGAGCGCCGCGCCGTAGGTCCGAGCAGCCGTCATGGCGCCGACCTTGGCGTTGTTTAGCGTCGTCTGCTCGACCCGGGAAGCCTCGCTCCCCGTGATCACGAACGCCGCCACGATCATCGGAGGGATCGTGACGATCGCCAGGATGACCGAGACCCGGACGCTGAGCTTGCGCTTGATGAGCTGGAACATCGTGTCACTCGTCCTGCAAAAGAGTGGGAGATCGCATTGAAACCGTCGCGATCAGCGAGGCGTATGCGTCATTCGCCGAGTCGCTTCATCGCGGACGCGATGCTGGCGCGCAGGCGATTCACCGACTTGCTCATCTGTCCGATCTCGTCGACCGAGGCCACGGTGATCGGCTTGTCGTAGCCCTCGCCCGTGCTGAGCCGGTCGGTCGTCGCGACCAGCACCTCGAGCGGCCGGATCTCGCGGCGCACGATCAGGAAGATGCAGCCCACGGTCACCAGCGCGAGGACGCCGAACACGACGCCAAGCTCGATGATGAGTGATCGCCGATGGGCGGCGATCGAGTCGCGCGCCACCCCGACCCGGAACGCGCCAAAGTGTTGCCCCTTCACGAAGATCGGCGCGGACACGTCCCAGATCGAGTCACCGGTATCGCGCACGTAGGCCTGGACCAGCACGGGCTCGAGGCTGCGGTGCGCGGCCTGGTGCATCTCCGTGGTGAACTTGCGCTTTGCCCGGTAGGCGACCAGGTCCTTCACGCGGTCTCCGGTGATCACGTTCTCGAACCTCGTGTTATGGGTCGGCGTGTAGCCGTTGACATCGCCGCCCACCGCGTAGACGAAGTCCGGCGATGACTCGAGGACCTTGTCCTGGATGACCGTCATGACGCGATCGCAGTACGCGTCGTAGTTCGTCGAAAATCGCTGATTGTCACCCCAGTCGAAGCCCTTGATCGGCTCGTACGCCGGCTCGATCAGGTCCTTGATGGTGAAGAACCCGGCGTCGACGCCTGCGTCGAGCGCCATGCCGTAGCTGCGCGCCGCCGTCACCGCGCCGACCTTGGCGCTCTCGATCGTCATCTGTTCGCTGAGGCGACCCTCGGTCCCCGTGATGAGGAACGCCGCTGCGATCATCGCGGGGATCGTGATCAGGGCGAGGGCGAGCGAGACCCTGAGACTCAGCTTGCGTCTGATGAGCTGTAACATCGTCACACACGTCCTGCTGAAAGTGGAAGCTCGGCGGCGCATCGCGCACACCCCACGTCGCTCGATCATCGGAATTGTTCGGTCACCGCAGCTGTGCACGGCACTGCCCGCGCGGGTGCATTTGCTTCCTCGACCCGAAACGTGAAACTTGAATACCAGCCCGGATCTGATCGAGCCGTCCGGGCTGCACCCGGTTCCGATGAGAACTCGGAGGGTCTCGCAAAGACCGAGGTTCCCGAGCTCAGCATCAACACCACGCGCCGCGGCGCGTCGGCCGAGGCGTGCGGGGCCGCGCGGTGCAGTTCACCAGCGAGACCCAGGCGTGTTCGGACTTCGGCTGCACGCCGCTCCACATCGCGACCGGCATCGCGCAGCCCTGCCTGCCGTTCCAGTCGGGCGTCGCGGTCACCGGCACGGCCGGCGCCGGGTGCTCGGGCACGGTGATCTTCATCCCGCCGGGACAGGTCACCGCCGGCGCCGGCCCCGTGCGGCGGGTCGCTACTTGACCAGCTTCATCACCGAGCCGGTAATGGCAGCGGCGTTGATCCAGTAGATCGCCGTGTCGTCACTGACGATCTGCGATGGATTCGCCTGGCTGCTAGCGAGCAGGGTCGCGGAGCCCCCGCCGACCGGGATCCGCGACACCGTGCCGGCGGCGTCATCGGTCCAGTAGACGTCGCGGTCGTCGACCGCGATCCCGCTCGAGTTACCGGTGGTCGAGATCAGCACCGTCGGCGTGCCGCCGGTGACCGGCGTCTTGGCGACCACCGCGTTCTGGTCGGTGGTCCAGTACAGCGTGCCGCCTTGGACCGCCAAGGCCTGGACGTCGTCCTGGTCCTCGACCAGCGTGACGGGGCTGCCGGTGCCCTCGAGCGTGATGCTGCGCAGCGCGGCGCCGCCCACGCTGGACCAGTACAGCGTCGTGGCATCGGCGGTGAGGCCGCCCGGGGTCGCCTGGGCGTTCGCGACCACGGTGGGGAGTCCGCCGGTCACGGCGACCTTCATGAGGCTGCCGCTGTTGTTGATGTTGGTCCAGTACACCGTGTCATTGACGACGACGATCCGGGCCGGCCCGTTTTGATGCTCGGCGAGCCGCAGGGGGGTACCGCCGGCGAGCGGTACCGACATCACCTGGCCGTCCGACACGGCGTTGACCCAGTACACCGCGTTGGCATCGACCGCGGACGGGTTTGGCGACGATGAGAGGCACGCGCACGACACCGGCAGCGCCGCCGGTCGCGCTGAGCACCGGGAACTCGTAGTACGGCTTGGTCGGCGACTTGATCGATACGCCGCTTGCCTGTTCGAACAAGTGACAAGTTGGTGGCGCGGTGGACGGATGAGTCTTCATGTTCCGGAAATCGCGTGATGTCATGCGTGATTCCGGCGGGCGCCAGTGCGCAGGAGCCATCGCGGCGACGCGGGATCTGCGTGCCATGCCCGTGCGATCCACCGCGCCGATACTTACTGCCAACGCGACTTTGCCAGTTGCTTGCGCGGGACGTGCGTCCGGATCACCGTGGGGCGCAGGGCCGAGCAGGAGTATGGTGGGCTCGGATCCTTCTGTCCGAGGAGCTCGAGCGCCGACTCGGGATCACGCTCGACCTGACGCGATGAGATCTCTGCCCAGTTCGGGTCGCGTGCAGCCGACATCAGGCGACATCAGAGCCGGCGCGTTCACGATTCAGACACTCCTCGCGCCGCTCGGAGGCGACTACGCGATCCGGTTTCGCGGCATCATTCGCTACACCCAGGCGCCGAGCTGGGCGCGGGCGTCGTCGAGCGAGAGCGCGGTGGCCGCGAGCGCGACGTCGTCGGGGACCCAGTCGGGGAACGGGGTGACGACGTTGCGATGCTCGCCGCTCGCCATGTGCTCTTGCCGGATCGCGGCGACGCGGGGCAGCGCGATCTCACCACCGGAGGCGAGCCGCGCGAGCGCCGGCCACACCCGGCGGTGCACGAAGGTCACCTTGCCATCGACCAGCTTGAAGCACCGCACGTCGGCGGCGTCGTCGATCTCCGAGAGCGCGGCGAAGATCGCCTTGCCCTTGGCGTGCGCCCACCAGCTGCCGATGATCGGCTCACCGGCGACCGCCTCGGCGACGCACGGGACCGGGCCACGCGCCGATGCCAGCACGACGCCATGCTGCTCGACGAAGCTGAGCCAGCGATTCGATGGGGCGCGACCGCGCGGCGCCGCCGGGGTGCGCTTCGCGGCCGGTCTGGCCGAAGGTTTCAGCCGGCGCTTCACGGTGGCCTTGGCGGTGCGTTTCACCGCCGGCTTCGCCGCGCCCGTCACGGTGGCCTTGGCGGTGCGTTTCACCGCCGGCTTCGCCGCGCCCGTCACGGTGGCCTTTGCGGTGCGTTTCACCGCCGGCTTCGCCGCGCCCGTCACGGTGGCCTTTGCGGTGCGTTTCTTCACCGCGGGCTTCGCCGCGCCCGTCACGGCGGGCTGCGCCGCGCGCTTCCCCGCCGAGCCTGCCGCGCGCGTCCCCGCCGAGGGCGACGTGCGCTCCACCGTGGACCTGGCCGTGCGCGCCGCGCGCTTCACCGTGGACCTCGCCGTGCGCGCCGCGGACGAGCCGGCCGTTGGCTTGGCGGCCGGGCGACGGCGCGCTGCCGGCTTCGCAGCGGGCTCGGGCGCAGCCCGCGGACCGGACGACTTCGAGTTGCGCCGCTTGGCGGCGGCGGGCTTGGCCTTGCGAGTTGGAGTCTTCACCGGGGGATGACGAAGAGGAAATCACGGGGCGGGACGAAGCGATAGCCATCTTCGGTCACGCGGATGATCTCCGAGCCATCTTCGCCGAGCAGGCGACGAATTCGCATGATGTTGGTGAACAGTGCCGCATCGTGGCGCAGCGGATGGTACTCGACGCTCCAGACCGCCTGGACGATCGCTTCCTTGGAGAACACCTTCCCGGGAGCGGACGCAAACAGAAACAGCAGCCGCTTGAGCAGCGAGCGGCGGCGCAGGTCGGCCAGCTCCTGGCCGTGGCGCCAGATCACCTCGCGGACGCCATCGACGGCGAGCGCCCGGCCCGACAGCCGCAGCACCTCGGGGTTGGCGTCGGCGACGTCGCTCGGCACGCCCTCGGCGTCGATCACGCGGAACGGCCGCTGCGCGGTCAGCCCGAGGTCGGTGAGCAGGCGCGCCGCGCCCTCGATCGCGCTGGGTGACATCGTCGCGGCGCTCGGCGCGGCCGGGTCGGCGACCGCTTCCTGGCCCGAGATCGCGTCGAGCGCGGCGTGGGCGACCAGGCGCTCGACCGGCAGGCCGGCCGCCAGCGCGAGCTCGGAGGCATCGCGCGCGTACGACACTGCCGAGGAGGCGTCGTCGTCGTCGCGCGCCAGCGCGCACAGCGCCAGCAGCGCATGGACGCGGACGCGGATGAGGCCGGCGGCCGCGGCTTCGCGGGCGGCGCGGCTGGCGGCCGCGCGGGCGTTGCCGCGATCGCCGCGCGCCAGCTCGAGCCTGGCGACGATGGCGAGCGCCGAGGCGAGCTCGATCGTGCGATGGGCGCGCTCGGCGAGCACCGCGGTGTCGCGCGCCAGCTCGAGCGCGAGCCCGACGTCACCGGCGGCGAGCGCGACCTCGGCCGCGGCGAGCCGGCGATCGAGCTCGTCGCGCGACTCGGCGCCCGCGTTCTGCGCGAGCTCCACGGCGCCGGCGCGCTGGCCGCTGAGCGCCCGCGCGGTCGCGAGCAGCACGGCGACCTGGGCCGCGGACCCGGCGTCGAGCGCCGGCAGGCCGTGCAGCGCCTCGAGCCGCGGCAGCGCGGCCTCGAGCCGCAGCTCGATCAGGTCGATCGCGGCGACGACCGCGCCGCCGCGCGCGGCGAGGTGACCGAGCTCGCGGCGCACGCTCGACGCCAGCGCGGCGCTGGCGAGCTCCGCGGCGATCGCCGGCTGGCCGCGCAGGATCTCGAGCTCGGCGAGATCGAGCTCGGCGCGAAGCGCCCCGAGCTCGTCGCCGCGCTCGCGCCGGGCGCGCACCACCTCCTGGAGCAGCGCGGCCGCGGTGGCGCTGTCGCCGCGCCGCCGCGCCACCAGGGCGCGCGCCGCGAGCACCTCGTCGGACACCGCGACGGCGTCGAGATCGCGGGCCGCCGCGTCGGCGGCGTCGAGCGCGGTCGCGGCCTCGACCAGCCGGCCCTCGCGCGCGAGACCTATCGCGCGGCGCGCGTCGACCACGGCCGACAGCTCGCTCGCCTCGAGGCACACCGGCACGCTCTTGCAGGCCCCGTGGGCGCGCGCGAGCGCCGAGCGCATCGCCGCGACCCGGCCCTCGTACTCGTCGAGCCGCGCCGCCGCCAGGTGGACGCGCGCGCGCGCCAGCGGATCGGCGGCCGACAGCTCGCCGATCGCCGCGAGCTGGGCGGCGGCCACGTCGGGTCGGCCGGCCAGGAGCTCGAGCTCGGTCAACATCGCCGCCGCCCGCGCGCGCTCGCTCGGATCGCCGTCGCCGACGAGCGCGGTCAGCGCCCGGCGCGCCGCGGCCGCATCTCCCGAGGCCAGCGTCAGCTCGGCGTGCAACAGCGGCGACACCGTGCCCGGCGCGGCGCTCGCGCGCTCGAACGCCTCGGTATAGCGCCCGCCGCGCACCGCGATCTCGATGCGCAGCGCCGCCAGCGCGCGCGCGCGCTCCGGATCGAGCGCCGCGCGCTCCGGCAGCCCGGCGGGCTGCTCGGGCCGGCTGTCCGTGCGGCGGCGCGGCGGCTCGCCCAGCGCGTCGAGCAGCGACTCGAACTCGCCGGCACCACCGGTGCGCGCGGCGAGCTCGCGGTCGGCGAGCAGGGTATCGGCCGCGCGGTCGCGGTCGCCGGCGGCGAGCCAGTGCCACACGACCTCGCGGACCCGCGTGATCTGATCCATCGCGCCGAACGCGCCGTCGTCGCCGGCTTGCCAGGCGAGCCGCGGGCCGGTCGACCCCGCCGCGGTGCTCGCGACCAGCTCGGCCGCGCCGCCCGACAGCCGGTGCTTGTCCTCGATCGCCATGTGGGCGAGCACGTCGACCCGCACGACCTCGTGGACGACGATCCGGCCATCGCCGATCGAATCGACCAGCTGGCGGGCGAGCAGGCTGGTCAGCGCGGCCTCGATATCGACGCCGGGCGCGAGCGCGGCGACCGCGGCGGGCGCGACCGGCGCGCGCAGGATCGCGAGCGCCTCGAGCGCGGCGCGCGCCGGCGCGTCGAGCGTGGCGAGCTCCCACGCCGCGGCGCCGAACCGAGCGCGCGCGAATTCACGGCGCAGCGCGAGCGGCACGCCGCGCGTCCGCGCCAGCGCGGCATCGACGCCCTGGGCCTCGCCGTAGCTGTCCTCGAGGTTCGCCCACAGCTGGGCGCCGGCGTCAGGATCGAGGCCGTGCAGCTCGAGCTCGGCGATCGCGCTGCCGACCGCCGCGGCGAGCGGATCGCGGCCGACCACGACGACGCGGCCGAGCGCGGTGGGCCCGAGCAACAGCGGCGCCAGGAGGCTGGTGGCCTCGTCGGTCCGCAGGTGCTGGATGTCGTCGATGACGAGCACGCGCGACTGCTGCGCCAGGGTGTGGGCCAGCGTGCCGGGCACGCAGCGCAGCGCGCGCTCCGCGCGGGCCTGCAGCGCCGAGGCGCGATCCCCGGGATGGCACTCGATCAACGTGCACGGG
>Ga0302321_100001216_pt1 | contig 22009 bp, 17 predicted proteins | sample Fen_T0_1_FD_202505 | JGI IMG/M metagenome (GOLD analysis project Ga0302321, IMG submission 202505) | Peat permafrost microbial communities from Stordalen Mire near Abisko, Sweden - Fen_T0_1 | ecosystem: Environmental > Terrestrial > Soil > Wetlands > Permafrost | place: Sweden: Abisko...
GGAGCAGAATCCGGGCCAGCGCGACGGCGTGCCGCATGCCGCAGCGCGCCGACCAAGAAACCAGCAGTTACGCTTCTAGTGGGGGTGAAAAAGCTGCACTGCGGATCATCGACCCCACGTGAGATGGCGCCGCGGGTTCTCACGTGTGTCCACTCCAACCCCGCCCGTGGCCCACGCGTTCCACCGCGGTGCCCCCCGCGCCCGGGATCGGCGCACCCTCGCCGATCACGCCACACAGCGTCATCGACCTGCGCGTTGCGCCTGTCCGCCGGGCGCCTGCCGCGCAAGGTTGCGATAGGGTGAGGCCCATGTCCGACGAGCCAACCACCCCCAAGCTCCAGGTCCAGATCGATGAGGACATCGCGCAGGGGGTGTACTCGAACCTCGTGCTGCTCAATCACACGGAGAACGAGTTCGTGCTCGATTTCGCGTTCATCCAGCCGAGCAACGGCCGCGCGAAGGTGCGGTCGCGCGTGATCTCGTCGCCGCGCCATACCAAGCGGCTGCTCCAGGCGCTCCAGAAGAACCTCGAGCGCTACGAGGAGCGGTTCGGCACGATCGACATCAGCTCCGACGACGATCCGGTCTTTCACTAGACCGGCCGGGTCACGCGACCGCGGCTTCGAGGATCGCCAGGCGGCCGCGGTCGAGGTCGAGCTCGGCCAGCGCGCCGAACGGGATGGCCTCGTTGTGCGCGCCGTGGCCGACCGGCGCACCGGCCGCGCACGGGATCCGCGCGCTGCGCAAGCGCTCGACCACCACGCGGAGGGCAGCGTCGCCAGGATCGGCCTCGCCGCTGGGCGGGCTCGCGTCGTGGCAGCCCACGAGCTCGCCGATCACCGCGGCGATCGTCGCGTCGATCGCGCCGGTCAGCGCGAGCTGGGTCAGGTAGCGATCGATCTCGTAGGGCCGCTCGCGGACCTCCTCGAGCAGCGCGATCGCGCCCGCCAGCGGCAGCGCCCACGGCGTGCCGACCAGCAGCGAGGCGAGCGTCAGGTTCGCCGCGATCAGCGGCCCGCGGTGGACCCCGCGTCCGTGGGCTCGCAGCGGCCACGCCAGCTCCCCGAGCGGACGCGGCTCGGTGAGCAGCGCGATCAGGTGCGCGGCCTCGGCCGCCGGCAGCTCGCCGAGCTGGCCGACCATCGGGCCGTGGATCCCGCGGACCCCGGCGCGATGCGCCCAGCCGAGCAGCGCCGTGGCGTCGGAGAACCCGACGATCGGCTTGGGATCGCGGGCGAGCAGCGCGGGGTCGAGCCGCGGCAGGATCCGCATGACGCCGTAGCCGCCGCGCGCCAGGATGATGCCGCGGACATCGGGATCGGCGAGCGCCGCGTTGAGCTCGGCGGCGCGCACCTCGTCGGGCGCGGCCAGGTAGCTCGGCGTCTGCGGCGCGCGCGGCGCGGTCACGCTGTCGGCGACGCGCAGGGCGAACGCCTCCCCCAGGATCGACAGGCCCCGGGAGAGCCGCGCAAGGCTGATCGGCCCGGCGGGGGCGACCACGGCGACGGTCTGACCGCGGGCGATGCGCGGCGGCGTGATCGCTGTCACTGCGGTGGCTTCCGCGCGTCGTCCTCGGGGGGCAGCGCCGCGGGGTCGACCACGTCCATCGTCATCGTCCGCGCGCCGTCGTCGATCACGGCGTGATCGCCCGTCCGGCTCAAGCCGGGCTCGAGCCGGGTGCGCGGGTCGATGCGCGGGTCGACCGCCGTGCCCGCGACGCGCGCGTTCAGATCGGCGAGGATCGCCGGCATCGTCTGCGGCGCGCCCTGTACACCCTGCATCGGCTGGGTGTGCGAGCGCGGGCGCACGGTCACCGGCCGGTTGCGCGGCAGCGCCGGGCGCGCCAGGTCATCGGCCGGCAGATGGGTGCGCGCCTGCCACCACGCCGCGGCATCGCCAGCGAGCCGCGGCGTGACGATCATGCCGGGCACGTGATCCGATCCGGCGACCAGCTCGTGGACCCAGCTGACCGTGGCGCCGAACGCGACGCCGTCGTCGGTGGTGATCGAGATCTCGCTGCCCACCGGCATCGGGCTCGCGAGCTCGACGTAGCCGGTGGTCGGCCGGACCTGGGTCAACTTGATGCCGCGGCCCAGCGGGATGCCGCGATAGGTGAGGTCGATCAAGCTTTCGAGCACGCCGCAGCATAACGCAGGGCGAGGCGTGCATACTCGCGGCGTGAGCTTGCTCGACCGCTGGCGCCAGCTCCGTGGCGTGGTGCCCGATGACGACGTGGCCGGCCGCGCCCACGACCTCGTCATCCGCGGCAACGAGTTCGGGTTCGACGAGTTCGGCCTGTCGCGCAGCTCGTTCCGCGGCGTGATGACGGTGTCGCGCTGGCTCTACCGCAACTACTTCCGAGCCGCCGCGTTCGGCGTCGAGAACATCCCGACGTCCGGCCGCGTGATCCTGGTCTCCAACCACGCCGGCCAGCTGCCGTGGGACGGCCTGGTGATCGCCGCGGCGTGCTTCCTCGAGCCCGCCCAGCCGCGCGTCGTGCGCTCGATGGTCGAGTACTTCGTCCCGGCGGTGCCGTTCGCGTCGTACCTGTTCGCGCGGTGGGGCCAGATCATCGGCACGCCCGAGAACTGCCGCCGCCTGCTCGCCGCCGAGGAGTGCGTGCTGGTGTTCCCCGAGGGCGCGCGCGGGATCTCCAAGAGCTTCGCCAGGCGCTACCAGCTCGCGGAGTTCGGCACCGGCTTCATGCGGCTCGCGCTCGAGATGCGCGCCCCGATCGTCCCGATCGCGGTGATCGGCGCCGAGGAGCAGGCGCCCGCGATCAACGTCAAGTCGCTCGCCCGGCTGGTCGGCGCGCCGTCGTTCCCCGTGGTGCCGTACCCGCCGTTCTTCCCGATCGTGCCGCTGCCGGTGAAGTACCGGCTGTACTTCGGCGAGCCGATCTGGATGACCGGCGATCCCGATGACGATGAAGAGGTGCTCGAGGACAAGGCGCGGACCGTGAAGGCCAGGATCCAGGCGATGGTGCAGCACGGCCTGCGGGAGCGCGCGCATGTGTTCTGGTAACGGCGGAGGACGTGGATGACTGACGCGCGGCGGATCCGCAAGGTCGTGATCACCGGGATCTCGGGGCGGTTCGGCCGGATCGTCGCGCGCCGGATCCACCACGAGCTCGACTGGCAGATCGTCGGCCTCGATCGCCGGGCGATGCCCGGCCGGCCCAAGGACATCGAGCACCACCAGGTCGACCTGCGCAGCAAGAAGGCGCGCGACGTGTTCCGCGCTGGCGACGTCGACGCGCTGATCCACCTCGGCGTGATGCACGATCCGCGGGCGCGCCCGGCCGAGCTCTACTCGTGGAACATCGCCGGCACGACCAAGCTGCTCGATTACTGCCTCGCGTACCGCGTGCCCAAGGTCGTGCTGCTGTCGTCGGCCAACGTCTACGGCCCGCGGCCGGATAACCCGCAGTTTCTGACCGAGAACGCCCCGCTGCTCGCGTCGCAGCGGTTCCCCCAGATGCGCGACCTCGTCGAGATCGATCACCTGGTCTCGACGTTCTTGTGGCGCGCGCAGCAGGTCGAGACCGTGATCTTGCGCCCGGTCCACATCGTCGGCCCGATCCACAACGCGCCGTCGAACTACCTGCGGATCGCGCGGCCGCCGGCGCTGCTCGGGTTCGATCCGATGGTCCAGCTGATCCACTATCAGGACGTCGCCGATGCGATCGTCACCGCGCTCGTCCCCGGCCGGCGCGGCATCTACAACCTGGCCGGCCCCGGCGAGGTGCCGCTGTCCGCCGTGCTCGCCGAGCTCGGCCGCGTCCCGGTCCAGATCCCGCACCCGGTCGCCAAGCCGATCTTGCAGCTCGCGTTCCGGCTCGGGATCTCGAGCTTCCCGGTCGCCGAGCTCGACTTCATTCGCTACGTCTGCATGGTCGACGGCCGGCGCGCGTCGGCCGAGCTCGGATTTCGTCCGCGGTTCGGGCTGCGCGACACGATCCACGCCGTCGACGAACCGGGCTAGCTTCACGCCCGCGACTGCGCGGATTTCGCGGACGCCGCGGGCGCGCAACGGCCTGCCCTGGACGCGCGCGGCTGTACGGCCTGGCGACGGTTTTGCCACGCCGGCGGACGCGCGCTCGGGGCAAACGAACCCAGGTCGTCGGTGCGCCTCACGCGTCGCCGTGGCTTCTCGATACAGGTGGTGTGGCCCTGCGTTCACACCTTCCGCGAGCACCTGGCGGCCGGGTGGGATATCGCTCCACGGCGACGCCGCAAATCGCCCCACGCACAGCGCGGCGACCCTCGTTTTCCGGACGTTTTTGTCAGGTCGCTGCCGTGAACCGCCCCAGAGTCGCGCTCACCGAAGGCGCCGTCGCGAGTGCGTCGCGGCGAGCGATCCCCGTGCCGCGATGGCACGAGCGATGCTTCCCGTTTGCGCCTGCGCACGCCAAAGGAACGACCCCACCATGAACAAGCTGCTCACCTCAGTCGGCCTCGCGATCGCGGTTGCAACGGTCTCCCTCGTCACGGGATGCCAGTTGTATTTTAATGACAAGCACGACCAGCCGACGCCACCGAGCAGCGGCAGCGGCACCAGTTCGGGCGGCGGCATCAGCCAGCCCGGGTACTCCTGCACGACCGACGTCAACTGCGCCGCCGGTTGCTTCTGCAGCGACGGTACCTGTACCGAGGCTGGGTTCTGCACCACGGACAAGGACTGCGGCGACGGCTTCACGTGTGATACCGCCCGGTCGTCGTGCAAGCCCGCCCCGCCGGCGCCGGTCGCGACCTGCGCAGGCACTGCCGCGACCACCTGCACCACCGCCGCCCCCGCGTGCCCGGTGGGTCAAACGCCCCTGCTCCTGGATGGCTGCTTCACCGGCGCCTGCAGCGACATCAAGACCTGCGACGCGGCCCCGACCTGCAGCGCGCTGCAGCACGAGGCTGACTGCAAGGCCCGCACGACCGACTGCACCGAGGTCTTCGTCGGTCGCAACTGCACCGGCACCACCTGCGGCGTCTCGACCGTCGACTGCACCTGCGAGTCCTACACCTACGCGGCCTGCGACGCCGCGAACTCGACGGCGGCGCGCCTGCTGATCGACAACGGATGAGCTCCGGCCGCGGCGCGGGCCGGTGTGCTTCGCCCCGCCTGCCGCTGCGCGGCATACGCCAGCTGGCAACGTGACAGGGTCGCTCCTCTCGAACCGAGGCGCGACCTGCTGGCATTTTCGGCCCCGGTCTTCAGCTATCTTCCAGCCATGGGGTTTCAGTTCTCCGAGACCATGGCCGGCACGGTCGAATGGGATGCGGAGCCGGGTGTCCGCCATCCATTCTCCTTCGAGGTGACGGCCGAAGCAGTCTCGACCCGCCAGCACCTGCGCGACGGCAAGGCCACGCTCCACGGCGTCGTCCACGCCCCGCCGCTGGCCCCGGTCTCCGACGCCGACGGCACCCTCACGATCCGCCCGATCGGCGCCCGCATCATCCACTACCGACTCCAGTTCTCGGGCGACGACGGCAAGCTCTACGAGATGGTCGGCCAGAAGGATATCCGCTGGCGCGATCTGCTGCGCTCGTTCACCTACCTCCCGGCCGAGATCCTCGACGGCGAGCACAAGAAGATCGGCACCTGCCAGACCCGCTTCTTGCTCGCCCGCGACGGGTGGAGCTTCCTGCGCAGCTTCCGCCTGGTCTGAATTAAGCCCGCGAAGCGGTCGGTCCCGCGGCCTCGCCGGGCGCCTCGGGTCAAGAGGCGTCGAACACAAGGGTCGGGGCCTTGGCTCAGGCGCACCGCCCGGTTGACGACGACCTGGGCCTTGACCTTGACGGAAGTCATTGAGGTTGACGTGGCCGTACGTCGAGGTCAGCCTCAACGTCTCCTGGAGACGTTTCCAGGCTTTGTTCTACACGTCTTCAGCCGCGCATCGCCTCGACCGGGGTCACCCGCGACGCGCGGATCGCGGGGGCGAGGCCGCCGAGGAGGCCCATGACGCCCGAGAAGATCAGCGCCTTGATGAACACGTCGGGGGTGGCGTGGAACCGGATCACGATCTCGGAGAACGTGGCGAAGTTGATGAGCGGCACGCTGACCAGCGACAGCGAGACCACGGCGATGCTGCCGATCACGCCGCCGATCAGCGCGAGCAGCAGCGCCTCGAGCAGGAACGAGCTCAGCACCGCGCCGCGCGAGAACCCCAGCGCGCGCAGCGTGCCGATCTCGCGGGTCCGGTGGGCGATCGCGCCGTTCATCGTGATCGCCGCGCCGATCATCGCCGCGATCGAGGTCATGATCGCGAGCGCGAGCCCCATCGCCGTGAACAGGCCCGCGGTCTGCTGCGACTGCTTCTCGTAGTAGTCGGTCTCGCGCATGACCTTCATGGCGAACCGCTTGTCGGTCTCGATCAGCTGGCGGTAGCCCTCGAAGTCGGCCGCGCTGCTCAGCCGCACGCGCGCCGATGACACCGCGGCCTGGCGGCCGAGCGAGTTGCGGACGTAGTCGAGGTCGGCCCAGACCTCGGAGTCGTAGGTCGAGCCGCCGGCGGTGAACTCGCCGACCACGGTCAGCGGGCTGTTGCGCTTGAGGTTGATCGTGCCGCCGATCGACATGCCGGCGAACCGGCCGGCGATCGACTGGCCGACGATCGCCTCGTTGGTGCCCGGCCTGGGCGCGCGGCCGCGCGTGATGTGGACCTCGGGCCGAAACGCGATGCCGTTGGCCGGCGTGCCGCGGACCAGGACGTTCGAGACGCCGGACCCATCGGCGTGATCCGCGGTCACCACGACGATGATCTCGCCGACCATGCCGCCAGCTTGCGAGACCTGCGCCGGGCCGCGGAACAGCCCCAGGTAGTCATTGCCGATCGCGCTCGACAGCTCGGCGTCCGAGCCCTTGCGCAAGATGATCGCGGTGTCGGGGCTGCCCGAGGTCGCCAGCGCGCGGGTGACGCCGGCGTTGAACATCAGCGCGCCGGCGAACACGAACACGACGAGCGCGATGCCGCCCGCGGTCGCCAGCGTCGTGACCTTGCGAACCAGGAGGCTGCGCGCGTTGTACTGGATGGGCACCATCAGTCGATCCTCCGCAGCGCATCGGTGACCTTGAGCCGCCCCGCCCGGATCGCCGGGACGGCACCGGCGACGACGCCGAGCACGACGGCCGCGACCAGCGCGCCGATCAGCACCTGCGCCGAGGCCCGGAAATACGGAAACAGCCCGGACATGTTCTCCTCGAGCGCCGGCCCGATCCCCTGGTTGACCACCAGGTAGACCACGGCGATCCCGGCCAGGCCGCCGACCACGGCGACCAGCACCGACTCGCCGAGGATGAACCCGCGGATGTAGGCCGGCGTGAAGCCGATCGCGCGCAGCACGCCGTACTCGTGGGTCCGCTCGCGCACGCTCATCGCGACGGTGTTGGCGAGGATCAGCGTCATGATCGCGAGGATCACGAGCGACACCAGATCGAACGCGCTGAGGATCGCGGCGAACCCGCCGAGGAACGACAGCGCGAACTGGCGCTCGGTCATGGTCAGCGTCTGATCGTCGTGGATGTCGAACCGCGCGTCGATCTGGCGCGAGATGTCGGCGCTGTGCGAGGCGTCGGAGATCCGCGACACCATCCAGCCGAGGTGGTCCTTGGAGTACACCGCGCGCGGATCATTGTTGAGGAAGTCCCAGCGCAGCAAGAAGGTATTGCGGTCCACCGACTTGCGCTTGGCCGTGTAGATGCCCGAGACGGTGAATTGCCAGTCTCCGGGATAGATATCACTCGTGATCACCAGGCGATCGCCGACCTTGACCCCGAGCGTCCTGGCGAGCACATCGCCGAGGATCGCGCCGCTCGGGGTGGCTTTCCACGCGGCGAGCTGATCGGGCGGCACCACCATCTCGTCCTGGACGTCGAACCAGCTGTTCACGTCGACCGCGAACCCGGCGAAGAACGGCACGCGCTCCTTGGGGTCCTTGGCGCCGAACCAGTTGGCCCAGGTCGCCGCCTTGACCCCCGGGACCTGGCGCAGCTCGTCGATGTAGCGCTGCGGCAGCTGCATCGTGATCGAGACCTTGTGGCGGGTCGACAGCCGATCGGTCGACGCCGCGTCCGCGCCCGCGTTCCACGCCGCGATCACGGTGCGCAACAGGCACAGGATGAGGACGCAGACCATCACCGCCACCACGGTCATGATCGTGCGACCGCGCCGGCGGAACAGGTTCCGGCGGGCGTAGGTCGCGAGGTTCACTGCAGCGCTCCCTTGTCGAGCCGGCGCTGTACGCTGGCGCGCTCGGCGGCGGCCGGGTCGTGGGTGACCATGAAGATCGTCTTGTGCAGCTCCTTGTTGAGCCGGTCCATCAGCGTCAGCACGTCGTCGGCGCTCTTGCGGTCGAGGTCCCCGGTCGGCTCGTCGGCGACGATGATCTTCGGATCGTTGACGATCGCGCGCGCGATCGCGACCCGCTGCTCCTGGCCACCCGACAGCTGGCGCGGGTAGTGGTCCATGCGATCCTCGAGGCCGACGATCCGCAGCGCGGTCGCGACGTGGGCCTTGCGCTGGGCGCTCGTCAGCTGGGTGAGCAAGAGCGGCAGCTCGACGTTCTGCGCCGCGGTCAGGACCGGGATCAGGTTGAACGACTGGAACACGAAGCCGATCGTCTGCGACCGCCACCGGGCGAGCTGCTTGTCCGACATGGTCGTGAGGTCGGCGCCGGCGACCTTGACCGTGCCGCGGGTCGGCCGATCGAGCCCGGCGATGATGTTCAAGAGCGTCGACTTGCCGGAGCCCGACGGGCCCATCAGCGCCTCGAACGAGCCGCCCGGGACGTCGAGATCCAGGTTGTCGAGGACATGGATCGCCTCCTTGCCGCGAAAGAACGTCTTCTCGATGCCCGACAGCGCGACGATGGTCTCGGTCACAGTTTCTTCTCCTTCACGTTCTGCCCCTCGGTGAGCTCGGCCGGCGGATCCAGGACGACCTTGGTGCCGGGCGGTAGCTTGGTCTCGAGCTCGCGGCCATCCGCGGCCGGCGCGCCGGCCTTGACCGCCGTCATCCGGACCTGGCCGTCGTCGAACACGAACACCACGTCGCTGCCGTGGCGCTGGACGACCGCGGCGGTCGGCACGACCAGCTTGGGCGGCGTGGCGAGCTGCGCAGGATCGAGCGCCTCGGACAGGAAGCTGACCCGCGCCGCCATGTCGGGCAGGACGGTGATCGAGTCCCTGGCCTTGGCCGCCTTGGGATCGAGCATCCCGGCCGGCGAGGCGCCGAGGCCGGCTCCGCCGGGCGATGCAGCGCTGCCGGATGGCAGCGCGGGTCGATCAACGAACCGGATCTTGACCGGCACCGTGGCCTTCGAGCGATTGACCCGCCGGCCGATCTCCTTGACCGCGCCGCGGAACCGGGTGGTCGGCGCCGCGTCGAGCACGATCTCGCACGGGCCGTCGATCGCGACCTGCGACAGCCGGGTCTCCGGCACGTCGACCTCGACGACCAGCGACGTCAGGTCGATGACCTCGATCACGCCCGGCGTGCCGAACCCGGGCGACACGCCCTCGCCGACCTTGACGAGCTTGTCGACCACGGTGCCCGAGATCGGCGTGATGATCTCGTAGCTGCCGAGCTGGACCTCGAGCGCCTGGACCGCGGCGTCGGCCTCGGCGGCCTCGGCCAGGGCGGCCTGGATCGAGGCGCTCGCCGACTCATCGCGGGTCTTGAGATCGTCGAGCGTCGCCTTGGCGACCGCCCCCAGCTCGACCAGCGGGGCGTTGCGGTCGATCTGGACCTTGAGCTCGGCCAGGCTCGCGCGCGCCACGGCGACCCGGGCCCGCGCGGCGGCGGCGTGGGCCCGCGCGGTCGCCAGCTGGGTCTTGAAGTCGACGTCCTCGAGCCGGGCGACCTTCGAGCCCTTCTCGATCGTCTGGCCCTCCTCGACGAAGATCTCGGCGATCCGGCCGGCGACCTTGGACGCGACCTTGGCGTAGATCAGCGCGACGACGTAGCCCGTGGCGGTCAGCTGGACCTGCGCCTGGGCCGGCGAGATCAGCGCGACCTCGCCGAGCTTGACCTCGGAGGTGAACAGCTGGGCGCGGGCCCTGGGATAGACGACGAACGCGCCGATCAACGCCAGTGCGGCCAGCAGCGCCGCGACCACGACGATCTTCGAAGATCCGCTCGGCGGCTTGACGCCGCGATCGATCTTCAAGGATGCCAGGTCCTGGGAGAGCTGGTCGCCCGACACGTGAGGCGAAACTGTCGCCGAGATCCCACCGACTGTAAAGCCACGGAGTTGCGCCGACTGTGGCATTCGCACGAACCGCAGGTCTTGGCAACTCGGCGGTTGTCGTAAGCTGGACGTTTGGGTAGCTAACGTCCTGACCCCGTGGGATCTACGGGGCAGCAGCCACCTCGTATCGTGGTAGACCGGGACCTCGCCCATGGGAATCTTTCAGCAGATCTTCGGCAGTCGAAATCAGCGCGAGCTGAGGAAGCTCCAGCCGATCGTCGATCGCATCAATGGCCTCGAGCCGACCTTCAAAGCCAAGAGCGACGACGAGCTCAAGGCGATGACGCCGGACTTCAAGCGCCGGCTCGACAAGGGCGCCACCCTCGACGAGATCCTCCCAGAGGCGTTTGCCGTGGTCCGGGAAGCCAGCGTCCGGGTCACCGGGATGCGGCACTACGACGTCCAGCTGATCGGCGGCATGGTGCTGCACGCCGGCAAGATCGCCGAGATGCGGACCGGCGAGGGCAAGACGCTCGTCGCCACCCTGCCGACCTACCTGAACGCGCTGGCCGGCAAGGGCGTGCACGTCGTCACCGTCAACGACTACCTCGCCAAGCGCGACGCGGAGTGGATGGGCCGGATCCACGGCCACCTCGGCCTCACCACGGGCGTCATCGTCCACGGCCTCGAGGACTTCCAGCGCCAGGCCAACTACAACTGCGACATCACCTACGGCCAGAACAACGAGTTCGGCTTCGACTATCTCCGCGATAACATGAAGAAGTCTCCGGACCGCATGGTCCAGCGCGGGCTTCACTACGCGGTCGTCGACGAGGTCGACTCGATCCTCATCGACGAGGCGCGCACGCCGCTCATCATCTCGGGCGCCGGCGAGGCGTCGGCCGACCTGTACGGCAAGATCGATCGGCTGATCCCGCGGCTCAAGCGCGAGGTCGACTACACGGTCGACGAGAAGGCGCACTCGGCGATGCTGACCGACGACGGCGTCGAGCGGATCGAGAAGCTGCTCAGCGTCGACAACCTCTACGCGGCGAGCAACATCCAGCTCGTCCACCACGTCACCCAGGCGCTGCGCGCCCACACGCTGTACAAGCGCAACGTCAACTACCTGATCGACGAGAACCACAAGGTCGTCATCATCAGCGAGGATACCGGCCGCGCGATGCCGGGCCGCCGGTGGTCCGATGGCCTGCACCAGGCGATCGAGGCCAAGGAGGGCGTCACCGTCGAGGAAGAGAACCAGACACTCGCCACGGTGACGTTCCAGAACTACTTCCGGCTCTACAAGAAGCTGGCCGGGATGACCGGCACGGCCGACACCGAGGCGCAGGAGCTGCACCAGATCTACAAGCTCGACGTCATGGTGATCCCGACCAACAAGCCCATGGTCAGGAAGGATCAGCCGGACCTGGTCTACAAGAACGAGGCCGGCAAGTTCCGCGCGGTCGTCGCCGACGTCGAGGATTGCTACAAGCGCGGCCAGCCGGTGCTGGTCGGCACCGTCTCGGTCGAGAAGTCCGAGGTCGTGGCCAGCCTGCTCAAGGCCAAGGACCTGCCGTTCAACGTGCTGAACGCCAAGCAGCACCAGCGCGAGGCCTCGGTCGTCGCCCAGGCCGGCCGCAAGCACGCGATCACGATCGCCACCAACATGGCCGGCCGCGGCACCGACATCTTGCTCGGCGGCAACCCCGAGGCGATGGCCAAGGACGCGCTCGTCGAGGAGAAGGCCAAGCTCGCCGAGACCGTCGCGGCCGCGCAGCCGGCCGGCGACCACGGCGAGCCGTACCGCGGCGCCTCCGAGGTCAAGCTCGACGAGGACGCCCGGTTCGCCGAGCTGCTCGCGCAGTTCAAGGCGCAGTGCGAGGCCGAGCGCCAGGAGGTGCTCGCCGCCGGCGGCCTCAAGATCGTCGGCACCGAGCGCCACGAGTCGCGCCGGATCGACAACCAGCTGCGCGGCCGCGCCGGCCGCCAGGGCGATCCCGGATCGTCGCGGTTCTACCTGTCGCTGCAGGACGACCTCTTGCGGATCTTCGGGCTCGACCGCATGACCGGCATCATGGAGCGGCTCGGCCTCGAGGAGGACGTGCCGATCGAGTCGCCGATGGTGACCCGCTCGATCGAGGGCGCGCAGAAGAAGGTCGAGGGCCGCAACTTCGATCAGCGCAAGAACGTCCTCGAGTACGACGACGTGATGAACCAGCAGCGCAAGACGATCTACGCGCTGCGCCGCCAGATCCTCGAGGGCCGCTACCACCGCGAGCCGACCGAGGACGAGGCCAAGGCCGGGATCGTCCCCGAGCCGGTCACGGCGAGCGGCGACTGGACGATCGAGTCGCTGACGCCCGAGCTCGCGGCCGTGCTCGGGGGTCACCGCGGCACGCACCACCTGGTGCCGGCCGATCAGCCCGACCGCGAGGGCGTGGCGTTCGAGCCCCGGGAAGCCGTCCGCGACCACACGATCGCGCTGGCCGCGCCGGCGCAGCTCGCGACCGGCGACCGGGTGATCTACCGCGCCGGCGCGAACGCCCCGCTCGATCGGCTGACCGACGGCGCGACCTACTACGTGATCGGCCAGGCGCCGGGCGCGATCGCGCTCGCGGCCACCCAGGACGACGCGAACAAGGGCGCCGCGATCGCGCTCGGCGCCAAGCAGGGCATGGTCGAGTCGCTGAAGGATCAGGTCGCGGCGCGCGACGCGGCGATCGCCCGCGGTGAGCCCTCGCCGGTCAACGACGACCGGCCGGGCTGGCGCGTGCTGCGCGGCGAGGTGTGGCGGCAGTTCGGCGTGCTGCTCGACTTCGAGAAGCGGTACGATCTGCCGCGCGAGGAGCTGGTCGACTGGGCGACCCGCGAGATCGCCGCGTCGCTGATCCAGCAGCGCGAGCGCATGCACGATCTCGCCGACGCCCGGATGGCCTCGGTGATCGAGCGCGTGCTGTCGGCCGAGGTGGGCGAGGACGAGTGGGACTGGGACGAGCTCGAGGACGCGCTCCAGGAGCAGTTCGGCGCCGAGTTCGATCTCACGCCGGGCACCCCCGACGAGGTCGCCGCCCAGGTCTGGCCGGTGATCGAGCAGCGGCTGGCCGAGCGCGAGAAGGAGCTGTCGCGCGCGTGGCTCATGTTCTTCCTGCGCGACTTCTCGCTCAACGAGATCGACGAGCAGTGGATCGAGCACCTGAAGACGATGGACGCGCTGCGCGAGGGCATCGGCCTGCAGGGCTACGGCCAGAAGGATCCGAAGAAGGAGTACAAGCGGATCGGGTTCGACATGTTCCGCGAGATGATGGATCGCATCCAGGCGAACACCGTCACCAAGCTGTTCAGCGTTCAGATCCAGCGCGACGGCGAGCAGGTGCCGCAGCTCCAGCAGAAGGAGCGCCAGATGGAGGAGCACGGCGTCGCCAACAAGTCGGACGACGCCGCCGAGCAAGAGGCGGCCGCGCGTCAGAGCGCTTCGCAGGCGCGGCGCCCGACCCGCGGTGGGCGCCCGGCCGCGGCGGCTGCCGCGCGTCCCGCCGGGGAGGCCGAAGCGGCCAAGGCCGAGCCGGTACGGCGCGACCGGCCCAAGGTCGGCCGCAACGACCCATGTCCTTGCGGCTCCGGCAAGAAGTACAAGAAGTGCCACGGCAAGGACGAAGAGGCCGCGGCCTCGGAGTGAGCGCGGTGCGGATCGCGCGGCCCGAGGATCCGGCGGCCCCGATAGAGCCACGTCCGCGCCGGCAGTCGCTTGCTGAGCGCGGCTCGGCGCGGCACGCCGACCGGTAGGTCGCGGTCGGCACCGTCCGACCGCGCAGATCGCCGCGCGGGACGGCCGCCCGATCGATTGAAATTGCCGCAGCGCGGGTCGATGCTCGTCGAGATATGCGCATTGGTGTTCCCAAAGAGATCAAGACCCAGGAGTTCCGCGTCGGCATGACGCCCGCCGGCGTGGCGATCCTCGTCGCGCGCGGCCACGCGGTGCTGATCGAGCAAGGCGCCGGCATCGGCAGCTCGATCCCCGACGACGCGTTCGTCAAGGCAGGCGCCACGATCGTCGCGACCCGCGAAGAGGTGTGGGGCGCGGACATGGTCGTCAAGGTCAAGGAGCCGATCGCGCCCGAGTTCGCGCTCATGCGCAAGGATCTGCTGCTGTTCACGTACCTCCACCTCGCCGCGGCGCACGAGCTCGGCAAGGAGCTGCTCGCGCGCGGGGTCAACGGCGTCGCCTACGAGACGATCGAGCCCAGCCCCGGGGATCTCCCGCTGCTCACGCCGATGAGCGCCGTGGCCGGCCGCATGGCCGTGCAGGCAGGCGCGACCCACCTCGAGCGCGAGCGCGGCGGCAAGGGCGTCTTGCTCGGCGGCGTGCCCGGGGTGCGGCCCGGCCGGGTCACCGTGCTCGGCGGCGGCGTGGTCGGCGCCAACGCGACCAAGATCGCGGTAGGCCTCGGCGCCAACGTCACCGTGCTCGACGTGAACTTGAAGACCCTGGCCTACCTCGACGATATCTATGGCGGGCGGATCTCGACCCAGTACTCCGATCCGCTCAGCGTCCAGCGCGCCGTGCTCGAGAGCGATCTCGTGATCGGCGCGGTGCTGATCGCCGGCGCCCGCGCGCCGCGGCTGGTCACCGAGGCCATGATCAAGGCGATGGAGCCCGGCTCGGTCATCGTCGACGTCTCGATCGACCAGGGCGGCTGCGTCGAGACCGCGCGCCCGACCACCCACGACCACCCGACCTACCTGGTCCACGACGTGATCCACTACGGCGTCGCCAACATGCCGGGCGCGGTGCCGCGAACGTCGACCTACGCGCTGACCAACGCCACGATCAAGTACGTCGTCACGCTGGCCGACCACGGGCTCGAGAAGGCGGTCGCGGCGGTCCCGCACATCGTGACCGGGATCAACACGTACAAGGGCAGCGTGCCGCACGCAGCCGTCGCCGAGGCGCTCGGCGTGCCGCACGTGCCGTTCCGCGCCTGAGCCGCCGGGCGGCCTGCCGATCTCCTGCTAACAGTTTCATATTGCTACGAATTATCGGAGCAGGCGTTCGGAGTCATTTCGGGGAACAATTCGCCGGTGGCGGCCGGTAGAGACGAACGAATGCTAGCTGCACGAGACAAGCGCGCCGAGTTCGAGCGCCAGGCGCTCGTCCACACCGACGCCTTGTACGGTGCGGCGTACCGCCTGACGCGCAACGCGCGCGACGCCGAGGACCTCGTCCAGGACTCGCTGCTCCGGGCCTACCGGTTCTGGGACTCGTTCGAGCAGGACTCCAACTGCAAGGCCTGGCTGCTCCGGATCGTCACCAACACGTTCATCAACGAGTACCAGCGCAAGAAACGCAGCCGCGAGGTGCTCGACGCCGCCAGCGCCGAGCAGGACGCCACCGACGGGGTGCTCGTGCACGCCGAGGCCACCGACCGGCAGTCGCCGGAGCGCGCGCTGCTCGATCGCAGCGTGTCCGACGACGTCCAGCGCGCGCTCGACGGCCTGCCCGACGACTTCCGCACCGCCGTGGTGCTGTGCGACGTCCAGGGCCTGTCGTACAAGGAGATCGCCGACATCATGGAGACGCCGGTAGGCACCGTGATGAGCCGGCTGTTCCGCGGCCGCAAGCTGCTCGCCGCGTCGCTGCGTGAGTTCGCGGTCGCCGCGGGCTACGTGAAGTCGGGCGGCGGCAAACCGCCCGCCGACGGCGCGCCCGAAGGCGAAACCATCGATCTTGGGAAGTATCGCGCCGCTCGCTCGGCGCATGAGGGTTCGAACTCATGACCCTGTGTCACAGCATCGATACGCTCTCGATGGCGTTTCTCGACGACGAGCTGGCGGCAGAAGACCGCCGCGAGCTCGAGCTGCACCTGCACGACTGCGCGGGCTGCCGCGACCACGTCGAGCGCGAGCGCAGCGACATCGAGCTGGTCAGGAAGGCGCTGGTCGCGCCGCCGGCTGGAGCCCTGCTGAAGGCGCGGATCGCCCGCGCGCTCGACGCCGAGGACGTCACCGCCGCGCGCCGCCACCGCGGCCGGCTGTCGCAGTGGCTGTTGCCGGGCGGCGCGATCGCCGCCGCCGCCGCCGCGATCCTGGTGTTCGTGGGGCTCGGGACGTCGAGCCCGCACGGCACCTCGCCGATCGCGCGCGACGTCGCCAAGCAGGAGACCCACTCGCTGCCGTTCGAGGTCCAGGGCGCGAGCACCGGGCCATGGCTGCGCGACAACTTCGCCCCGGTCGAACCTCCGCAGTTCACCGAGCCCGGCATCGCCCTGCTCGGCGGGCGGCTGTTGCCCAACGGCATCGCCAATCACGACGCGGCGCTGCTGTCGTACCTGGTCTCGATCGGCGCCAACCGGGTCACCCTGATCGCCGTGGTGCTCAAAGATCTGCGGAGCACCGAGGGCCTCGACGAGGGTCAGGCCTACCGGGTGGGAGACCTCATCTTGCACGTCCACGACGTCGACGGCGTGCCGGCGGTGACCTACGTCGACCCGGCCCGCCACATCGGCTACGTCTTTGCGTCGGAGCGGCTCACCGCCAGCGAGCTGCTGCGCCTGGTGGTCTCGACCGACCTGATCGCCCGCGCCCGCCAGACCCGCTAGCGGCCGCACGCACCTGGAGCCGGCCTCGGAGGCCGAGCGCGCCGGGAATTCCGGTATGATCGCTGGCGGTGAACCGCCGCATCCTGCTGATCGACGCCGACTCGAGCTTTCGGGCTGCGCTGGGCAAGCAGCTGCAGTCCTACCGGTTCGAGATCTCGCCGGAGTCCGATGTCGAGCAAGCGCTCGCGGCCGGCGCCGCGGCCCCTCCGGCGCTGCTGATGGTCGCGGTCGACGAGCCCGACAAGACCGGCTTCAAGATCTTCCAGCGCTGCAAGAAGGGCGCGCTCGCCAAGGTGCCGATCGTGCTGGTGACCTCGAGCGTGGCGCCCGAAAGCTTCGCGAAGCACAAGAGCCTCAAGGTCCACGCCGACGAGTACATCGACAAGCGCTCGGTCTCGAGCGACGAGCTGCTCGGCAAGATCGACCACCTGGTCGGCCTCGGTGAGCCGGCCGCGGCCGCCCCCGAGCTCGCGAGCGAGCCCGACGAGATCCCGCTGTCGAGCGAGGACATGGTGCTCGAGGAGACCGTCGGCGAGGACGAGGCTGGCGACCTCGATCTCGAGCCGACCAACGTGCCCGAGCACCGGGTCGACTCGATGGTCGACGCCGAGACCGACGCCGCGTTCGCCGCGCTGCTCGGCGACGACGCACCGCTGGCCGCGCCCGCGCCCGCCGCCGCCGAACCCGAGCCGCTCGACGAGCCCGCGGCGCTGCCCAGCCCGATCGAGCCGCCGCGCGCCCGCCAGGACGATACCAGCGTCGTGATCGCGGCGGTGCCGGCGCCGATCTACGACCCCGGCGGGCGCCAGGACAGCGGCGCGTTCGTGTTCGATACATTCAGCCGCGAGGCGATGATGCCGCCGGTCGAGCTGATCGCGCGGGCCCGCCAGGACTTCCGCGGCCACGCCACCGGCTCGGTCCGGCGGATCGCCGCGCCGGCCCGCGATCCCGAGGCGTCGGCGGCGATCCCGCTCGATGTCGACGATCTGGTCCAGCTCGACGACGACGAGCCGGTGGAGCCGCCGCCGCCGGCCGAGCCCGCGCCGCGGTTGACCGCGCCGATCGCCGCGCCCGCCGCCTCGAGTGCGCCGCTGCCGGCGATCGCCCGCACCACGAGCTCGATCCCCTCGATCGCGCGCGCGCCCACCCCGACGATCCCCCCGATCGGGTCGAGCGGGCCGATCCCGGCGCTGCGCCGCAGCGAGCCTGCGATCGACCCGCCGCCGCCCGGCGCCCCGATCCAGGCCTCCGCGGTCCCGGACCTCGGGCTCGAAGATCTGGCCACCAGCGGGCCCACCACGGATCACTCCGGCGTGTTCGATCGCCGCGGCCTGCAGAAGCTCGCCGAGCTCGATCGCCAGATCGCCCAGCTGAAGGCCGAGCTCGAGCGCTCGCGCGCGGCGGCCGACGCCTCGGCGCGCGGCGCCACCCGCGAGCGCGAGTTCCTCCACCTGCGCGAGCAGATCACCACCAAGGACAAGGAGCTGCAGCGCGCCCGCGACGAGCTGCGCGCCCGCGATCGCGACCTGGCCGACGCCCGCGAGGAGCTGCGCGACGCCGAGGCCGCGCGGCTCGTCGTCGAGCAGCGCGCCACCGAGCTCGCCGAGCGCGGGGCCGCCGACGCCAGCCGCGCCGCCTCGCTCGAGATGCGCGACAAGGCGAACACCAACCAGCTCGCGGCGATCCAGCAAGAGCTCGAGGCCAAGACCCAGGCCGCCGCGGCGGCCGAGCACGACCGGTTCCAGATCGAGCGCGATCTCGCGGTCGAGCGCGCTATGCGCGCCGCCAACGCCACCGAGGCCGAGCGCTCGCTGCGCGCCGAGCGCGAGCAGCTGGTCACCCGCCACCACGCCGAGCTGGCGGCGGTCCGCAGCGAGGCGGCCGCGGCGCGCGAGGCCGCGCTGCAGTCGCTGCGCGACGACCTGATCGGCGATCACGCCAGCGCCCTGGCCTCGGCGATCGCGAGCGCCCGCGCCGAGGCCAGCGTCGCCGCCGAGCGCTCCGCGACCCAGATCCACGCCGCCCACGGCGCCGAGCTGTCGCGGATCAAGCACGACCACCTGCGCGCGATCGCCGAGCTGACCAGCGAGCGCGACGCCGCGACGGCGCGGATCGCCAGCGAGCGCGAGGCCGCGCTGGCCGCGGCCGAGGACGAGCACCACCAGGTGATCGCCCGGCTGCAGAGCGAGCGCGCCGCCGAGCTCGCCCAGGCGCGCGACGCCGCCGCCCACCAGCTCGCGCACGTCCGCGACGAGCTCACCGCCGAGCTGGCCTACGTCAAGCAGGAGGCCGAGTCGCGGATCGCCGCGTTCACCACGGCGCGCGACCGCGCGGTCGCCGAGCTGGTCGCCGAGGTCGATCGCTACAAGCATCAGCTCGCCACCGCGCGCGCCGACCACGAGACCGCGCTCGGGGCCGCCGCCGCCGACCAGGCCGCCGCGCTCGACGAGCTGGCGGAGCGCCACGCCGAGGCGCTCGCGGCCCACGACCGCGACCACCGCCAGGCCCGCGAGCGCGACGCCAGCGCGCGCGACCGAGCGCTCCAGGCCACGCGCGCCGAGCTCGAGCAGCAGGCCGCACAGCACCAGGCCCGGCACGCCGAGCTGCGCGCCCAGCTCGACGACCAGGCCGCGCGTCATGCGGACCTGCTCGCGTCGGCGGCCGCCGATCAGGCGGCGCTGCACGCGCAGGAGCTCGCCGCCGCCCGCGGCGACACCCAGCAGCTCGCCGCCGAGCACGCCCGCGAGCTCGCCGCGGCCCGCGACGAGGCCCACCAGCTCGCGACCGAGCACGCCCGCGAGCTGGCCGCGCTCCGCGCCGAGCACGCCACCCACGACCAGCACCAGCTCGCCGCCGCCCGCGCCCAGCTCGACGACCAGGCCGCCCAGCACGCCGCCCAGCTCGCCGCCGCGCACGCCCGGCTCGCGGACCAGACCGCCGAGCTCGCCGCGATGCGCGCCGAGCTGGGCGATCGGGCCGCGCAGCACGCGAGCGAGCTTGCCGCCGTGCACGCCGAGCTCGATGACCTCGCCGCCCAGCTCGCCGCCGCGCGCAACGACCACGCCGCCCAGCAGGCCCGCCAGTTCGCCACCGCGCGCGCCCAGCTCGAGGACCAGGCCACCCAGCTCGCCGCGGCCCGCGCCGAGCTGGGCGATCTCGCCGCGCAGCACGCCGCCCAGCTCGCCGCCATGCGCGCCGAGCTCGACGACCAGGCCACCCAGCACGAGCACCAGCTCGCCGCCGAGCTGGCCGAGCTCGCCGACCAGCACGAGCGCGGCAAGGCACAGCTCGTCGAGCAGCACCGCGCCGCCATCGCCGAGGCCCAGGCCGATACCGCGCGCCAGCTCGCGCAGCTCCAGCAGGCGCTCGAGGAAGCCCACACCGGCGCCGAGGGCGCCGTGGCCGCTCACCAGGCCGCGATCGCCGAGCTCCAGACCCGACACGATCGCGAGATCGCGGCCGCCCATGGCGAAGGCCTGCGCATGAAGGCCGCCGCCGACTCCGAGCACCACCGGATGATGGCCGCGGCGACCGCCGAGCACGCGCGGCTCACCGCCGAGCTCGCGACCGAGCGCGACGAGCTGCGCCGCGGCCTGTCCTCGGCGCGGGACGCCCAGAAGCGGGGCGAAGCCGAGCTCCTGGCCAAGGTCCAGACCCTCGCCGATCGCGACGCCGAGCTCGCCGCCCACGCCGCCGCGATCGCCTCGCGCGACGACCGGCTCGCCGAGCTGCGCCGCGAGCTCGAGTCGCTCGAGCACGAGAACGCCAGCTACCAGGAGCAGGTCCTGCGCGCCTACCAGAAGATCAAGGCCGACGAGGCCATGGTCGCGCGGGCCCGCAAGGCGTTGGCGATCGCGCTCACCGTCCTCGATGCCGGCGATCCGAAGGACGAACCAACCTAGGACCGCGGCCCGCCTCCACCTCGACGAGACGGTCGACCGTTCGACGCCAGCGACCGGTGCGTCGCCGTCGCCTCCACCGTCGTGTCGGTTCGATGCCGTCGACGATCACGCGCGCGTCGACGCTCACGACGACGAAGCGGCGCCACCCATGCTGTCGCAGCCGCGACACCGTGGTGCTGACGCCGCGTCATCGGGTCGATGGCACGGGCGCTCGCGTCGCGCCGGCCGAACGAGCGTAAGCTGCCGGGCGCGATGCCCGCCCCTCGCCGGATCCCGCTCGCGCTCGTGCTCGCCGTCGCCGCGATCTCGCTGGGCGCGCCGTTCGTGCGCTGGGCGCACCCGGCGCCGGCGATCGCGATCGCGGCGCTCCGCGTCCTGATCGCTTCGCTGCTGCTGCTGGCCGCCGGCTGGCGCGACCTCGCCAGCGTCGGGCGGATCGCCCCCCGCGATCGACCGCTCATCATCGCGGCCGGCCTCCTGCTCGCCGTCCACTTCGGCGCGTGGACCGTGTCGCTGGCGCTCACCTCGACCGCGGCCTCGACCGCGCTGGTCTCGACCAACCCGATCTTCGCGGCGCTGTTTGGCACCCTGCTCGGCGACCGCGTCGCGCGGCGCGAGATCCTCGGCATCGCGATCGCCGGCGCGGGCTGCGCGGTGCTCGCCGGCGGCGACTGGAGCGCCGGCGGCAGCGCGCTGGTCGGCGATGGTCTCGCCGTGCTCGGTGCGGCGAGCGGCGCCGGCTACCTCGTCGTCGGCCGCCGCCTGCGCTCGGCGCTGCCGCTCTTGCCCTACCTCGGCGTGGTCAACGCGGTCGCCGCGATCGCGCTCGTCGTCGCGGCCGCCGCGCTCGGCGCCTCGCTCACCGGCCTGCCGGCGCACTCCTACGTCGCCTGCGCCGGGGCCGCCGTCGTCGCGTCGTTCATCGGCCACAGCCTGCTCAACGCCGCGGTCCGCACCACGCCGACCCACCTGGTCGCGCTCGCCGTGCTCGGCGAGCCGGTCGGCAGCTCGCTCATCACCTGGGCCGTGTTCAACGAGCAGCCGCCGCTCCACGCCGCGCTCGGCGGCGCCGTCGTGCTCGCCGGCATCGCGATCGGCTTCGTGCGCCGCCAGCCGTCCTGACCGCGCGACCTCATCCGCGCCGCAGCGCCACCGCCGCGGCGACGATCAGCCCCGCGGTCACGCCGAGCGCGACGCTGGGCGACGCCACGCGCGTCGCCAGCGCGAGCAGGTACGGCGCGGCGAACCCGACGTACGTGAGCACGTAATACAGCCCGGTGATCCCGCCTCGCGCGTCGGGGTGCGCCAGCCGCTGCACCGCCTGCAG
>Ga0302321_100001217_pt1 | contig 22006 bp, 16 predicted proteins | sample Fen_T0_1_FD_202505 | JGI IMG/M metagenome (GOLD analysis project Ga0302321, IMG submission 202505) | Peat permafrost microbial communities from Stordalen Mire near Abisko, Sweden - Fen_T0_1 | ecosystem: Environmental > Terrestrial > Soil > Wetlands > Permafrost | place: Sweden: Abisko...
GCGCGGGCGATGATCGCGGTGTGCGAGGTCTTGCCACCGGCGTCGGTCAGGAGGCCCGACACCGCGGCCTTGTGGAGCTGGGCGGTATCGGCCGGCGACAGGTCGTACGCGACGACGATCGCGTCGGGCGGCGGCTGGACCGGGCCGGTGTCGCGGCCGAGCAAGTTGCGCAGCACGCGCTCGAACACGAACTCGACGTCGCTGCGCCGCTCGCGCAGGTAGACGTCTTCCATGCGGTCGAACACGCCGGCGATATCGTCGACCGCGCGGCGCAGGCCCCACTCGGCGTTGATCAGCTGGTCGCGCACGTAGCCGATCGCCGCGTCGACCAGGTGCTCGTCGTGCAGCATCATCTGGTGCGCCGTGATGATGTGGTAGTCGCTCTCGTTCTCCGACGCGAGCTTCTCCTTGATCTTGGCGAGCTGCTTGTCGCTCGCCGCGATCGCCTTGTGGAGCCGCGCGATCTCGGTGTCGACGTCGTCGAGCTCGACGTGGTGGCGCGGCGCCTTGAGCGTATCGCGGCCGATCAGGTAGGCGCGGCCGAACGCGATCCCGGCCGACACGCCGAGCCCGTGGCGGCGAACTTCGTGCCGGATCTCGGTCATCGCCGTGGGGCTACTTTCCCTCGCCGAACTTGTCGTCGATCAGCGCGGCCAGCGCGGCGATCGCCTCTTCGGAGCGATCGCCCTTGGCCCGGATCGTGAGCGTCGTGCCCTTGGGCGCCATCAGCGTGAGCAGGCTGAGGATGCTCTTGCCGTTGACCTCGTTGCTCGCCTTGGTCACCGTGACCTCGCACGGAAACTTCGACGCGATCTGGACGAACTTCGTCCCCGCGCGGGCGTGGAGCCCGAGCTCGTTCTGGATCTGCAAGGTCTTTTCAGCGCGGTCCTCGGCGGCCATCAGTTCCCCCGATCGACGTCGCGGTGGCGCACCATGATATCCCAGGACGAGCCGAGCCGCTTGCGGAGCTCCTCCACGATCGCGACCGAGCGGTGGCGGCCTCCCGTGCATCCGATGCAGATGGTGACGTACAGCTTGCCCTCCTTCTGGAACTGCGGCAGCGAGAACCGCAGGATGCCCTCGACCTGGCGCACCGCCTCGAGCCCATCGGGGCCGAGCACGTAGGCCGCGACCGCCGGATCGCGACCGTCGAGGTGGGTCAGCGTCGGCTCGAAGTACGGGTTGGGCAAAAACCTCACGTCGAACACGTGGTTGAGCTCGATCGGCAGGCCGTGCTTGAAGCCGAACGAGACCAGCGTCACGGCGAGCTTGCCGGTGCCGCCGTAGCGCTCCTGGATGATCGACTTCAGCTGGTGCATGTTGAGGTGCGACGTGTCGATGACGGCCGCGCCCGGGCGCAGCTCGCTCATCACCTCGCGATCGCGCCGCACGCCCTCGGTGAGCTCGTCGCCCGACAGCGGATGGCGCCGCCGGGTCTCGCTGTAGCGGCGCAGCAGCACCTCGTCGGTGGCGTCGAGGAACATGACGTCGAGCCGGTGGCCCTGGCCGCGCAGCTTGGCGAGCGCCTGGGTCCAGCCGCCGAGGTTGCGGCGCTGCCGCGAATCGACCGCGATCGCCAGCTTGTCGCGATCGCCCTCCTGGACCAGGTGATCGACCAGCTGGCTCACCAGGGGCACCGGGATATTGTCGACGCAGGTGAACTCGATGTCCTCGAGCGCGCGCAGCGCGGTGCTCTTGCCCGCGCCGGACAGCCCTGTGACGATCACGATCTGCATCTACTCCACCGCATCCATCGGCACGTCGACGGTGGACTCCGCCTGCGCCTCCATCGCGCGGTGCAGCTGATCGCGGAACGCGCGCGCCGAGTGGGTGCCCTGCACCTTGAGCAGCTGGTTTCGCGCCGCGACCTCGATCAGCGTCGCCAGGTTCCGGCCCGGCCGCACCGGCAGCTGGACCACCGCGACCGCGACGTCGAGGATCCGCACGAACCTGTCATCGAACCCGAGGCGGTCGTACTCCTCGTCGGGGTTCCACTCGCGCAGCTCGACGACCAGCTCGATGCGCTTGGTGTCGCGCACCGCCGAGATGCCGAACAGATCCTTGACGTTGATGATGCCCAGGCCGCGGATCTCCATGTGGTGGCCGATGATGTTGGCTCCCCGCCCGACGACCGAGCCGCTCTGCCGCCGGATCCGGATGATGTCGTCGGCGACCAGGCGATGGCCGCGGACCACCAGATCGAGCGCGGTCTCGCTCTTGCCGATCCCACTCTTGCCGAGCAGCAGCACGCCGATCCCCAGGACGTCCATCAACACGCCGTGCTTGTCGGTGCTCGCCGCCAGCCGATCCGCCATCCAGCTGGTCACCGAGGTGATGAAGTCGGCGGTGATGAGCCGCGAGACCAGCACCGGCACGCCGCGCGCGCCGGCCTCCGCCACCAGCTCCTCGGGCGGCGACAGCCCGCGGCACACGACGATGCACGCCGGATCGCTCGCCAGGAGCGTGGTGAGCCCGAGGTGGCGCGCCGGCTCGTTGTCGCGCAAAAAATCGATCTCGGTGCCGCCGAGCACGAGCACGCGCCCGGGGTGCAGTTGCTCCGGCCATCCGGTCAGCGCGAGGCCCGGCTTCTGGATCCGCGGCACGGTCACGGTGCGGTCGAAGCCCGCCTGACCCGCCACGGCGGTCATCTCTAGCTCCGCGCGCTCGAGCAGCTCACCGACGCTGATCGCGCTCGACATTCAGTACTTGGCGTCCTCTTCCGCGACCACGTGATACATCGCGTCGGCGTCGGAGGCGGCGAGCAGGCGGCGGCGGAACTCCGGGTCCTTGAACACGCGGCTGATCCGGGCGAGCGCCTTCAAGTGCGCCCCGGTGGACGACTCGGGGGCGACCAGCACGAAGAACAGGTACGTCGGCTGGCCGTCCATCGAATCGAAGTCGACGCCGGTCGGCGCGCGCCCCAGGCAGGCGACGATCTCGCCCACCGCGCTCAGCTTGCCGTGGGGGATCGCGACGCCCTCGCCGATCGCGGTCGAGGCGAGCTGCTCGCGCTCGATCAACACGCGCGACAAGGTCGCGCGGTCGATCCGCGGATGCCGGCTCGCCATGAACACGGCGAGCTCCTCGAGGACGCCACGTTTATCGGTCGCCTGCAGGGCAGGAACGACCATGTCGCGTCGGATGAGGTCGACGATCTTCATCAGTCGCTCACGAACCTACCACTTTTCGATCCCGAGGGGCCGGGCGTGATGGCCGCGATCGCGCCGGATCTATCGTCGCGACCGGGCCTCAGATGACCCGATCGATCGCCGCCGGCGCCGTGGCCGGTAAGGCAGGCATGGTGGCGGGCGTCTCGATGAGGCCGTAGCCGCCGTCGTCGCGCCTGTAGACCACCGCGACCCGGCCGTCGGTGTCCTGGCAGAACACCAGAAACGGCTCGTGCATCAGGTTCAGCTGGACGATGGCGTCGGACACCGACAGCGGCTGGGCGTGGAACTTCTCGGTCTTGACGACCTGAAACTCCGGATGTGGACCTGCGTCGTGGTGGTCCTTGGTGACCCCGTTGGCGGCGCCGTCGCCGACCTCACCGAACGCCTCGGAGACGATCGAGTGCGACCACGGCATCGCCACCACGTGGTGTGGCCGGGCCCGCATGCCCTCGAGCTTGCCCTTGTACTTGCGAACCTGACGCTCGATCTTGGCGATGCAGAGGTCGATCGAGCTGTACATGTTCTCGGTGATCTCGTGGCCCGAGACCGCGAGGCCGTTGTGGAGCTGGAAGGTGACGTCGATGCGGTGGTTGTGACGCTCCGTGCTGAAGACGACGTGGCAGGAGATCGGGTCCGGAAGGTACTTTCGAACTCGCTCCATACGCTCGCGCGCATATGCCTTCAGAGCCTCGGTCGGTTCCATGTGCCGGAACGTCGCGGCGAATTGCATCGAGTCCTCCCTGGTGGTGGACCTCTATCATACCGCCGCCCTCACACCCCGATCACGGGAACGTCTCGAGGAATTCACACAGGGGCCGCAATTCTGCAGGCCGCGATCCCGACGATCCGCGTCAGAACACCTGCTTGCGCTTGCTCGAGGACAGGATGCCCAGCTGCTCGCGGTACTTCGCCACGGTCCGCCGGGCGATATCGATGCCGCCCTTCTTGAGCAGCTCCACGATCTTCTGATCGCTGTGCGGGCGCTTGACGTCCTCGCTGTCGACCAGCTCCTTGATCTTCGACTTGACGGCCTGGGACGCGAGGTCCTCGCCGTTGGTCCGTGAGATGCCGCTGTTGAAGAAGAACTTGAGCTCGAAGATGCCCTGCGGGGTGTGCACGTACTTCGACGTCGTCACGCGCGACACGGTCGACTCGTGCATGCCGATATCCTCGGCGACGTCGCGCAGGATCAGCGGCTTCAGGTGGGCGATGCCCTTGTCGAAGAACTCGCGCTGGAACTTGAGGATCGACTCGGCGACCTTGATGATCGTCCGCTGGCGCTGCTGGATCGACCGGATCAGCCACTGGGCCGAGCGCAGCTTGTCCTGGACGTAGTCCTTGGACGCCGCCGAGTTGCCCATCGCGTTCTTGTAGAACCCGCTGATCTTGAGCTTGGGCAGGCCGTCGTCGTTGGGGACGACGAAGTACTTGTCGCCGACCTTGTGGATGTAGACGTCGGGGGTGACGTAGTGCGGGTCGTCGGTCGAGTACTGCCGGCCCGGCCGCGGATCGAAGTCCATGATGACCTTGGCGGCCTCGTAGATCTCCTCCAGAGGCTGCTTCAGGTCGCGCGCGATCGCGGCGTAGTTCTTCTTCTCGAGGTTGCCGAGGTGGCTCTTGATCATCTTCACGCACAGGTCGTCGTCCTGGCCTGCCGCGACGCACTGGATCAACATGCACTCGGCCAGAGACCGTGCGCCGACGCCGATCGGATCGAACGACTGGATCTTCTCGAGCACCATCTCGCACAGGACCGGGTCGACCCCGAGGTCGGCCGCGATCTCTTCGATCGGCGGGTCCTTGATGTAGCCGTCGGCATCGATATTGCCGAGGATCGTCATGCCGATCTCGAGCTGGTCGAGCGGCAGGTTGGTCATCTTGAGCTGCCACGCGAGGTGATCGTGCAGGCTCGGCGGCCGGGTCAGCGTGGCTTCGAGCGACGGCATCTCCTCGCCGTCGCCGCGGAACGCCGGCATCGCGGGCGCCATCGAGTAGTTGTCGAGATAATTTTCCCAATCAATCTCGTTGACTGCGTTGGCATCGCCGGCGATCTCGGTCTGCGCGATGCCATCCTGCACCGAACCTTCGATCGCGGTCTCGGTGACGCCAGCGCCCTCGAGCTGGTGGAGCTGCTGCTCGTCGCTCCCCATCTCGTCCTTCTCGCGCGAGCGCTCCTGGTCGCTGTCCATCTCATCATCGAGGATGGGATTCTCGAGCATCTCCTCGTGCACGAGGTCGGCCAGCTCCATGCGCGATAGCTGCAGGAGCCGGATCGCCTGTTGCAGCTGCGGCGTCATCACCAGCTGCTGCGACAGCTTCAGTTCCTGGCGCATCTCCATGGCCATCAGAAGCTCCTTTTGTAGTTACAATCGGTTAGCATTTCGGGCAGGCGGCGACGCACTGGTACGACGCTTGAATAAGAGCTTACTTCTAGACCCCTCCAAAGTAAAGGCTTCGTGGCCTAGGTCTTGCTTTACCCTAACGATGTCCTGACTCTGAGGCGCGGCCTGGCCACGCCGCGACGCTTGCACGGTCGCAACGAGGCGCGCGTTGGGCAGCTGGCACGTCAACGGTCCGGACGAGGCTCAGGTCCAGATCTCGCATGCGCCCTGCCAGACCCCATGTCTCTCGACGCCGGCTCCGGCGTCAGCGCGTCACACCGCGTGGAGCTTGGCGAGCCCCATCTGGCGCTCGACCGCCGCCCGGATGAACCGGGCGAACAGCGGGTGCGGCAGGCGTGGCCGCGACTTGAACTCGGGGTGGAACTGGCAGCCCACGAAGTACGGGTGCTGCGGCAGCTCGATCATCTCGACCAGCCGGCCGTCGGGCGACATCCCCGAGATGACCATGCCGTGCTTCTCGAGCAGGTCGCGATAATTGTTGTTGATCTCCCAGCGGTGGCGATGGCGCTCGGAGATCTCGGTCGAGCCGTAGGCTTCGGCGGCGCGCGTGCCGGCCTTGAGCAGGCAGGGATACGAGCCGAGCCGCATCGTCGCGCCCTTGTCGGTGACGCCGCGCTGATCGGGCATCAGATCGACGATCGGGTGCGGGGTCAGCGGATCGATCTCCGTCGAGTTGGCGCGATCGAGGCCGCCGGCGTGGCGCGCGAACTCGATGCAGGCGAGCTGCATCCCGAAACAGATCCCGAAGAACGGCACGCGGTTCTCGCGGGCGTAGCGGACCGCGGCGATCTTGCCCTCGGTGCCGCGCGCGCCGAACCCGGGCGCGACGAGGATGCCGTCGTAACCCGACAGCGCACCGACGCCGTGCTTCTCGAGATCCTCGCTATCGATGTGCTTGATCTCGACCTTGCAGTCGTTGGCGATCCCGCCGTGGAGCAGCGCCTCGTTGAGGCTCTTGTACGACTCGATGAGCTGGACGTACTTGCCGATGAACCCGACGGTGACCTTGCGCTTGGGCTCGATGATCCGCTTGACGACCTCCTCCCACGCCGACAGCCGCGACGCGCGCGACCAGATGTTGAGCAGCGAGGCGAGCTTCTGATCGAGGCCCTGCTCGGCGAGCGCGACCGGCAGCCGGTACACGGTATCGACGTCGACCGACTGGAACACGGCGTCGCTCGTGACCGAGCAGAACATCGCCATCTTCTTGATGGTCTCGTCGGGCAGCGCTTGCTCGCAGCGCACCACGAGCACGTCGCACTGGATCCCGATCTCGCGCAGCTTCTGGACCGAGTGCTGGGTCGGCTTGGTCTTGAACTCGCCCGCGGCGCGGATGTGCGGCACGAGCGTCAGGTGGACGCTGACCGAGTTCTGGGTGCCGAGTTCGACGCGGAGCTGGCGCACCGCCTCGAGGAACGGCAGCGACTCGATGTCGCCGACCGTGCCGCCGACCTCGACGACGAGCACGTCGAGCCCCTCGGCGCACCGCAGGATGCGGCCCTTGATCTCGTCGGTGATGTGCGGGATCACCTGGACGGTCGAGCCGAGGTACTCGCCGCGGCGCTCCTTGCCGATCACCGACGAGTAGACCTGGCCGGTCGTGATGTTGTTGAGCCGCGACATCTTGGTGGACACGAACCGCTCGTAGTGCCCGAGGTCGAGGTCGGTCTCGGCGCCATCGTCGGTGACGAACACCTCGCCGTGCTGGGTCGGGTTCATCGTCCCCGGATCGACGTTGATGTACGGATCGAGCTTCATGTTCGCGACCCGCAGGCCGCGGTTCTCCATGAGCGCGCCGATCGACGCCGAGACCATGCCCTTGCCGAGCGACGAAACGACACCGCCGGTGACAAACACGAACTTGGTTTGCTGCGCCATGGATAACCTCTGGGCGCGGGAACCAAGCGCCCGGCGTGTTCTACCGACTGCCTACGGTTCGCGCAATCGCGGAGGCCACGCAGCCGACGATCTCCTGGAAACCGACGGCGATCCTCGATCGCCTGCGTCGATTCGCCGTTGATCGGTCCTGGCACGGGCGTATGCTCGAAGATCCCACCCCACGGATCAGCAAACCGCTGAGCCAGCCCGCGACGCGACGCTCGCCGCGGCTCGCCGGTTCAGCGGACCTGGCGACGCCAGGCCGACGGCTCGGAGGTCTCGCTGCGCTCGGTCGCCGCTCCGCGCGCCGAGGGCACGGCCGTCACGGCATCGAGCGCCACCGCGACGATCGCCGCCTCGAGCGCGGCGGGCGCGGCGCGCGGCGCGAGCTCCTTGGCGTTGCGTCCGATGAAGCCGGTATCGTAGTCGCCGGCGACGAACGCGGCGTGGCGGAGGCAGCGGCGGTGAAACGCCAGGTTGGTCTCGATGCCTCGGACCTGATATTCGTCGAGCGCGCGGCGCATGCGCGCCAGCGCCGCCGGCCGATCCTCGCCCCACGCGATGAGCTTTCCGATCATCGGATCGTAGTGCACCGGGATCTCGGCGCCCTCGTAGCAGCCAGCGTCGTTGCGCACGTACGGGCCCTCGGGCAGGCGCAGGTGCGTGATGATCCCCGGCGACGGCAGGAACCTGACCGGATCCTCGGCGTAGATCCGGCACTCGACGGCGTGGCCGCGGCGGCGCGCGTCGAGCTCGGCCTGGGTGAGCGGCAGCGCGCGGCCCTCGGCGACGTCGATCTGCCAGCTCACCAGATCGAGCCCGTACACCAGCTCGGTCACCGGGTGCTCGACCTGCAGCCGGGTGTTCATCTCGAGGAAGTAGAACCCGCCATCGGCGCCGAGCAGGAACTCGCAGGTGCCGGCGCCGGTGTACGCGACCGCGCGGGCCGCGGCGATCGCGGCGGCGCCCATCCGGGCGCGCAGCTCGCCCGACACCACCGGAGATGGCGCCTCTTCGATCACCTTCTGGTGGCGGCGCTGGATCGAGCAGTCGCGCTCCCCCAGGTGCACCAGGTTGCCGTGGTGGTCGCCGAACACCTGGATCTCGATGTGGCGCGGCCGTTCGATCGCCTTCTCGAGATACACCGTCCCATCGCCGAACGCGGCGGTCGCCTCGCGCCGGGCGCCCTCGAACGCCGCGGCCAGCTCGGCCTCCCCCGCCACGAGCCGCATCCCCTTGCCGCCGCCGCCGGCCGCAGCCTTGATCAGGACCGGGAACCCGATCTTGTGCGCCGCCGCCAGCGCCAGCTCGGCGCTCGGAAAGCCCTCGCCGCCCGGGCCGTTATCCCCGGGTACGACGGGTGTGCCTGCCGCCGACACGGTCTTCCGCGCAGAGGTCTTGCTGCCCATCTTGCGCATCGCCTCGGCCGACGGCCCGATGAACACGATGCCGGCCGCCGCGCAAGCGTCGGCGAAGTCTTCGTTCTCCGACAGAAATCCGTAGCCTGGATGGACCGCGTCGGCGCCCGTCGCGTGGCACGCCGCCACGATCTTCTCGATGACCAGGTAGCTCTCGGCGGCGGGAGCGGGGCCGATGGCCACCGCGCGATCGGCGAGCTGGACGTGGGGGGCCAGGCGGTCGACGTCGCTGTAAACCGCCACGGTTTCGATGCCGCGCTCCTTGCAGGTCCGCATCACGCGGACGGCGATCTCTCCTCGGTTGGCAACCAGGACGCGGCGAATCGACCGAACCGACGCTGACATCGCGGCGACAATACACAAAACCGTGGGCGCGTTGCATTGCGCACGTGGCGCGCCTAGAATCGAGCCAAATCGGTGTCTTGCATTGGCGCGATGAGGCGCCGCTCGCGAGCGACGACGCGGAGATTTGCTTGGTCGACACAAATACCCGACAAGGGAAGCGCACGCCGGTCACGCTCAAGATCAAGTTCAAGAGCGAGACCCTGGAGCAGTTCATCGAGCGCTATGCCGTCGATGTCAGCCAGGGCGGGATCTTCATCCGGACCAAAGAACCGCTCGCGGTCGGGACCCAGATGAAGTTCGAGTTCCAGCTGCGCGATGCGTCCCCGCTGATCGCCGGGGAAGGCACGGTGGTGTGGACGCGCGAGAACGACCCGACCCGGCCGGCGATCGCGCCGGGCATGGGCGTGCGGTTCGACCGACTCGCCGATGGCAGCCAGGGCATCCTCGAGCGCATCCTCGCCGAGAAGGCCAAGCAGGCGCCGCAGCGCCCCGCCAACGATACGACCAAGCCGCCGCTGTTCACCGACACCCCGACCCGCGTCGCGCCCGCGCCGATGCAGGAGGCCCTGCTCGGCAAGGAGAGCGACCGGTCGCGGCGCAACGCCGAGGACGCCGGACACAACGACTCCCACACGCCGCTGCCCAAGCCGATGCCGTTCCACTCGGACGCCGACGAGTTCCCGGACGAGGCGTTCGAGGAGGCGACCAAGGTCCGCGCGCTCGACGAGCTGATCGCCGCCACCGCCGACGGCGCCCCGGCGAGCGACGATCTCGCCGGCCGCCGGGGCCACGTCGAGGCGAGCGAGCGCGCCGAAACCCAGACCGAGGCCGCCGAAGCCGCGCAGGCCCGCCGCGAGCGCGTCAGCCCGGCGACGGGGCGGCACGCAGCCACCGCACGGCCGACCGGCGAGCCGCTCGACGCCGCGGAGGCCGAGCTGGCGGGTCGGTCGCGGCTGGTCGACGCCGCGGCCTCGGCGCGAGGCGAGCCCGCGTTCGTCGCGGGGCGCCCCGGCGACGCCGCGCGCGCCCGGCTGCAGACGCCGCCCATCGGCATGGAGATGACCGAGCCGTCGCCGCTGATCCCACCGGTGCCGTCGCTCGCGCACCATACGGTCGGCAGCGATCGGACCATGCCGGCGCGCATGCCGTCGCTCCACGAGCGCAGCAGCTCGCCGTTCCTCATCCTCGCGCTGGTCGTCGTCGCGGTCGCCGGCGCCGCCGTGTGGTTCCTCGTGCTGCGGCCGCGCGCGATCGCGCCCGAGCCCGCCGGCCCTGCCATCGCCGCGCCGGGGCCCGCGCCGGGCAGCCAGGCCACGCCGGATCCGGCGGTCGCGGCCGCCCCCACCCCACCGCCGGTCGCCACGCCCAGGGCCGAGGCGGTCGACACGGTGATCGCCTCGACCGCCGACTTCGCCCAGATCGAGGTCCTGGGCACCGACCAGGCGGGCCCCGCGCCGCTCACGGCCCGGCTCGAGAAGGGCAAGGCCTACAAGGTGCGCGTCAGCGCGCACGGCTACGCGGCGCTCGAGCTCGACATCAAGGGCGGTGACGAAAAGTCGATCGCCAAGCTGGTCGCCAAGCCGCGCGTGATCTCGATCGTCACCGATCCGCCGGGCGCGGCGATCACGATCGACAGCGTCGCCACCGGGCGCACCACGCCGTCAGACATCGAGCTGACGTCCGCGCAGGGCGCGAAGAAGCTGGTGCGCATCCAGCTCAAGAAGAGCGGGTTCCGCTCGATCGACCGCACGCTCGAGATCGCCAAGCTCACCGAGGACGACACCCGGATGCTGGCCACCCTCGACGAGAAGCTCACGGTGCAGGCGCCGCGCCCGCAGCCCGCCCCGGTCAAGCCGCAGCCCCCCGAGACCGAAGGCCCCGGTGGCGATGTGCCGGTGACCTCGCCCAGCGGCGGTTCGGCGCCCGGCGGTGGCGCGGCGCCGGCCCAGGACCCGAGCAGCGCCCCGCCGGCGCCTGCGCCGCCCCCCGCTGCCGGCGGGTCGGCCAGCGAGCCCGAGCCTGACTTCAACAAGAAGCCGTCGTAGCCGACGGGCTCAAGAGGTGTCGAACCAAGGGTTCGGGGCCTTGCCTCAGGCGGACCGCCCGGTTGACGTCGACCTGGGCCTTGACCTTGACGGAAGTCGTTGAGGTTGACGTGGCCGTACGCAGAGGTCAACCTCAACGTCTCCTGGAGACGTTTCCAGGCTTTGTTCTACACGTCTTCAGCCGACCATCGACTTCATCCAGCGCTCCGGATCGCCGACCCTGGGTCGCTCGCCGCCGCGGACCAGGTAGCGCACCGCCTGGGCGAGCCCGTCGAGCGTGAGCGGCCACATCGCGAACACGCTCGCGATCACCTCGATCGTCGTGCCGGCCCAGAACCGCTCCGGCTCGGGGTTGCACCACACCGCGCTGCGGAAGTGCGCGGCGAGCCGGCGCAGCCACTCGTGGCCCGACGCGCGGTTCTGCGAGCTGAAGAACGCCGCGCCGCCCGGATCGAGCAGCTCGGCCGGGTGCATCAGCGCGTCGCCGACCAGCACCAGCTTCTCGTCGCGGTCGCTGTGGGCGAGCAGCTCGGCGACCGGGACGGCCTTGCGAAACTGGGCGTCTTCGTACACCGCGCTGTACACGCAGTTGTGGAAGTAGTAGCTGCGAAACTTGGCGAACCGACCGGCGCGCGACGCCGCGGTGAACAGCCGGCTCATCAGCTCGGCGTGCGGATCCATCGATCCGCCGACGTCCATCAGCAAGATCACCTTGACGCGGTTGCGCCGCGGCGGCCGGAACACGACCTCGATCTCGCCCGCGTTCTTGCACGTCTGATCGACCGTCTCGTCGAGATCGAGCTCGTCCTCGGCGCCGTCGCGGCCAAGCCGGCGCAGCCCGCGCAGCGCGACGTCGATCTGACGGACGTCGAGCACGACGTCGCGGCGGTACTCGCGAAACCGCCGCTCGTCGGCGACCTGCATCGCGCTGCGGCCGCCACCGCCGCCGACCCGCATGGCGCTGGGGTTCGCCCCACCGGTGCCGAACGGCGACGTGCCGCCGGTGCCGATCCAGCGGTTGCCGCCATCGTGGCGGCCGCGCTGCTCCTTGAGCCGCTGCTCGAACAGCGCGCGCAGCTTGTCGAGATCGAGCGCCTGCATCGCCCGGCGCTGCTCGTCGGTCAAGCCGTCGAGCGCGCGCGGGTTGGCGAGCCACGCGCGCAGCTCCTCGGTGAGCTTCAGCGCGTCCTGGTGGATGTCCTTGAAGTACGCGAGGAACGCGTCGTCGTAGGCGTCGTAGTGCGCGATGTCCTTCACGCACAGCGTGCGGCACAGGTGATAGAAGCCATCGAGCGAGCTCTCGTGGAGCCCGAGCGCCATGCCCTCCATGAGCGCCATCCACTCGTGGGTCGAGACCGGCAGCTTGCGGGCGCGCAGCTCGAACAGAAACTCGACCAGCATGGCGCTAGGCCTTGGCCCGCTTGCCGAGCAGCTCGACGTCCTGCTCGGTCTTGAGCAGCGTGCCGAGGAACGGAATCCCGCCCGAGATCTTGCCGAGATCGACGCCGGCCTTGTTGAGCGCGCAGATCCAGTCGATCAGCTCCGAGGTCGACGGCTTCTTGCGCAGCCGCGGCGTCGCGCGCAGGCCGAAGAACACCTCCAGCGCGTTGTCGAGCACCTTGTCGGTGATGTCGGGGTGGTGGACCCGGACGATCTCGCTCATCAGCTCGCGCGTCGGGAACTGGATGTAGTGAAACACGCAGCGCCGGAGGAACGCGTCCGGCAGCTCCTTCTCGTTGTTCGACGTGATGATGACGATCGGCCGCTCGACCGCGGCGACCTCGCGGCCGGTCTCGTCGATCCGGAACCGCATCGCGTCGAGCTCGTGCAGCAGATCGTTGGGGAACTCGAGATCCGCCTTGTCGATCTCGTCGATCAAGAGCACGACGCGCGACGGCGCCGCGAGCGCCTCGCCCAGCGGCCCGAGCTTGATGTACCGCGCGATGTCGCGGACGTCGCCGCCGCCCTCGCCGCCGAACCGGCTGTCGTGCAACCGCGCGACGGTGTCGTAGACGTAGAGCCCGTCCTTGGCCTTGGTCGTCGACTTGACGTGCCACCGGATCAGCGGCAGCTGCAGCGCGCTCGCCAGGTTCTCGGCGAGCAGCGTCTTGCCGGTGCCGGGCTCGCCGCGGACCAGCAGCGGCCGGGCCAGCGCCACCGCGACGTTGACCGCGTGGCGCAGCTCCTCGGACGCGATGTAACTGGCAGTCCCCTGGAACTGATCGAAGACGTCGGACATTGCGACGACCTTAGCGTACTTTGGCAAACCGGTCAGCGCTGACGGAAACCCCCACCGGATGGCCCGGATGGCCCGGATGGCCCGGATGGCCCGGATGGCCCGGATGGCCCGGATGGCCCGGATGGCAGAGACCGCGCGGCGCTGGAGCGACGCGTCGCCGGTTCGATCAGCGCTTCTTGCGGCCCTGCACGAACCCGTCGGCGACGCCGTAGAGCCAGGTGCCGGCGCACACCAGGGTGGCCACGCCGCCGAGCAAGGGGATGTGACCGACCAGGCTCGCGCCCGTGATCGCCCACACGGCGAACACGCCGATCGCCTTGTCGGTCTCGCCGTTGACCAGCTGACCGACGCCGGGGATGGCTGCGCTGCACACGGCCGGGATGATGCCACTACCGCCCTTGCCGCGACTCGACTTGACCAGCGAGGTGCTCATGGCCCGATCATGACACACCGTCGCCGCGAAGCGATTGGGATTGCGACTCGGTGAGGTGGACCGCTCAGAACCAGGTCGTGACGCCGAGCATGAACACCGTGTAATGCGACCTGTAGTCGCCCTGGCTGACCGGGCTCACGGCCTGCGCGTCGCTCGTCAACAGCGGGTCGATCGGGTCGGGCCCCTGATGCGCGCCGCTGCCGCCGCACCCGGTCGCATCGGGCGTTGGATTGCACGGCTGGCTGCCGCCGATGCTGGGGTTACTCGTCGAGCCTTCGAGGATCGCGCCGCCGCCGACCGAGACCTCGAGGTGCGGCATGCGGTACGCCGCACCCACGGTGAGCGTCGTGCGCGCCGCGCCGTCGAGGTCGGCGCGCAGCCAGCCGGGCCGAGCCGCGCCGGTCTCGTAGCCGAGCCCGCCACGCAAGATCAGCTCGTCGGGGGGCGCGTGCGGTCGCGCGGCGCCGAGCGCGATCCGGTAACTCCCGCCGGCGCGGACGCCGAAGGTATCCCGTAGGTTGTGGCGGACGATGCTCTGCTTGAGCGCCTGGATCGGCATGCCGTTGTAGTACAGCGAGGTATCGGCGACCACGCGATACTCGCCGGGGCTGGCGCACGATCCCGAGCGCAGATCGTCGGCCGAGCAGCTCTTGCCCCAGTTCTCCCAGCTGACATCGAGCTCGACGTCGCCGCGCAGGCCGCCGGATGGGTCGCGGAACTTGTAGCTCCCGCCGAGCTGCGCGTTGCGCGGCAGCGCGAAGTCGATGCAGGCCTTCTGGCGAAGGTCGGTGCCGCCCTTGTCGCACAGCGCGGTGGCGTCGGGGGTCGGGCCGAGCGTCACCGCCAGGCCCGGGACCCCCGCCGACGGGCCGAGCTGCGAGACCGAGGTGCCCTTCAGGTGGAGATCGAGCTCCGAGGTGTAGTTGACGCCGAGCTCGATGTTCGGGGTCGGGCGATACGTCGCGCCGATCGCGTAGCCCGGGATGAAGTCGTCCTTGGCGTCGACCGCGAACGTGCCGTCCTTCGCGACGTCCTCCTCGTAGTTCGGCGTCACCGTGCCCCACAGCGCGGTCGTCGACTTGACGGTGGCCCGCACCGCCGAGAACCGCGCGCCGACGTCGAGCTCGGGCAAGACGCGGTACGCGGCGACGATCGACGGCGCCGTGATCGCCGCCTCCTGCTTCATGATGTCGTAGCGCGATGGCGGCGGCGCGCCGGTCGAGCCGTTGAACACGTACTTCTGGCAACCCGCGGCGAGCTCGGTGCACAGATCGCGAAACGGATAGGCGTTCGGCGCGTAGAACCCGAGGCCGACGTGCAGCCCCGGCACCGCGCCTCCGAGGTCCGACAGCACCGCGATCACCGGCACCGGCTGGAAGTGGCCGACTCCCGACGGAGCCTGGGCGTCGTTGCGCACGGTGGCGTAGGCCTGCCCGGCATATGCGTAGTCCTGCCCGGCGACCGCGTCGTAGCTGCCGCGGCGCTGGAACTGCATCGCATAATCGAAGATCGCCGCGGAGATCGTGATCGTCGTCCCGGTCGCCTTCGCGATCCCGGCCGGATTCACGATCACCGCCTCGCCATCGTCGACCGTGGCCACCGCGGCGCCGGCGCGCGCGGTCGACACGGCGCCCGCGCCGGGCAACAGGAGACCGCCCGCCAGGGACAGCGTGGGCGCGCACGCGATCCCCACCAAGACCACCACGGGCCGAAGCTTCATGTCGATCGCGAAGCTACCTCGGCTTTGCGACGCTCGACCAGCCCAATATGAGTCAACAGGATCGCCACGGCGGCCGGCGTCACCCCGCTGATCCGCGAGGCCTGGCCCACCGAGCGCGGCCGGATCGCCTCGAGCTTCTCGACCGCCTCGTTCGACAGCCCGGGGATCTCACGAAAGTCGAGCGCGGGCGGCACGAGCACGCCATCGGCGCGCGCGAGCTTGGCCGCGTCGGCCTCCTGGCGCCGGAGATAGCCCTCGTAGCACAGCTCGATCTCGAGCCGCTCGAGCGCCTCGGGGCTGGCAGCGCTGGCGGCGAGCCCCCCGGCGATCGCGACCTGCTCGACGGCGCGCCAGTCGAGCTCCGGCCGCCGCAGCAGCTCCGCCAGCGTGGCGCGGCGCCCGACGATCGGCGCCGATCCGTGCCTGGCGAGCTGGGCGTTGACCGCGTCGCTGCCGACGACCGAGGCGTGCGCGGCGCGCGCGTGGGCCGCGGCGAGCTCGCGCTGCCACGCCTCGTAGGCGCGCCACCGCGCGTCGTCGATGAGCCCCAGCCGGCGGCCGATCGGCATCAGGCGCTCGGCGGAGTTGTCCTCGCGCAGCAGCAGCCGGAACTCGGCGCGCGACGTCATCATCCGGTACGGCTCGGTCGTGCCGCGGGTCGTCAAGTCGTCGACGAGTACGCCGGCGTACGCTTGATCGCGGCGCAGGATCACCGGCTCGCGATCGCCCGGCCCGAACCCGAGCGCGACCGCCGCGTTGATCCCGGCCAACAGGCCCTGGACCGCGGCCTCCTCGTAGCCCGACGTCCCGTTGATCTGGCCGGCGTGGTAGAGCCCGCTGACCCGGCGGGTCTCGAGGGTCGGCAGGACCTCGCGCGGATCGATGAAGTCGTACTCGACGGCGTAGCCCGGCCGGGTCATCTCGGCGCGCTCGAGCCCGGGGATCGTCCGCAGGAACGCGAGCTGGACGTCGAACGGCAACGAGGTCGAGATCCCGTTGGGGTAGACCTCGCCCGCCGGCTCGCCGGCCGGCCCGCCGTCCCAGCCGCGGCCCAGGCCGACCTCGACGCCCTCGGGCTCGAGGAAGATCTGGTGGCGCTCTTTGTCCGCAAACCGGACGATCTTGTCCTCGATGCTGGGGCAGTAGCGCGGCCCGGTGCCCTGGATGTCCTTGCGGTACAGCGGCGAGCGCGGCAGGCCGTCGCGGATCACCGCGTGGGTGCGCGCGTTGGTGTACGTGATCCAGCACGGCACCTGGGGCAGCGCCGGCCGGGTCCGGCCGTGCCAGCGGAACATCGGCGCGGGCTCGTCGCCGGGCTGGAGCTCGAGGCCCGCGGTATCGATCGTCTTGCGATCGAGCCGGCACGGCGTGCCGGTCTTCAGGCGCGCGAGCGGAAACCCGAGCGCGTCCAGCGAGTGCGACAGGCGGACCGCCGGCGCCTCGCCCGCGCGGCCGCCGGCCGAGCGCGCCTCGCCGACGAAGATCGCGCCGCGCAGGAACGTGCCGGTCGTGAGGATCACGGCGCGGGCGCGGTAGCGCACGCCGATCGCCGTGGTGACGCCGACGACGCGCGGCCGCGCGCCCGGCCGGTCCGGCTCGATGTGGAGCTCGGAGACCTCGCCCTGGCGCAGCGCCAGCCGCTCGCAGCGCTCGAGCCGCATCCGCATCTCGTCGCGATAGCGCCGCTTGTCGGCCTGGGCGCGGGTCGACCGCACGGCCGGCCCCTTCGAGGCGTTGAGCCGGCGAAACTGGATGCCGGTCTCGTCGATCACGCTCGCCATCTCGCCGCCGAGCGCGTCGATCTCCTTCACGATGTGACCCTTGGCGACCCCGCCGATCGCGGGGTTGCACGACATCTGCGCCACCATCTCGAGGCTGCCGGTCAGGACCAGCACGCGCGCGCCGATCCGCGCCGCGGCCAGCGCCGCCTCGCAGCCGGCGTGGCCGGCGCCGACGACGATCACGTCGTAGTGATCGGGGTATTCGTAGCTCATCACGGACCTGGGTGCGGGACCTGGTGTGGCATGCCCGGCGGCGATGTCACGGGGTTTCGCCCGCCGGCGGCGCGACCGGCTCGTCGGCGGGGCCGCGCCGGCCGCCGCCCTCACCGCAGCTCGGATCGCCGTGCCGCTTCCACGCCGCGAACCGGTAGATATCGAGCGTGAGCCGGACGACCAGCTCGCTGGGGTGCAGCTGGTCCGGCGCCTGCCCGTGATCCCACGACAGCCCCTTGACCTTGGTCGTGCCGCAGGCGTCGAACAGGTGGCGCTTGACCCCGCTGTACTCCGCCTTGTTGGCGTCGAGCTCCTCGAACGCGCACACGCCGGGCGAGCCGCACGCGAACGCGAAGGTATCGTACCAGCTCTTGGTCTTGGTGCCGAGCTCATGGATCTGCAGCGCGGCCGACACGCCGTCGGGGTTGGACGCCCGCAGCTCGAGATCCTGGGTGCCGGTCCGCAGGTCGACGTAGAAGCACATCTCGGCGCGCTCCGCGCTCTTGTAGAGCACCGTCGTCTTGTTGATCGTGAGCCACAGCTCGTACGGCGATGGCCCGAGCCGGATCTCGTAGCGCTTGCGGGCCGGGTCGTCGGGCACGCCGACGCCGCCATCGCCCGGCACGTCGGCGCGGCACCGGCAGCGGTTGTCGTCGCACAGATCGCCCGCCAGCACCGCGTGGGTCTCCTTGGGCGGCGGCGGCTCGATCACGAGCTGGTGCGCCGTGCCGGCGCAGCCGAGCGCCCCGACCAGGGCGCAGATCCCTCCTCGAACGAACGCCCCCAGGGGGGCCAGGCCGGCGGCAGGGAAGCGCGGGCTCGCGACGACATCGGCGTGCATGCGGTGTTTATCGCACGGCCGGGGCGAGGCAACGCGCGAGCGGCCTCCGCGGTCCAAGCGTCGCGGTTGATCCCCCGGGCGTTGCGGTGTATCACCTCGGTGTCTCTGGTCTCGGCGGCAAACTCCAATGATTTCGAAGAAATTGCTCCACGTGGTCGGCCTGGTCATCACCCTCTGGGGGGCCGCGGCGTGCGGCGCCAAGTCGTCGAGCTCCGGGGTCGTCGAGTACTCGGTCTCGGCGCAGAAGAACTACGACCGCGGGGTCAAGGAGCTCGAGAACAAGAACTGGATCTCGGCCTCCAAGTACTTCGGGTTCATCAAGACCCGGTTCCCGTACTCGAAGTACGCGGTGCTGGCCGAGCTGCGGCTCGCCGACGCCGAGTTCGGCGCCGACCAGTACCTCGAGGCAATCGACAGCTACCGGCTGTTCATCAAGTTCCACCCGACCCACGAGATGGTGTCCAACGGCTACGCGAGCTTCCGGATCGGCGAGGGCTACTACAAGCAGCTGTCCAGCGACTGGTGGATGTTCCCGCCGACCTTCGAGAAGGACCAGTCCTCGACCGAAGACGCGGCCAACGAGCTCAAGAGCTTCCTCGACAAGTACCCGGACTCGCCGTACCGCGACAAGGCCAAGGAGATCGTCGCCCAGGTCGGCAAGCGCCTGGCCGATCACGAGTGGTACGTCGCCCGCTACTACTGGGATCGCGGCAAGCCGATGGGCACGGTGATCCGGCTGCGCCGCCTGCTCGAGCGCTACCGCGGCGTCGGCTACGACGAGGAGGCGATGTGGCTGCTCGGCCGCGCCTACGTCGCCGTCGCGATGCCCGATCGCGCCAGGACCATCTGGTCGGAGCTCGTCGATAAGTACCCCAAGAGCGGCCACGCCGACGACGCCAAGGGCGCGCTCTCGGGGCTCCACGCAGCCCCCGCCGCAGCCCCCGCCCCCGCCAGCGCGCCGAGCATGCCGACCGCCAAGCCCGGCGGCGAGGTCAAGGCCGCGCCGGTCGTGCCGAAGACCCCGCCGGTCGTCAAGTAGCGCATAACGCACGGGCGAACCCACCCCTTTCCGCGCCGCCGAGCGCTTGCTGGCGAGCGGCAGGGTCGTCGGCTACGGTAGCCGGGCTCGTGGCACGCGCGATGATCAGCCGGCAAGGGCAACGAGCGCAGCTGGCGGAGCTGCTCGACCGCGCGCTCGCAGGTCGCGGCGGCACAGCCATGTTGCTCGGCGACGCGGGGATCGGCAAGTCGGCGCTGGCACGCGCGCTGGCGGGTGACGCCGCGGACGCGGGGTTCACCGTGGTCGTCGGCGGCGCGTGGGAGTTCGCCGATGCGCCACCGTACTTTCCGCTCTGGCCATGCCTGCGCTCGCTGGGGCTCGAGATCCCCGCGCAGGGCGCCGAAGGCAACGTTCTCGAGACCGCGTTCCGGTTCTGGGAGCGCGTGGTCGAGGCGCTGGCGCGGCACAGCGCGGCGCGGCCGGTCGTGTGGATCCTCGACGATCTCCACGCCGCCGATCAGCAGACGCTCGAGCTGTGCTGCTTTCTCGCCGAGCCGCTCCACGCGCTGCGCGCGCTGGTCGTCGGGACGTCCCGGCTCCGAGATCCACGGTACGATCCCTCGGGCAACCTCCGACTCGAGCGGCTGCGGCGAACCGCGGTCGAGATCGTGCTCGAGCCGCTGGCCGACGCCGAGGTCGCGGCGCTGGCGGAGCACCACACGGGCAAGCCGGTGACGGCCGAGACCCGGCGTCACCTGGTCGAGCTGACCGGCGGCAATCCGTTGTTCGTGGTCGAATGCGCGCGGGCGTTACGGCTGTCGGGGGCCGCGCGGCTGTTCACGCTGCCGCCATCGATCCGGCTGCTCGCGCTCGAACAGGTGGGCCAGCTGGCCACCGAGACCCGCGCGGCCGTCGAAGCCGGCGCGGTGATCGGACGCACGTTCTCGGCGGCGATCGTCGCGCGCATGCAGGGCGTGGCTCCGGCACGCGTGGTCGATCAGCTGGCCCCGGCGGTGCATGCCGGTCTCCTCGATGAGCTCGGGCCCGGTGACTTCGGGTTCAACCACGTGATCCTGCGCGACGCGGTCTACGAGGCGATCAGCGCGGAGCGGCGCGCCGAAGCGCACCAGTGCGCCGAGCGCGTGCTGCTCGAGGCCGACCCCGAGGGCACGCTGGTCGAGCGCGCGCACCACGCGCTGTCCTCGATCCATCACGGCAACGCGCCGCAAGTGCTCCAGCTGGCCGATGAGGCGAGCCGCCGCCTCGAGGCGCAGGGCGCGTTCGATCGGGCGCTCGCCCTCGCCGAGCGGGCGATCCAGGTCCAGCGCCTGCGGCGCGGGCCGGTCTCGCTCGAGGCGGTGATCCGCGCCGCCTCGCTCGCGTTCTCCGCGGGCGCGTTCGGCGATGGCCGGCGCTGGTGCGACGAGGCCATGGCCCAGGCGCGCAGCGCCGGGCGGCCGATCGAGCTCGCGCGCACAGCGCTCCTCCTGGGCGCGACGCTCCGGCCCGGCAACCGCGATGAAGAGCTGGTGCGCGCACTACAGGAGGCGCTCGCCACGGTCCCTGCCAGCGAGCCAGGGCTGCGGCTGCGGCTGCGTGCGCGGCTCACCGCGGCGGTGATGCACGCGGCGGCGCCCGAGCCGCTCGCCCTGGTCGCCGAGGCGCGCCGCATCGTCGCCGAGGCGCATGCCCACGGGGATGACGATCTGCTGGTCCACGTGCTGGTGTTCGCCGGGTCGGTGACCCTCGTCGCCACGCCGGTGGAAGAGGGCATCACGCACGCGCGGGCGCTCCGAGACCTCGCGCTCCGGCTGGGCGATCGGCCGCGCGCGCTGACGGGCTATCACCGGCTCGTGATCGATCAGCTGCAGGCCGGCCACCTCGACGACTTCGCGCGCGACGCCGATGAGCTGTTCGCGCTGGCTCGCGAGCTTGGCCACCCACACCACCAGTGGCGCGCGCTGCTCGTCCAGTCGATGCGCGCGCTCGCCCGGGGACGCTTCGTGGAGTCCGAGCGGTTCCTCGTCGAGGTGGAGCATCTCGCGGCGCTGACCGACGATCCGGCGCTCGGTGATTCGCTGCGTGCCCATCGCTTCATGCGGCTACGCGCGATGCACCGCGACGCCGACGTACGCACGGCCGATCCCTGGCCCCAGGCTGACAAGCACCCCAAGGTCGCGTTCGCCATGCGCGTGGGCCACGCCGCGTTTTATGAACAGCGCGACGAGGCCGAGCGCCTGATGGCGGACGCGCGGGCCGCGCGACTGTTCGACGCGTTCGTACCGCAATCCTGGACCGTGGTCGCCGAGGCGGTCGCCTTCGTCGGCAGCGAGCAGGAGCGGCGCAGGTTCCTCGAGCTCCTGCTGCCCCGCAGCGACGGGCACGGGGTTTCGGGCCATGGATCGCTCACCTACGAAGGGCCGTGCGCGCGCGTCATCGGCCTCTTGCAGGCAAGCCTCGGCGAGCGCGCTGCCGCCGAGGCGTCGCTCCGCCGCGCGCTGGCGATGGCCACGCAGCACGA
>Ga0302321_100001218_pt1 | contig 21992 bp, 19 predicted proteins | sample Fen_T0_1_FD_202505 | JGI IMG/M metagenome (GOLD analysis project Ga0302321, IMG submission 202505) | Peat permafrost microbial communities from Stordalen Mire near Abisko, Sweden - Fen_T0_1 | ecosystem: Environmental > Terrestrial > Soil > Wetlands > Permafrost | place: Sweden: Abisko...
CATCTATTTCCCTTCAGATAAAAATATTTCACTTTTCGTGTCATTTTACTGTCAGATCTCATAATTTATGAAAATCTTAGGTACTATAAAAACAATTGGTTACATTAATTATGAAATTTTATCTTTGAGTAAAATTCTCATAGTTAATGGTAAAAAACCAACTAATTCTCAAAATTTATGAAATAAAGATGTTTTGACGTGAACAGCTATCAACGTTAGGTCGATTTTATCCTTATCAATACTCATCCTCAGTCGTGAAAACCATAAAAAAATTTCGAGAATAGGTTTTGAGAACTGGAAACGCCCATTTGGTCGAAGTAATGACAGTAAATATTGAGAATCTCACAAATGGCGGTTTTCGAGAGGACTCGTACTGTAATAGCTTACAAGTCTTAAACGAACTAATGTGGTTATATTCGCAATGCTAAATCGTAGTAACGTACTGATTTAAAATCTTTAAATAAATTCAGAGGGATTGGGTGCAGAAACCTGGACTACCTTAGATAAGTTGTAGCAATTATCAATAATTGCACAATTTACAACATTTATACATCCAAATTCGTGGCATCCAAGGCGTGTTTAACGATGAAATCCCTGCGGGGTTCTACAACATCTCCCATAAGCGTGGTGAAAATTTCATCGGCGGCGATGGCATCTTCGATCCGCACTTGTAACAAACGGCGATTGTTGGCATCTAGGGTGGTTGCCCAAAGTTGTTCGGGGTTCATTTCTCCTAGACCTTTATATCTTTGAATATATTGACCTTTTTTTGTTTCTTTCATCATCCATTCAAAGGCTTGTTTAAAACTGGCGACTGGGTGCTGTTTTTCTCCCATTTTTAAATACGCAGTCTCAGTAAACAAGTCTGCGGTGTCTTCGGCAAATTTAGAGAGTTTTAGGTAATCCTTGCTGTGGAAAAAAGACGATGTCACAACGAAGACTTTGGTAATACTATGCTGTTTTTTATTAACGACAATTGTAAAATCATCACTGGCTTTATAGTCCTGCTTAACCTCAAATTCGACTTTGTTGTCGTTATCCGTCAACCTTTTTTGTAAGCTGCTGACCCACGCAGTCAGTCGCTGCTGATCTTGTTTATGTGGCTCGCTTAAGGGTTCTAAATAGGTCAGTTGTTCAATAAATACAGCATCATAGCGCCTTGATAAACGATTTATGATACTTACTACCTGGGTATACGCCAGCGCTAGTTTTTCCAACCCTTGCCCTTGTATGGGCGGCGTGGTTTCATCAGTGTACAACTGGGTTTTCTCTAACGCTAACTGGATAAGGTATTCGTTTAACTGGGCATCGTCTTTGACGTAATGTTCTTGTTTGCCTTTTTTCACTTTGTACAACGGCGGCTGCGCTATGTAGATATAGCCTTTTTCGACAATATCGGGTAATTGACGATAAAAGAAGGTGAGCAATAAGGTCCTGATGTGCGAGCCGTCCACGTCCGCATCGGTCATGATGATGATGCGGTGGTAGCGTAGTTTTTCGATATTGTATTCATCCTTGCCAATACCACAGCCCAATGCGGTAATTAATGTGCCGACTTCTTCTGAGGAAATCATTTTGTCGAAGCGGGCTTTTTCGACATTCAGTATTTTACCCTTTAATGGCAAAATAGCCTGGGTACGGCGATCCCGTCCCTGTTTTGCGGAACCGCCAGCAGAATCCCCTTCGACCAGGAACAGTTCTGACAAGGCAGGGTCTTTTTCCTGGCAGTCCGCCAATTTTCCTGGTAAGCCAGCAATGTCCAGCGTGGTTTTGCGGCGTGTCATTTCCCGTGCTTTACGTGCCGCTTCTCTGGCTCGCGCAGCATCTATGATCTTACCAACAATTAGCTTGGCTATCTGTGGTTTCTCCAGCAAAAACTCTTGGAGTTTTTCATTCATGGTTGATTCAACTAGCGGTTTGATTTCTGAGGAAACCAGCTTGTCTTTCGTTTGTGATGAAAACTTTGGGTCTGGAACTTTTACTGAAAGCACTGCCGTTAGGCCTTCTCGCGCATCATCACCCGTAGTTTGTACTTTTTCTTTTTTCGCCAAACCACTGGATTCAATGTATTGATTGACTGTTCTCGTTAATGCGCCTCTAAACCCGGCTAAATGACTGCCACCATCACGTTGTGGAATGTTGTTGGTGTAACAAAAAACATTTTCCTGGTAGGAATCATTCCACTGCATGGCGACTTCAACGGTTACACCTTCTTTCTCTGCGATAAAGTAGAACACATCAGGAAATAACGGGGTTTTGTTTTTGTTGAGATGGCTGACAAAGGCACTGATACCGCCTTCGAATTCAAATACATCGCGTCTTTCGGTATTTTCATCTTCCAAAATAATACGAACGCCGGAATTCAGGAAGGATAGTTCCCGTAAGCGTTTAGCGAGAATATCGTAATGAAACTCGATGTTGTTAAAGGTTTCTGCGCTGGGGGTGAAATTGATTAATGTTCCGGTGCCTTGTGCTGGCCCCACGGGGGCTAATGGCGCGACAGGATTACCCATGCGGTAGGTTTGTTTGTATAGATGACCGTTTTTGCGAATTTCGAGGTACAACACTTCAGATAACGCATTCACGACGGATATGCCTACTCCGTGGAGACCGCCCGAGACCTTGTAAGCGTTATCATCAAACTTTCCACCCGCATGTAACACCGTCATAATGACTTCGGCAGCCGACCTACCTTCTTCTTCGTGAATATCGACAGGAATACCACGGCCATCATCAGCAACTGTGACTGAGCCGTTCGCATGTAAGATAACTTTAACTTCCTTACAATAACCCGCTAGCGCTTCATCTATGGAATTATCGACAACCTCAAACACCATATGATGTAAACCAGAACCATCATCGGTATCGCCAATGTACATGCCGGGGCGTTTTCTTACCGCATCCAAGCCTTTTAAGACTTGGATATTGGTACTGTCGTATTGATCGTTATTGCTCATTTTATTCGTTTCCTCATATTACAAAGATGTTCCATGTGGAACATTAATCGTTTTTATATTTCCGTGTTCCACGTGAAACATTTTATAGTTTTCTATGGGCCTTAAATCACCAAAATCATTAACTTCCGTAGCTGTGATAAACACCTGACACTGGATTTCACACAAATACTGGAGAACTTTTGTTCGGTTTTCTTTATCCAGTTCTGCAGCAAAATCATCTATCAAGATGCAACCAAAGGAATCGCGTTCCCTAAACATCAGTTCAACCTGGGCGAGCTTTAGACAGGTAACAAGAAGTTTAAGCTGCCCTCTTGAGACAACATCTTTTGCTAGCGTACTGTTTACCAACATATGAAAATCGCCCCGATGTGGGCCGCTATGGGTAAAACCATAACGTAGGTCTTTTTCTAAATCATCGCTGAGTTGTTGCTCAAGTTGCTTGGCGGCATCCCAACCCGGTATTAATTTAATATCAATATCACTGAGGGTTACGAATCTAGCGATAGACTTACTAAGTAAGGGTTTAAGTTTTTCTAGGTATTGAAGCCGATATTCATTGACTATTGTACCGTAATTAGCCAGTTCTTTATTCCAAACGTAAAACTGATTAGTGGCTTTTGTTTTTAGTAAGGCATTTCGCTGCGCCAAGGCTTTTTTATACTTTCTCCATACAGGCAAAAAATTCTCTTCGTGATTGAAAATCCCCCAATCCAAAAATTCCCGCCGTATTTGTGCGCTTGCATCCAGGAGTTCAAAACTTTTCGGATGGATAATTTGTAACGGCAAACCGTAGGCTAAATCTGAGCGTTTCTGGCTGGTTTGCTGGTTAATTCGTATTTCGACATCTTTTCCGTTCATAAGGATGCCCAAATGAAGACTGCTCCCTTTTCCTTGTAAGACTTGAGCCGAAACAATCAAGTTGTCTTGTTCAAAACTGATGACCGATTTTATGGATGACGTACGGAATGATTTGGCACGACCTAACAGAAAAATGGCTTCGATCAGTGCGCTTTTGCCGCTAGCATTTTTTCCATAAATAAAATTGAGTGCTGGGGAAGGAGTAATCGATTGTTCGAGGATATTCCTTACGTTGTAAATATCCAACTTCTGTAGACTCATACCAAATTTTTAGAGGCGCATAGGCATAACTATGAATTTATACTCACATTGGCTGGGTTCATCGATAAAACAACTACTGGCATTACTTGCGATAGTCAGTACAGCGGTATCGGAATCCAGATTTGAAACGGCATCCAGTAAATACTGGGCATTAAAGGCGATAGACAATAGCTCACCTTGATAGTCTATAGTGAGATCTTCCTCTGCTTCATCATGTTCTGGATTATGTGTACTTATTTTCATGCTGCCGGGAGCAATATCAAACGTCACACCTTTAAATTTTTCATTAGCTAACACTGCAACACGCGTTAACGTGTCTTTTAACAACAGCTTTGGTAGAGAAATAGGTTCATAAAAAGCTTGCTGAAAAACTTTACCAAAATCAGGATATTTTGCATCGACCAGCTTAGCTGTGAAAATCAGATGACCAATCGTAATTTTAATATTGTTATTAGAAAACATTACCGTTAGTTCTGCCTCTAAATTGTCTAGCAAACGGTAAAGTTCTAAAACACCTTTTCTTGGCAAGATAATCCTAGCCTCGAAACCTGTTTCGTGTTCCAGCTTATCTTCAAAGATTGACAAACGATGTCCATCCGAAGCCACCAACTTAAATTTATTATTAGAAATATTAAGCATAAGGCCGTTCAAGTAATATCGAACATCCTGATTGGCCATACAAAAAATGGTTTTTTCCAAAGCATTCTTTAATTTTCCAGCATTGATGGTGAATTGTTTCTCCATCTCGGACTCAGCAAATTCAGGATAATGCTCGGATGGTAAACAACTCAGCGAGAATTTGCTTCGATTCGATAAGACTTTAACCTTATCATTTTGCTGTTCCAGTTGAATGTCTGAACCGCTGGGAAGTAAGCGACAAAGATCCAACAATTTCCTCGCAGGAACAGTTATAGAGCCAGCTTGGGCCTCAGTGATACCAATCTTGGCAACAATCTGGATTTCCAAATCAGTTCCCGTCAAGGTCAAGAAATCATCAGACACAACCATAAGCACATTGGCCAATACAGGTATAGTTTGTCTTTTTTCAATAACCCCTACGATTTGTTGTAGGGGTATTAGTAGGGTTTCTCTATTAATAATAAATTTCATAATGTTTTATTTTTTAAACTATTACTATTATTAGCTTAGGACAAAACTGTTAACAACCAGTTTTTATTAATGTAAATCATTATCTTAACTTGTTTACCAAACTGTTAGTAAACACCCTTACTTGCTGTGCGCCAATAGTGGATAACTCGTGATGTGTAAAAACACTACATCTTATCCACAACTTTCACCTGCTTAGTGTGACAGGGTTCTCAACAGGTTAAAATAGTCTTCGGCGATCTTGCTATCCGCTTCCTTGAGATTATTCACCCTATTGCAAGCGTTTATCACGGTGGTATGGTCTCTACCGCCAAAGGCATCACCTATGTCTGGAAAACTAAGCGAAGTAAGCTCCCTGGCCAATGACATCGCTATTTGTCTGGGTCTGGTAACAGATTGCCTGCGACTCTTCGAGGATAAATCAGCAATACGAATTTTGTAATACTCAGCAACCGTTTTTTGAATATTGTTGATGTCAACTAGTTTATCGCGCATTGAGATTAAATCGTGCAACGCCTCTTTCGTGAAATCAATCGTGATTTCGCGGCCAGTGAATTGAGAATTGGCGATGACGCGTCTTAACGCACCTTCTAAGTCACGAACATTGGATGGAATTCTTTTGGCGATAAATAAAGCGACGTCTTGGTGAAGTTCAACATTCACCATAGCCGCTTTTTTCATCAAGATGGCCGCCCTTGTTTCCATGTCGGGTGGCTCGATAGTTACTGGCAGGCCACTACTAAACCGTGATTTTAACCGCTCGGCCAGATTGGCGATTTCCTTGGGATATTTGTCGGAGGTCAGGACAACTTGGTGCTTTTTTTCAAGCAAGGTATTGAAAGTATGGAAGAATTCTTCTTGAGAACGTTCTTTACTGGCAAAAAACTGGATATCGTCAATCAGTAAGACATCCAAATTACGGTAATAGTCCTTGAAAGCGTTAATCGTATTTTGTTGTAGCGCCTTGACCATATCTTGCACAAATTTTTCAGAATGCACATAGACAATATTTAGCGAAGGCTGTCTGAGTAAAACAGCATTGCCTATCGCATGCATCAAGTGCGTTTTACCCAGCCCGGAACTGCCATAGATAAGAAGCGGATTATAGGCCCTACCGACATTTTCAGAAACTTGAAACGAGGCGGCCTTTGCGAGTTGATTGGATTTTCCTTCAACAAAGTTATCGAAGGTAAATGCTTTGTTGAGGTTACTTGGGCCTATTTTTTTTGCATCAACTCGTTTTACTGTTTTTGTAGAAGCGGGCAAAGAAGACATTTTTGAGCCGATTTCCAGAACCAGATCTAAAGTGCCGTTAGAAAATTCGTTGATAAGTTCTTCTATTTTTGCAAAAAAACGCTCCTTAACCCAATCCATCACGAAACGGTTGGGCGCTAGTAGTTTTAATTGCCCTTCGTTTTCAATAACCTGAAGCGGCCTTATCCAGGTATTAAACTCTGAGCTGGAAATCTCATTTTCCAGCTTGCTCAAACAGTTATTCCAAATGGAACTCATTGAAGTCGGTAATGTATTGATTTTATATGTTTGACAGATGTAGCTCGTCGGTTACTATACAGGATAACCAAGCAAGCTCACAGAATTGACATAACTGAGCTTATATCTTATCATCCGTAGGCTTTTTTATCTGTTTTTATTGACCCTTATTTGACCAGGCTTTCGTAATATGAAAAGAACATACCAACCCAGCAAAATTAAACGTGCCAGAACGCATGGTTTTAGAGAAAGAATGGCATCAGTCGGTGGCCGTAGAGTAATAAATGCCCGACGGGCGAAGGGAAGAGCCAAGCTGACTGCTGTGTGACGGAGCTTAACTACGGTTTCCCTCCGCAGTTAAGATTAAAGAAAGCGGCTGAATTTAAAAATGTTTTTACAAATCCGATAAAATCAACCGACCGATATTTTACGCTTTTAGCCACACAGAGCGATTTCGGTCATCCCAGGGTCGGTTTGGCAATTGCAAAAAAAATGATTAGAAAGGCAGTGCACAGAAATGTGATTAAACGGACTGTCAGGGAAAGCTTTAGGATACAGCAGCACACGATGGGTGGTATTGATATTGTCGTCCTGGCACGAAAAGAAGCGCTGGATGCGCCGCCGGGTGCATTAAGAAAGTCTTTGGAAAAGCATTGGCTTAAATTGGTGTCAAAATGCGCTTCATGCTGATAGCAGTAATAAAGTTTTATAAAACCTTTATTAGTCCTGTGCTTGGCGATAATTGTCGCTTCTATCCCAGTTGCTCAGCTTATTCCATGGAAGCGCTTAAGTTACATGGCGTAGTTGCAGGCTCCTATCTAACGCTCAGAAGATTATTGAAATGCCATCCTTTTCACGAAGGCGGCATTGATCCAGTTCCAGAAAAATTTGGTAATAAATAAGAATGGATAATATACGATTTTTACTCGTCATCGCATTTGCAATGATTGTGTTACTACTGTGGCAAGCCTGGCAGAAGGATTACGGTCTCCAACCCATCGCACAAATCGAAAGCGCTGCTGTTGCAGATGTTAAAGAAGATCTGCCTGCAACAACCAATACACCTGCACAGCCACAATCCGAAGAACAACAAATTGCTGCTGCACCGTTGGCCGCTGTGCCTGCCGTCGCTATTGTTACTGTAAAAACTGATGTGATTGCCCTTGAAATAGATATGCAAGGCGGTACCATACAGAATCTTGATTTACTTAATTACCCAGTAGAAAAAGACAATACAATTGTCAATTCGATTAGAAAACTAGTTGGTTTAGAGGCAGCTGAAAAAAATCACCAGCCAGTAAGACTGTTTAATAGCAGTCCAGAAAAAATGTTTATCGCGCAAAGCGGTTTGATTGCGGCTAGCGGAAATACAGCGGCTCCAGATCATCACAGTATTTATTCTCACGAAGCAAACAGTTATGTCCTTGCTGAGGGGCAAGATAGCCTCACCGTCCCGCTGACATGGACAGATAACAACGGGCTGGCCATGACCAAAGCGTTCGTTTTCAAGCGTGGCAGTTACGAGATCACGTTAAACCAAAACGTCAAAAACAACAGCGGAAAAGATTGGTCGGGACGGCAATACAGCCAATTACTGAGAGTTCCCTTCAAAGAAAACACCGGCAACATGTTGACAGCTGGCATGAGGGCTTATGATGGCGGTGTTGTTTATACCGAAAAAGATAAGTACAAAAAGATCAATTTCGACGATATGGTTGATGATAATCTGGATGTTGCCACCCAAGGCGGTTGGGCAGCCATGATCCAGCATTATTTTGCCTCAGCCTGGATTCCACCCGCAGATGCCGAAAACCACTTTTATACCAAACATTTAAAAGATGAACGCTATGTCATAGGCTCCTATTCGCCATCGGTGACAGTCGCCAACAACACAGAAACGCAATTCGTGTCCCGTTTGTTTTCGGGGCCTAAAATCCAGCCAGTCATGGAAAAAATTGCGCCTGGGCTTGAGTTAACCGTCGATTACAGTGTGTTGACCTTCATCGGCAAACCCATCTACTGGCTACTCAATAAAATCCATAGCTTCACCAATAATTGGGGCTTTGCCATTATTGGCGTGACTATGTGCATTAAATTGTTGATGTTCCCGTTGACCCAAGCCAGTTTCATATCCATGGCAAGGATGCGAAAAATACAACCGCGCTTAAAAGAATTGCAGGAGCGTTTTGCCGACGACAGGCCTCGGTTCAATAAAGAAATGATGGATATGTACAAAAAGGAAAAGGTCAATCCTTTGGGCGGTTGTCTGCCTATCCTGTTTCAAATCCCCGTCTTCATGTCCTTGTATTGGGTATTGAGCGAAACCGTTGAATTCCGGCAAGCGCCGTTCCTGTTATGGATTCAAGATTTATCGGCGATGGATCCATTTTTGGTGTTACCGGTGATCATGGGCATTACCATGAAAATTCAGCAAGGGCTTAACCCTCCACCGATTGATCCTGTCCAGGCGAAGATATTAAAAATGTTTCCGCTCGTGTTTACCGTGTTTTTCCTGTTTTTTCCCGCAGGTTTGGTTTTGTACTGGGTTGTTAATAATACTTTATCCATTATCCAGCAGACCTACATCACCAAAAAAATCAATGCACAGGCCTAGCGCTACTATTGGACATTGAACAATTAGATACTATTGCAGCCATAGCGACACCATCCGGTAACGGTGGTGTCGGCATCATTAGAATTTCAGGCGGACGGATCACCCAAATCGCCGCCCAGCTTTTCAAAAAAAAACTAACGCCGAGGACGGCACTGTTCACAGCATTCCTGGATCAAGACCAATCCGTTATCGATTCCGGCATAGCCCTCTACTTCCCATCCCCTGCTTCCTATACTGGCGAAGACGTACTCGAACTCCAAGCGCATGGCGGTTCGGTCGTCTTAAATATGCTGCTGCGGCGCGTACTGTCGTTGGGCGCACGACTAGCCAGGCCAGGGGAATTCACCGAACGCGCTTTCCTCAACAACAAGCTCGATCTGGCCCAGGCAGAAGCTATTGCCGATTTAATAACAAGCAGCACGGAGCAATCCGTCCGTTCAGCGCAACGCTCAATGCAAGGCGTATTTTCCGAACAGATCAACACACTGATTACCGAACTTACCGAGCTTAGAATCTACATCGAAGCGGCTATTGATTTCGTCGATGAAGAAATAGACTTCTTAACGGATGGAGTCGTCGAAAACCGATTAATAAGTCTTACGCGAAGGCTAGAACAAATTCAACAAACCGCCAACCAAGGACGGCTATTGCGCGATGGCATGACGGTTGTGCTGGCAGGCAAACCCAATGCCGGAAAATCAAGCCTGCTTAACGCACTCGCCGGACACGATGCCGCAATCGTTACCGACATTGCCGGAACGACGCGGGACGTGCTGCGGGAACGCATACAAATAGACGGTATGCCGCTGCATATCATCGACACGGCGGGTTTGAGGGAAAGCTCAAATGCCATTGAGCAAGAAGGTATCCGCAGGGCTTTTGAGGAAATCCACAAAGCCGATAAGGTCTTATTGCTTATTGATGCCAAAGAGCCAGAACCCCAAACAATACTGGATTCCATCCCAGAAGGCTTGGATGTTATAACCCTGTACAACAAAATAGATTTGGTAAATAAAGAGCCGGAAATACAAAACACAGAAACAGGAACGCAAATCTATCTGTCCATTAAAACAGGCGCAGGCATGGATTTACTCATCCAGCACTTGAAACAAAGCGTCGGTTACAACGACGCAACCGAAAACATCTTCATCGCCAGAACCCGCCACCTTGAAGCCCTAAATACCAGCCACCAACTCATCCAAAACGCCCTTCACCAACTACAAACCACCCAAGCCAGCGAACTCGTCGCAGAAGATTTACGGTTAGCTCAACAAGCACTTGCTGAAATCACTGGGGAATTTACGTCTGACGACTTACTAGGGAAAATATTTTCCAGTTTTTGCATAGGGAAGTAAGTTTCATAACTATCAATAAATAATCTGCGGTTGTGATTTGCGGGTAGGCTATAGTTGGTTACACTTTTCAATGAAGTGCAACCTTTAGTGAAGTTATTTATTGCAATCCTTCCACAACTATACGTAAATTATCAAATTATTTATGGATAAGCTCTTAATAAGCGAGCGTTAACTTTCTCGGGCTTTTTTCAATGTGCCGCTAGCTCTTAAGCTTTCTCCAACGAAAACCACAATGCAAAAAACGTTTTAGCAAAAACCTTCTCCATTCACTCTAGTCAGAATGAATGGAGAAGCCTCCTGCTTCGCATGTTTGGCTTTGCGGCGATATTCGCTTTTATCAGAAAATACCTGTGCCTTATTGAACTGGTGGGCGAATTTAGCCACCGGATTTTGCTTAGGTGCTTCTTCTATTTTGTTCATATTTTTACGTTTTTTCATCATTTACCCCTTATAATTAAGCGATTGTATAGTGACTTTATTTTTAACAGCGGACATTAGATTATATAACGCGCGTGAAATTCAAAAAAGATTTTGATGTTATTGTGGTCGGCGGCGGCCACGCAGGTACTGAGGCGGCGCTGGCATCGGCGCGGTGCGGTGCGCGGACTTTGTTGCTAACGCAAAATATAGAAACACTGGGGCAAATGAGCTGCAATCCGGCGGTGGGCGGTATCGGTAAAGGCCATTTGGTCAAAGAGATTGATGCTTTAGGCGGAATAATGGCTCATGCGGTTGATCTCGCGGGTATCCAATTCCGTACCCTGAATGCCAGTAAAGGCCCAGCGGTCAGGGCGACCCGTGCCCAAGCTGACCGTAGTTTATACAGACAAGCTATAAGAAGCGTGTTGGAAAACCAACCCAATTTAGCCTTATTTCAACAAACCGTCGCGGATTTGATTGTTGAAGGCGATAAGGTCGTGGGCGTTAAAACCCAGATGGGTCTGGATTTTAACGCCAGAGCCGTGGTATTGACCACAGGGACTTTCCTTGGCGGCAAGATTCACATCGGCTTGGAAAATTACAGCGGCGGACGTGCGGGCGATCCGGCCTCGATTGCCTTGGCTGATCGTTTGCGTGAGTTGCCATTTCGGATTGACCGGTTGAAAACCGGCACCCCGCCGCGTATTGATGGACGTACGATCAATTTCAGCAAACTGGAAAAACAGTTCGGCGATGATCCCGTACCCGTGTTTTCTTTTCTGGGCAAGCGAGAACAGCACCCCAGACAAATCCCGTGCCATATCACCCGCACTAATCGCAAAACCCACGATATTATTCGTGCCGGGCTGGATCGTTCGCCCTTATACTCAGGGGTTATTGAGGGTATCGGGCCACGTTATTGCCCGTCGATTGAAGATAAAATCGTGCGCTTTGCCGACCGCGATACTCACCAGATTTTTGTTGAACCGGAAGGTTTGGATACGCATGAGATCTATCCTAACGGCATATCAACCAGCTTGCCGTTTGATGTGCAGTACGAGTTTGTCCGCTCGATGGAAGGCTTTGAAAATGCCGAAATCGTGCGCCCTGGTTATGCCATCGAATATGATTTTTTCGATCCCCGCGATTTGAAAATGTCGCTGGAAACCAAGCACATGAAGGCATTGTTCTTTGCCGGACAAATCAACGGCACGACGGGCTATGAAGAAGCCGCAGCCCAAGGTTTGATTGCTGGGCTGAATGCGGCACGTCTGGTTCAGAGCCAAGAAAGCTGGTGTCCGAAACGAAATGAAGCCTATATGGGCGTGATGATCGACGACCTAATTACCCGTGGAACACAAGAGCCGTATCGCATGTTTACCAGCCGTGCGGAATACCGCTTGTTGCTGCGGGAAGATAATGCCGATTTGCGCTTGACTGAAAAAGGCCGTGAATTAGGCTTGGTTGACGATATCCGTTGGCAAGCATTTGAGGCTAAAAGGGAAGCAATAACCAACCTTCAAGAAAATCTGAAAAAAAAATGGATCAGGGCTGAAAGCGAAGAAGCGGAGCTGGTTGAACAATTTTGGGGCAAGCCTTTGCTTAAGGAAGCCAGTTTAGCGGAATTGTTGCGTCGTCCAGAAGTCGATGCCCAGCGCTTATTGACCTTTCTCGAAGGCGGTGACGAGATTCATGAGCAAGTCGGCGAGCAGGTCGAAATACAAGCTAAATATGCCGGTTATATTGTCAGGCAGCAAACCGACATCGACAAAACTTTACGTTACGACCACTTGCACCTTCCTGATAGCCTGGATTATGCGGGTGTCCCTGGCCTGTCGAATGAAGTCAGCCAAAAACTCAAGGCGCAACGACCAGAAACCTTGGGTCAGGCTTCAAGAATTCCAGGTATGACACCTGCTGCGATTTCCTTATTATTGGTCTATCTCAAGAAGAAAAGTGCTTAATGGATGATTGCCGCAAAATCCTAGTTGACGGCATTGCGGCACTTAACCTGTCGGTCGATGAGCAACAAATTGAACAATTGCTGGCTTTCATCAAGTTAATTGAAAAATGGAATAAAGCCTATAACCTGACAGCAATAAAAAAGCAGGACGACATGGTCAGGCTGCATTTACTGGACAGCCTGACCGTTATCCCTTATCTTGAAGGCAACCGAATTATCGACATAGGCACAGGCGCGGGTTTACCCGGCATTCCCCTCGCCATTTGTTTGCCGCACATAGCATTTACCTTGCTGGACAGTAACGCAAAAAAAACCCGCTTTGTGCAGCAAGCCGTACTGGAATTAAAACTGACCAATATAAAAATTGTGCATAGCCGGGCAGAAGACTTTCAACCCGAACAATGTTACGACATGGTTTTGACACGGGCATTTGCCGATCTGGCGGACATCCTCAGATCAACAAATCATTTACTTGCCAAGAATGGTAAGCTGTTAGCCATGAAAGGCCATTGTCCAGAACAGGAATTGGCAAAAGTTAAGTCACCGACCTCCGTGATTCTGGTGCGAATTCCGGGCGTTGAAGCGGAGCGGAATCTGGTTCTGATAAAACCTTAAGCCACATTCGTCTTTCGTTTTTTCTATTGACGTATTGGAAAATACATCAGCAATATTTTAATTTGTAAGAGGAGAAACATGAACGATACCGATCGCATCAAATACCTGCGTATTGCTTTGATTGTTGTAGGGCTTATCTTCATCTTCGGTTTATGGACACTTACCGTAATCTGGCCTTCGGGCTGGTCTTGGCACACAGAAGGGCGTTCTGAATATCTTGAAATGATCTTGGGTATTTATGTGACACTTGGTGTGTTCTTGATATTGGCATCGCGTAATCCAATGATGCATCTAAGCCTGATCTGGTTTACAGTCTGGTCGAGCGTAGTACATGCAATCATTATGGCAGTTGAGTCCGTAGTCAATACTCAGCATATTGGGCATTTATGGGGTGATGTGGCGGCGCTACTCATTGTAGCTGCGGTTTTGGCGACATTAACCCCACGTCAGCATCAATGCCTTACAGAACCTAACCGATAAAAAGACTAATAATCAAGGTAAAAGAGTGGGAAAAGTAATTGCCCTGACCAACCAAAAAGGCGGAGTCGGTAAGACCACAACCACAGTCAATCTGGCTGCTGCGCTGGCTGCGGCAAAAAAGCGGGTGTTATTGGTCGATCTTGATCCCCAGGGCAATGCGGCCATAGGCTGCGGTGTGGATAAGGAAACCGTCAGTTACTCCAGCTTCGATATTTTGATGAAAGAAGTGTTGGCAACCGAAGCCATCATCAAATTACCTGAATTGGGCTTTTCGGTGATTCCAGGCAACTCTGACCTGACTGCCGCCGAAATTCGGCTACTGAAAGAGGAACGCCGGGAGCGGCGGCTGGACGATGGGCTGGTGCTTATCAAGCCTTATTATGATTACATTTTGGTCGATTGTCCGCCGTCCTTAAACATGCTGACCTTAAATGCCTTGGTCGCAGCCGATAGCGTGTTGATTCCCATGCAGTGCGAATATTATGCGCTGGAAGGATTAACCGCACTAATGGGAACGATTAAGAACATTAAGGAAACAGTTAACCCCGATTTGTATCTGGAAGGCATCCTTCGCACCATGTTTGACGACCGCAGCCGATTGACCAAAGATGTCTCCGAGCAGTTAATCAAGCACTTTGGTGACAAGGTGTTCAGGACATGCATCCCCAGAAATATCCGCTTGGCAGAAGCGCCTAGTCACGGCCTACCCGTATTGTTTTATGATAAGGCATCCCGAGGTTCTTTAGCTTATATTGCCTTGGCAGGTGAAATGTTGAGGAAAGAAAGCGGTAAAAAAGGCTCGTGACAGCATAAGGCTTGGGTCTCAAACAGAAAATATGCGGAAATCTTTAAAAATGTAGAAAACTTCCTGTTCTCAATAGGAGCAATGCTGTCAAGTAAACAAGCTCCCTCTCCTGCTGGAGAGGGTTGGGGTGAGGAGAATAAAAACAAGGGAAAAAGCTTATTTGCCTACCCTCATCCTAACCTTCGCCCTCCAGGGATGGTGGAAGTGCGGCAACGGATAGGGAATCTGTGCCGCCTCCCTCAGGGAGAAGGGACAGTCCCCTTAACTTAACGACATTGCCAATGCGAGAAAGTGTTTTTAGGCTTCCATAAATGAATAGCAACAAAAGGTGAACACTTTGGTTAAACGCGGATTAGGTCGAGGATTAGATGCATTGTTGGGCGATGTTTCTGCTGCAAAGGAAACAACCAATCCTTTGCATACATTACCAATTGAATATCTCCAGCGGGGCAAGTTTCAACCCAGAAAAGATATGAATCCTGAGAAATTGCAGGAGCTGGCGGATTCCATAAAAGCGCAGGGCGTTATTCAGCCCATCGTCGTGCGCAAACTCGGTCAAGATAAATACGAAATCGTCGCCGGAGAACGCCGTTGGCGTGCCTCCCAACTAGCAGGGCTACAGCAAATACCCGTCGTTATCAAAGACATCGACGACCGCGCCACCATGGCGATTGCCCTGATCGAGAACATCCAACGGCAAGACCTCAACCCCCTGGAAGAAGCCGAAGCCTTAAGAAGGTTGCTCGATGAATTCACCATGACCCATCAACAAATCGCCGATGCTGTGGGCAAGTCGCGGGTAACCGTGACTAATTTGTTGCGCTTGATGGACTTACACCCCGAAGTAAAAAAGTTGCTAATCAGCGGTCAACTGGAAATGGGTCATGCACGGGCATTGCTGTCCTTGGATGCAGTCAAACAAGTCGCCGCCGCCCAAAAGATAGCCAGGGAGGGATTAACGGTGAGGATGGCAGAAAAGCTGGTCAAAGATGCCCAAACCGAATCCAAGCCGCAAAAAACTAAAACCGTTGATCACGACACCTTACGCCTACAAAACGAACTGACTGCAAAGCTGGGTGCAAAAGTTGTCATCGAACATAAGGATAACGGCGCGGGTAAACTGGTCATTGCTTATTCCAGTTTGGAGGAGTTGGATGGGATTTTGGAGCAGATAAGGTAGATACTGGAATCGAGAGATGTAATTTTAGGAAATAAAATCTATCCAGAGCGAGGAAATAATACTTAGGCTACAAGGATTCAAAATGACTGATAAAAAGGAAGACGAGGATGAAATGAAGCTGCCTGAAAGTAGCAAGGCAGCTAAAATTTATCGCGGCGCACTACAAGCAATCGGTGGTGCAATACCATTTGCTGGTGGCTTCCTTTCTGCAATTGCTGGGGCATGGTCAGAGGACGAACAAGAAAAGATTAACCGATTTTTTGAACACTGGGCTCGAATGTTACAAGACGAACTTAAAGAAAAAGAGGACACAATAATTGAAATTATGGCTAGACTTGATTTGCAAGATGAGGCTATTTCTCAAAGAGTTGAAAGTAAGGAATATCAGTCACTGATAAAAAAGACCTTTAGGGAGTGGTCTGGCGCTGAAAGTGAAGAGAAAAGAGTTTATATTAGAAATATTCTTGCCAATGCAGCGGCGACTCGAATTTCTAGCGACGATGTCGTACGAATGTATATAGATTGGATTAATCAATATTCTGAAATGCACTTTCAGGTAATTGGAGCGATTTATAACAACGATGGAATCACTCGTGGCGCTATTTGGAAAAAAATAGGAAAAGGTTTTGTCAGAGAAAACTCGGCAGATGCCGACTTATATAAGCTACTATTTCGTGACTTAAGCACTGGAGGAGTAATCCGACAGCATAGAGAAGTCGATTATTATGGTAATTTCATATCTAAACAATCAAAACCAGCTCAAAAAGGAAATGGATCAAAGTCTCCAACTGTATCGGCATTCGACGAAAAGGAAGGTTACGAGCTTACCGAATTAGGTAAACAGTTTGTTCATTATGCCATGTCAGATTTGCCGTTAAAAATCGAGTTTAGCCTGTAAGGCCATAAACGGATTCGTCGTAAGGTAATCCGCAATTTTGTAACAAATCCCGCTCTATTTCTATGCAAACCGTCTATCTCGAAACTTCGTTTATAAGCTACTTGACTGCACGCCCAAGTAGAACCATCATCGGTGCTGCCCATCAAGAAATTACACGGGACTGGTGGTCACGTAAGCGCACGGCTTTTGAACTCAGAATCTCGGAGTTAGTCATACGGGAGTGTGCAGCAGGCGATCCCGAAGCTGCCTAGCTTCGCTTGGATGCCATTACCGGAATCGCCCGCCTTGAAATCAACGAGCGCGTTGAACAAATTGCTCTCGGTCTTGTGCAGCGGGGTTTAGTCCCGCCGCAAGTTGCAGAGGATGCGCTGCATATTGCGATTGCTGCTGCACATGGAATGGACTTTATTTTAACTTGGAATTTCAAACACATTGCGAACCCTATGATGCAACGACGCATTGCCGGTTTTTTGGATGAGATCAATTTGCCACTGCCTTTTATTTGCACCCCCGAAGAATTACTAGGAGAAGACGATGGAACCATTAGTAACTGACGAAATTATCGAAGAAATCCACGCAACCAGACGGGAACATGCCGCCAGCTTTGATTTTGATATAGAACGCATTATGGCAGACCTGAAAAAATCCGAACGGATACACACGGAGCAGGGATGGCCGTTGGTGCAAGCGCAAGAAAGGCTAACGACTGATGTGGCATTTCAGCGGATTCGTTTCGGTCATCGCTGAACGCGGCAAGGCGTATCACCTTTAACCGCAATGTTTACGCACCAGCTATTCGTAGTGCGTCAGCACTTTTACCACTTGTTCTTGTTCCAATTGGAGCGTACTTCGGTAAGTAACATTAAGACTAGCCATAGTTAATGCCTTTTAAAAAATAACAGCGTACGTATTGGCGTACGCCGCGTCAAGCATTAACAATGTGTATCCTCTACATAACTTGATTAGCTTTGCGAAAACAGTGTGTTGAAAACAAGTGCAAATGATGTGCTTCGTTTCTCGGTACATCTTTCGCTGGGCGGATTCTTGAACGGATAAGGTAGAATCAGAATATTATAAAAGTTGAGGTACGACCCCTAACGTTCAACGGTGGCGTGATTTTAGTTGGGATTCCTTTGTCATCTCAACTACGTTGAATGGAATTAATGGGCTTGTCTATTCATCATCTCTTTTGACATCAACATGAAGCTCTCCGAATTCATCTTCTGTCAATAAGAATAAAATGGGCGCACAACAAACCGAACAATCTTCGTAATAGCTTTGTGGGCTGGATGAATCATCCACTAGAACATCCAGAGTTTCGCCGCAATAGGGACACTGGATAAACGTTTCGCGCTGATACAACATTCAGACTCTTCTGAGCAGGTTATCCAGCCAAGATGCTGGCAATATGCGTTTGAGAAAAGCAAACAGGTAAGTGGGGAAAGTAACGTAATAACGTATTTTGGGGCATTTTGATTCGACGGCGTGGACAACCTTATCGGCAACCGCTTTGGCAGGCAGGGTAAAAGCGACTGCCGCACCTTCTTTTTGCAGCCGCTCTTCCATGGCTTTATAGGTATCTTTATGAAAACTATCCGTGGCTATGTTTTTATTGTATAAGTCAAAGGAATTTTGCCGGAAGTTGCTCATGATAGGCCCAGGTTCTATGAGCGAAACAGAGATATTGCTGCCATGCAACTCCAGGCGCAAGGTGTCTGCCAAACCTTCCAAGGCATACTTGCTGGCGTTGTAAGCGCCCCGGTAGGTCATGGCAACCAGCCCAAGTATCGAACTGTTGTAGATAATCCGCCCATGTCCTTGTTTACGCATCACAGGGATTAGCAGGTTGGTCAATTCTTGGGTGCCGAACACATTGGTTTCAAACTGGAATCTCAGGGTTTCACGGCTTAAGTCTTCGACCGCTCCGGGCTGACCGAAACCAGAATTATTGAATAACACGTCAATTTGGTTATCGGTCAGTTCCAGGGCTTTCTTGACGGCTTTTTGGATACTTTTACTGTCGGCTAAATCGAGTTGGACTGCAATGAAACCTTCTTGCTGCAAACGGGCGACATCTTCTTCTTTTCTCGCACTGGCAACAACCTTATGCCCACGGTTTTTTAATTCAAGAGCCGTAGCATAACCAATTCCGCTGGAACAGCCCGTAATAAGTATAGTCTTCAGTATGGTTTGGGGCTGCGTCATTGCGAGTTGGTTGCCAATTCCTGCTCAGACACATAGAATTTTTTCGCTGAACTGCAATCAACTAGGATGACCAGCGCATCTTTCGTGCTTTTTTCGTTTAATTCCACGGATTCAACCCGTCCGCACTGGCCTGTGGCGAGTGATTTTTCTGCTGCTTGCCGTCTAAACCGTTCAACATCAGGCAGTCTGTTCTGGTAAATTTTAACCAAGGGCGTTAAGTCGTCAAATTTATAGGGTGGAATGGCAAAGGCTGAAAATTTATGTGGATTATTTTTTATCAGGAATTGGTTTTTAGCGCTTTCATCCATAGCACTTTGTTTTAATTGCGTTTGTTTTTGTATAAACCCCTGTTCATCAAGTTTTTTTTGTGCTTCTTTATCTTCTTGTTCTTGTTGAGACAAAGCTTTTTGGTTTTCTTGTTGGTTAAGGTCAGTGGAACCCCCAGTTTTCACATTCAGCTCAACTTTGCTTTGTCCTTCCGCGCAAGGTACTGACCGGTAGGTTTTGTTGCCGCTGGCGTCCGTACATTTATAAACGCCCGCTGATAATTGCATGGAAACAAGCAATCCCAAGGTTAGCAGTGTAAATTTCATTGTTTTCCTCGATATTAGTACGTAAAAATTCGACTGGTTAGAGTATAGAAGATTTATTAGCCAAGGTCATCGCAGAAATTATTTTTTTCCTGGAAATAAGAGCTTGACCACAAGAATAACACTGTTGTAATTAACATAATAATGGTAAAAAACCAAAAATAACTGGCACCTTCAAGTTTGCTGGTGCCATCCGTATTGTGAATGAAAAAATTGACCGCGCTGGTAAAAAGATTACCAAGCGCTATCGATAAAAAATAAAAGGCCATAACAAATGATTTCATGGTCTTAGGCGCTTGACGATAGGAGAATTCAAGGCAGGTAATGGAGATCATGACTTCTGCCGAAGTGAGCATAAAGTAGGCAATAAACTGCCAGCCAATGTTCGGCACGCCACCACGGTCTAACTGCATTTGTATGACACTGGCGGTAGCGAATGCAATTACGGTAAGGAACAGTCCGATGGACATTTTTCTTATGGCCGTAAGTTCAAACAAATTATTTAAAAATGGATAGATGATGTATGTAAACAGCGGTGTCAGTAACATGATAAGTAATGGATTTGCCGCTTGAATTTGTGATGGCAGCAGCTCAATTCCCAAGATAACGCGATCCATTTTCTGCGCCTGTAATATCCAGGATGAGCCAATTTGCTCAAAAAGTGCCCAAAAAACGGCGATAAATACGTAAACAGACGCTAATTTTGCTAAAGTCGTCATTCCATATTGACTGAACATTTCTCTTATAAAGCCCATACCCGCAGGTTTTATATGGACGAATTGATAACGTCCAGACCAAAAGATCGCGGTAGCAATCAGCATCAATACGCCTGGAATCCCAAATGCTACGGATGGGCTATACTGATTCAGTAACCAAGGACTAATCAACATGGCTGCAAAAGCGCCAAGGTTGATGGAAAAATAAAACCAGCTAAACACTTTACCGATCAAATATTGATTGTCCGACCCGAACTGGTCGCCCACGTGCGCGGAAACACAGGGTTTTATGCCGCCAGCGCCCAAGGCAATCAGCCCTTGCCCTAGCAGTAAGCCCATAAGTGTATTATCAATAGCCAAGGCTAAGTGGCCTAGACAGTAGATCAAAGATAATAAAATGATGGTTCGATATTTGCCTAAAAGCCCGTCCGAGACTAAAGCACCAAGCAAAGGCATAAAATAAACTGCTGACACGAATAAATGGAAATACCCTTGCGCTTCTTGTTCAGACATGACTGCCAATGCGCCCGTGCTGTCCGTCAGGTATTGCGTCATGAACACAACCAGAATTGCCCGCATCCCATAATAACTGAACCGTTCAGCCGCTTCATTGGCCACAATGTAAGGTATACCTGAAGGCAGTGTGTTTTGATGCGGCTCAGGCTGATGTTTATAGGGCTTCATAACACATTGATGGGATTAGGGTTAAGGGCTGGGTGGCAATTCCAACGAGCAAGCTATTTACAAGAGGATATTTGCTAGGCTTAAGTTAGCGATCATTATAATAGCGATAATTGTTCGCGTGGGATTTACAAACCTAAATGCTGATATTATCGAATCTTAAGGGCTAAAACCGACAAAATTCAAAGTTAAGATATAATCGAGTAACATATTTGCTGAACGATAACCGTTATGCTTAATTATCAAAAAGAATTTATTGCTTACTCGCTGGATTGCGGTGTACTGAAATTCGGGGAATTTCTGTTAAAGTCAGGCCGAACTAGCCCTTATTTTTTCAATACAGGCCTGTTTAATACGGGTGAAAAATTGAGAAAGTTGGGGGGATTTTATGCCCAGGCGCTGATACAGTTGGATATAAAGCCGGATATTCTGTACGGGCCAGCCTATAAAGGGATACCCTTGGTTAGCGCAACAGCCATTGCATACGCACAAATGATAGCCAGCGACATTCCTTTTGCGTTTAATCGTAAAGAAGCAAAAGATCACGGCGAAGGCGGTGAGTTGGTCGGTTCCACCCTAAAAGGCAAGGTATTGATTGTTGACGATGTTATTACTGCGGGTACATCAGTTAGGGAATCAGTCGATATTATTATGCGGGCGGGTGCTGTGCCAGTCGGGGTGTTGATTGCATTAGACAGGCAGGAAAAAGCGCAAAGTGGACTTTCCGCTATTCAGGAAGTCATAGAATGCTTTAAAATCCCAGTCGTGTCGATTATTACGCTGGAAAATATCATCG